>Ga0209517_10008353_pt1 | contig 12165 bp, 13 predicted proteins | sample PeaSoiMetSII2010_FD_187695 | JGI IMG/M metagenome (GOLD analysis project Ga0209517, IMG submission 187695) | Peat soil microbial communities from Weissenstadt, Germany - SII-2010 (SPAdes) (version 2) | ecosystem: Environmental > Terrestrial > Soil > Wetlands > Peat | place: Germany...
TCCGATCTGTTAAATGCCGTATACAACCCCGCGACGATGGCCTGCTCAATCTCCGCGCCAGAAAACCCGTCGCTCGCCCCCGCCAGCTTGTCCACATCAAAGCCCGCGGCGTCCCGCCCGCGCTTCTTCAAATGCAAAGTGAATAGCGCCGCCCGCGCCGCCGCATTCGGCAAATCCACAAAAAAGATCTCGTCGAAGCGTCCCTTGCGCAACATTTCGGGCGGCAGGATCGTGATGTTGTTGGAGGTTGCCGCCAGGAACACGCCGCCCTCGCGGTCCTGCATCCACGTCAGCAACGTGGCCAGGAGCCGCTGCGAGAGCCCCGCGTCGGCGTCGCCGCTGGAACCTGCGGAAGCGAACGCTTTCTCAATCTCGTCAATCCAAAGCACCACTGGCGAAAGCTTCTGTGCCAGGTCCAGCGCCTTCTTCAGATTCTTCTCGCTCTCGCCTACAAACTTGTCGTACAGCGCCCCGGCATCCAGCCGCGCCAGTTCGTAGCCCCATTCTCCCGCCACGGCACGCGCCGCCAGGCTCTTCCCGCAGCCCTGCACTCCGGTGATGAGCACGCCCTTCGGTGGCACCAGGCCAAAGCGTTGGCCCTCCGGCGTCAACGCGCTCTTGCGTTTGCCGATCCAGTCGCGCAATCGCTGCAGGCCGGCTACGTCGGTGAACGAAGCGTCGCGCTTCATCGTTTCCAGCACGCCGCCGCTGTGCAAAGCCGCGCGCTTGGCTTCCAGCACATCATCCAGCAGCCCCGCGTCCACCTTGTTCCGCTCTAAGACGCACTGGCGTAAAACGCGCAAGGCTTCTTCTTCCGGCAAGCCCACAAGGTTTTTCGCCAGTTGCCCGAGGCCCGCGCCATCGAGCGCCACCGGCAACGTACGGTCGCGCGTCACTTCCGCCAACACGAACCTCACGCCCGGCAGCAATTCCTCCGCAGAGGGCAGCCCCAACTGATATGGCGCGGCATCCGCCGTCACTTCCGCCGGTAATTGAATCGAAGCGGCCAGCAATACGATGCAGCGCCGCGCCGTGCGGAACCCGTCGGCCAAATCGCGCAACCTGCGGCTGATGCGATCGTTGTCGCAATAACGCGCAAAATCCTTTAACAGGAAAATCGCGTCGCCTTGAATTGTGACGATATTGGCCAGCGCCTGCTCCGGCTGGTCGGAATTGTAAAGTGCCGCGCCCCCGGCTTTTCCCAGCCCTTCCGTAACGCTCCAGACGTACAGCGGCACGTTCAACTCCTGCGCCGTTGCGGCCAGCACTTCCAGGAAGCGCTGTTCTTCGCTCGTCTCCACGGTAATGATCGGGGTTCGCGAATTGATCAGCAGGCGCAGCTTTTCCCGCTGTGATGTGGATGCGGTGGCCTGGGAGGTTATCGCCGGGATGGTGCTGGTCCGCGCCGGAGTCAGCGGGTGCGGCACCTGTGAAAGTGTTTTTGGATCGTTTGACAAAGGCATTGGTCCCGCTTCACACTAGAAGTTTGAGCATAACGCACAAGGAGCGATAGATGGCCCAAGGTCAGCCTACCAAAGTTAAGAAAAAGAAGAAGTCCGTTCTGAAGCGCGCGGCACAATCTAATCAACGCGCCGAAGTGAACCGCGCCAACCGCACGCGCGTCCGCACCATGATGAGGCGCCTGCGTACGGCGATCACCGCTGGAGACGCCACCGCCGCCACAAATCTCCTGCAGCCTACGGTTTCTGCGATCGATCAGGCCATCACCAAGGGCGTGCTCCACGAGAATACCGCCAACCGCTACAAATCCCGGCTCACTCTCGCCTACAACCAAGTCAAAGCCAAGGCCGCCAAGTAGCTCGCTTCTTTATACCAATCCAATCATTTCGACCGCCAGCTCACCCACAACGGGGACTGGTGTCCTCACGCCCGCCGTTCGTCGGGTGCCCAAGGTTCGATTTTCTACCTGGCTCTTGGGTTCCCCTTCGCTCCGCAATTTCCAAACCTGTCATCCCGACCTCAGCGGCCCGATCTTCTCTTCCGCGCCGCCTTCCAGCGCGTCACCCAACCCTGTCATCCCGACCGGAGCAACGGCGCCGTGTGCCGTTGCGCAGTGGAGGGATCGTGGCACCACTTCCAATTTGAATGCCAGCATGGGTCTTGGGCTCTCTCTTCTTCTCTTTTTCTGAAACTTACAACTTAGAACTGAAAACTGAGAACTCAAACCGCGGGTGCCCCAGGCACGGAGTCTGTGCCTGGGTCTTGGGTTCTGATCCCGTACCCCTCCCAACTCGGCCGTTCAACTTTGTCCTCGGTGGTCCCTTAAACTCTTTTACTCTTATACTCTTTTACTTCCGACCCAAACTCCCAGCCAATTTGTATCTTCCCTCTTCGCTAGTTTCCCCGTACATTCATTTCCATCATGACCACCGCCATTCCCGTCACGCGCACCACACATTCCCGCCTCACGGAAGAACTCCGCGAGAAATCTCCCTTTGGCACCAATTACAGCGACCACATGTTCGTCGCCGATTGGCACGACGGCGAGTGGCACGACGCACGCATTGTGCCCTTCGGCCCGATGTCCTTCTCCCCGGCGCTCACCGCATTCCATTATGGCCAGGCGCTCTTTGAGGGCTTTAAGGCGCATCGCACCGCCGACGGCCGCGTGGCTATCTTTCGCCCAATTGCGAATCATGCGCGCCTGAACCGCACCGCCGCGCGCTTGGCCATGCCCGATGTTCCGGAGCCCATCTTCATGGATGGTTTGCTGGAACTCCTGCGCACCGACCGCGAATGGGTGCCGCATCGCGACGGAGGCTCGCTCTACATTCGTCCCGTTTACTTCGGCACCGATGACAGCCTGATGGTGCATGCCGCGAATCGCTATCGCTTCGTGATCTTCACTTCGCCCGGCGGCCCGTATTTCTCCCAACCCATCCGCCTGCTTGCGGAAGAAACCTACGTGCGCGCCTTTCCGGGGGGCACGGGTGACGCCAAGTCCGCGGGCAACTATGGCGGCGGCCTGCTCGCTGCAAAGCTCGCTCAAGCCAAGGGCTACCACAATGTGATGTGGCTGGATGGCAAGGAGCGCCGCTACATCGAAGAGTCTGGCGTGATGAACATAATGTTCGTCATCAAGGGCGTGGCCGTCACGCCGCCACTTTCCGGTACCATTCTTCCCGGAGTGACCCGCGATTCCGTGCTCACGCTTTTGCGCGACATCAATTTCCCTGTGGAGGAGCGCCCCCTACCCGTTGACGAAGTCGCCGCCGCCCACGCTGCTGGCACGTTGCAGGAAGCCTTTGGCATCGGCACCGCCGCCATCATCGCGCCCATCGCCTGCATTGGTTACCACGGCCACGATCTGGCGATTGCCACCGGCGCGCCCGATTCTCTGGCCACACGGCTGCGCACAAAACTCGTGGCCATCCAAACAGGCCGCGAGCCCGACGCGCACAATTGGTTGGTCTATATCTGAGTCAACCCGCGCTGGCCGCCGCGTTTCCACTCAATTGCCACACCAGAAACTCCATTACGATGCGTGGCTCTTTCACGCCACCCTTCAGGCGGTTATCAGCCTCTTGCAACGCCCTCAACCCATTCAACAATCGTTCCTTGGAAATCTTGCGCGCACATTGTATTGCCAATTCCGCCTGCTCCGGCCGCATACCTAACGCCCGCGATGCCTGCCATCCGTTCGTCACACCGCGAATTTCGCTTGCTTCGATCAGCTTGCGGTACATCCACGCCATCGCCCCCACCATCATCGGCGGTTCCTCGCCTTCGCGCAGCAAGCGCTCCAGAAACTCCAGCGCCTTTTTTGGCTGGCGCGTGGCCAGAAGGTCCGCGAGTTCCCACACGGTCGTGGTTTTTTCCGAAATGACTAGCGCGGTCACGTCCTCGCGCCGCACGCGCTTACGTTCCCCGGCGTACGTGGCCAATTTGTCCACTTCCGTCTTCAGCCGCATCAGGTCACCGCTCACAAACTCCGCCAGGTCTTCGGCGGCGCCCTCTCCAAACTCGATGCCCTGCTCTTTTGCCAGCGCTGTGGTTAGCCCGACCGCCACCGCAATCCGCTGATTCGCATCCTCGCTGGAGCTCACGTCCACCACCAGCGCCTTCTCTGCCAGTAATTTCGACAGCTTCATGCGCTGGTCCAGCCCGGAGGCCTCCAGCACCAGCACGGTGAAGGGCGCGGGATCCTCCAAATACCTTGCGATAGCCTCGACGGTCTCCTCGCGGTTTTTCTCGCCCAGTTTTTCGATGGCCTCGGCTTCTTCCAGGAAGACCACCTGCTGCGGCGAAAGCATTGGCAACGTCTGCGCCTGATCCAGCGCCGCTTGCGTCTCTCCCCGCTGCGCCGAAAACCGCGATACCGCCCAGGCCCGCGCCGCTTCCGGAACGTACTTCTCGATCAATTCCGCCCGGCAGCGGTCCCGCAAATACGGCTCGTCGCCGAGCAACAACAGCGCCCCCACCGGCTTGCCTTTTCCCAGCCGGCCCAGCAACTCTTCCGCGGAGGCTCGCGCCATCAATAATTCTCCGTCACTGCCGCTACCAAGCGCTGCGCAAAATCCCGAGACATCCTATCTAACGCCGGATCCCCTTCCTGGAAAAAGCTCGCCACGTTCGCGGGGCTTAAGCTGGTGGCCAGTTCATATTCGTTGCGGAACAGGAAGTTGTCCGTGTGGTAGAGCACTTTGTCCGTAGTCTGTTCCGTCAGCGTGACTTCGCACTTCATGGTCACCAGCATCACCGTGGCCTGCGCCGTCGAAGCCGTCGTCGCAGTCGCCGCCGTCGTCTGGAACACCAGCGGCGTCACTTCCAGGCTCACCACCTTTCCGCGAAGCACCGCGTCGCCCGCGGCAGGATCGGACACCACGTGATAATGAGTTTTCGCCAGAAGTTCATGGATCGTCGCCGCCGTCAGCCTCTGCTCGATCCGGTAGGTGGTGGTTTTGTTTTCCAGCGCCGGCACCGCGATCACATGGATGCTCTTCGGCAGGGCATTGCTGTGCCCCGCCAGGTGATAGCCACAACCGCACAGTGCCACGCTCAGTGCCAACAGAAATACGCATTTCGCAAGCCGCTTCATGTGGTTAACCACTCCGCCAGCTTCACGCCACTCCATGCCGGCACGCGCAGATTATCGCACGCACCCCAGAACCACCAGCTTCCCTCGCGCATGGCATCTTTCGCTGGCTCGCCAAGGTGCAGATTCGTTTCTCCGGCCACACTCACGTTGCTGGGCGACGGTTCTCCGATCGCCTGCACCACGAAGCCTGCGGCACGGCAGCTCTGGACGAGCGCCTCGCAATCCACTGAAGCTGCCAGATCCGCGCACGCGCTGAAAGCCGTCCCGTAGAACACCGGCGCGTGGATCAGGTTCAGCGAAATCTTCGCGTCTTCCGCCACGTCGCCCATCGCCGCCGAAATCTCCGCGCGAATCTCCAGCAGACGGGCGCGCAGATCCTGACGGCTCTCTTCGCCGTAGCGCATCAACAAATTGAATGCTGTCTGCGTGCCGAACACCCGGTGCCCCACGCTCTGGAACGTCAGGAGTTGCGACGTTTGCGTCTCCAACTCCTCGACCCCATCGCGGCCCGCCTCCGATACCGGCCAGTAAAGCGTCGCCACCATTCTCTCCAGACCGTGTCGGCGCAAAGCCAGCGCCAGACTCGTCACCGCCATCCCACCCGGCGAAAACACGCTGAACGTCCGCGCGTTTTTCGCCACGCTTCGCCCAGTCAAGTGTTCAATCTTGGGGAACCACGGCGTGGCATCGGGGTCGCTCAGGCTGGCATGCGTAAAATCGATGATGGTTGCGCAGGCCTGCCGCGCCGGCCCCAGGCACAACCTACCGAAGTCGCTCGACCCCGTCAGAAACGCGATACGCGCCCCATGAAAGGTGTCTTCTTCCATGCGCTGGATCACGGCCGGCTCGCCCGCCGCTTCCGTTAATAGTCCCGCAGCCTGCTCTTCATCCACGAGGCGCAGATCCCATCCGGCGAAGCGGCTCTCCTCCAACAACGACTTGAGCTCGCCGCCCAGTAGCGACGACGCTCCGGCAATCACGATTCGTTGGGAGTTGCGCTCCTCGGACATGGATCAGGCGGTCCTGGTGACCAACCGATGTCGCAATGCGCGCACCACGTGCAGCGCTATCCCGATGGCGGCATAGCTGAGTGCCACAATCACCAGCACATATTCCGAATACCGCCAGATCACACCAACCAGCAGGCACATCATGACGATCGTTACGGAGGGCTGCTTCCTGGTCCACGGGATATCTTTGAAGCTGTAGTACCTCACCGTGCTGGTCATCAGCACGCCCAGCAACGGCAACACGACAAACCACACGTAAGACCAGTTCTCGTTCGTGACCGGCCCGCCCTGCCGCGCGTGCACAATCGCCGCCACCACGCCCGCCGCCGCCGGTGTTGGCATGCCCACAAAGTTCTTTGAGCCGCCCGGAGCCATGCCTTGCACGTTAAACCGCGCCAGCCGCCACGCCGTGCAAATCAGAAACGCCAGGCAGCACAGCCAGGCAAAGTGCCCCAAGAACGCTTCGCTGCCCTGCCCGCTGAAGTTATGGTAGCCCCAAGCGTACGCCAGGATCGCCGGCGCAATTCCAAAACTCACTACATCCGCAAGAGAATCAAACTGCACGCCGAATTCGGTGTTGGTACCCGTCATGCGCGCCACCCGTCCGTCCAGTGCATCGAAAACGATGGCGATGCCGATAGCCTTCGCCGCGTGATCAAAATTCTCCGTACCGCCAATCAGCGAAGCGATGGACGCGTAGTAGCCGCACAGGAGGTTGGCTACCGTGAACAAGCTCGGCAGCAGGAAAATGCCCCGGCGCAGACGCGGATTCCGGTAACGCCGCTCTTGAAATGGAATTTCGTGTTGTTGCATTTCGGCCATTGGCTTCAGATCATCCCGCAACAGAGTACTACGCCCGACCGCCTTCTTCCGTCAATTTCTGCTTGGCACTTTGCGATTCTTCCGGGGTGCTCAGCCGGCTCGGCGCACCCGCCAGAATGCGCGCCACCACGGTCGAGCCGCCCTTTACGCGCTCTCCCACTTTAACCGCAATTTCCGCGTTCTCCGGCAGCCAAATATCCACGCGCGACCCGAATCGCACCAGCCCGATCCGCTCTCCTCGCGTCACCATCTCACCCTGCTTTTTCCAGGACACCACCCGCCGCGCCACCCAGCCGGCTATCTGCTTGAACACGATCTCACCGTGCTCGCTCGCCAGCGTGAACACATTCTGCTCGTTTTCCAGCGAAGCTCTCTCCACCCACGCCCCCAAAAACTTCCCCGGCTTGTATTCCAGCTTTGTGATTACCCCCGCGGCCGGAGAGCGATTCACGTGCACATTCCAGATCGCCAGGAAAATACTGACACGCTTCCCGGGGCGCCCCGCGTTCGTTTCCTCTGTGACTACCACCACGCGCCCATCCGCGGGAGACACCACGGCACCTGCTTCCGCGGGAATCGCGCGCGCAGGATCGCGAAAGAAATAAAATACGAAGAGCCCCAGGCCCATTAGCAGGAGGCCTGCGGCAATCATCCCCGGCGTTTGGAAAAGCAGCGCCGCCAGCCCCGCCACCAGCGGTGGAAAGCCGAAAGCGTACCCTTCTTTGACCATAGCCTTCCTGACTCCAGCGCGGTTTGCATCCGCAGGAGCGCAGTGGTCATTTTACTCTAGAAAGCGTGGCGAATTGGGCGCGAATCGGGGCGGGTTACTGCGAATGTCGTGCGTGCGCATTGTGGATGCGCGCGGCAAGAAGTTCCATCTCGTCTTTCACGTGAAGCTTCATCTTTTTCAATCGGGTTTCTTCAATCAGGTCTTCGGAATTCAGGTAGGGGGATCGGGAGAGTTTCTGGAGTTCTGCTTCGTACTGCTTGTGTTGCTCGCACAGACGCTGGTATTCGGCGTCTGTATCGACTATTACGTCCCGAGGGCTCCGCTGCGCGCTGGCCATGCGTTCCTCCTCTTCATGAATGGGATGTGAATACTACATGTGCGCAGACTAGCACCGTGGAACTCCACGTCAAGAGGTTTTCGGTACCAGCCGGGTAGATTGTTCGTTTTTCTCGTACACGAGAGCCGCCTCCCGCGGTTCGCGGTAATAGTCCTCGCGTCTCCCCGACTGCCGGAATCCCATGCGTTCGTAGAAACCCATGGCCCCGCGATTGGACTCGCGCACCTCTAGAAAGACACGACTTACGCCCGATTCTGCAAATCGCCGCAGCAGCCCTTCCAAGAGTGCCCGCCCCTCGCCCTGCCTTCGGAATCCCTCACGCACCGCCAGGTTCAGTACCTCCGCCTCATCCGCCACTAGCCTTCCTAGAACGAAACCCGTCGGCTTCCCTGCCCGCTCGCTCATCAAGGCCACCACTCCGGACAACGGCATGAACTCAATCAGCGCCTGGATGGACCAGGTTGCCGCTTCTCGCGCTTCCCGCAAAATTTCGCTGGCCGCCGCAGCGTCCCCTCCACGGAAATCCCGCACCACATACGCTCCCTCTTTTTGCTTTTGCTCAGCGCACATGGCCTGCCGCCGGCCCCTTCCAGAAAATCTCCGCGTCCGATCGCCGCACGTAGTTCGCCTCCAGTTCCAATGGGTCAGTGAACTGCTCTTTTTCTGCGCGCTCTTCGGCAATCTCTCCGACCTTGTCCGCTAAGTCCCCCTCCACCCGATGCAGGCAATCGCCAATGTCTGCGCGCGCTTTCCAGCCCACCACGCACGTCAGGAGCTCCGGGTCCAACGTTACCCACGATATTCTTTCTCGCCCCGCTTCCTGGTCCGCCATTCTCAGGAGACTGGCCGCATCAATCACCATCTCCTCTTCAACTCGCTCCAGCCTTCCATCTTTCCGCCGGTAAATCGCCGCGAACATCTGCCCGCGCTGCGCGTCATAACAGGCCGCAACAAACGGCGCTTGGCCTGCGGCACACCGCGCCATCGCTTCCAACCGCGACACCCCCACCACCTTCTTCCCGTGGACCTCGGCCCACGCTTTCACTGTCGTCAGTCCCACTCTCACCCCTGTAAACGACCCAGGCCCCGTGCATACGGCCAGCAGGCTTACTCCCACCATTCCCACTCCGGACTCACGCAGGCCTGCCTCTACCGCAGGCAATAGCCACGACGAATAGTCCTCGCTGGACTCATGCCGCCGCGCCGCCGCGCGCCGCCCCTCTTTTCGGACGATCACGCTTCCTCGCCGCTCGCTCGTATCTATCGCCAGTGTAATCACTTCGGCAGTGTAACCCAACCCCCTCCCCCGAGGCTCCTCAAAGCGGTCATTCCGACCGGAGGGACGGCGCCTTATGCCGTCCCGGAGCGGAGGAATCCCGCTCAGACTTCGGGATTCCGCTAATCACATTCGCCAACTTGAAAGCGGATAACGCTCCCGGCAACCATCCTATTTCCTAATATTTCCTAATAAATACGGCAATTCTGCACGATTCCCGGCTGCAGGGCAGCAAGGTTGAGCAATTCACGTGCCAAATTGAAACAGCACTCCCTCTATCTTCCTGATTCCAGAGGATATATCTTGACTCTTCCGCCACACTCTTTTATACTTTTCTTAGCTCCGAGGGGGACAACCTAAGCTATGGATTATAAGATTGGCGACAAAGTCGTTTATCCGAACCACGGCGTTGGAGTTGTTGAGCAGATCAGTTACGGTGTATTGAATGGCAGGACCGAACGTTACTTCATGATTCGCGTGCTTTCCAGTGGCCTGCGCGTCATGGTTCCTCAATCGAACGCGCTGGCGGTGGGACTTCGCTCCGTCATCCGCTCCAATGACACAATGAAAGTCCTCGGTTTCCTCGAAAAAGGGAAACTGAACTCCCATCACGATTGGAAGCATCGATTCAAGGAGAATTCCGAGCGCATGCGCACGGGTTCCCTCCTGGAAGTGGCCGTCGTTCTCAAGAGCCTCGTTTCCCTCAGCCGCAGCAAACCGTTGTCCTTCCGCGAAAAGAAAATGTTGGAGCGCGCCAAGTACCTCCTGGTCAGTGAAATGGCCACCGCGCGCAATCTCACTTCCGAAAACGCCGAGGGCCTCGTCGTGAAGTCGCTCGCCAAGGCCAAGTTGCAATTCCCCGAAATGCAGGAAAAGTTCGAGTAGTCTGCTCGCCTCCGCATTGTGTCCAGGCCCCGGCTCCGTCGGGGCCTTTTCTTTTCGCCTCTCCCCTTCGACTCCACAACCAGCCCACGCCGTAGTTTCGAGCGGAGCGACCCGCTTTCTTCTTGCGCGTCCCGAGCCTCAGCAAACGCTGTCATGCCAACCGAAGCGGCCCGATCTTTATTCTTCCGCGCCGCACTATGCCGCGTCACCGAATCCTGTCATCCCGACCGAAGCGGCCCGATTTTCTCTTCCGCGCCGCACTATGCCGCGTCACCGAATCCTGTCATCCCGACCGAAGCGGCCCGATCTTTAATCTCCCGCGTCGCACTATGCCGCGTCACCGAATCCTGTCATCCCGACCGGAGCGGCCCGATCTTTATTCTTCCGCGCCGCACTATGGCGCGTCGGGCCGCGTAGTGGAGGGATCGTGGCACCCACCAATCGCCACAAGCACTTCTACTCTTCTACTCTTTTACTCTTAAACCTTTTCACGGCATCGGCATACTCGCCAGCGCATTCAATGAATCGTCCGCGAACTTGCCCCGCACGAATCGCGCATACGCCGCGGCCGCAATCATCGCCGCATTGTCCGTGGACAGCGCGCGGTCCGGAAAGAATACCTCCAGCCCCTTCGCCCGCGCGCGTTCCGCGAACACCGCGCGCAATTGGCTGTTCGCCGACACTCCTCCCGACACCAGCAGCGTCCGCACCTCGCATTCCTCCGCCGCCATCATGGTGCGTTCCACCAAATCCCGCACCACCGCATTCTGAAATTCCCGCACCAGCCCCAGCGTCTCCGCGCTGCACAGTGGCAGCAATTCCGCAAACCCGCGCTTCCCCGCCGCCACCGCTTCTTCCCTCTTCCGTATTTCTTCGGTGTATTCCGGGTGTTCCCGCACGTGGTACAGCACTGCCGTCTTCAGCCCGCTGAAGCTGAAGTCCAGCGCATTCCCCCGCGTCTTGGTCGGCCCAAACTTCACTGGCGCTTTCGCCTTGGCGGTAGTTGCAGCCGCCGCCAGCCGGTCCAGGATCGGTCCGCCGGGATACCCCAGCCCAAGCAGCTTTGCTACCTTGTCGTAAGCTTCCCCCGCCGCATCGTCGCGCGTCTGCCCCAACTTGCGATATGCAAACGCGCCAGCATCGCTCGAGTCAGCGACGTCCTTCACTTCATACAGCACCGTATGCCCGCCGGATACAATCAAGCACACTGCCGGCAAGCGCGGCACTTTCTCATTCTGGTAGGCCTCCAGAAATGCCGCGTGAACGTGCCCATCCAGATGATTCACCGCCACCAGCGGCTTTCCCAACGCCGACGCCAGCGTCTTTCCATACGTAATGCCCACAAGCAGCGACCCGACGAGCCCGGGACCCTGGGTCACCCCAATCGCATCGATTTCCTCAAACCGCAAGCCAGCCTGCGCGAGCGCCTCTCGCACCACCGGCACAATCTGCCGCAGGTGTTCCCGCGAGGCCAGCTCCGGCACCACGCCGCCATATTTTCGGTGAATATCGATCTGCGAAGCCACCACGCTCGACAGAATCTTTCGTCCGTCCACCACCACCGCCGCGGCCGTCTCGTCGCACGACGACTCGATCCCCAGTATCTTCACCCCGTCTCTCGCCGCCTTTGTCACAACATCACGTCCATTCCCCCCGCAACCTTTGCCCATACAATTTTCATGCTAACACACGGCCAAACGTCAAAATGTCCTCCTGATCCCTCGACTCCGGCCCGGCAGAATCCGCCGGTCCTCCGCTCGGGATGACACGGGATAAGGCACGCCTTTCCCAAGACAATCACGCCCGCCACAGGGGACTGTCATCCCGCCTGCCCTGAGCGGAGCCGAAGGGACCGGAGCGGCCCGATTTTCTCGCGCGCTCCTCCTTGCGCCGCGTCCCCTAGCCTTGTCATCCCGACCGGAGCAATGGCGCCTTCTGCCGTTGCGGAGTGGAGGGATCGTGGCAACCCCATGAACCACGTGGACTCCCCAACTCTTACACTCTTACACTCTTTCATCCTTACACTTTCACTCGTCTTCCCGTCCT
>Ga0209517_10008354_pt1 | contig 12161 bp, 9 predicted proteins | sample PeaSoiMetSII2010_FD_187695 | JGI IMG/M metagenome (GOLD analysis project Ga0209517, IMG submission 187695) | Peat soil microbial communities from Weissenstadt, Germany - SII-2010 (SPAdes) (version 2) | ecosystem: Environmental > Terrestrial > Soil > Wetlands > Peat | place: Germany: Weissenstadt...
CCCGCCACAGTCCCGGTCGACGATTCGGTATAGCTCCGGCTGAGCAGCTCATCCGCCTTGAGCTGCGTGACGACTTCGGGGTCCAGGATGTCCTCGCGAAACTGTTTCCAACCGCCGATCTCCGCCGGGAATCGCGAGAGTTGTGGAAGAGCGGGCGGCCGCTCCGCGCTGGAAACAGAATAAACCAGCAGAGCTTGTACGGCGAGCAGACCCGGAACCAGAAACTTAAGCATGAACCGCCTCGTACACGGCGTTAAACAGCCGGCGCAAGGGCACCAGCGACGCGAGGCAAAGCATAAAAATAATCCAGCCGGAAACAGCGTGCAGCGTTCCCTCCGCTAGCGCTGGCGACGCGCCTGCCACAGCGACGCGCACTGCATTGGCGAGGATGGCCACCGGAATCGCAGCCAATAATAACGCCAGACGCATCCACGCCTTCGAGTCGGAAAGATATGCGAATACAGTCCCCATGAAGCCGAGCGGCAGCAGGTAACGAATCCCATTGCATGCCTCCGCAACCGAGATGCGGTGTCCGCCGATGTCTAAAATGTTCCCTTCCCGCAGGACCCCGAATCCGGAGAGCGTTAGCATCCCGGCCGCGGTCTTGCTGGCCAGCAATTGAAGTGGCAGCGTGCCCTGGTTATAGACAATCGCGAGCTTCGGCAGCATGAACAACGCCAGCAGGAACGGAAATGCCCACGCGCGTAGACGGGCGAAACCGAGAAAGCACACCACCACACCTGCAATCGACAACAGGAATGCCACGGAGCTGACGAAAAGTCCCGCGCCCGCGGCTCCGGCGAGTTGCAGGACTGCGGCCGCGCCCAGAATCGCGAATCCCCATGGGCTTGGCTGCGTCGGCAGAGCGCTCCATCGCGCTCGTTCCCGCCAGATAATCCAAGCGATCACGAACGGAACCACGAATCCGTGGCCCATATCCTCGTCATACCACCATTGGTCGACCATTCCGCGTAGCGTGGGTGCGTAACAGGCCGCGAGTCCCGCCACCGTCAGCGCGACCACCAGCCATCGCCTGGAGTGCATGAACGTTCTAGTATAGCGGGGCGCCGACGTACACGATGCCGGTCAGGCTGCCTTGTCCGGTCAGAAGCGTCTTCTGATTCGAGCCATCAAGATTCGCGCTATAAACGGTGCCGCCGAGATCCGTGAAGAACATCCGGTTGCCCTTCAGATCGAGCGAGATTCCAATCCCTTCGTGCAGGCCGCTGACGAGGATTTCCTGATCTTTGCGATTCTTCGGGTCCGCGTTCTTGGGCGGATTCATCGGCGCGCGATTCACTGTGTTGCCGCGTGGCGGATCGCCGCGATCGGTCCAGTACATCATGTGATGCTCGAGGTCCAGATCCATGTCGATGGGCTCGGGCAAGCCGTCGAACAGCACTTCGATATCGGAGCGGTGCGCGGCGTCCTGCCCTTTCGGAATCTCGATGTTCGCGCGCAGGATTCTGCCCACGCCGGCGTTATCGCCGCCCTTTTGGGTCCAATAAACTTTGCCGCGCGCGGCATCCACGGCGATGCCTACGCACCAGTTCTTCGGATCCGAGCGATCTGCGTCGCCATGCCCGGTTTCGATGAGGGTTTCGATCTTCGAGCCGTCCAGATTCGAGCGCATCACGCGCATCCCCTCGCGGTCGGACCAGTACAGTTTGCCGCTCTTCGGCTCAAGCTTTAGCTGCTTGGCGGTAAACGTTCCCCCGATCGGAACCACGGTCGCAAGATTCGAGCCGTCGAGGTCGGCGCGCTGGATTGAGCCATCATCCACTTTGGCCTTCCCCATGTTGGTCCAGAAGATGTGTTTCGACGCGACGTCGACTACGATGCCGTCCGGGAGCATTTTCAGCCCATCGACCAGGACCTTCGGCTCAGATCCGTCGGGATTCGCGGTGAGCACGCGGCCGCCCCTGATATCCAGGTAAAACAGCCGTCCCGCGGAGGCAGGCCGATTCGCATCGGCAGCCGCGAGGGCTAACGGAAGAGCGATGAGCGACAAGAAGCGCATATGTTTAGTCCGCTGGGTTGGTTGCGAAGACCGACAGCTCCGGCGTGAAGCCGCGGTCGTCCATTTCAAGAATCGCCTTCACGGCGTAAGCGATTTCTTCGCCGCGCAGCTTGGTCGGGTTGTCTTTCTGCGGGAAACCGGCGGTCGCCGCGAAATTGGTGAGAACTTCGCTGGGGTTGACCAGGAAGACGCGGATGTTGTGCTTGCGGAGCTCGGCACGCCAGCATTCGGTCATCCCGCGAAGCGCGAATTTGCTGGCGTAGTATGCAGATCCCTGCGGAGCTCCGCGCAGGCCGGCGGTCGACGCGATGTTCACGATATTGCCGCGCTTCTGCTGGATGAAAAGTTTCGCGGCTTCGCGGCCCATCAACATGGCGCCGGTGACATTGGTGGCGAATACGGCATCGAAACTGGCCCGGTCGAAGTCGACCAGATTCTTGAAGACGCCGAAGCCGGCGTTGTTCACCAGAATGTCGAGCGCGCCAAAGCGATCCATTACCTCGCGATAAGTGCGTTCGACATCGGCTTCGTTTGAAACGTCGGCGTGAATGGGATGAACGCCCAGAGCTTTGCCCGCTTCATTCAGCCGGCGCTGATCGCGGCCAGTGATCGCCACGCGCGCACCGGCGTTGGCGAGGGTTTGGGCGATGGCCCGGCCGATGCCCGCACTACCCCCCGTGATCAACGCCGCCGAATTTTTGAGATCCACAAACTAGCGCTGGCCGGCGCTGGTATCGTCCGTGTCCGGAAGCGCGAACGCCAGGTACTCGCCCGAGTACGTTCCGCCGCTCACCGCGATGATGATGTACTGCTTCCCGTGCCAGCTATACGTCATGGGCGATCCGCTCACCGGAGCCGGCATCCACACTGCGCCTACTTCTTTGCCCGTCGCTTTGTCATAGGCGCGCATCATCGCGCCGCGCGGATGCGTCACCGAAGTGATCTGGCTGTCGCCGAGAATCACCAGTGTCTTGGTGATCAGAACGCCGACGCTGCCGTTCATGCCGGTGTTTCCAATGTCTTTGCCCTTGAGCGCGGGATTGTTGCGAATCGCGTCCGGCGTCTCGCCGTAAGGAACCTTCCACTGGATGTCTCCACGATCCAGATTCACCGCCGAGATCACACCGTAAGGAGGCTTCACGATCGGCAAGCCTTGAACCGTCAATCCCCCACCGAAAGCCGCGGGAGCAGGACCGCGGCCGCCTGCCGCAGGAGCAGCAGCCGTCTCAGCTCCGCGACCCGCGCGAGCTCCACGAGCAGCGGTGCGCTGCGGAGCATCCGCCGCGCTTCCAAACCCGGGACCTTCCGCCACGCGGAACGTCTGGTCGTTGCGGCCGGATACATATTTAATGTCCGTGAATCCCTCGGGCGGCGTGCGCAGCGAAATCGGAGTCACAAACGACTGCGCCGCCTGCGCATAGACGATGTGGGTTTCCGGGTCGTAGCCCGCGCCAGGCCAGTTCGTACCGCCGCTGGCGTTGCCGAGATTGATCGCACCCAGCCAATGGCTCGGACTCCCGATCACTGGCGGAGTGAACATGCCTTCCACGCGATAGCTCTTCATGCGGTCGATGGCATCGGCGCGCATCTCCGGCGTGAAGTCGATCAGATCGTCGGGAATTTTGATGAAGTTGCGCCCGTACGCCGGCGGCTTGGTCGGGAACGGCTGAGTTGGCGAGGTCTTTTCGCCGGGCACATCCGTCTGCGCGACTGGCTTCTCTACGATCGGCCACACCGGCTTCCCGGTCACGCGATCGAACACATACAGGAAGGATTCCTTGCTGGGAACGGCGACGGCTTTGATCGGCTTGCCGTCGACCACGATGTCAGCCAGAATCGGCGCGGAAGACAGATCGTAATCCCAAACCGGATGATGCACGATCTGGTAGTGCCACTTCTTCACGCCCGTTTTCAGGTCGACGCAGACCAGGCTTTCGCCGTACAGATTGTCGCCGGGGCGCTCGCCGCCGTAGTAATCCGAGGTCGGCGATTCCACCGGCAGATAAACCAAGCCAAGCTGCGGATCGACCGTGATCTGCGTCCACACGCCGGTATTGCCGTTCACATCCGCCGAACCGTTTTCCCATGTCTCATAGCCGGGCTCGCCCTTTTTAGGAATTGTATGGAAGGTCCAGATCAGTTTCCCGGTCCGAACATCGAAAGCGCGCACCAGCCCTTTCGTGTTGTTGTGCGTGATTACGGTCATGCCCTCTTTGAAGGCAGAGCCGACGATCACCGTGTCGTTCACCACCGTCGGAGCCGAATGCAAGCCGGCCTCGCCGGTTTCAAGATCGATCTGCTGTCCGGTTCCGGTGTACATGCCTTTCTTGAGGTCCACCATGCCGCTTTCGCCGAATCCGGGGATCATCATGCCGGTCTTCGCGTTCAGCGCTACCAGCTTGTACGCAGTGGTGACGTAGATCACTCGGTCGTCGCCCCGGCCATCGCTCCAGAACGACAGCCCGCGCCCTGAAAGCTGCCGCGGGGAAATCGCGGCGCGATTGCCTTCGCGCAGGCTATGCACCCACATGACTTCGCCGGTCTTGGCATCCAGCGCCACCACGTCGCGGCGCGTTCCGGCGGTCGCATAAATTACGCCGTTGACCATCAGCGGCGTTCCTTCCAGCTTGTATTCGGGGCGCGTGCCGAGATTGTCGGTCTTAAAGCGCCACGCGATTTCGAGTTTCCCGAAATTGGACGCGTTGATCTGATCGAGCGGCCGGTACTTCGTTCCCGCCAAATCTGCCGTATAGATTGGCCATTCTGTATCCTTGGGCTTCCATTGCCCGGATACCGCCACGGCCATCGATAGCAACGCGGCTATCAACCACGAATTGCGAACATGCGAACCGTTCATCGGATAATCTCCTCGAAATTTACAAGCTCTGGACAATAATATTCGCCTGGCGGTCCCAACGCAAGCCCGTCGTCAGACCGGCCGTCCGGTAGGACTCCAGTAGAGAGTTGCGCTGTCACGGCTCTGGCTGGTTCCAAAGAGCATGTTGACAGCGCGATTTCAATGCGCGAGTCTCTTAAGGAGCACTTGTTTCACGAGGAGGAGTCGCATGCGATTCAAAGTAGTAATTGCCGCCCTGGCGTGCGGAGCGGCCTTATCGGCGCAGTCCGACGCGCCCACCAACGACGCACCGAATCCGTATAAGACGATCGAAGGCTGGGCCCAGCTTCCCGAAGGAAGGCACTGGGGGTCGACCAGCGCGGTGGATATCGACAGGGACGGCAAGTCGATCTGGGTGGCCGAACGATGCGGCGCCAATGGCTGCCTTGATCGCGCCACAGGCATTATGAGCGATCTGGCGCCGGTTCTTAAGTTCGACGCCTCCGGCAAGCTGCTGACCAGTTTCGGAGCGGGAATGATGATCTTCCCGCACGGAATTTACGTCGACAAGCGCGATAACATCTGGATCACCGACGGTCAGGACAACGCTCCACTGCCTGCCCGGGGAGCGGGTCGCGGCGCGGCTGCGGGAGGCGGCGGTCGAGGAGCGCCGACGGGTCCGATCGGGCCGCGGCCCGGCGCGACCAAGGGAAATCAGGTGTTCAAATTCAGTCCGGATGGGAAGCTGCTGATGACCCTCGGCAAGCCGGGCGGCGCGGCAGAGCCTGACTATTTTTATCAGCCCAATGACGTAATCGTCGCTCCTAACGGCGACATTTTCGTTTCGGAAGGTCACGGGGCGGGCAACAATCGCATTCTCAAGTTCACCAAAGACGGGAAGTTGATTAAAAGCTGGGGCAAATTGGGAACGGGACCGGGCGAGTTCGATCAGCCGCACGCATTGGCTTTCGATTCGAAGGGCCGACTATACGTCGGCGACCGCAACAACAACCGCATCCAGGTATTCGATCAGGACGGGAAATATATTTCCGAAATGCGACAGTTCAGCCGCCCGAGCGGGATTTTCATCGACAAAAACGACATGATTTACGTCGCGGATTCGGAGTCAGTCTCGGTTTCCCGAAACCATGACGGCTGGAAGCGCGGCATCCGAATGGGAAGCCTGAAGGACGGCAAGGTGGTCGCGTTTATTCCGGATCCCGCGGAGAACGCTCGCGGAACCAGCGCGGCGGAAGGCGTCGCGGTGGACGCTGCGGGCAACATTTACGGCGCGGAAGTGGGTCCGAAAGATTTGAAGAAATACGTCAAACAGTGAGTATGCAAACGCGCCGCGAAGCCCTGGGTTTGATCGGCGCTGCCGTGTGGCAGGGTATCGCTTACGGCGCGGACGACCCGAAATTTCCCAAAGGCGCGATCATCCGCACGATCCTGAAGGATCTGCCTCCTGAAGCTCTTACCGGCGGAGCGACTTTGTTCCACGAGCATCTGTCGCTCGCGCCGGACTTCATGCCGAGGTGGATCGCGCGGGCCAGGCCTCAGCAGGCCGGTAAAGCGAATCCGACGCCGCCAGCGATTCCTCAGCCGTTTTTCATGCAGGACCTGGATCTGATGTCGGGCGAGCTTCGGACGGCGGCGCAAGAAGGAGTCGCGTGCATCGTCGACGGCGGGCATCCGGATATGGGGCGCGACCTGGATTTTCTGAAGCAGCTATCCGTGAAGTCGGGCATGCCGATTGTGGCTGGATGTGGATATTACTCGCAGCCATTTTACCCTCCCGAAATCGCAACGATGACCGAAGATGAGATCGTGCGCGAGCTGGTTCGCCAGGCAAACACCGAACGCGTGGGCGCGTACGGAGAAATCGGCTCATGGGCAGCAGAAATCAGTCCGGATGAGAAGAAAGTATTTCGCGCCGTGGGCCGGGCGCATCTCGCAACCAACCTGCCGATCTTCACGCACACAGCCTTCGGCAGAGGCGCGCTGGAGCAACTGGACATCCTCGAATCGGTGGGAGTGAAGCCGCAGAGAGTCGTCATCGGCCACGTCGGCGGGCTGATCGATCCGAAGGTGGAAGTGCACAAAACATTGTGCAAGCGCGGTGCGTTCATTGGATTCGATCGACAGGGGGGGCCCGGTGACGCTTCTCAAGTGCCGATGGTGGTGGCTCTGATCGAAGCCGGTTTTGCGGATAACCTGATGTTTTCGTCGGATCTCTCTACCGCAACGCAGCTCAAGCACAACGGCGGTGGCGGGTACGCGAAGACCGTGACGGTGTTTGTTCCGAAATTGAAGGACGCCGGAGTCAAAGAGGATACGCTCCACGGCATCCTGGTCGACAATCCGCGGCGATTCCTGGCCTTCGTGCCCAAGAAGAGCAAATCATAAATGCGAATCAGAAGAACTTCCATTCTGGCGGCATGGATACTCTGCGCGGGCGTCTACGCGCAAGATTCCAGCCCGGACCTGGACGCGATCGCCAAGCGAGTGATGACGCAGGAGCGGGTGGTCGGCGCTTCGGTGTTGGTTGCTCGAGCGGGCCGCGTCATTTTCCATGTCGGATACGGCTTTGCCGATCTGGGGTTGGAAGCTCCCACGATGAGCGAGAGCGTTTATCACGTCGTGGGACCGATGATGCCGATTACGGGCGTCGCCATCATGCAGCAGGTGGAGCGCGGGAAATTATCGCTCGACGATGACATTTCCAAGTTCATTCCTGAATTTCCTCTGCAAGGGCACCATGTCACGATCCGGGAGTTGCTGAATCACACTTCGGGAATCGTCGATTATCACTATCTGGGCGATCCGATTGAAGCGACCAGCCGCCAACCAAAGGCTCTCGACGAAGTGATGGCGTTGTATGCCGGGAAACGTTGGGTGAATGAACCGGGGACGAAGTGGGATTGGTCCATATCGGGCTTTCAGCTCCTGGTGACAATTCTCGAGCGCGTCACCGGCGAAAGCTACGAAGATTACGTGAGCAAAAACATCCTGGTTCCCGCAGGCGTCAAATCGACCACTTACTGCGACGATTTCGCGCTGGTGCGCGGCTTGTCCCATGCGTATCGAAGATTCGGAAAGGGGCACGTGCCCGCTTTGGAAAACGGCGTCGCGTATAACACTGATCTTCGCTATTGCAGCACCGTGGACGACCTGTATCAAATCTGGACCGCGGTGAAAGAAAAGAAACTCATTCGCCCGGAAACGCTGAAGACGATGAGCACCGCCGAGGGTCCCGCGGAGCAGATGAGCGCGCAGGATCCCAAGATGCACTACGGCCTGGCGCTGACCCTGAATCACGAAGACGATCATCGCAGCGTGGGGCAGCACGGTTCACTGCTCGGCTACAGCGGCGCCCTGTACGATTTTCCGGATGATCGGCTCACCGTGGTGGTCCTCACCAATACGGAAGGCCAGAATGCCTACGCCATCGCCAGAGCTTTGGCGCGCGCGGAATTGCATCTGCCGGAACTTCCGAGGCCGCCAGCCGCAGGACCCGAGGTCGCGTTATCCGACAAGCCCGTGTCGACGGCGGAACTGAATCATCTGACCGGGACGTTCCTGCTTAAAGCGGGCAAACTGCCGCCCACGCTGCACGATTCCTACGCGCAATATCGCCGGACGTACAGGGTCTTCAATGAAAACGGGCGGCTGATGATCCAGATCCTGGGACAAGGCGCGGAGCGTCTTTTGAAACAGGATGACGGCAGCTTCGCGATGCGCTCGGCTCCCAGGTCGCATATTTGGTTCGTAATGGATCACGATCGCGCGACCGGCATGAAGTTGGAGCCGCAAAGCGGCGGACTACCTCTCGCCGGCGATCGCGTGGGCGGCGGCGATCCGCAGACCTTTCATCAACAGTTGCGCTAAAGCCCATGTCCTGAGTCAGAAAATCGCAGCATTACATGCCGAGGCTGTAATGGCCATCCGACCCCAAAGTCATTCCGGGCGGAGCGAGGGATGACGGCGGGTCGGTTGATGACGGATCGTTGCCGCTGAACGTTCAGATTTTCAAAGAACAGATTTATCGGGCGCCCTTTAGCCGGGGTTTTACTTCGACCGGCGACGAAGATCCGTTTGATTTGCCCCGCAACGGCTTGGGATCGGTCGTGTACCGACGAACATCCAACGCACGCAGGCCCGCTCGAAGTTATCTAGAATTCTCCTACTGGCCGGTTCCGTTCTCCGTTGGCAGAGCACCTGAACTCCTTGCCTACAAATTAGGCGAGGATCGGGTGGAAGGAAGTCGGGTGAAACGGGATGTTGGTGAAAAGGATCGGAATCGAGTTTGCGGTTGTAAGGGCAACGAAAGAAAAGCAGATCCCCGCTGCGCTCGGGATGACGGGCGTTGTCAGTATGACTGCGTGGGACAGCCATTATCCAACGAACTTCTGACTCAGGACTAGGAGCTTGTTGAAAAAGGGAACAGACCGCTCCGTCCACGGCCACGCTCCTACGCGAAATCAGCGGTTTGCGACTCGGGACAGAGTAGTCTGTCCCTTTTTTCGGTAGTGGGTCAGTTTGAATTCGACATTTCGACTACATTCTGTTCTGAGTGATTGAGTAGCCCAACGATCTCAGCGATGCTCCAAACGTGATCGGCAACGCCTGCCGCAACTGCCGGAGAGGTTTTTAAAGTCTGATGCGTTCTCGCGAAATTATAGTGCATCATGTGGAGCGCGACGGCGGCGGCGTGGTTCTCAACCTTCTTTGAGAAAGCGTTTGTGAGGCGCGTGAATCGCCGCATACCCATGCGCATCGTGAGATTCGCTCGCTCGATATAGCTGGTGCTGATATGGTCAGGATCATTGCCGCTCACGGCTTGACGCTTGCATCCAATGCACGCTGCCGGGCTATGGCGCTTTTGTCCTTCGCTGGTCTCATGATATATTTTGACCAACTGCGCGTAGTCCACCGCGCCCTGAAACGCTTTGGCGATCGCCCCGAGATATGCGCCCAGTCCATCGCTCGTAAGTTGAATGCGATTCAAGAGACGCCCGGCTAGATCGGAAACGAAATGCGTAGCGGTCGCGGCGTCGCGCTGACCAAGGGCCCAGCACGGAATCAGCTTCGTATCGGCGTCTATGGCGGCCCAAGTCCAAACATCGCCCGCGTAACCTCCATCCTCGAAGTGCTCCGGCTTGACGTTTTTGGATTTCGCGTAACAAAACGCCCAGCACTCGTCGACCTGAATCCGCTCACAAGAGAGGTTCCGCATTGTAAGGTCCATGTATTGCGAACACGCCGCGCCGAGTTCGACCAAGAGCTTTGTTACAGTATTCTTAGCGGCTCCAGTCATTCTAACGGTTGCCCGGATACTGTTACCTTCGACGAGGGAGGCTACCAACCTGCACTGGGTTTCGGCATCGAGGCGATTCATACTGACCATTATACTTGACGACTTGACTAACGTCAAGTATTTTGGTCAACTAGAATCGTGCGTCCTTGCTCAGACTATTTTATGGGTGTAAAATGCCGAATCTTCTCTTGTCAGGGATGGTTTGGCGTGGAATACTTGCATCGAATGCGTCGAATCGCGCGTCGATCTAAGGGAGAGGTCCGTATATGGACCTGAACGTCAACGCCTTCCGTATAGTACAAGATCTTGCCAATGAAAAGAAAGAAGATAAGCGCACGTCTGCGGCCCGAGTGGGCGGCAGGAGCGGTGGCCCCGCACGTGCAGCGAAGCTAACAGCGCAAGAGCGTAGAACTATCGCCATTAAGGCCAACGCGGCCAGATGGCGGAAGCGTACGGGAGAAGCAAGTAAATGAATCCTGCTGTTTGTGTGCCCCGGAATCTTGGCGTCATGAACGTTGGAGAGATGCTGGCGCTTGCGGGTGTGGCGTCTGACGAGCGCCCTAGTTCCAAGAAATTGTCGACGTCCACGCAGGAATTGTTTCGGAGTGCTGCGACGACTCTTGACGGTCTGGTCCTATGTGTAATCGAAAAGCGAACCGCTGCCGAGTTCTTGACGGCCGTGGGCGAGGTCTTCCCAAAGTATTTTGAAGCTGCGTTGGGACTGTCGTTTCTCGCGCGTGCAACGGTTCCAGCGCACGTTCTGGAGCGGCTTACAATGGAGTCCTTTTCTGAGATGGAGGCCGAGTTCAGAGATGGAGCATTAGAGGCTTTCGGGGCGGCAGTTCGTGACCAAGCGATTTTCACGGTCTGGACACTAAGAAAAATTAGTGACATTTGTCAAAAGATTTCTATCGCTCCAGCCCTTGCAGCAAACCGGTCAACTGATGATTTTGAGACGTTTCAGAAATTTGCTGTTCACGCCATGTTGACGCGATTCAACTTGGATTGCCTTCTGAAATCCATGCTGCTGCGCAAGCCTATCTACCCTGCCGTGTTCGACACCGTGATCGAAGGCTTGAGGTCCGCAGTCAATGCTTATGCGTGGGTCCGACACGCTCTTGATCTCCGTGAGCCCCGTGTCGAACCTGAAGTTGAGCCTGTTCAATGGGACGAGGAAGACCAAGCCCTGCTCGACGAGGCGACGCGCGACTTTTTGCCAGATCCCGCTTAAGTCGATGGTGGAAGTCAAACAAGGGGAAATCTGGTTGTATGAGCCCCCTACTTCTTCAACTAACGAACAGGCCGCATTATTGGTAGCGTCTGGATCGGAGCAATCGGGTTTACGCCCATACATAATCGTATCCCGCGATCTAGTCAACAAGGGAAAGCCTACCGCCGTCGGGGTTCCGCTAACGACGAAAGTAAAAAAAGCAAACTCTTACCGTATGCTCTGCCATCAGCGGAGTTGCTCCACGATGTCGGCAGAGAACCGTTCTTACCTAGCGTAGCCCTCTGCGATCACGTGCGCGTTCTTGATCTAAACCAGCTCCGAAACAGAATCGGACGGCTCTCGGACAACGCTCTCGTATCTGTGATTGGGCTCGGCTTGGCGTTTGTGTTCGATTTCCGCTAAACGGCCGGTTTCAAACTGACCCACTACCCTTTTTTCAACAAGCTCCTAGTGAACGGTATGCCGGGCCTTCAGCGCGAAAGGAGCGATTTCAATGTCGAACTGCTCCCCGCCCGGACCGACCATCTGATACGTTCCGCGCATCGTCCCGGTCGGCGTTTTAAGAGGGCACCACGACGAATACTTGAAGGATTCGCCGGGCGTAAGGACTGGCTGCTCGCCGACCACTCCAGGTCCGATCACCTCTTCGGTGTGATCCAGAGCGTCCGTGATGATCCAGTGCCGGCTGAGCAGTTGCACGGTTGTCGATCCCTGATTAGTAATGCGGACGGTGTACTGGAACACCCACTCGCCTTTC
>Ga0209517_10008357_pt1 | contig 12159 bp, 9 predicted proteins | sample PeaSoiMetSII2010_FD_187695 | JGI IMG/M metagenome (GOLD analysis project Ga0209517, IMG submission 187695) | Peat soil microbial communities from Weissenstadt, Germany - SII-2010 (SPAdes) (version 2) | ecosystem: Environmental > Terrestrial > Soil > Wetlands > Peat | place: Germany: Weissenstadt...
GAAAAGAAAGCGGTCACGACGGCCTCGATTGTTCTGGCCTTCGCCAGCGTTTACTTCTTCTGGGGCTCGACCTATACCGCCATCCGGATTGGTGCGGCCCAGATGCCTGCCCTCCTTCTGGCCGGGACGCGCTTTCTGATTGCCGGCGCGCTTCTGCTCGCCTGGTGCCGCTGGCGCGGGCTGCGGCTCTTCTGGCCGGCGGGCAATATGCTGCGCCTGGGCTTGATCGGGCTCCTGCTGCTGGGCGGCGGCAACGTGGGCCTGGTCTATGCAGAGAGGACCGTCCCCAGCGGACTGGCCTCGCTGGTTCTGGCCGTGATTCCGCTCTATGTGGCTCTGTTTGAGATGTTTCTCCCTGGCGGCGAGCCCCTTCCCGCCCGCGGCTGGCTGGGCATGGCGCTGGGCTTTGCCGGGTTGGGCGCGCTGGTGTGGCCGTCGCTGCGAACGGGCCTGGCCGGGGACCGCACGCTGCTTGTGGCCCTCGCGGTCCTGCTGGCCGGAGCATTTTCCTGGACCGTCGGCAGCATCTTGTCGCGCCGGTCAAAGCTGCCGGTGAACAGCTTTGTGGCCGCAGCCTGGCAGATGCTGGCGGCAGGCGCCTTCTCGACGGCGGTGGGAACGGCGCTGGGTCAGTGGCCGCAATTCAAGGTGAATGGCGCTGCCATCGGGTCGCTTGCCTGGCTCATCACCGGAGGGTCGCTGCTGGGCTACACCGGCTTCATCTATCTGCTGGAGCACGTGCCGGTGGCCAAGGTCACGTCCTACGCCTATGTCAATCCGGTGGTTGCCGTGCTGCTGGGAATCTTCCTGCTGCACGAGCGGCCGGTAGCGGCGGAGTTCGCGGGCATGGCTGCCATCGTGGTGGCAGTGTTCCTGCTGACCACGGCGCAGGTCAAAGCCAAAAGCGAACCGCGGCCGGTCGAGGAACTGGAGCAGATGCCGGCGGAGTGACGGCTCCCTCTACTTGAGCAGCAGCACCGACGCCGCCGAGGCAATCCCAAGCAGCGAGAAGACGATGCCGAAGTACCAGTACATTTTGGTGCGGGTCAGCAGCGTGACGGAGCTGATCACCAGGCCGATCTCCAGCAGGGCTTCGCCCAGGTCGAAACGATTGGCGCGAGCTTCAGCCTCCTCGACCTTGGTTTCGAGTGCCTCGGCCTTTTCCTTATCGTCTTTCAGCTCATCGGCCCACTTGGCCTGGTGGTCGGCATAGGCCTTGGCGATCTTCTGCGCGGCCTCCTTGTCGGCGACCGTGACTACGCTGAGCAGATCGTAGGCCAGGGCTGTGTCGTTGGAGCGAATCTTGTGGGCCTGGTATTCGTTCCACTGGTCGGTGGCCTTGTTCTGGTCCAGCACGGCTTCGGTGTGGGTGCGGTGGCCGAGGACAGTGGTGATGGCCACCAGCACGGCCACCACGCTCATGGTGAAAGCGACGGGGCGCAGGGACGATTCGCCGCCGTGCTCCTGCTGTTCCTTCAATTCCTGGGCTTCGTTGGCTTCCATGGGGAACCTCCTCAATTTGGGGCTTGTTCTTGAACGACCTCATGCGCCAGGGCCTTGGCGCTTGCTTGAGCCTCTTCACGGGTCGAGCCATAGGCTAGCACTCCGGGCAGACGCTCAATTGCCGCGATCCAGCGGCCATCTTCCTCTAGTTCGAAATCAACTTCAAATCCCATCGCCACACCAGCCAGCTCTACTTCCGCTTCCAGCGGACGCCGTCTTTCGAGTCTTCGATGACGATACCCTTTTCGGCCAGTTCGTTGCGGATTTGGTCGGCGCGGCCAAAGTTACGCTGCCGCTTGGCCTGGGTGCGCTCGGCCACCAGGGCGTCGATAGCCTCGTCGGTAAGCGACTGACGGGCGAGCAGTTCCGGAGCAACATCGGCCAAGCGCCCGGCTTCCGCGGCCCACTCCAGGGCCCGGCGGGTGGGCTCGGCGTCGCTGTCCTCGATCACGTCGAAGACGGCGTCGAAACTGGCCAGAACGCGGAGGATCGCTTCCCGGTCGTCGGCCAGAAGCTGCCCCTGGTCGATGGCCGTGTTGGCGGCTCGGATGAGGTCGAAGATGGGAGCACGGGCTTCGGCTGTATTCAGGTCGTTGGCCAGCGCGGCCAGGCAGTCGGCCTGGGCCTTTTCGGCCGCGGCCTGCAGCGCGGGGTTGGCGCCAGGGGCGAGAGTCGCTTGCCCGAGCCGCTGCGAAAAGGTGCGCAACCGCTCGATGGCGTTGGTGGCTTCGGTCAGGCCGTCGAAGGTGAAGTTGAGTTGGTGGCGATAGGGCACCGAAACCAGCGCCAGGCGGATGGCCGATGCCTTGTAGCCCTTCAGTAGCAGGTCGCGGAGGGTGAAGAAGTTGCCCTCGCTCTTCGACATTTTGCGCCCGTCCACCAGAAGGAAGCGCACATGCATCCAGTGGCGGGCAAAGGGCTTATGGGTCACAGACTCGCTCTGGGCGATCTCGTTTTCGTGGTGCGGGAACATCAGGTCTTCGCCGCCGGCGTGCAGGTCGAAGCTCTCGCCCAGGTACTCCATGGCCATGGCCGAGCACTCGATGTGCCAGCCGGGCCTTCCCCGGCCAATCGCGGTGTCCCACGAGGTCTCGCCCGGCTTGGCGGCCTTCCATAGGGCAAAGTCGCGGGCCGAATCCTTCTCGTACTCGTCCACGTCCACGCGGGCGCCGTCTTCCATGCCGGACAAGTCTTTCTTGCTCAGCTTGCCGTACTCGGGGAAGGCGGCCAGGCGGAAGTACCAGGAGCCGTCCTCGGCCTGGTAAGCGGCGCCCGCGGCAGCCAGCTTCTCCACCAGTTCCACCATGCGCGGAATGTGCTCGGTGGCTCGGGCGATAATTTCGGGGTGCTGGACGCGGAGGGAGTCCAGATCCTCAAAAAAGGCCTGTTCGAAGCGGGCGGTGTACTCGCCGATGGGGATGTTGAGGGCGGCCGCGTTGCGGATGATCTTGTCGTCCACGTCAGTGATGTTCATGACGTGGCGGACCGGGGTCCCCGTCAGCAAAAGGAAGCGGCGCAGAATGTCTATCTGCAGGAAAGTACGGAAGTTGCCGATGTGGCCGTAGTCGTAGACCGTAGGCCCGCAGGCGTAGATGCGCAGGGCAGCGCCGTCCATGGGAGCGAGGGGGTCGACTTCTCCGGTCAGGGTGTTGAAAAGGCGAACGGTCATCGGGGTCGGCGCGAACTGCTTGCTCATAAAAGGGTAGAAGAACTGCGGTTTTGGAACTTACCGATTGTAGCAAGACAGCAGGTCGGCAGGTCAGCGGAGCCGGGGTTTATCGCCCCAGGGCGAGCGATGGGTCGGCGGAGAGGTCCGTAGGGGCGAAGTCTCGGGATAGAAAGCGGGGCCAGGCGGCGGCAGCGATCATGGCGGCGTTGTCTGTGGAGAGCGCCAGCGTGGGGAAGGAGACGCTGACCGAGCGGCGCGCGGCCTCGGTGGTGAAGCGGCTGCGGAGCTCGCGGTTGGCGGCCACCCCGCCGGTGACTAGGATGCGGCGGGCGCCGAGGGATTCGGCGGCGGCAAAGGTCTTCTTCAGCAGGTCGCCGACCACGGCGTGCTGGAAGCTGGCGATCAGGTCCAGGGTCTGCGGGTCGCATGTGGCCAGCGCGTCCTCGATGGTGGGACGCGCCGGGGCGTCGGGGCCGGTAAAGAGAGCATCGCGGCGGGCTTCGGCCTCCGGGCGCAGGTTGTTGAGCTCCACGTAGCGCAGCACGGCGGTCTTGATGCCGGAAAAGGAAAAGAGGAAGTGGGGGTCGAGGTTGGCAATGGGCGCTGTTCTGGCGGCCTTCGTCCTCGGCGCTTTCCCGGCCAGATGGAGCTTGGTCTTGACCTGCGAGAAGGCGAACGGCACCGCGTGGGGGTTGCCGTGCTGGGCGAGAGCGTCGATCCAGGGCCCGCCGGGGTAGCCCAGGCCCAGCAGCTTGGCCACCTTGTCGTAGGCTTCGCCGGCTGCGTCGTCGAGGGTGCGGCCGATGAGGCTGTAGTGCCATATGCCGTCCGCGGGCCGGGCCAGATAGAGGTGCGTGTGCCCGCCGGAGACGACCAGGGCCAGGGAAGACTCGGGGTCAGCGGGAAATTGGGCTTCGTGGTCTCCCACCCTTTCCGCGGAACACCGCGGAAAGGGTGGGGCACCGGGCGTTTGTGGGCCGTCCTTCGATGCGGGCGGAGCGGACTCGCGTTCATTCAACAAGACCGCGTGGATGTGGCCTTCGAGGTGGTTGACGGCGATCAGCGGCAGGCCGTTGGCGAAGGCCAGGGCCTTGGCATAGGTGATGCCGACCAGCAGCGCGCCGGCCAGGCCCGGCCCGGAGGTCACGGCGATGGCGTCCAGATCGGCGAGGGTCACGTTGGCCTGAGTGAGAGCGGCGCGGACCACGGGGACAATGGCGCGCAGGTGCTCGCGGCTGGCCAGCTCCGGAACCACTCCGCCATAGCGGGCGTGGGTGGTGATCTGCGAGGCCACAGCGGATGAAAGCGTGCGCGCCCCCCGCTCCACCACGGCAGCGGCGGTCTCGTCGCAGGAGGATTCGATGGCGAGGATCAAGCCGCGGCCACTCATCTATTCAGTTTAACGATTAAGGAGCGGATTCGATTTGCCGGGATATCCAACGGCTCAAGCTGACCCCTTCCACTGCCGCGCGCAGCGCCGCTTTGCGATGCAGCTCCGGCTCGGTGCGGACAAGGATCTTTCCATTGAACGGGCGGTCGGGTTGTTGGCCGGTTTCGCCGCACAGTTCGAGATAACTGTCGATGCTCTCGCGGAAGGCGCGTGCCAACTCCTTGGCCGTCGATCCCTCGAAATGAATGACGTCCCGAAGCCCGGCGACAACTCCAGAAAACGTGTTGTCCTCCGGATCGAAGTCGATGGGGCCGGCCAGATAACCCTTGTATTCCATCATGGCTTCACTCCCGCGTTGATGAGGAACTGGCGAACGGCATCGACTGCGCCCTTTTTCGTTTCGGGCCGAGGGTGCGGCCGGTGAAATATGGCGGTTACTCCGTTCAACCGGGCAGCGACTCGGCTACCCTCACGCGCGCTGATCTCGCCTCCCAAGGCACGAATCAGCGATTCAATTCGAGCCCAACGGATGTTCGCCAGTGTCGGACGTTGAAAAACGGCGCCCAGTGTAGCCTGTTGCGCCTTGTTCATCCCTGAGGAATGGCAATCGATTCTCCCCCCGCATACAACAGAATGATAGCACAATCCGATATCGCCAAGCCAGTGGGAGCTCCGAGCTTCGGCGACGTTCATGTCCAGGGTGCCGGTCACTGAAACAAGCGACAATAGATGCAACCGTTATGCTGACCGGGACGGGACAATTCGATGCGGCGCTCCAAGTCGTCGCGAAGTTGCGCGCAGAAGGCTACGAGGCCTACCTCGCCGGCGGCTGTGTTCGCGACCTGCTGCTGGGCCGGGTGCCGACAGACTACGACGTGGCCACCAGCGCCACTCCCGACGTGGTCCTCGGCCTCTTCGACCGCACCTTCGCCGTGGGCGCGCACTTTGGCGTTGTGCTCGTGGCGGTCGGCGAGGGCGACGGCTACTTCACCACCGAGGTGGCCACATTCCGGTCGGATGCGGCGTATTCGGATGGGCGCCATCCGGATGCGGTGCGCTACACGAAGAGCGCTGAAGAGGATGTGCGGCGCAGGGATTTCACCATCAATGGATTGCTGATTGATCCGCTGCGGACCGCAGATTCTCTTGCCGATCCTCCAAACCTGCGCTCAGCCGTGATCGACCACGTCGGCGGCGTGGCCGATCTCGACGCCGGCGTCGTCCGCGCGATTGGCAGGGCGCACGAGCGGTTCGAAGAAGATCGGCTGCGCATGCTGCGGGGGGTGCGGTTTGCCGCGCGGCTTGGGTTTGAACTGGAGGCTGGGACAGCCGCGGCCATCCGCCTCCTCGCCCCCCGCATCGCCTCCGTCAGCCGCGAGCGCGTGCGCGACGAGCTCACCCGCATGCTCACCGAAAGCCGCGCCCGCCGCGCCTTCGAGCTGCTGGACGAGACCGGGCTGCTGGCCGCGGTGCTGCCGGAAGTGGCGCGCATGAAGGGCGTCGAGCAGCCGCCGCAGTATCACCCCGAGGGTGACGTGTGGGTGCACACGCTGGGCCTGCTCGCGCAACTCGAAGAGGGCTGTTCCATGACCCTTTCCTGGGGAGCGCTGCTGCACGACGTGGGCAAGCCGCCCACCTTCCGGCGCGCGCCCGACCGCATCCGCTTCGACGGCCACGTCGAGGTCGGTGTGGCCATGGCCGCCGAAATCTGCCGCCGCTTTCGCTTTTCCAGCGACGAGACCCACCAGATTCTCGCCCTGGTGGAAAACCACATGCGCTTTGCCGACGCCGAGCGCATGAAAGCCTCCACGCTCAAGCGCTTCTTCCGCCTCGACGGCTTCGACGAGCACCTGGCGCTGCACCGCATGGATTGCCTGGCCGGCAGCGGCAATCTGGACCACTGGGAGTTTGTCCGCGCCCGCCGCCAGGAGCTGCCCGAGGAAGCTGTGCGCCCCACGCCGCTGATCACCGGCCGCGACCTGATCGCCGCGGGCTTTGTGCCGGGTCCCGCGTTCAAGCAGATGCTGCGCGCCGTTGAAGACGCGCAACTGGAGGGCACGATTGCCACTCCGGAAGAGGCGTTGCGGCTGGTGGAGAAGCAGTGGGCTCATGAAAGCTAAGAGGGGTTGACCTGCGGCGCGGGAAATCGGCTCGCAGGCTGCGGATCATGGATTTTTGTGTCCCCCCGTCCGTCATCTGTGACATAATTCGTTGGCTTGCTTCCCCATCCCGCTGGGGTGCCCTCCAACCGGGCAGGCCAACGCAGAATAGGCAGGCTCTGCCCAATCGGTGTCTTTTCACTCCCCGTGCACGAGGCCCCATGAGCAATATCAACGGCAAGGTCTACGCGATGAACGCCATCACTCCCATGAAGCCATGGAAGACATGGATTCTGCGCGCCGCCTTCTTTTTGCTGGACCACGTAAAGCCCATGCAGAAAGACCTGATCGACCTGTCTTTCATCGAATTCGCGCGTTGGGTGGTCGTGCCACGCAAAGGGCTGCCTTTCCTTGGCAATGGCCAGCAGGAAGAGGTGCTCCAGTACGACTACCTGCTGTTTTTCTCCAACTTCAACGGCACCTGGAACCAATACATCGACGCATTCTCCGCGGTCCTGGCAAAAGGCTTGAACCTCGTCTGGCGCTGGAGCGAGAAGTTTCCCGGCTCCGTTCCTGTCACGCTGTTCAAGGAGTACATTGCCCGCGTCCAGTTTGACACCGACTACTACTACACTGCTTATCCTCATGCCACGGCCAACGATGTGAAGTCCGCGCACATTGTGCAGTTGTCGCTCGATAGCCTGTCCGCCGTCGCCGGGCAGTCCACCCCGCAGCAGTTCGCTGACGCCTGGCTGACCTTCGTCCTCGAAGTGCAGACCCACCTGGGCGAAACAGGCGACGCTCCCATCGCTGGATAAAGAGGACAGCCATGCCCAACAAGAACGGCAGCGTCTACGGACTGACCATCCTCTCGCCCATCATCGAAGATCCCAGGGCCACGCCTTCTCACGATCTGCAGATACGCGACTACCTGGCCGGATTGTCCACGCGGGAAGACAGCCCTTTCGCGCTGGCTCCGGGCACACATCTCGCCCGCCTGGTGGTCATGGACGACGTCGTCTACGTAGGCGCGCCGGCATGCGAGGAGCATCTGAAATCGAAGTACCTCATCTTTGAATCCAACTGCGACGGCGACCTCGACACCTACCTGTCCGGCCTCGCCGCCACCGTACCGGAGCATCTCGATGCCATCTGGCGGCATTGCGTCGGCTACCCCGGCGCAGGCAACCGGAAGGCCTTCATCGACTATATGAAAGCCTGCCAGCTCGAAACTACCTTCTTCTTCGCTGCCGTCAACAACAAGACCGTCACGGAAACCCTGCGCGCACTCCAGACGCAGACCGCTGTCGCCGATTTCATCGCAGCCCATCAGGGCGTCGAGCCGGCCGTTCTGCAACGCGAGTTCATTCAGTTTGCGGCTCATCTGAAATCCCAGCCCATTCCCCTACCGGGCTCCATGGGCCCTCATCGCACCATCGAGACTGGGGGCCGCAATGAGTAAGCTCAATGAGACCGATATCCAGGGCTTTGTTCTGCGCGGCTACAACCTTCCCTTCGCGCGCTATCTTTTCCTGCACTTTGAAGACGCAAGCCGCGCGCGCAGCCTGATCGCCCGCCTTCTGAGTCATGTAACCACGGGCCAGCGCTGGGACGGAGGCAAGCCGCAGAGCACGGTGAATATCGCCTTTACCCATCGCGGCCTGCAGCACCTTGAATTGCCTGAAGCCACGCTGCTCAGTTTCCCCGTCGAGTTTCAGCAGGGCATGAAGCACCGTGCACCAATCCTCGGCGACAGCGGCGTGAATGCTCCCGAGCACTGGGACAAGGTCTGGCGCGAAGACCGCGTGCACGCCTGGCTTGGGATCAATGGCCTCACCGCGGAGGCTCTTGACGCCCGCTGCTCAGCCCTCCACGCCGCAATGGAAGAAACCGGTGGCGCAGCCATCCTTGCGTCACAAGACGCCGCCGCCGTGGTCAGGGACGGCAAGCCCACAACCAGCGAACACTTCGGCTATACCGATGGCTTCGGCAATCCTGACTATCTTGGCGTTCAGCGCAGCTCGCAGCCCGGCCAGGGCAAGCTGCTGCCCGACGGAACCTGGGCCCCGCTCGCTACCGGCGAGCTGCTGCTCGGCTACGCGGACGAAGCAGGCGAGCTGCCCGTCGCTCCCATACCGCACCTTCTTGGCAGCAATGGAACCTTCATGGTCTACCGCAAGCTGCACCAGAACGTTGCAACCTTTCGCGCTTACCTGGACCAACAGGCAGCCCTCTATCCGGGCGGAAAAGAAAAACTCGCCGCCAAGTTCATCGGCCGCTGGCGTGACGGAACGCCGCTCGAGCTGTCGCCCGATCGCGAAGACCCCGCCATCGTTAAGGACCAGATCCGCAATACCGCCTTTACCTATGGCGCCGATCCGGAGGGATCGCGCTGCCCCATCGGCGCGCACATCCGCCGCGTTCATCCGCGCGACGCATTCGGCTTCAACGGCCAGCTCATCAACCGCCGCCGCATTACGCGCCGCGGCCTTCCCTATGGCCGTTTTGCCCCTGAGGACGAGCCGGCATCCGACAGCGAAGAGCGCGGCGTCATCTTCATGGTGCTCAACGCCAGCCTCCCGCGCCAGTTCGAGTTCGTGCAGCAGCAGTGGGTTCAATATGGCAACGACTCCCGCCTCGGCAATGACAAGGATATGCTGATGGGCCAGCACGGAGGCCACGGTAGCTTCGTGGTGCAAGGCGACCGGAGCCCCACGAATCCGCCCTTCGTCTGCACCAATCTTCCTGACTTTGTCGAACTGCGCGGCGGAGATTATTTCTTTCTGCCCAGCATCACCGCGCTGGGCATGATCGCGAAGGGCCTCGTCGACCCGCGCTAGCATTCAGTTGGAATGAACCTGCGTCGCGAGGCGCGTGATTGAACCCCCTGATGAGAATCCCTGGAGAGCTTTGCATGGGAAAGGAGCTTCAGAAAGCAGAGTCGAGCGTCAAAAGAAGCTGGCCCACCGTGATGAGCTGGGTCGGCGGCATAACCGCGCTCATCGGCTTGTTCGCAAGTATCGCCGGAGGCGTCACATGGTTTGTGAACCACCGCAAGCAGCAAGCCGAGTTGATCGCAAAGATGGCGCTGGCGCAGGCGCAGGCGAAGCAGGGCGAGTATCAGGCCGCAATCCAAAGCTACGCAGACATTCTCAAAACAGACCCGCTTTACCGCCCCGCCCTCGACCAGCAGTTGAACACGGCCATGCTCTGGGTCGAAGACTTTCACGTGATCGCCCGGGAAGGTCAGAATGCGGCCGAAATGGCCGCACCTGCGCTCGACCAGATCATGGCCATACTCGACTCCGGCCTGACTCGAAGCAAAGGGTCGCAGGCTGCGGACATTCAGGCCCACATTGGCTGGGCTTACTGGTGGGCTTACTGGCTCAATCAGCACATTGCTGAACGAGAGTTCGGCTCTGCCGCCTCTGCCGCCGAACAAAACCTTCGGGGCGCGCTGGCCACGGACCCATCGAACGTCTACGCGAACGCCATGCTGGGCAAGTGGATGCTGCAAAGCGGAGGAAGCCTCACCGAGGCGATTCATCATCTGGACCTCGCTGTCTCGACTGGCAAGGCACGCCCATTCGTAAGAAGGCTGCAACTTGGCGGCCTTATCTATCTCGACAAAAAAGGGGCGAGAGCCGAACTGCTAAAAGCCGCAAACGACATGCGCAAATCGGGTGAGCCGCTCGACGAGGACCACAGGAGACGCATCCTCGGCTTCTGCTTTGATCCCGTCGTCACGGATTTCGGAGAATTCTCGGAATCGCTCTCCGCCGCGCCTCCGGATGAAACCTGGAAGACCTATTTGTGGCTCGACGAGATGCCGGAGGATGAACAGAGCCAGAGCACGGTCCATGACCTGCTCGCCGCAAATTTGCTGGAGCTTTCCGGCCAACGGCGAGAGGCCCGGGAGAAATATCGGCTGCTGCAACAGCAACTGCCGAACCAGCCAGGCATATTGAGGAATTCTGTCGACGCGGCCGCCGCAAGAGTATCCCAGCAGTAGGACGCCAAATCATCGCGGTTCTCCGCGCCTGTTTCCTCCATGTGACGTGGCGCACTGCCAGGTGTGCGGGGGAATGAGATAAAAATCTTGAGCCCCCTCGGGCAGTTGCGGGGCCCACTCAAGCGGATTCTTCCCTGAAACGAGGACAAAAACTCATGGCTACTGCGTTGGTTCAAGGCGGATGTGTCGACTTTCAATCGGGCTGGGCGGAACTGGAGCTGCCTGAGGCGGTGCGCGAGGTGCTGAGCGCGGCGCCGCTGCTGCAGGCCCCGGAGACGCGCGGGCAACTGATGGACTGGGCGCTGGGAAGGTCGTCGGGAGACACGGATTGGACTCTGGGCAATCGGGACGACCATGGGCAGTATGAGGCGGCGTTTCAGGCGCCGGGCGCGGGCCGGATTGTGGAGGCGGTGATAACCAAGGCCAGGAATGGCCTCGCGATCAACTTTCCCGATCCGGCCATGCGCCGGCGCGACCCGGATGCGATGGTGATTGGCGACAAGCTGCCGACTGATAAGCCTACCTATGAAGAGCGGTTTGGGGAGGGGTTCGAGAAGACGCGGCAGCTGACGCTGGATTGGCTCAAGACTCAAGAACTTGTGGCGATGCCGTTCTATGCGGGGACGGATGCGCTGGGGTATGGGTCGCTCTTGATTGTGCCGCGGCAGGCGGCGTTCTTTGCGGCTGCCTTGGCGGACTTGCAGGGAATGATTCCGCGCAGCCAGGTTCCTGTGGGGTTCAAGGTGACAGGCGGAGTCTTGTTTGTGGCGCCGCCGTTCCGGCATACGCACTTTGGCGGGCGGCAGGTGGTGGTCCACGACCGCCAGGCCACCCACCAGGAGATCTTTGCCTACAACCTCTATCCGGGACCGAGCGCCAAGAAGGGCGTCTACTCCATGCTGCTCGACAAGGGTGAGCACGAGGGCTGGACCACCAACCATTGCGCGGCGGTGGCCGTGGTAACGCCCTATGAAAACCAGCTCATCCTGATGCACGAGGGCGCCAGCGGCGGCGGCAAGAGCGAGATGACCGAGCACATCCACCGCATGGAGGATGGCCGTCTGCTGCTGGGCACAAACGTTGTCACCAAAGAGCAGCGCACGCTGAACCTGCCCGAGGCCTGCCACCTGCGGCCGATCGCCGACGACATGGCCTGCGCGCATCCCAAGTACCAGTCGAAAAATGGGGGCCATGGCGGCCGCCTCACCATTGCCGACGCGGAGAACGGCTGGTTTGTGCGCGTGGACCACATTCACGCGTACGGCACGGCGCCCAATCTGGAGCGGCTGTGCATCGATCCGCCCGAGCCGCTCATTTTTCTCAACCACTACATCGTCCCCGGCGGCACCTGCCTGACCTGGGAACACGTTGAAGACGCGCCCGGCAAGCTCTGCCCCAATCCGCGCGTGATTCTGCCCCGCCGCATGCTCGAAGACATTCTCGGCGGGCCGCAGCGCGTGGACGTGCGCAGCTTCGGCGTGCGCTG
>Ga0209517_10008358_pt1 | contig 12159 bp, 14 predicted proteins | sample PeaSoiMetSII2010_FD_187695 | JGI IMG/M metagenome (GOLD analysis project Ga0209517, IMG submission 187695) | Peat soil microbial communities from Weissenstadt, Germany - SII-2010 (SPAdes) (version 2) | ecosystem: Environmental > Terrestrial > Soil > Wetlands > Peat | place: Germany...
GTGAGAACCGCCCGTTCGCACATTCTGGCAGATTTTGCGGACACAAGAGCTCGGAGGAAACCGTTAAAACCATTGCGCGGGGAATGCCGGGTGTTTCCGGTGTGACCGTGGTGACTACACTCGTATGCTCACTTTCATTTGCATGCGAGGCTGCGGGCGCATCGCGCGCCCGGCATTCCCTGCGCCCTCTGATGTGGGGGTGGGACGTTTCCGACAAAACTCGCGCGCGGATTGCGCGGCGAGATCGCGAAGGTGTGTCCCTCGATCGTCATGCCCCGCTTCAAGCGGGGCATCCAGTACGCCGTGATCTCTCGTATAGGCACGAGGCGTCTCTGGAATACTGGATCGCCCGGTCAAGCCGGGCGACGACACCGGAGTAGGCTGTTTGAAATTCGAAACCGTAGCAACCGTCAAGAGCCAAGCGCCAGGCTCAGGCGGCGTTCGCCACCACGCGGTTGCGGCCGTCATGCTTGGCGCGGTAGAGCGCGATGTCGGCGCGCTTGAGCACGTCGGCGACCGCCTCGCCCTTTTGCTCAAGCGTCGATAGCCCGATCGAAATCGTGACATCGATCCGCCTGGTACCCTTGTGGACCGCAAAGGGCTCGCCGGCGATCGAACGCCGCAGGCGCTCCGCCACCATGCCCGCAACATGCAGGTCGGTTTCGGGCATCACGATGACAAACTCTTCGCCGCCATAGCGGCAGGCGAGATCGATGCCGCGGATCGACTTGCGGACCCGCACGGCGAACTCGCGCAACACGTCGTCACCGGCGTCGTGGCCGTAATTGTCGTTGATCGACTTGAAGAAATCGATATCGAGCATCATCACCGCCAAGGGTTTGCCGCGGCTCGAGGCCTGCTCGGCGAGCGTCCCCAGATGGCTTTCCATGTAACGGCGGTTGTGCAGTCCGGTCAGAGCATCGGTGATCGCCATCTCGATGGAGTTCTGCACATTGTCGCGCAGATGATCGGTGTAGCGGCGCTTGCGGATCTGGGTGCGCGCGCGGGCCAATAGCTCGTTCTTGTCGACCGGGCGAAGCAGGTAGTCGTTGACGCCGATCTCGAGGCCGCGCAGCAGCCGCGTGTTGTTGTCGGCATCGGAAATCGCGAGAATGGGCACATGGCGCGTGCGCTCCAGCGAGCGCGCCTGGCTGCACAGCCGCAGGCCGTCGAAATTATCGAGGCCGAGCGAGACGATCAGAAGATCGTAATCGCCGTCGGCGGCGTGAAACAGCGCCTCCGAGGGGTTGGTTTCGACGTCGACGGTGTGTTCGGTGCTCAGCACCGGGGCCAGCCGCTCAAAGGACGAGGGCCGGTCGTCGACCAGAAGGATGCGGCCGCCCTTCCCGGTATCGGCCACGGCGCTGCGCTCCGGCGCCTGTACGCCGATCTCGAGCGAGGTGATGGCGCGCATCCGCAACTCGTCGGTCATCATCTTCAACCGTGTCAGCGAACGCACCCGCGCGATCAGCACGATGTCGGACACCGGTTTGGTCAGGAAATCGTCGGCGCCCGCCTCTAAGCCGCGCACGCGATCGGCGGGGCTATCCAGCGCCGTCACCATCACGACCGGAATGAAATGGGTTGCCGGATTGGACTTCAGCCTTCGGCACACCTCAAAGCCGTCCATATCGGGCATCATGACGTCGAGCAGAATGATGTCGCATTCGGCGCGCGTGCAGATCGCCAGCGCCTCCGCTCCATTGGCCGCGGTCAGGACGTCGAAATACTCGGCCGAAAGCCGCGCTTCCAACAGCCTGACGTTGGCAGGGACGTCGTCAACGACCAGGATACGCGCGGACATTCAACTCTCCCTATCCGATGAACCGTCGGACGGTCTCGATAAACTTGCCGACTGAAATCGGCTTGGACAGATACGCCTCGCATCCGCCTTCGCGGATACGTTCTTCGTCGCCCTTCATTGCGAATGCGGTGACCGCGACCACCGGAATGGCGCGCAGCTCGGGATCGTCCTTGATCCAGCGGGTCACTTCGAGACCGGACACTTGCGGAAGCTGGATATCCATCAGGACGAGATCGGGACGAAGCTTGCGCACGAGATCGAGCGCCTCGAAACCGTTGCTGGTGCCGGAAGTCCGATAGCCGTGTGCTTCAAGTAGATCGCGAAAGAGCTTCATATTGAGCTCGTTGTCCTCCACGATCAGGACGGTTTTTGCCATCCCGCCCCTCCAATCCCCGTTATGTCGTCACGGCAGGCGGCGCATCGGCGGCCGCCAACGGTGCCAAAAAGTGAAGTCAAACTAGCGCCAGATTCGCTCTAACCCGTTAAACCCGATGACCACCTTGGTGCGATCTTTATGCGAAGTGGTTTCCACTTGCTTGAACAGGTTCCGCAGACTCGGGCATGATCTTTTGGAAACTAGAAACCATAAGTTACGGAAAGGCAAATTTCTCCGTTGAGAAAATCCACTCACAACCCTCGGGAAGTGGCTGAAATCGTTGCTGTTCAGGCGCTAGCCTTTGTCGCAGGTGACCCCGAGCGGTTAGGCGCGTTCCTGGCTGAAAGCGGAATCGGGCCCGATACGCTGCGCAGCGCCGCCGCTGACCCGCGTTTCCTCGCCCATGTGCTCGATTTCGTTATGCGCGATGACGCAACCGTGAAAGCTTTTGCCGCCGCCTCGCAGCTTCATCCCACCAACATTGCCGCGGCGCATCAGGCGCTGAACGATCCGAAATGGGAGCGCGACGTGCCGTGACACCAGCAGTGCGTCGAATTTGAAGTTCCTATCAGACTCGCGGTAACCTCTACATAGGAACTTCAAATTCGAGGCCGCACTGCCAAATATCGTTCACTGGTGCTCCTTTTGATTTCGAAGTTCGCAAAAGGTCGCGCGTCGAATGCGTGCGAACTTCGAAATCGGAGCACCAGTCGTGGAAGGACCGACCTGCTTCTGCCGGGACTGCCTCCATGATCTGGACATTGGAGTCAGACGATGCGGCGACTGCGGCTCGCCTCGCCTTGTCCGCCACCATGCGCTGCCTTCGCTCACGCTTGCCCATATCGATTGCGACGCGTTCTACGCCACCGTCGAGAAGCGCGACAATCCCGAGCTCGCCGACAAGCCCGTGATCATCGGCGGCGGCAAGCGCGGGGTGGTGTCGGCTGCATGCTACATCTCCCGCACCTTCGGCGTACGCTCGGCAATGCCGATGTTCAAAGCGCTCGCGCTATGTCCCTCCGCAACCGTGATTCGGCCCGACATGGCCAAATATGTCAGGGTCGGCCGCGACGTGCGCCGCGCGATGCATGCGCTGACGCCGCTGGTGGAACCGCTTTCCATCGACGAGGCGTTCCTCGATCTCGGCGGAACCCAGCGCGTTCACGGCATGATTCCCGCCAAGGTGCTGGCGCGGTTCGCCCGCGAGGTCGAGCGCGATATCGGCATCACCGTTTCGGTCGGGCTTTCCTGCAACAAATTCTTGGCCAAGGTCGCCTCTGACCTCGACAAGCCGCGCGGCTTCGCAGCTATCGATCAGGACGAGGCACGCGCGATGCTGGCGGACAAGCCGGTCGGTTTCATCTTCGGCGTCGGACCGGCGACCCAGGAACGGCTGATCCAGCGCGGCCTTCGCACCATCGCCGATTTGCAGCGCGCCGATGAAAACGAACTGATGAAGCAGTTCGGCACCGAGGGCCGCAGGTTGTGGCGGCTGGCGCGCGGCATCGACGACCGTCGGGTGGTACCTGATCGCGGTGCCAAGACGATTTCGAGCGAAACCACCTTCGAGAACGACATCCGCGATTTTACCACCCTCGAAAGGATGCTGTGGCGGCTTTCGGAGAAGGTGTCGGCACGGCTGAAGAGCGCCGAGCTTGCGGGATCAACCATCACGCTGAAGCTGAAGACCGCCGATTTCCGGCAGCGGACCCGCTCGCAATCGATTCACGCCCCGACCCAGCTTGCGGCAAAGATTTTCGCGGTATCGAGGGAAATGCTGGCAAAGGAAATCGACGGCACCGCTTTCCGCCTGATGGGTGCCGGCGTCAGCGCGCTCCGTCCGGGCTCGCAGGCCCATGACACCGACATGCTCGATCGCCGCTCCGCCGACGCCGAGCGCGCGATCGACAATCTGCGCAAGAAATTCGGCCAGGCCGCCGTGATCAGGGGCATCGCCTATGATGGGCCGGAGAAGGCGGAAGAGTGAAGCCGGTCGTTCGTGCCGTCACTTACACGGTTTCGAATCCTTGACGTCGAATTTTCCGAGCGCGCCGGAGATCACAAAGTCATTGTAGTCGAGCACCAGCGCCCGCGAGACGCCGTTCTCGAACAGTTCGAACGACATCGCATAGATCGGCATCTGCTCGCCGTCGCCGGGCTTGGCATCGTGATCGTAATAACTGACCGTGACCGGCCACCGCGTCATCGATTTCATGACGTCGTTCTCGGTCGAGGGGTCCGGCGATGCGATGGTCCGGCTGCCGGGGATCGGCTGCCCGATCACGGAAAGGGTATTGAAGACCTTTTCGCCATTATCCGAGCCGTCATAGACCGTGAGCTCGAGCAGGGATTTGCCTTCCTTCGCCGCGGCGATGATGCGCTGAATCTGCTCGGTCGGAAATACCGTCGAGCCGTCAAGCGTGAACGTCTTGATTTCGGGCTGCTTCAATTTGACCGTGATGTGATCGCCGCTCCGCTCGGCTATCCCATCCACCGGGCTCGATTCGGTGTCGTTCATGCGCGAATCGATCTTGAACCGGTAGGTCTTGCCGGCACCGTCTTCCCACGAAGTCGAGCGCAAATCCGAAAGCGACATTTTGCCCTCGCCGCTATTCATCTCGGACACTTGTCTGAATTCGGAAGTGTATCCCTCGCAGGCGCTGCCGGAGAAACTGTAGAGAATGCGCCCCCGCGCGCTGTTGATCGAATTGGAACCGCGCGACTTCAACAGACTGAGTTCGTAGAGCGCCTGATGCGGAAGAAACGCGCCGCTGGCCGCGGCATCGGCCCTGCCTGCGACCAACCCCGTCGCCATCACCGCCGCGGCGAGTATCGGCGCCACCGATTTGGCATCACGAGGCAAAATCCGGAATGAGCGAGCCATGTTTTTTCCTCGGGTGAAGCATGATCCGGAGAAGTGGGGACCGGTATTCCAAACAGATCAAGCTCGAACAAAAAGGGGATTTCGATACATTAGTCACCGCGCCATTGCGCCGCAACTGCGGCCACATCACGGAAAAGTAGGATTTGTGGACGGATTGCCATGTTTTTTGGCATTTCCGCCACCATCCTACCCTCGCTTGCAAGTAGCGGCCTGATGCGCCAAACAAAACCGGCTCCGATCAGATCCTTGATCGGTGCGGGCAAATTCAACGGGGACGAAACATGGCGGGTACGGTCGAGCAAAAACTAGCGGCACAGGGTGTCGTCTTGCATCAGCCGCCGAGCCCGGTGGCGAACTACGTCGGTTTCGTGCGCACCGGGAACCTGCTCTTCGTGTCCGGACAGGTGTGCGTCAATCCCGAAGGCAAGCTGATCGCCAGGGGCAAGCTTGGCGCCGGCGTCACCGTGGAACAAGGCAATGCCGCCGCGCGCGGTTGCGCGATCAACCTGCTCGCACAGGTCAAGGCCGCGCTCGGCGACCTCGACAAGGTGGTCCGGGTGGTTCGCCTTGGCGGTTTCGTCAATTCCGCCCCGGATTTCCTGGACGGGCCGAAAGTGCTCAACGGCGCCTCCGATCTGATGGTCGCAGCTTTCGGCGACAAGGGCCGCCATGCCCGCACCACCGTGGGCGTCGCCTCGCTGCCGTCCGACGCCTCGGTCGAGGTCGAAGGGCTGTTCGAGGTTTCCTGAAACGGAGCCGCGAGGTGCGCGCGCCCGACTGGCTGACGGCGCGGCCGGTCGCCCATCGCGGCCTGCACGACCGCGCGCACGGCGTCATTGAAAACATGCCGGGCGCGGCGCTTGCCGCGATCGAGGGCAATTTCGCCATCGAATGCGACATCCAGCTCTCGGCCGACGGCGAGGCCATGGTGCATCACGACGACGCGCTGGGCCGCCTCACCGAAGGTTCCGACGCCCTGCTCGATCTTAGTTCGGAAGCGCTCAAGGCGGTCCAGTTCAAGGACACGCCGGAGAAGATGATGTCGCTTCCCGACCTCTGCGCGCTGGTCAAAGGCCGCGTGCCGATCGTGATCGAGGTGAAGAGCCATTTCGACGGCGATCGCAAACTGGTGCGGCGGATGGCGGAGGTGCTTGGCACCTACTCCGGACCGGCCGCCGGCATGTCGTTCGACCCGGACCAGGTGCTGGCGCTGCGCGAGACCATGCCGGAACTTCCCCGCGGCATCGTGGCCGAACGCGTCTACACCGAAGCCGATTGGCCGCAGGCGACGGCAGCCCAGCGGAAAGGCATGTTGCATCTCAAGCATGCGTTCCACACGCAACCGCATTTCGTCGCTTATTGGGTGAACGACTTGCCGGCACCAGCACCCTGGATCGCGCGCCATGTGTTCGGCCTGCCGCTCCTGACGTGGACGGTGCGGACACCGGACCAGCGCGAGCGCGCCGCCCGCTACGCCGATCAGATGATCTTTGAGGGTTTCAGACCCTAAGAACCCCCTCTGCGCGTTTGCGCGAGCTTCAAATCCGCAAAACCCATGCCCTTGAAGTCGCAAGCGCAATGCCCGATCTTAGGAGCGAGGTCACCATGGGCGATGGCTGATCGTGACGCGTGACCGGCTCAAACAATCGATGGATTCATCCGAAATAACCCTTGAAGCCGTCTCGTCCGTAAGCCAGATCGCGGCTGAAGACTGGGACGCGTGCGCCAATCCGGTTCCGGATTCCGGCAGCCTCGAAGATCTCGACACGCTGGCCTTGCCCGCCTCCGCCATGGCCTCCCGCGCCGCCTCAAAGTCCCCCTATAACCCCTTCGTTTCACATGCATTTTTTTCCGCGCTCGAGGCATCGGGATCGGCCTGTGCGCGGACTGGCTGGGGACCGCGGCATCTGCTCGCCCGGCGCGACGGCGGCATCGCCGGCATCGTGCCCTGCTATCTGAAATCACATTCGCAAGGCGAATACGTATTCGACCGCGGCTGGGCGGACGCCTATGAGCGCGCCGGCGGGCACTATTACCCGAAGCTGCAGGCCTCGGTTCCCTTTACGCCGGCGACCGGCCCGCGCCTGTTGATCCGCGACGGCGTCGACAAGGATGAGATCGGCACCGCGCTGGCAAGCGGCCTGATCGCGCTGTGCGCGGCGACCAATGCCTCATCCGCGCACGTCACCTTCGCGCGCGAAGCGGAATGGAGGTTTCTCGCCAAACACGGATTCCTGCAACGGACCGATCAGCAATTCCATTGGCGCAATCAAGGCTATCGCGGTTTCGACGATTTCCTCGCCACACTGAATTCGCGTCACCGCAAGGCGATCAAGCGCGAGCGGCGCGACGCGGTGGCCAACGGCATCACGATCCATGCGCTCAACGGAAGCGACATCACCGAGGAAGCCTGGGACGCATTCTTTGCCTTCTACATGGAGACCGGTTCGCGCAAATGGGGCCGGCCCTATCTCAACCGCGCCTTCTTCTCGCTGATCGGCGAGACCATGGCGAAAGACGTGCTCTTGATCATGGCGAGGCGCAACAACCGCTGGATCGCGGGCGCCATCAATTTCATCGGCTCCGATACGCTGTTCGGCCGCAACTGGGGCGCGATCGAACATCACCAGTTTCTGCATTTCGAGGTGTGCTACTATCAGGCGATCGATTTTGCGATTTCACGCGGCTTGAAGACGGTGGAGGCCGGCGCGCAAGGCGAGCACAAGATCGCGCGGGGATATATGCCGCAAACCACTTATTCGGCGCATTACATCGCCGACCCCGGCCTGCGCCGCGCGATCGACGAGTATCTGCGGCGCGAACGCGCCTATGTGGCGGAAGCCGGGCGCGAACTCACCGAGGCCGGGCCGTTTCGCAAAACCGCCGACGAGTCGGCCAGCGATTAGAATCAAATCGAGGAGCGTCCATGCCCGCCTATGACCCCCAAAACCCCTTCGCAAAAATCCTGCGCGGCGAATTCCCCTGCTACAAGGTTCATGAGGATGACCACACGCTCGCCTTTCTCGACATCATGCCGCGCTGTGGCGGCCATACGCTGGTGATCCCGAAGGCTCCGGCCCGCAACATCCTCGATGTTTCACCGGAGGATTTTGCTTATGTCGCCCGCGTCGCCCAGAAGGTCGCACGCGCGGCGATGACGGCGTTCAAGGCCGATGGCATCACGTTGCAGCAATTCAGCGAACACGCCGGCGGACAGGTGGTGTTTCACCTGCACGTGCATGTGATGCCACGCTACAACGGCGTGGCGCTCCTGCCGCCCGCGAGCCGCAAGGAAGATGGCAAGGTGCTGGAGGAAAACGCGGCGAAGCTGGTCGCGGCGCTGAATGGGGGCGTGAGCAGATAATTGCGTAACCGCTAGCCGAGGAGAGACCGCACGCGCGCGGATTAGCCAACGAACCCTCAACCGTCATTGCGAGCGAAGCGAAGCAATCCATTGACCTTGAGGCTGGATTGCTTCGTCGCCTTGCTCCTCGCAATGACGAAACGAAATTATAGGCGGAGCGGGCTGTCACTCCCCCTCGCCATCCCCATCCTTCTGCGTCGCGAGCGGCGAGAACTCGCAACGGTCGGGCTTGAGATCGATCAGCGGGGTCTCATCGATGCAGTCGAGCCCCCGCACCAGAACCGTCTTGCCCTCGATACCGACCAATTTGACGATCGAGGTGGCGATCGGATTGGGCCGCACCGGCGAGCGCAGCGAAAACGTGCCGCGGGTCAATCCATTCTTCTTCGGGCTTTGTAGCACGAGATTGCGCCTCGAGTGATGCAGCCAGTAGATCACTTCGAGATGGTCGTAGAAATCGATGCCCTTCAGTGCCGGTACCCACGGCTCGAAAATCTCAAGCCGGCAGACTGGTCCATTGTGACTTCCCTGCCGCGGCGTATCCTCGCGCGATTTCCAGGGCGTCCGGATCCGGCCGATGAAGAAGAGGCCCGCATCGCTCGCTTTGGGTAACTCGACGGCGACTTCGCCCTCCCGGAGTTCACTTTCCTCAACCATGTTTCAATCCAATGAGATGTTTTGGGCCTTGATCACGGCCGACCAGCGCGCCCGATCGGCATCGATGAACTCCACAATCGCGTCGGCGCTGCGCGAACGCAGTACCGAATAGCCGATCTTCTCCAGTGAAGCGCGGAACCCATCGTCGTTCAGCGCCCGGTCGAGGCTGCCCTTGAGAATCGCCACGAACTTATCCGGCACTTTTGCCGGGGCGGCAACACCGAACCAGACACTGACGAGGTAATCGGGATAACCGCTCTCGGCAATGGTCGGAACGTCCGGAAGATCGGAAATTCTGTGCGCCGAGCTGACGCCAAGCGCCCGCAGCATCCCCGATCTCACCGAGGGAAGCGCCGTGCCGACGGAGTCGAACATGACCTGGATGTTTCCCGCCAGGAGATCGGTCAGCGCCGGTGCCGCGCCCTTGTAAGGCACATGGGTCATCGCGATGCCGGCCATTTGCTTGAACATCTCGCCGGCCAGGTGAATGGTGCCTCCCGTCCCCGCCGAACCGAACTAAGCTTGCCGGGATTTTGTTTGGCGTAGGCAACAAATTCGGCGACCGTCTTGGCCGGCACGGAAGGGTGGACCTCCATCACCACCGGCACCTCGGTGATCAATGCCAGCATCCGGAAGTCCCTGACCGGATCGTAGGACAGCTTCTTGTACAAGAGCGGATTGAGCACGATCATCGAACCGGCTACGACCAACAGCGTGTAGCCATCAGCGTCGGCGCGGGCCACCGTTTCGGCGCCGATCGCGCCTTGAGCACCCGGCTTGTTCTCGACAAATGCCGCCTGACCAAGGTCCTTGCCGAGAAAATCCGCCAGCAGCCGGCCGAGAATGTCGGTCGGGCCGCCCGCGGCATAGGGAACGACAACCCGGATCGGACGCGCCGGAAACTCGGCGGCGTTGCTACTCGCCGTGGTGACGAGGACCGTCACGCCAGCAAGCCACGTGATCAGCGCCGATCTGAATGACCACTTCATGCCGCTTCTCCGAGGGGTGCCTGGCGAGAGAGTACCGGAATGCGGGCTGGCTGCAATTCGAACCGCTCGCGGGCGCGACGCGGTCAGCCAAGCCACCATTTGCCGGCTAGCATCAGAATCTCGCCAGAGGCCACGCCGGCGAATATGGACCGCCGGGCCACCATGAAGACGACGCTCCCGCCCGCCACCGCCATATAGCGCAGCCAGTCGGGGACGCTCGCCAGCGCCCCGGGCGGCTGCACTAGAATCTGCGCGATCACGCCAGCGAGGATCGCGGTCGCAATCGCCCTCACCCACACCAGGAGTTCGGAGCCCTCGTCAACGCCCGCGCCGAGCCAGAGTCCGATCATGCGCCAGACTTCGTTGGGCAGGAAACCCGCCACCAGGAGCACCAGCAATGCGTGCCAGTCGCCGATGAAATGGGCCGCCCAATCGCTCATTCCTGTTCCCGCCACCAGTGAACGGCATAGGCAATGGTTCTCGCCGACACGCCGCTGATCAGGATATCGACGCCGGTGTGAAACATCGCAACCAGCGGATACAAAGCGAGCCCCAACAGCAGCGCCAGAACATCCGCAAGCTGACGGCAGTTGCGCGCGGTCGAGAGCAGGAACGCCAGCGGCGTCAGCAGCAGGATCGCGGCGGCGAACAGCTCCGGGAGATTGGCGGCAAGACCATAGCCGATGGTTGTTGCGGTCAGGCACACCAAGAGGAGACCAATGCCGAGCCCGTGGACGTAAGCGATGCGGCGCTCGCGCGGCACATGCGGCAGCAGGCGAAAGCACTCGACCCACAAGGTAACGGCGACGAAATGGGTGGCGAGGATGAGTTGCCGGCGTTTGGTCTGCGGCGTGCGCATCATCGGCAAGACCGACACCACCATCGGAAACAGCCTGATCGCGCTGACCGTGACAGCGATCGCGGCTTGCAGCGCGGTCGCGCCCGAACCCAGCGTCGTGAGCAGGATGATTTGCGCCGGGCCCGCCCAAACGAACAGCGTGCTCGCCAACACCCAGCCCAGGCTGAAATGCGTGTCATGCGCGAGCGCGCCGATACCGACATAGGTCGCAATCAGCACCAGCGTCAGCACCGTTGAGGTAACCGACCGCATTCCCCATGCGAAGGCGCGCAGGGGATTTTGCCAACTGGGCGAATCGAGCGCAGGAAGGGCCACGGAAAACCGGATAGTTTTGGGTCGTTGCAGACATAACGCTGGCGAAATGGCGGCGCGTCAAGCTAGCGGCAAACAGGGCTGCAATCGCGTCGAACGGCCAGGCGAAATGCAACGAACGTTTGAGCCGTCATGGCCGGGCACAGCCGTCTGAAGGACGGCGTCGCTTCCGCTCGCCTATGCCCGGCCATCCACGCCTTGCTTGGATGCCGCGGCTAAGACGTGGATGCCCGGCATCGCAGACAAGTTTACGCAGTCTGCGCAAAAGCAGACTGCTGCGGCCGGGCATGACGACCTTCGTAGTGAGCATTTCAGCCGCTAACCCGCATATTTCGCAACACGAAACAGGCGCCGCCGGCACGGCGAATACGGTTGCAAAGATCATCGGCGGCGGGGCGCGTATCGGTGCCGATCCGAACTTGATAGAACATGTGGGTGCCCCGGTTGCGAAACAGCGAGACGAGCAGGCTTGGTTCCTGATCGCCGATCACACCCCGCAAACGCGCCATCGCGCGCGAATACATCGCCAGCGCCACGTCGCGGTTAAAGCCGCCGGCAAGCTGCACGCCCCATGGCCGGTCAGCGCCAAGCTTCACGTGTTGCTCGAGCTCGGTGACAAAATAATTCGGCGCGCGCTTGAGCAGCGCCATCAATTCATGACAGCTGGTATGGGTCGCGCGGTCGGGCATTTTGCTGTTCTTGGCGGCTGCGGCCCACTCTTCGACCGTCGAGCCGGTAATGGCAGCGACATAATTGCGCGTCTCCTGCGGCATCGGCCCGGTGCCCGCGAGCCATTCCTGCACCCGGCGAGGTCCGGCATTGTAGGCGGCCACGGCGAGCCCGAGATTGCCGAACTGGCTGCGCAACTCGCTCAGGAATTCCGCCGATTTCGGCAGCGCCTGCACCGGATCGAA
>Ga0209517_10008360_pt1 | contig 12154 bp, 8 predicted proteins | sample PeaSoiMetSII2010_FD_187695 | JGI IMG/M metagenome (GOLD analysis project Ga0209517, IMG submission 187695) | Peat soil microbial communities from Weissenstadt, Germany - SII-2010 (SPAdes) (version 2) | ecosystem: Environmental > Terrestrial > Soil > Wetlands > Peat | place: Germany: Weissenstadt...
GATGTGAACGCACTCATCGGTGAAGCCGCCAAAGACCTTGCCGACTACCAGCGTCTGACGGCGGAAGGCAAGCTCGGCGAGGCCGGACAGAAGCTGGAAGAATTGAAGCGCGTACTCGACCGGCTGAACACGCGTCAAAAATAATCTCGATGTGGTGCTGCACTCTTGGTTCCCTGGTGTCGCGGCGAACCGGTCGGCCAGTGAGGAGGATGTTTTCCTGACGACTTGCGAGCAAGCGGCAGTCTCAGAGGTAGCTGGTTCTCCCGCAGATGCCCATTACAACCAAATAGCTCGTCATCCGCGCGCGATCGGCATGCGCCAGTTCAAACGGCGTTGTGGGAAGTGAAAGACGGGGTTCTGGGTGGATGGTCGGCCAACCGGAAGTTGGCTGGAACGGGGTTCCCAGACTTTGGCATGCCACTTCAAGCCCAAACAGCAACCGGAGGATCCGCCCCAAGCCCAATTTTCTGCGCATGAAGTTCTTGATTTTTGAGTATTAGTATGTGTGGGTGTTGAGTAATTCTGATTTTGCTTCAGGAACCTCCTAGGGCTCCCCGGCTACAAAAAGAATTCTAACTCACAGAATCCACAGTAGTTATTTCAATCAAATCGCCGGCGTGACGTAGGCGTGGCTAGATGCCCGTTGAACCTAACCGACGTAAGAGAGCTAAGATGTTTTATAAGAAGACGAGAGCGCGAATTCAATTCCGAGCCGCAGTCATTTACAACTTACTCGCAGCGATGTTCCCAGTCGAGGAGGGGGATAAGACTGACCTAAGACGCTTTGCGTATGGGGTCGCTATGGCGATGGATGGCGCGCAGAACTTCAATCAGTTTGAACAAATCTACGGGCAGATTGACATGACGGTTCTGCATCTCCACGGTCCAGCGGCGTTCCGGAAACATGTTCGTGAACTGCTCCGAGAAGCAAAGAACCAGCGCTTCTAGTCTCTGTGAACGCAGTCACCCCTTTGCAGCAGGGTGAGTCCCAGCGAACGCCTCTTGCCATCGTTGGGACTCAGCCGCCTGCCGGCACTCGGGGGTCGTCACCGCTTTGTCGGGGGCGTAGTCGCGCCATATCGGCACTGCCAAAGAAGGGGTGGAGGGTGTCGTCAGGCCTCGGTGGCAACCGAGACTGTTTTCTTTCCACCGATCAGGTCATACCGTTGATCGATCATTTGAGTCTCCCGGTCTCGCCCCTGCGGCCGTATTTGCGTGCCAAGCGAAAAGGGCGCCGCAGCGCCTCGAGGAAGCCGTGGCGGTCGTCTGTGGCCCCCGGTTCCCAATCTTCCTCGGTGGGAGAGAGAGAAAGTCTGAGCAGATAGGCCGGCGCGGAGAACCCTCCGCCGCGCATGCGCAGGCGAAACGCTGCACGCTCGAGCAGTCCCGGTGGCGCATAACCTGCGGCCGGGAGCCAGCGGAGAACTCCCGCGACGAGTTTCGCCGCCACACCATCGTCTCGCACAAGCGCGGAAACCTCTTCGGGGAGATGTGCGTGCAGCACATCCGCAGCGAGGCGCAACCCCGTGTTCAGCAGATGCTCGGCGCGCACCGCTCTTGCCGATGCCGAGGCGCGCTCCCAATCGATACCTGTTTGCCGCGAAACTAGCGCGGCGACATCCGCAATCCAGATCAGCCGCTCCCAGAGATGTTTTGCGCCGTGAATGCAGATCAGCACGAGCTCGTCTTCCACCGCAAGGGCCGGGGTATCGTGGCCGTCGAGGCGCACGCGAATCTGACGCGCGAAGAAATCTTCAATGGGCAGCCGGCGTGGGAAATAGCGCAGCGTGAAGTCGTTGTGCAGTTCGACGATCAATTTTGCGTCGGGCTGGGAGAAAAGATACTGGCCGGGAATTTTGCCGGCATCGATGGCGGAGAGGGGAACGGCGGCCTGGAAACCCGTGGCCTGCAAGGACTCCGTGGCGCGGCGGATGTCGCGCTGACGGACGAGCAAGTCCAGATCCCCGTAGCTGCGCATCGCAGGATCACCATAGGCCTGCACGGCCAGCACCGGTCCTTTGACGACCAGCGCGGGAATGTCTTTGGCCGCGAAAAGATCCAAGAGGCGAAACAGTTCAGCGGTCATCCGCAGCGTGGAGAAAACCTGCGCGCGCTGGCGTTCCAGCAGCGTCTGCCGTATCTCCGCGGGAACAAGATTTTCGTCGACGTCACGGAAACGCCTTGCGAGATGCGCAAGGACCCCGTGTTCCTCCGCAAGAACGAGCAACCGGGACCACTCCGCCGAGCGGGCCAGCTCCGCGAGCCGACGGGCATCCGATGCGGGAGAGGCGCACTCGAGGAGCACCGCCCATTCCGTACGGAAGGAGGGCAGATCGGATAAGCCGGACAGTGGCAAGGAGTGCTCCGTAGTGATCCAACTGTAGTGTACGCGATGGAACGATCTGTTTTGGCCGAGAAAAGAGTGTTAGGAGTCCTGGGGTTCTCAGCATGTGATCACGAGCCGGAAGGGAGATTACCGCGGGGATTTCAAAAGGGCCGGAGAAAAGCGGGGCTAATGACTCACGCCGTCCGTAGAGTGCAAGACACGCTCGGTGGTCTGGCCAAATCGCGCGCGTGGAAATCTCGGCGTAGTCACACGAAGCTAGGATTTCCGCCCGACTTGCAACCCAAGATTTTTTGGTGAATTGGAACGGCCTCGCCAACGAAGCCCTAAAACTCGAACTTTCTATCCCCTAAGTAGACGAGCTCGCCAGTCATCCGGCGGCAAGCCTACCCTGATTCAGGGTTGAGACCATACCTATAGAGAGGCAACGGACACATATGAGCAACGAAGACACCAGTGAAAGGCCCGAGGCGATTGAGGCCCACGGGCAGGCACCCCAGTGCTCCCCGCAGGAGACCATTCCACCCCACACGGCCGCCGCGGCGCTCGGGCCCCACGGGGAGGCACCTCAGTGCTCCCCACAGGAGACCATTCCGCCCCACACGGCCGCCGCGGCGCTCGGGCCCCACGGGGAAGCACCCCAGTGCCCCCCGCAGGGGACCATTCCGCCCCACACGGCCGCCGCGGTGCTCGGGCCCCACGGGGAAGCACCTCAGTGCCCCCCGCAGGGGACGAGTTCGCCCCGCAAGATCGCGGCGAATCGCGAGAACTCGCAACACTCCACCGGCCCGAAGACCGTGGAGGGCAAGGCCAAGTCGGCACGCAACAGCCTGACCCACGGAATCTTTGCCAAGCAGCTTCTTACCGGAGCCACGCCAGAGACGGCCGAAGAAATATCGACTTTGGTCGCTGACATCGAGGAGTTCTTCCAGCCGGTCGGAGTACTCGAAGAGTTGCTGGCTCAGAAGATCGCCGTCGAGGTCGCCCGCCGGGCCCGCATTGTGGCATTTGAGCAAAAAGAGGTTTTGCGGCAGAACATCTTTTACTCTTCCGTCCCCACCCTAGATCGCCTGCTGCGCTATTCCGCGGCCGCGGACCGTGGCCTGTTCCGTGCCATCGCCGAGCTCGAGCGTCTCCAAGCCGCGCGCAAGGCCCAAGCGAGTTCTGAAGACGCCGCAAACGCAGACCTTGCGCTGCCGGCCGATGAAGACGACGAACCAGCCTCGGACCATAAAGCTTAGGTCAAGGTCGACCTCGTTGACGACGGAGCAGCGATGCACGAGTAGGGATGGCGGCCGGCTGCCCTGCAGGTCAGTGCGCGGCAGGGGTGTCGTTGCAGCACCATCGTCCGAGCGCACCGCGGGACAACCCGCCGTTTTCTTGCCGGGCGCGGAGAAGGCCATTTGAAAAAACGAAGCCACCGCGCGGCCCGGTCCGGCTAAGGGGAGGTGGCAACCCGAAGGAGGGAATCCACTCCAAGTGGATGAGCTGGAGCGCGGTCGTGGGTGCCGCGGCCGGAAGTTGCGGACTTCATTTCCCGGCCGGGGCAGAAACCACTTCGTCGCTGCGGCCTCGTCGCCGTACATCAATCCCGAGACGCTTGATCTTCTGATTGAGGGTGGAAAGGGGGATCAGGAAGCGCTCTGACGCCTCTGTCTGATTCCACCCGGTACGCTCCAGCATGTCGACAATGATGCGGCGCTCCACCTCATCAATGATCTGAAAGAGCGAAGGATTGGGATTGTCAGCCGCCGTTCGGGAACCCGCTTCGCCCGGCAAAGGCGGGAGAAACTCCGAGAGCTGCAGGCGCACGCCGCGGACGATCTCCTTGCTGCGAAAGGAATCGGGCAGGAGGTCCACATCGACGCGCTCCTGGGTAGAAAGAACAACGGCGCGTTCGACGACGTTTTCCAGTTCGCGGACGTTTCCCGGCCAGTCGTAATCCATGAGCAGCTTCATGGCCGCCGGAGTGAACTGCCGCAAGGGCTTGGTGTTCTCCTGGCAAAAGCGTTGCATGAAATGGACCAGGAGGAGAGGGATGTCCTCACGGCGGTCGCGAAGTGGGGGCAAATGGAGATGGATGACGTTTAGGCGGTGATACAGGTCTTCGCGGAAGCGCCCTTCCTTTACGAGGGAGAGCAGATCGACGTTGGAGGCCGCGACAATCCGCACGTCCACCTTGATCTGCTCCGTGCCGCCCAGCCTCATGAATTCACGCTCTTGAATCACGCGCAGCAGCTTGGCTTGGGTTTCCGGGCTGACAGTGGCGATTTCGTCGAAAAAGATCGTGCCCTGATCGGCCACCTCAAAGAGCCCCTTCTTGGAAGCAACGGCGCTGGTAAAAGCACCCTTGACGTGCCCGAAGAGCTGCGATTCGAGCAAATCCACGGGAATGGAGCCCGTGTTGACGGGCACAAATGCCTTGTCTACGCGTGGCGACGCCGAGTGAATGGCCTTGGCGATGAGTTCCTTTCCTGTGCCGCTTTCGCCGCTAATCAAAATCGTGGAGCGCGAAGGACCGACCTGGGCGACCAGATCAAAGAGCGCCAGCATTTTGTCGCTCTTGCCAACGATATTGGGGAAATTGAAACGCTGTTTGAGGGCGCGCTTCAGGTGGATATTTTCATCGCGCAGGCGCCGTGCCTCCACGGCCTGCGCCACCTGCACCAGCAGCTCATCGTTGGACCACGGCTTGGTGATGTAGTCCATCGCCCCGCTCTTGAAGGCGGCGCGCGCCATCTCGATGGAGCCGTACGCCGTGATCAGAACGATAGGTAGATGGGGATCCTGGCGATGAATTTCCTTGAGCATATCGATGCCGTTGCGGTCTGGAAGGCTGACATCGAGCAGAAGCAGGTCGAAGGGGCGCTCTTCCAGGCGGGAGAGTCCCACCTGGGCGGATTCCGCGCTGGAGACCTGATATCCTTCCGACTTCAGGAGCAGTTCGAGGCCTTCGCGAATCTCGGACTCGTCGTCAACAACTAGAATCGAGCCTTTAGACATGGACCGCTTTCCTGACAGCCGGGAACTCGACGTGGAAGGAAGTACCCCGGCCCGGCGTCGAGCGAACATCAATTCTACCGGCGTGTTCTTTGATGATCCCGTAGCTCACGGACAGGCCGAGGCCTGTGCCGCGCCCTGTCGCCTTGGTCGTGAAAAAAGGATCAAAAATCTTGTGAATGTGTTCACGGGGAATTCCGTTGCCCGTGTCCGCAACCTCGATTTCAACGCTGCCATTGTGCGCGGTAGTACGCACTTCCAGCATTCCGCCTGTAGGCATGGCATCGCGCGCGTTCAGGAAAAGATTCAAGAACACCTGTTGCAGCTTGTTGGCGGAACCTCGCACCGGCGGAAGGCCATCGGTGAGCTGCTTGACCACGCGAATCTGCGATGTCTTCAGGGGATGCGCCACCAGTGAGAGGGTTTCTTCCACCAGCCGATTCAGGTCCACATCAGCAAGTTCACCCGCACCGGTTCGCGAAAAATTCAGCAGGTTGTTCACAATTTCGCTTGCGCGGAAGGTCTGTTTGACGATTTTTTCGATGATGGAGTGCCGCGGATCACCATCGGGCATCTGCTTGGCCAGCATTTGGATGTAGTTGGAGATGACCGCCAGCGGCGTGTTGACTTCGTGCGCGACTCCGGCGGCCAACAACCCCAGGGAAGTGAGCTTTTCCGTCTGGCTCATCTGCTCTTCCATGCGTTCACGCTGGGTGACGTCGTCGAAAAGAAGCAGGCGGCCTATGCGCTCACCCGACTTGCCCACCAGCGGCGTTATCGAAACATTCAAAATCAGAGCGCGCCCCTGCCGCTGTAGGCGGTGCTTGTAAATGCCGGTGATCTGCTCCTGATCTTCGCGGGAGGCAATTTCTGAGGCCAGCTCCGCCGGCAGAAGGCTGCCCAGGGGATGGCCCACTGCGGCGTCGCGAGGCACACCGAAGACTTGTTCCATGCGGCTATTCCAGGCTTCCACCGTGCCTTCAAGGTCCACCGCGAGCACCCCGACGTTCAGTGATTCGACGATGTTTTCGCTGAAATCCTTGAGGCGCGCAATTTCCGAAGCCTTCTGTTCGAGCGAGGAATAGAGTTGCGAATTGTCCAGCGCGATGGCCACGTAGCCGGCGATGGTCTGTACCAGTTCGACGTCATCGCTGGAAAGAAAATCACCGTCAACGGTTTTGCCCAGTCCAAGAACGGCGACGGTATGTTCCCGGATGCGGCACGGGATGAAGTAATTGAGATCGAGCTGTTCGAGGGTGCGCCGCACGGTATCGTCGACTTCCTGCGCGCTGCGCGAGGACTCAAAGAAAAGAGGGCCGCGCAGGAATTCCGGCCTTGTTGAGGCGATGAAGCTGAGGTCCAGCGGTTCGGCAAGGCGCACCCCCATGGAGCGTGCCAGCCGCATTTCGCCGGGCCGCTGCGGATCCTCGACGAAAATGGCCAGACGATCGACAAGAAGCGTCTGCGAGACACGGTCCATCACCGAGCCCAGCATGGGTTCCAGCCGCACTTCGTTCGTCAGCGTGCTGCCGAATTCGATGAGCGTCCGGCGATAGTCGAGTCGGTCGCGATAAAAGAAACGATCGAGCCGCGCCTGAATGCCTTCGCGAAAAGGCTGAAAGAGAAAGGCGGCGATCACGATGGCGATCATGCCGGCAACGGGCCCGCTGGTCTGCGCGTGGAAGATTTCCGCAATCAGCGCGACCAGTGCGAAATAGATGGCCGCGACCGCCGCTGTCGCCGCCGTATACGCCAGGCCCCGCTTGAAGATAATGTCCACGTCCATCAACCGGTAGCGGATGATGGCGTAACCAAAGCACAGCGGGATAAGTACCAGGCTGAGCGCGGAAAATTGCATCCAGGGCAGCGTCGCGGCGTTGAAATCGTACGGAACGATGTACAGCAGGATAAAAGGAAGACTCCCCGCCAGCGTGCCGGCGGTGAGCCATTTCACCTGCTGGCGTAGGACCCCAGAACGAGAGCGGCGGTAGCTGAGATAGAAGACCAACCCGGCGGCGACAAAATAGGTGCCCAGGAAGCTCAATTCGAGCTCTTCGAGGAGTACGCGCGAGCGCGTCGTGGGAACAAAACCCAGCGCATTCACAGCAGCGAGAATGTGAACGAGCAACAGCGCCAGGGGCGGCGCGTAAACAGACGCAAATTTCAGAAGTGCCTTGCGAGCCGACTCCTTCCGTTCCGGAAAAACGAGGGCAAAGTGCAGCAGCAGGGCCGGCGCCAGCAGTCGCGCGGCTACGCTGGACCAATACACTTCCAGATCGAATGCGTCCAGCTTTCCGCTGTACTGGAATGAATACAAAATGAACGAGACCAGGCAAAATACATAGAAATGCACGGCGCGCGGTGCGTTCCACCGCCGGATGAAAATAAACAGTCCAATGAAAAGATATAACAGGCCGACAACTCGCAAGTAATTCTCGACGGTAATCGGCTTGTGCGCGGGAGTGGTGATCAGGCGGGTTTCAAACTCTTCTCCATTGCGCGAGAGCTTGTAGCGGAGCTGCGTCCAAAGGCCTGCGCGGTACAGGCGGCGCGCCACGTGCGCGGCGTTAGGAACCGCAGAATCGTTGATGCTCAGGAGAAGGTCGCCGGGGTGGATGCCCGCGCCCGCCGCGGGAGAATCAGGAGCGACGCGCCATGCCTCAATGCCAGACGCGCTGTCCGACCAGGCAACGCCATCATCGACTAAATCAAACTCGGAACGTTGCCGGAAATTGAGCCAGCCATAGGTCACCGCCGCCAGCGTTGCCAGCGCGAGGACGACAGCGCCCACCCTGACTCTTAGGTTCTCCTTCATGGCTTAGGCCGACAGATAGACTCCGTCACTATCAAATAGTGTGCAACTCGTGTTCCAATCTTTGGTAGGTTACCATCATCTCAAATGCTTATGCTTCAATCACTTGCAGAGCCAGGGCGGACTCCAATGATACGACTTCCACTTTCTGGTAGGACGAATACAACTTTCCAGAAGCTCACATCCAACTAGAATTGCAGACTCAATCCCCCTCGAAAGCTCCGGAATGCGGGTACCAGGAACACCGTACCTTCCGGAGTGCTCAGGGGCACATAGCCTTGCGCAAACAGGTTGTCGCATTCGGCGTTGGCTTCCCAACGCCCCAGCGCAAACTTCGGCAGAGGCTGGCGAATGCCGATGTACAGGTAGGGATTGATCTGGTAGATGCTCTCACCGTAAGGGTCAACGCGGGACACGGTCATGCCGCTCACCCATTTGTAACCCACGCTGAAGCTGGTGCCCGCACGGGGAGCTTTGGCAGTGACCTTGGCGGCGAGCGAGTGGCGTGGCATCGTGCGGAGCGCATCGCGCAGCACTCCATCGGCGTCACTTACGGGAACGAGTGCACCGGCGAACGCATAGACGGTTGTAAATTCCACGTCGTCGGTGATCTTCTGCCGCAAGGCCAGGCGCGCGCCCCAATCCGCAGAGGATCCCCCGTCGTAGGCAAATCCTTTTGAGTAGTAATCCTGAATAAAATCGGAGGAAGGCAGGTCGGTGCCACGTCCATAGAGGGCCACGTCACGATTATCATCGTGGAAGGCAGCCACTTGGAGGACGCCGCGGCTTCCCACCTTATGTTCCAAGGCCACCTCTTCGTGCTGGCCATTCTCCAGAACAGGCCGGCCGTTGCGCCAAAGCAATGCCGGAAACGTATCAAGCTGATTGAGGGCGCTGGTCAAATTGCCGGGAACACTCACACCGGTGAGATCGGAAACGAGGGTGTCACTTGGCAAGACGCTGTTCGGCAGCGCGGCGTAGACGATATCCAAATACCAGTTGGGAGCAAGCCGCGACTCCAATTTCAAGCGCGGACGCACGCTCCACGCGGACGAGCCAGCACCCACAAGAACATATTCGCCGCCAGCCCTCAGCACGAAGCGGTCGCCAAAAGTCAATGAACCACTTTGATCCAGACGCACGCCGCGGAAGGTGGGACCCTCCGGACCAATTTTCGATTCACGAAGTACGATGGTGCTCTGCGGCCCGGTAGCCGAAGAGCCTGTGGGCAGCCAAATCGCGGCCAGGCCGCCAGCAGGAGAGTCCTGGTCATAGCTGACCTGTCCAGCAAAGACGATGCGATTGGAACCATCTATCGGCTGATCGTAGGCAAAAGAAGTGCCTGGCGCGGCCCCAATACTGGAAACGGAGCCGGGACGTCGCGCGCCGTTGGTGAGTTCCACGCGGCCGTGTGGCCGGTAAGGGCTCGTTTCCACCACCATGGTGGAGGCGGAGAAAGTGCCGTCCTCGGTCCACTGGAGTACGGGGCGCAGACCCGGAGCAGATCGCAATACCCATTTCCAATCGTCAGGCTCCGCGACGCCGTTGGTGGGCGGCCGGCGGAGCTCTTCGACCGAGGCAAACATGGATTCCAACTGGACGCGCACCACGGTGGTCAGATTTGAGGAGATGCGGATGTGCTTCTCAATGCTGGGCAGGAATCCCGCCAGCGTCACGCGAACTGTATAGAAGCCCGGTGCAAATTTTTCGCCCTTGAAAATACCCTGTGTATTTGTCAGAAACTGGCGCGCCGCGAGGACGCCCGGCGCCTCCGAGAACATTTCCACGGTTGCGCCAAGCTGTGGAATGCCGGCGGAGTCACGCACCACGCCGGACACCGTCCCAGCAGAAGGCTTCGGAGAGGTTTGCGCCGTTGCCGGAAGAACTCCCCAGCTCACACCCATAGCGGAAGCCAACAATATCCCGAAGCATAGGAGGGAGCCGTGCTTCACGTCGCTTTACCTCCCCGGTGTAGCGTTCGCCGCGGTCTTGGGTTCCAAAGGGTTCCTGACGGAAAAGTCTGCCGTCCGCGAAATGCTGTTCTGCGATAATGCGTCGGTGGCGCTAACCTCCAGAGTATACTTACCCGGCGCCAGAGTTGCCAGAGGGAGCAGGCGTTCGATGGTGACCTGCTCACCAGTCTGCTTCATCTCCTCCGAGGTCTCCTTGAACTGCATGACCTGCTGATTGCCCTTCTTCACGGTGTATACAAAAGTTGCATTGGATCTATGGGTCTTTTCGTCGGGTTTCAAGTTGTACACCTGCAGATAGATGCCCAGCTTGTCGGCGTTGGTGAAATCCCCGTCCAGGCGCGGCCGGACTTTCGAGGAGCCCAGAACAAACTGGCCCGTGCCAACCTGCTTGGCCGGGACGTGCTCGATCTGGTCCGCGAGAATCAAGGAACTGGCATCCAGCTTTTCGTCTTCGTAGCGGGGAACGGCGAGGCGCGCATTTACGACGCCAACGTTGCCGCTTTCCACGTCCTTGATGACCAGGTCCAGGCGATATAGTCCGGGACGCAATGGCAGCGCCTTCTGATAAATGGAAGAAAGCTTCACGGACTGCTGGAAGAGCGAGTCAGGGAAATCCTTGCTGACGGAATCTTCAAACGTCTGTACGGTGCGGCCGGTCAGCGTGCTGACACGTCCGAAAATGTTCATCGAAGCGGAATGCACACCGTCCTTGGCTTTGAACTGCAGTTGGTGGTTGGGAATCTGCACGGTGACAGGCACCAGTACGGTGTCGCTCGTCACTTTCATGAAATCGGTGCGATACGTGAAATGGAGTTGATCGCGCACCATCCGCGAAGTCACCAGCGCTTCCAGGTCCTTGTACTTTACTTCCGGCGGACGCTGCACCTTGGCATAAAGTTCGAGCCGTGTGAACTCGTTCAAGCTGGAAGGTGTGCCGCCCATCGTCGTTGGAAGGTTTGTGCCATCGGAGCGGGTGAAGCGGTCGGCTTTCGAGGCCATGCCCATTGATTCCAAATCGCTCAAACCGGCGTTGGGAACATGGAGCAGGGCGTCCTTCTCGGATGGATCCATGGTCAGGTGATACTCGCCGGAACCGCTGGGATCCACAAATTCCAAAATGACGTTTTCCTGGATTCCTTCCAGATACCTGTAGCGCCAGGTTTCCCACGGATAGGTCGTCGTGGATCCGCCACCTTCGTCCTGGGGACGATCGTAGGTGCCACCAGTGGGGTGCGACTCGATCTCGTCGGGCTTCCCCCAGATAATGTAGATGCGCCCGCGATCCGTCTTCCATCCTGGAATGCCGGAAGCGAAATGCTCATTGGCGTAAGCGATGCGGCGATAGTGTTCTTCCTTGAAGTCATTGTCCGGCATATCCGGGCTGCTGCTGCGACGCAGCCAGAACTGTTCGATGAATTGCTCGCGCTCTTCGTTCGTTTCCAGTTGTAGAAACGCGCTGCGCTCTTCCGGAGAAATGATGTAAATGACGTCTTCGTTAAGCCAAGTCCGGTAAGGACCCTCCAACTCCTTGAGGGTCTTTTTCATCTTCTGCTTTTGCTCTTTGGTCAGCTTTTGATTTGCAGGAGGAATTTGGGCCCCGGGGTCCTGAGGCTGCTGCACCTGTTGTGCGCACACCGGCAAGGCGAGAAATGCGAAACTCGTCAGATAGGTGGAAAAGGTCCGAAGAATCTTTGACATTGAGACACCCTTACGACCTCTGGATTCTAATCCCATAGATAGGCGGCGTCAATTCAGTAATGTTGTTCATTCGAAGAGACTTGGCCTTGATTCTTGTTAGACGGTGCAAGGATGCCCACAAGTTGCCCGTGACGCTGAAATAGCGATGCGCGTGTTCACGTCGAGGAAGAGAGGTGGAGGTCTAAATTGAGGGACGCGCGGCCCGGCCGTTCTACTGCACGCGGCGGTTTTGCACTTCGCGACCGATCAGCGTATCGAAAATGGCCAAAACGTGACGCCGGTACTCCACCATGCGGCCAAGCACATCGCGGAGGTGCGGCTCGCGCT
>Ga0209517_10008361_pt1 | contig 12148 bp, 11 predicted proteins | sample PeaSoiMetSII2010_FD_187695 | JGI IMG/M metagenome (GOLD analysis project Ga0209517, IMG submission 187695) | Peat soil microbial communities from Weissenstadt, Germany - SII-2010 (SPAdes) (version 2) | ecosystem: Environmental > Terrestrial > Soil > Wetlands > Peat | place: Germany...
ATGCTATCCGCAAGTAGTTGAAATGATGGTGGACCTGGTCGGGATCGAACCGACGACCTCTTCCATGCCATGGAAGCGCGCTCCCAGCTGCGCCACAGGCCCACACTGGTTGGAATACCAATTCTCGCCTACCCGGTAGCGATAGTCAAACACCGCACGACGGAGCCGCTGATCCATTAATTTACGAATTCAAGGAAAATGCGTATCCTGAGGGCAGCCGGCTTATGAAACTCGCCCTCGGGTTCAGCTTGATTTTTTGTACTTCGGTTCTGCTGGTGGCGCAGACCGCTTCCCCGTCGCCGCCCACGCCTCCGACCACCTCGGCGCCGGTTCCCTACTCTTCCGTCAGCCAGGTGAATCTGCTGCTGTCCCAAGTGGAGCAAACTTCGCAATCCATGCAGCGGGATTTATCCGCCTTGCGGATCGAAAAATGGAAGACGGACGCCAACACCAAACGGGGATCGCAGGCTGACGTCGCGTCGATTCAGCGCAACCTGCAAACCGCTCTTCCCGGGATCATCGCTGAGCTGCGGAATTCCCCGGAGAGTCTGCCGCCGACCTTCAAGCTCTATCGCAATCTGGATGCACTTTACGATGTGTTCGCCTCGCTGGCCGAATCCACCGGCGCCTTCGGTTCGCGCGACGATTACCAGGCGTTGCGGAACGACGTGAACTCGCTCGAGACTTCGCGGCGAATGTTTGCCGACCGGCTAGAAACTCTGGCGGGATCGAAAGAAGCTGAGCTGACCAGATTACGCACCGACCTGCAGAATGCGCGCGCGATCGAACAAGCAGCCCCGCCCAAGAAAGTGGTGGTCGACGACACGGAGCCACCCAAGAAACCGGTCAGGAAGAAACCCGCACCCAAACCTCCGAAGCCGCCCGCCAGCACTCCGTCAAGTTCCGGCCAGACGCCGCCCTCCACGGCAAACCCGGCACCCCAGTAGGGTAGCCAGCCAGCGTTACCAGCCTGAAAATAAACCTCTTTCCATTGGGGAACTTACTGGCGCGACTTGGGGTCTATAGCGGTAGGGGAATTACTGACCGGAGGTAATCTGAGCTGTGAAACTTCGGGTCAACTCGGCAGCGAGAAAAGATCCTATAATGGGCTGTGTGCCATGCCCGTGATGGCGGGAGCATCCAGCTTGGGTAATCTCGTTGGAGCGATTGGAATCCGCGAGGAGGAATCCGCGATCGTGGCCGAACTCAAGGCCGGATCCGAGGAAGCCTACGCCTGGCTGATCGGCGAGTTTCACCAGCCCGTTTACAGCCTGGTATACCGCATGGTTTCGGACCCCGCCGACGCCCCCGATACCACTCAGGAAGTCTTTCTGAAAGTGTTCCGTGGGATGAAGCATTTCCATGGTGAATCCAGCCTCAAGACCTGGATCTATCGCATCGCTCTGCACGAGGCCTCGAACCGGCGGCGCTGGTGGTTTCGCCACAAATCCCGCGAGACTTCCATCGAACCGTTGGAAGCCGACGCCGCTTCCACTTCTTCGGCTCTGAGAGACTGTTTAGCCGACGACGCTGAGTCACCCTTCGATCGCTTCGCTCACGAAGAAGTGAGAACGCGCGTGGAAGAGGAGTTGCGCCGGGTTGCCGAACCGTATCGCACCACGGTGATTCTGCGTGATCTGGAGGAAATGTCTTACGAGGAAATTGCGGAAGTCACGCAGGTTTCCCTGGGGACGGTGAAGTCACGATTAACCCGCGGACGGCAAGCGTTGAAAGAACGCCTGACCGCGTATGCAAGAGAGGTTAGCCCGGCGCTGGGACTTCGGGACCAGCAGCCGAGAGTAGCTCCACGCTCAGAAACGCCGGCCGCAGGACGGCGATGCCAGGTGGGATCATGACATGCAGACAGGTTAAATTGTTGCTCTCGTCGTATCTTGACAACGCCATGACCGGCAAGTTGATGTTGTCCATGGCCGGGCATCTGGACGCTTGCGAGCACTGTCAGCAGGAATATCTCGCCCTGCGCCAAACGCAGCGCTTGCTTACCGCCGCCGGCCGCCGTAAGGCGCCCAGCGATCTGGCTTTGAAACTTCGCGTGGCGATCTCTCGTGAAGCGGCGCAATCGCGCCAGAGCAGCTTCTCGGTATTCCGGGTTCGCGCGGAAAACGCCCTCAATGCATTCATGGTTCCGGCTACGGCAGGTCTGGCAACGGCGGTGGTGATCTTCGGCTTCCTGATGGGCTTCGTGACATTGCCCTTGCAAGCGGGCAGCGCCGATGTCCCCCTGATGTTGAACACTGCCCCGCAACTTCAGGGCTCGGCGTTCGGCACCACCCTTGACTCGATCAAAGACGACTCTCTGGTGATCGAAGCCTATGTCGATGCCAACGGCCGGGTGCAGGACTACCGCGTGTTATCAAATCCAGACGCGGCCCAGGAACTGCCCTCGCAAGTGAAAAATATGCTGATCTTCACGACGTTTCGCCCGGCTATGTCGATGGGCCGGCCGACGCCGGGAAGGGCTGTGCTCTCGTTTTCGCGAATCAGCGTGAAGGGATAGATGCGCCTCCTGGCTCTTAAAGAGTTGGGTTCCGTTGACCCCCCGCCCCGAACCTCTTAAACTGACAACGTAGCCCGCACATTTCACCATTCTGTTAGGAGGGTCTTCCTGGGCCATTGCTTTCGATTTGCGTTTCTTGCCGCCCTGTTGGGGCTGATCGCATCGATCTGCCCGGCGGAAACTCCGCCCAACGTCACCTTGGACAGCAGTGAGACACTGTTCAGCGTTCTCGCTGCCATCAATACCTGTGGCTACAATGCAGAACTGGATTCGTCGGACCCGGTGCGCGCGCAGATCCGGACCGAAGTGGCCAACGCGTCACAGGCCTTCGACCAGGCAAAGGAAGAGACCCTGCTGTTGTGCCAGTTCTATCACGAGCATGAGCAGCCTGAGCCCTCCCGGACCCTGGCACAATACGTCTCGTTGGCGCTCCGCCTGGACGTACCGCCAGGGTTCGTATTCAAGGTCAAAGATGCCGACCTGCCTCCGGACGCCGCTCAAGTGGCCGGTATTGTCCCCATCTTGCAAAAATTCTATGACGTCGCGGGATTGCACGCCATCTGGCTCCGTCATCAGGTCGTCTACTCAGGACTCGCCGCCCGCTACCGTGACCCGCTCGCCAAGGTCCTGTTTGACACCGAGATCTATCTGAGACTTCAGTCCGCAGGTTACCTGGGACACAGCTTCACCGTCTATCTCGATCCCATGGGAGCGCCGGGGCAGACCAACGCCCGCAATTACGGCCCGGATTACTATGTGGTGATTTCCCCCGGGTCAGGAGCGGCGCTCAAAATGGATCAGATTCGGCATACTTATTTGCATTATTTGCTGGATCCGCTGGCGGCGAAATATCCCAACAGCATCAGTCGTCTAACCCCATTGCTTGCGGGGGTGAAAAAAGCGCCGATGGATGAGAGTTTCAAGCAGGATGTTTCCCTGCTGGTCACAGAATGCTTGATTCGCGCCATTGAAGTGCGGACCAGCGGCCCCGGCAAAATGACAGACGTGCAGCGGCAAGCCGCAGTGGAGCAGTCGGTAAAGCAGGGCTACGTCCTGACCCGGTATTTCTACGACGCGCTGGCAAAATTCGAAAAGGGCCCTGTCGGCTTGCGGAATGCCTACAGTGAAATGATTGGGGGCATCGACCTCGGCAAGGAACAAAAGTTCGTAGCGCTGACGAAATTCTCTACCGAGGCTGACCCTGAATTATTGCGGGTGTCGCGTCCCGCCGCAACCCGGCTGCTGGTGAGCGCCGAGCAACGCTTGTCAGCTGGGGATTCAGACGGCGCCAGGAAACTCGCCCAGGAAGCTCTGGACACGAAGAGTGAGGACCCGGGCCGCGCCCTCTTTATTTTGGCGCAAGTGGCCACCATGAACCGCGACCTGCAAGGTGCCCGCAACTATTTCGAGCAAGCCCTGGGTGTGGCGCATGAGCCCAAGGTGGTGGCCTGGTCCCACATTTACCTGGGAAGGATTTTTGACTTACAGGAAGAGCGCGCCGCCGCCCTTGATCATTACCGTGCGGCCCTGACCGCTGGCACCCAATTACCGGAGGTCAAAGCCGCAGCGGAACGGGGGCTTCAGAAACCCTATGAGCCGCCCAGCCCACGTCCACAGTAACGCACGGGGGCGGAAAGAACCATTTCTGTGATGTAGGAGTGAAGGCTAGAATCGCAACTTTAAGGAGAGAGCATGAAACGAACAGCCATAATTTTCGGGATGCTGGCGTGGGCTGGCTTCGCACTGGGGCAACAGGCGCCGACGCCGCAGAAGCCGCCCTCATCACCGCCGAATGCGGCCCAGACGGCGGCCCCGCAGGCAGCGCCTGCGGGCAAGCGCCCGCCTCAGGCCAAGACCCAGCCGGAGTTTGATGCTTACAAAGCTGCGGTCGCCACTTCGGCGGACCCGGTCGCTCTGGGGAAAGCCGCCGATGATTTTGCCGCGAAGTTTCCCGACAGCGAACTTCGTATTCTGCTGTTTAAAGCGTCGATGCACTCCTTTCAGAATGCCAACAATGCGGACCAGATGAGTGCCGCTGCGGACAAGGTGCTCAAGATCGATCCCGATGATCCCGAGGCTCTGGTGGGGACTGCGGAAGTCATCGCTGAGCGTACCCGCGACACCGACCTCGATAAGGATCAGCGTTGGGCAGAAGCGCAGAAATACGCCTCGCATGCGGTGGAAACCATCGAAACCGATGTTGCCATCCCGGCCGGCACTCCCCAGGAAAAGATCGATGCGTACAAGGGGTTTATGCGCTCCTCCGCATATTCTGTTCTAGGCACCATTAGCTTCAACCAGGAAAAATATCCCGACGCCGAAAACTACTTCCGCAAGTCGGTGGACGCCTTGCCATCGCAGCCCGATCCGGTCGTCGTTCTGCGCCTGGCGATTGCGCTGGACAAGCAAAACAAATATCCGGAAGCCTTGAAGGAAGCCAATCATGCGGTGGAACTGACTCAGGAAGCAAGTGTGGCTGGGAAACTCGCGCGCCAGGAACGGGACCGGTTGGTACAATTGACCGGCGGCAGCACTCCCGCGCCGGCTTCTAAACCACCTGCGGGCGCCGCCCAGAACCCGTCTTCGCACTGACGGAAGATTCAGCTAGAGATCATGACCCGCCCCGCTTGCGGGCAGCGATGGAGATGTTTCGCCCCTTTTGAAGTGATGAAATCACGAGACATGGCGGACCTGGAGCAGACTCTGGGTTACCGGTTCGTCCGGCCAGAATTGCTGGACCAGGCCCTGACCCATAGCTCACAGGCGCGGGAGGTGGAGTCGGCCCAACCCCTGGCCAGCAAACGCACCGGTGACAATGAACAACTCGAGTTCCTCGGCGATGCGGTCCTGGGGCTCATCACGACCGAGGATCTGTTCCATCGCTTCCCCCAATTTCGCGAAGGCGAGTTATCCAAGCTGCGGGCCCACCTGGTCAGCGAAAAGCATCTAATCCGAGTGGCCCAGACTCTGGAATTGGGTCACTACCTCCGCCTGGGGCGGGGTGAGGAGAAAAGCGGCGGTCGCAACAAGACCGCTCTTTTAGTCGATGCCTTGGAAGCAATTTTGGGAGCCATGTACGTGGACAGTGGGCTGGAGACGGTACGTCGTGTCGTGCTTGAGCACATCGTGTCTCCGGAGCTGGAAATTATCGCGCGCAATGGCAGCAGTTTGCCCCTGAACGACTACAAGTCCGCCTTGCAGGAGAAGCTTCAGGCCATGGGCCGTGCCCAACCGGCCTATGTTCTGGTGAAAGAGCGCGGCCCCGAGCACAGCAAGACTTTCACCGTGCAGGCGAGACTGCTGAAGGCCGACGAGCCCAACGACACCGAACTGGTTGGACAGGCTGAAGGATCGACGAAAAAGGACGCCGAGCAGGGGGCGGCGCGGCAGTTGCTTGCCTATCTGGATTCGCCGCCCGCCGACAAACGCAGCCGGGCTTCGGGCGGGGGGCAGATGGCCAAGTCATGACCGATGTAGTCTCTCGACCGCGAGCCCAATGGCCCAGCTCTCTGCAATCGCTGCTAACCACCATCGTCATCGCCGTGTTTGTCATTGCGTTCGTGGTGCAGGCATTTCAGATCCCGTCGGAGTCCATGGAAAACACCCTGTTGATCGGGGACTACCTGCTGGTGGACAAACTGCGCTACGGTGGAGCGACCGCCTGGAACCATCTAATGCCGTACCGCCCAGTGCACCGAGGCGACATCATTGTTTTCCGCTATCCCCTCAACCCTACTCAGCATTTTGTAAAGCGAGTGGTGGGAGTTCCGGGTGACCGGGTGCGGCTTATCAATCGGCAGGTGTACGTCAACGGTACAGCTTTGCGCGAGAATTACGTGATCCATAGTTCCCCGGCGCACGATGCGTTTCGTGACGAGTTCCCCCGCCTCAACCTCCCGGTCCCGGGACTGGAAGGGACTTGGTGGCTGCAAATGAAGAAGTTGGTGGAGGACGGCGAACTGATTGTTCCGGAAGGCAACTATTTCGTGCTGGGCGACAATCGCGACGAAAGCAGCGACAGCCGTTACTGGGGTTTTGTCCCCCGGGAAAACATTATTGGACGGCCGTTGCTGATCTATTGGTCGTTGCGTAGCATTGATGAAGATATGCAGGTTGCCTCCACGCCGGGTGACAAACTTTATCACTTCGCCTATGTGGTCAGTCACTTGTTTCGGATCACCCGCTGGAACCGGACATTTCGGTTGGTCAACTAAGGACGATCCGGGCCAATCCGGCTACAATACAGCGACAAGACAGGAACGATCTCGATGGCCAAGAAAGAAAACGCTCAACCTGAAAAACCGCGCGAAACCACAGTCGAGTTCCTCGCGTCACTGGCGGCCGTATTGGTGACCGGACTGTTCATCATCACATTTATCTTGCAGGCCTTCGAGATTCCGTCGAGTTCGATGGAAAACACCCTCCTGATCGGGGACCATGTGTTCGTGAACCGGGAGCAATTCGCGCCCGCCACACACTGGCTTGGCCCGCTGCTTCCCTATCGCTCCATCCGGCACGGTGACATCGTGGTGTTTCTTTCCCCGGCCGAGCCCGGCCTCTATGTGGTGAAGCGGATCATGGGCACTCCTGGAGACCGTATTCATTTGCGCAACGGCGTGGTCTACCGCAACGGTGAAAAGCTCGAAGAGCCTTATGTCATTCACTCGGCTGTGGCCGACGCCTACAACCCTTATCGGGACAACTTTCCGGCGGTGCCGCCTTCCGAGTTCAACAACGTCGCTCCCAATTGGCAACTGACGCTCCAGTCCCACCTTCAGGGAGACGATATCGTGGTCCCACCGGACAGCTACTTCGCCATGGGCGACAACCGCGACGTCAGCTATGACAGCCGGTACTGGGGCTTTATCCCGCGGGAAAATGTGATCGGCAGGCCCATGTTTATTTACTGGTCGTTTGAGACTCCACCCAACCAGTATCTGGAAAGAGAAGTCAGCCAGAGAGTAGGGTTCCTGGCGCACGTGGTGTTTCACTTCTTCGACGAAACTCGCTGGCGCCGCACCCTCAAGGCAGTGAAGTGAAGTTTGTTCGCTCCACACGCGGAATGGTCGTCCTGGGACTTGTGCTCCTGGCCGTGCTCTGCCTGGTCCGGCCCGGAGCCAATCGGTTGCGGTCCCGGATCGTCGGCTCCATCAGCCTCGCCCTGGGGCGATCCGTGGAAGTATCGTCCGTGAGCCTGCGTTTTCTTCCGCAGCCGGGATTTGAACTGGAGAACTTCGTGGTCCACGACGATCCCACATTCGGGGCGGAGCCGGTGCTGCGGGCTCAGGAAGTGACCGCCTTGTTACGGATGAGATCGCTTCTGCGCGGCCGGCTGGAGATCGCCACTCTGAGCCTCACCGAACCCAGTGTCAATCTGACCCGCAACTTGGAAGGACACTGGAACCTGGAAAACCTGGTGGAGCGCGCCGACAAAATCTCGGCGGCTCCCACCATCAAAGCGAAGACGGAAAAGCGCCCTGCATTCCCCTACATCGAGGCCCGCCACGGTCGTGTCAACTTTAAGTTCGGACCGGAAAAAAAGCCTTACGCCCTTACCGGCGCAGATTTTTCCCTGTGGCAGGATTCGGAAAACATGTGGAGCATGCGGCTGAAAGCGCAACCCGTGCGCACCGATTTCAATCTGAGTGACACCGGCATTCTGCGGGTGACCGGCTCATGGCAGAGAGCCGCCGCGTTACGCGACACCCCTCTCCAGTTCACCTTTCTCTGGGACCGCTCACAGCTCGGACAGCTCACCAAACTTGCCTACGGAAGCGACAAAGGCTGGCGAGGAGAGGTGCGGATCGCAGCTCAGCTTTCAGGTACCCCGGCCCATCTGAGCGTAACCGCGGACGCCGCTGCGGAAGATTTCCGCCGCTATGACATTCCAGGCGGGGGCGCCATGCGTCTGGCGATACAATGCATCGCCCAGTACAGTTCGATCGACAATACTCTTTCCGATGCCGCCTGCACCGCCCCGGTGGCGGATGGCTCGATCCGCCTCACCGGCCGCATCTCCGATCCCTTGGGATCTCGCAGCTACGATCTTGCGCTCACGGTAGAGGGCGTACCGATGCAATCGCTGGTGGTTCTGGCCAGGCACGCCAAGCTCGGCCTGCCGGACGACCTGATCGCAACTGGTGACCTTAAGGCCAAGGCGACAATTCAGCGGCTTGCAGCCGCGAACCAGACGCCATTCGCCTGGCAGGGCAGCGGCCAAGTGACTGGATTCGGCCTGGAATCGAGCCTCACCAATACCGATCTGGCATTGAACGACATTTCGTTCACCATCTCTTCCCAGGGCATGGATCCCCATCTGACTGTGAACCCGTTCAAGATTTCTCTGGGCCGCCTGGCGCCCACGGTGCTACAGGGGCGCGTTTCGCATGATGGCTATGACTTCGAGCTCAAGGGCGAAGCTCAGTTGCAGCGCCTGTTGCAAGCGGCGAGGACGGCCGGAATCCCTGCCCTTCAAACCACCGCCGAAGGGGCCGCCAAACTTGACCTGCAGGTCGTTGGGACGTGGGCACATTTTGCGCCACCGGAAATCACCGGCACTGCGCACCTCCATGCGGTCCGATCTCGAATCCGTGGGCTGGATGCCCCGTTCGACGTTGTGGCGGCAGATCTCATCCTTGGCCCCAACCTGACCCAAGTCAACAACCTGACCGCAACCATGGCCGGAACTTCATGGCGTGGATCGCTGGCGCTTCCGCGGCCTTGTGGGACAATAAGCGCCTGCTCAATTCACTTCGATCTGCACGCCGACCAAATCTCCGTCGATCAGTGGTCGCCGCTGTTATTTCCCAAGGCGCAGAAAGAGCCCTGGTATCGCTTCGGCTCTGCCTCCATTCGCTCCGCTAGCCCCGGCTTAGTCGCGTTGAACGCCAACGGAAAATTCAGCGCGGATAAGATCGTGGTTCGCGGTGTCGCCGCCAACAAGGTGTCCTCAACGGTTCAGATAGAGAGTGGGAAGATCGAGTTCAAGGATTTGCGCGCTGAGGTTCTGGGCGGACGGCATCTGGGTAACTGGACGGCGGATTTCACCTCCCAGCCGCCGCGATACGGCATCAGCGGAGTTTTGGATCGCGTGGTCCTCGGGCTGCTCGCCACGGCCATGAACAACGCCTGGATCACCGGCTTGGCGAACGTGAAGTACCAGATCGATGCATCCGGGTTCACCCACGCGGAACTGCTGGGCTCGGCCACCGGTACGTCTCAGGTGGAAGTGAGAAACGGCACGTTCCCCCACGTCGTGCTGGCCGGGAACGGCGGTCTGCAAGTGCAGCGTTTGACCGCGCGCTTCTCGTTACAGGCGGGCAATTTCGAGATTCAAGACGGCTCCCTGGAGACGGCGGGAGACAACTACCGGCTCAGTGGTACCGCTTCACTGGACCGCGTTTTTGACCTCAAACTGACCCGCGAGGGAGCTCCCGGCTTCAACATCACCGGCACCCTCACTCAACCGCGGGTTACGCCGATCGCAGCCGCGAACACTCAGGCGGAGTTGCGACGCTAGGAACACTGAGAACCAAGACAGGGGAACTCCTCATTTGCTTGCATGATGTGATATCATATATTACATATGAGGATACCTAAGACCTTTACGGTAGAGGAATCCCTTCTTGCTGACCTGGAACGGAGCCGCGGCAATCGCTCCACCAGTGAACGTGTAAACGAACTCCTGAAGCGCGCTTTGGAGCACGAGGCCAAGGAAAACCTCGAACGCGAAGCGGCTTTGTTTTATTCGGAAAACGCCAACGACAGAGCCGAGCGGCGGGCATTTCAGAAGGCTTCCATACGTTCGCTGGAGAGGGACTAGATTATGTCCCCTTTGTCTCTCACCCGAACGTTTCCGCACCGTGGGGAGATCTGCCTTGTGCGCCTCGACAAGAACCGCCCTGCGCTGGTGATCTCGAGCAATGCCCTGAACCGCCACGCCCTCGACGTATGCGTCGTGCCCCTGACTTCAGTCGAACATCGCAAGTTCACGCTCAGAGTGGAACTTCCAGCGGGCGAGGGTGGTCTGGAGCGCCGGTCGTGGGCTAAGTGCGACCAAGTAACAACACTGGAAAAAGCGCTCTTGAGGTATCCGCCCCTGGGCCGTCTTTCCTCGGCCACCCTCGCTCGCGTTGAATCCGCGATCAAGACAGCCTTGGAACTCCCGTGACTCTTCACCTCGCCGGCGCGTACCCCGGCCCCCGCAGCACTTTCCCCGGCCTGGCTCCGGTCATCTTCCCCTGATCAATCACGGCAGTTCCGTTCACCAGCACGTAGTCCATGCCCTGCGCCAACTGATTGGGATCGGCGAAAGTCGCGAGGTCGCGCACCGTCGCGGGATCGAAGATCACAACATCCGCCCACATGCCAGCTTTCAGCACTCCACGGTCGGTCAAGCGCATGCGTTGTGCCGGCAACGCCGAGAACTTCCGAATTGCATCCTCCAACGTCAGCTTTTTTTCTTCGCGCACGTATTTTCGTAGGATGCGCGGAAACGTCCCGTAGGCCCGTGGATGAGGATGCTCCAACCCCAGAATCCCCTCAGGCGATGTCCCTGAGGAATCGTTGTCGATCGACACCCAGGGCTGTTGCAGCGCCAAAGCAACGTCGGGCTCAGACATTCCGAACACCGCAACATAAGTGAATGCATTGTCCTCAATCAGCAAATCAAATAGTGCATCCATTGGATCCTTGTTCCAGAGCTTGGCGATTTCGGCCAGCGTCTTTCCCTGCAAGGGCAGCAGCTTCGGGTTCTGCACCACTCCAATCAAAACCGACTCCGGGCCGGGAATTTCCTGCCATTCGTTGTCCCACTCCGTCGACGGAGTCTCCATGTCTTTGCGCATGCGAGCCCGCGCCGCTGGGTCTTTCAATCGCTCCACCAGCTTGGCAGCGCCGCCATCGTGCGCCCACTGCGGAACGAACGCCGAAAGATCATTGAACCAGGCGGGGTAAGCATAAGTATTGGCACTGACGTCAATTCCCTGGGCCCGCGCCGCATTGATCTTGGCCACCACCTCCGGCATGCGCCCCCAATTCTCCTTTCCTGCAACCTTGATGTGCCAAATCTCCACGGGAATATGAGCTTCCCGGCCGATGCGCAGCGCTTCATCGATCGCGGCCAGCACCGCGTCGCTCTCGTTGCGCATGTGGGTCGCGTAAATACCGCCGAATTTCGAAGCCTCGCTCGCCAGGGCAATCAACTCTTCGGTCTTGGCATAAGGCGCAGGCGCATACTCCAGTGCAGTCGAGACTCCCACCGCTCCTTCTCGCATGGCCTGTCGCACCAGGTCTTTCATCTGTTCGAGCTGCGCTGCCGAGGGCTGCTTATCATCGTCTCCCAGGACCATGCGGCGAACCTGTGTGGCGCCGACGTAGCTGGCCAAATTGATGCCAATCCCCTGCCTCTCCAACTTGGCGAAATACTCACCTAAGGTCCGCCAATCCGGGTTGAGATGGTAGTGAGCGTAAGTTGCTCGGTCGGCCGCGATGATGGCATCGTTGAGCGGCCCAGCTGAATTTCCTTCCCCGGTGATTTCGGTGGTGATGCCCTGGTAGATTTTCGAAGGCACACGCGGTTCAACTTGGATGGTCAGATCGGATTGCCCCAGCATGTCGATGAACCCCGGA
>Ga0209517_10008366_pt1 | contig 12141 bp, 13 predicted proteins | sample PeaSoiMetSII2010_FD_187695 | JGI IMG/M metagenome (GOLD analysis project Ga0209517, IMG submission 187695) | Peat soil microbial communities from Weissenstadt, Germany - SII-2010 (SPAdes) (version 2) | ecosystem: Environmental > Terrestrial > Soil > Wetlands > Peat | place: Germany...
GTCTCCAGTCCGACGCGCTTCAACGCCGGATGATTCGAGGTTGATCACCCCGGAGACTACGCCACCCTCAATTCCTACCAACCCCGCGACGGGACCCCAATCCCAGTGGGAAATCACTACGGGCGCTCGCCCCAAATCGGGAAAGAAACGCTTTGGTTCTGTCCTTCTATTAAAAGGGAGCGGCCAGCCCACATCGTAATAGAGAACAACCGCCCCCCCGAGCGAACGCAAGCAGGAATAGCTAGCTTGACCAACATCTCGAACACTGATCTGCCAAAGCTCTGAAGGTATCTGAAGAATCTGTTTCAAATCAGCGCGGCTCTTGATAGCTGCAGGTGGAAAGAGAGATGCAGCCTTAATACCTTGAGCCCAAACACGGTCCGAAGGCGCAGCAGCTCCAAGTGATCGAGGCGGGCTATGGGGTTCTCGATCATCGGAGAACTTCTCGCCTTCTCCTATCCAGGTTCGAGCGAGAGCTACGAAGCCATCATCGCCGAGTGGCGTACGCCAGACCGGCAACCCTCCGTGCTTCGGTTTCTTGTTCACAAACGAAAAAATAAACCAATCTCCCACTTCGGGCTCATTCCCGCATACAGCCGCGAATCGGTTGGGGGTCGTTAGCACTCGAAGGGCTTCGATGCCTGGTCCCAACTTTCCTGAACTAAGGCAGCTGGCATGTTTCTCTGCGGAAATATGGCCGCCTAGGGCGTCAAATTCGTAGGAAGTCCTAGAACGACCTTCGTCAGACCCATCGATTCTGCTGAGCCGGGCGACGACCTTTTCGGGAAGGTCTAAGTGAAGGCCATATGGAACAAGCGCCATTAAGATCCGTCCGAGCAATTGCTGCAGCACATGCAGGCCGGGAATATATCGTGATAGCCTGGTGGCCACGTCTATACCTACGTTAACCCAACGGACTTGCCCCGAACTCGCTCGCAAGTCGCTACAGTGATTCCCCATCGGCGGATTTTCTAGATTACCTAATCGAGCACGTCGGATCAACGGCGCGAATGCTGCTGAAGATTGCACTTGTCCCGAGTTCGGTCGAATACGATTCGTATTCTTTTTGTCCAGGCTTCAATTGAAAGCTAACGGAAGCTGTGCACGACTTACCATTTACTCGAGCGACAATTCGCAGAATATGGGTTCGAAAATCGGCTACTCGCTCGATGGTATTCGCGTTGACTACGCGCACCGTTACGCGCCCGTCTCTCTGACCCAAGACTCGCGTTTTAACGAAATTGTACGGTCGTGGGCCAGTCGTGCTGAGCGTTTCGCTCACGGCTCCGGTTGTCTCAAGGACGATGGCGACACTTACGTGAGTTCCGCCTTCTCGATAGCTTGGACGGATACGAGTAGCTTTGGTGTTGAACTCCACAGTTATGGTTGCTGAATTATCGGCGGTAGCCATGTTTACCCAAAGCAGGCTTAGCCCGACGAAGCTGATTGCGAATATCCAAAGCTTCATGAGACTCCCTCTGTCCAAGATTAAGCGCTCTGAGCGTAGTTCTTAAACTCTGGTTATGGCAACTATCGCAGGTGATGGGCCTTCTCGAAAGCGGCTAACACCGGAGGCTGGCATAAGACCGACAATTTTCGGCAGAGCCAGTAGGATCCGGCACTCGATAACTTTTTGCTATCATGTTTACTGTTGATCGAGCGATGTTTCGCGGCTTGAAAATCCATTTGTTTTGCCGAGAGCTACTGCTAGAATCATGTTCGAGACAAATCGACCGAGATCATGTCGGGCAAACAGGCAAAGATTTTAGCAGCTAATCAAATTCTCGATCTGCTCCTTTACGCCGGAACTACCCGCTACCCGATCCGCGACCGTGCCATTGTGTTGCTCTCCGTGAAGGCAGGTCTCCGAGCTGCTGAAATCGCGAACCTGACCTGGGATATGGTGCTCGACCCTGAAGGCGGAGTCTGCACATCGTTGGAGTTGAGAGACAGCGCGGCAAAGATGGGCCATGGCCGCGTTATCCCTCTTCACTAAGACCTTCGAGATGCTCTGACGGCTCTCAACAGAATCGCGCATTGTGGGGAGCCTGTCATCTTGTCGGAGCGGGGCAACAAAATGAAAGCACGAAGCATCGTGATTTGGTTCAGTCGCGCCTATCGCGCGATCGGCCTTGACGGTTGTTCCTCGCATTCCGGTCGTCGGACATTCATCACGCGGGCAGCGCGTTTGGTTCACAAAGCGGGTGGATCGTTGCGCGACGTCCAATTGCTCGCCGGTCACCGCTCCATTCAAACCACGCAGCGGTACATCGACGGCGACAGTGACGCCCAGCGGAGGTTGGTATCTCTGATTTAGATCCAGCCGCGGCCCAGAAACCGATTCGAACGCCCAAGGCTGGTAATACCGGTGCTACCCCCGATCAAGTCCCCGAACAGTACCGCCGTTCTGCGCAACTGATTGGAGCCGTCTGTGGTCTGGCCGGATCGTTGACATTTCTTGATGATATCCGCGCTGACATTCAGAAGGCCGGTATCCTTGATGCCGTTGCCAAGTGCAACACCCCCCAAATCTTTGATTGGCTGCTGAACGCGTTCAGCTTTCAAGGCATCTCCGATCAGGTAGCCCGCGGCTACATCCGTAAACATGGCAACGTCACCTGGTCAGATATCGCGGCGAGTCTCGATTCCACCCCGTCCTGCCCGCTGCTTCAGACCTATTGGCACTTTGATGGTTGCCGGTATGAGAAGGTCAGTTTCACCTGCTCTGAACCCGACCACATCGATACCTGCCCGCTGCCTAGACATCGACTGCGCAACGGTCGCCTCAACCAGACCGCTTACAGCTTTTTTCTCTTTGTCCGCGACATTGCCAATGGTGATCTTATCGGCTGGATCGATGACCGACTGAACATTCCTTCGACCTTCCCCCACGACGATATCGCCAGAGAGCGCCAGGAGCGGCTGATCGGTCCGATGCGCAACATCTACGGCGTCTCCGATAAGGTCCTCACCATGACCTTCTCAGGGCTACTGATTGGTGCCTCTGACGGCCGCCCCCATTGGTTCGAGACCGGCAAAAGCATGATTGCCATTGATACCCTGGTCCATAACTTTCTGCACCGCACCGGCATACTTGAGGATTGCGCCACTCCCCATGCCTATGGCGTGGCCTGCTATGGCGTTGGCGGCTGTGCCGAGATCATTCGCACCGTCGCTAACCAGATCGACGCCAGCGCCTTTAACAGGCAATTTCCGAGGGCGTTTCCGCGCTGGGTGCAGCACGCCATTTGGCGATTCTGTTCTCTTGACGGCCTCAATGTCTGCAACGGCAATCGCATCGATGACCGAAAATCGTGCCAAAATACCTATTGCCAATTGTTCAATAATTGCAGGCATAAGCCATTGAAATTACAGTAATATTACGTATTTATAAGTACTGTTTTTGCTTGAAAATCACCGATTCGTTGAATACACTGTAATTACAGGCTCGCATGGTGCGGCTTGGATGTTTAAATGGAGAATATACTTCCATGACTAGGTATAGACCGCCCGATCCTTGGGGTCAGAACAGCAATACCTATCCGTCGCAAAAAGGGGGCCCTTCGGTCCCCTTCTGCTTTTCTGGGAGGACCTCATGACCAAGAAATCCGACAAACCTGACCTCAGTAACGACCCCCGAGTTCAGTTGTTTGTTTACGGCCTCGATGAGGCTGGCAAACCCAAGGGGGCTCGGTTCTTGATGAGCGACATGGAAACTGTCTTCCCGGTCGTCACGGCTCAGAAGCTTCAATTCTTCGACGGCGGCAGCTCCGAAGAAACGATCAAGCTCGGCATGAAGTTAGCCGTCGGTCGAATCTACGCCCGAGGAAAATCCTTCATCCCTAACATCAAGCGTGACCTCTACGACGGGATCCTCGCTGCCATAGCCTCGCATAAGGCGGAGCTTGACCGCTCGCAGGCCGAGCGGACGGCTGCTGCAGCGGCGGCTCGGGAGGCCACCAAAAGCAGGGAGCAGGCGCCTGCCTACGTCCCAACCGTTCTGCCACCGCTGGCTTCTGGGTTGCCACAGAATTGGGAATCCATCGCGGCTGGCAACATGGTTCTCGCCGACGAAGGTCCTGGCGAGGGCTGGTGGGAGGCCATTGTCATAGCCCGCGACAACGAAATTCTGACGCTCCGGTATCGCGACTATCCGAAGGCACCCAAGTTTGAGCGACACATTTCGACGATTGGGCTGATGAATCCAAGGCCCGCGTAACCGATCTCAAGGCCAACAGTGCGGTCCGGACCACACGGCCCGGGCCTCTCTCTTTCAAGTCAAACGACCATCGCCGGCCAAGCCTTCGCTGGCCCTCACAACATCATCAAAACGGAGACAACCATGTCAGCATCGGACACGGACCGCATTCGTGCGCTCAATGACGATTTGCGGCGGCACTTGTACAACGGCGGTGTCTTTATGACCCCCGGCATCGCGGCTCTCGGGGAGGAAGCGATTGGCCGCCTAGTCAACGCTATCGCAACCTTTGACGACTTTTGCACCGCCAACGATCCCCACGGCGAGCATGACTTTGGTGCGTTCGATTTCGACGGCACACCCGTCATGTTCAAAATCGATTATTACGACTCGGACCGAAATTTCCACTCGCCGGATCCCGCCGATCCCACGGTCACCGAGCGGATCATCACGATCATGCTGGCCGAGGAGTATTAGGCCTAGGCTCGTATCCGCGGATCGAACAATGTCCGTTCCTGGGGGCATAGCGGAAGTCGCATTTTAGGGCAGCGACTTCCGTTTTTGGACCCAACTGAGACATTGGCGACCCCCAAAGTTATTTCACCAGACAGCCCCCAACGCCTTTCGGATATCGGAAGGAGAGCGCAGACTGCGAACGTCTGATCGGAGGGCCTGCCATGAAGCGGCGCGAGTTCATCACACTCATCGGCGGCGCGGCCGCAATGCCGCTGGCGGCGCGGGCACAGCAATCCGCGAAGTTGAAGCGCGTTGCCATGATCCATCCGGCGACCAAGCCTGATGACATGAGGATCGGGGGTGACCCTCACTATGCGATCTTGTTCGAAGAAATCAAACGTCTCGGCTATGTCGAGGGTGTAAATCTGACCGTGGACCGGTACTCTGCCGAGGGTCGGTTTGATCGTTTTCCAGAGATTGCTCACGAAGTCGTCGCAACACGACCCGACGTCATATATGCACTTTCGAACCCCCTTATTTTCGCGCTGAAGTCCGAAACACGCACAATTCCAATCGTCGCCTGGACAAGCGATCCGGTCGTCAATGGGATCGTATCGAGTGTGGCGCGACCCGGCGGCAACATCACTGGGGTGAGCATTGTTGCGGGTCCAGATTTTACGGCCAAGCGCCTGCAGCTTTTCGTCGAAGCTGTCGGTAAACTCTCCAATGCTCGCATGCTGGGGACTCCGGCAGCTTGGGAAGCCCCGGCATACAAGGCTATGAGAGAGGCCGCCGAGGGAATGAAGATTCCCTTGCGATTAGAGCCCTTGCAACCTCCAATTAATGAAGCTGAGTACAGGCGAGCCTTTGAAGCAATGCAGCGAGATCACGTCGACGGCGTCTTGATCGACCCGGGTTCCGAGAGTTACACGCATCGTCACCTGCTGGGCCGACTGGCACAGCAATATCATCTTCCCGCCACCACCTACTATACCGACACGACCGAGGCCGGTGCGCTGATGTCCTACGCCTTCGACTTGAAGGCGGGTAGTCGGCGGCTAGCTGCGCAAATCGTCGAAGTCCTCAATGGCGGTAATCCGGCAGAGATGCCTTATTTTCTGGAAACCCATTGGGACTTCGTCATCAACCTCAAGGCGGCAAAGGAGCTTGGCCTCGAAATACCGGCAGGATTGGTCGCACAAGCTGACAGAGTGATTGAATGAGGCGGCGGGAGTTCATAACACTCATCGGCGCTACAGCGGCTGCATCGCCGCTTGTGGCGCGGGCGCAGCAACCGGGAAAGATGAAGCGGATCGCGATGGTTCATCCAACCGAACCCATCGCCAACATGGTCGCAAGCTATCATCGGTTTTGGGGTGCGTTTTTCGACGAGTTGGGTCGCGCTGGCTTTGTAGAAGGGAAAAACCTTGTTGTGGAAAGATACTCCGCTGCGGGCCAACCCGACCGCTTTGCCCCGCTTGCTCGTCAAGTCGTGGATACACGCCCCGACGCGATCTACGCGGTCAGCAGTTTTATAAGCGTGGCGTTCAAAGCCGCCACGACGACGATACCGATTGTCTGCGTCACGAGCGATCCGGTGGCTGCGGGGCTTGTTTCAAACATTGCGCGGCCCGGCGGCAACATCACGGGAAGCTCCGTCGACACCGGATTCGAAATCTGGGGAAAGCGGATCGGGCTTCTCAAGGAGGCTCTCCCAAAATTGTCCAATATCTTCCTCATCGCGGAAAAAACTGCCCGCTGGGAAGGGCTATTTGGCTCGTCGGTCCGTCAAGCGGCCACAGCCGCGAGCATTGTGCTGAATACCGCGTTCTTGGAAAAACTCGAAGAAGCCGCGTACCAGCGTGTCTTCGCGGCGTTCGATCAAGACAGGCCGGATGCCCTCCTTTTATCGGATTACGGAGGGCATATAACTCACGCCCCCACGATTGTTGCACTCGCCGCAAATCATCGCCTTCCCACAATGTATGCGTTTAGAGATTATGTTGAGCTAGGTGGACTGATATCTTATGGGGACGACTTGGAGGCACTGGGTCGATCTCCCGGGCACCAAATGGGTCAGGTTCTCAACGGCACCCATCCGGGCGACATTCCGTTTGACCAAGTTACCCGTCTCGAACTGGCCATCAACCTCAAGAATGCAAAGTCACTCGGCCTTGAATTTCCGGCGACGCTGCTCGCCAGCGCAAACCTCGTTGTCGAGTGAAGGGTCACTTCCGATATTGGCACCTTTTGGACATGTCGTGACGTCCGACTTGAGTCCGTTGTGCGCACAGAAGCGGACTTCGGGCTTAGCCCTTCTGCTCGCAATCGAGTGTTTTGCTGAGAATTAGCTCACTTGTTGTTATGCCAACAATCAATCGTCCTACTTTTAATGGCCCCGGTTCCCACGAAAACTCGCAGCAAAACTGCTAATTTTAGAACCCCGCATAGGAAAGGCACGACTCCCGTCAGAACGTTTGATTGATGCAACTTTTCCTGCTTTGGATTCGAAACAAAAAAGTAGATGGTCAAGGGCCCTAGAATTTGCCGCGTTGACGAAGACAACCCCAGACAATCTGCCTGGGCTTCTCAAAAAGCATTCTGGAATTGCTGGCCGCGCCCGTTTTGCGGCAAAAGAGAAGCCGAAAAAGAATATGTATAGGGATGATTGGTCCTAAGGTCCTTTGCTTGTGATCTCACCTTGGGCGGACGCAGTCATGAATGGGCTGGTCATCGACCGCGTGGCAGAACGCCACTCCATCAACAGGCTCAATAGTTGCCCTGGAAGTATTAGCGAAGCCAGGTCACACTGACGGCATGACCGCCTCCCCCACAGACGCCATCGCGACCCTGCGCATCGAGATCAAGTACATCGAACCATTGATCTGGCGAAGGATCGCTGTGCGCACCTCGATGAACCTTATGGCCCTGCATACGGTGATCCAGGCTACTATGGGCTGGCTCGATTACCATCTGTGGGAATTTTTCGTTGACGAGCGCAAATATGGCATTCCCGATCCTGACCGGCCCCGCGTCAAGAACGGTGCAACGACTCAACTTGCGACCATTCTTGCGTCGGGAACAACTGAGTTCGACTACGTCTATGATTTTGGTGACTACTGGGAACATCGGATCATCGTCGAACAAACCAACAGTGCCGGGACTGATGCAAAGTACCCCCGGTTTCTCGGCGGTGAACGTCGATGCCCACCTGAAGATTGCGGCGGTCCACCAGGTTACTTTGATTTCATCGAAAACATTGCCCGCAAACAAAGCAAAAAGGCGAAAGAGGCGCTTGAATGGTACGGTGGCCCCTACAACCCCGATGACATCGATGCAGAGCAGATCAACATTACCCTTGCCCGGATCGCCAACGCCTACCGAACAGGGCGATCAAAACCCGTCAAGTGATACTGCCGAGCAAACGCTTGGAGGGTCGCGTAAGGACGACCCCTCCAAGTCGCTTCATTTATTTTTACGACATGCCATGTCGATTATGACCCTAACAACTCATCACTTGTCACAGGCGCTTAAGGACTGATCGGGTTTAATTCCGAGCGGGGAATTCACGAACGAGCTTGCCATCGACCAACCCGCCGCCTTTCCCTTCTGCATCGATTTCTCGTGCTTCACGAGCTGTCATGCCTTTCTCCACCACGAGCGGGTTGTTATCATAAGATCCCCACTGCTTATGAAATGGCGCAACACCAAAACAGCGGCAATCGGCGATAACATCGCGAACCCATTGTGGCTTTAATGGACGGGCACCCGCACCGCTTTCGCCGCCAGATATTAGCCAATCTGGCAAACACTCATCGGACGGCAACCGCACGGGCCCAAGAGCAGGCTCGTAGGAAATGAAGCGAATAACCGCAGGTACTTTCCTGAGACGCTTCCACCGGAAATCAAACCATGTTTGATCTTCGGCCGTTGTTCCGAGCCATACGTTGGAATACCCATCGCGCCAATCGGACGGCAGCATTTTTTCTATATTTTCTGGTCTTTTCGTAAGTACCAGCCAGTCTAATCTATTGCATTTGCGGATCAAGGCGAACAAGTCATTGCGCCACGAAGAAGCAACATGGTTGTCAAACACGTCGGCGAGCGATGCGCAAAATACCCGCGGTCGATGGCCATTTTCCTTTCTAAACGTGCGAGCTTGCGCGTTCCACTGGATAGGCTTTTTCCAATTTTGTTCTGACGTTCGTTTGCGCTCGCCGTGTGGGCCCCATTGCACCTTTTTATATCGGTGATCCATCATTGCTTCAGCATAACAATGATCACATCCCCGCGAGACTTTTTGGCAGCCAATCCAGGGATTAAACGTATGATCGCACCATTCTATTTTTGAATATTCACCCATCTTTATTCTCCATTTTGATCAGGCGCAGTTGCGTCGATCACTACGGATTATTTACAAGATCGGTTTGGCGCGGAGATTGGCCGAAATTTCGAATCTTTTAAGCAAAGGTCGCGGCTGCTGCGCAAGGGCTGAGAAATGATGAGCGACCTGTAAGGACTGACAAGCAAATGAGACAAAATTATCCAGTTGGCCACGTCGAAGGGGCATCAAACCACACGTCCTAAGAACCACGAAGCTCGTTCGAGCCGCATCGCCTACGTGGACGGCGCAAAACGCACCCGAAGAGAATATTTCAATAGCCACTGCGCGCCGATGCGATCAATTTTTTTGATCCACCGTGCGGGCCATTGAATCCCCCAGCGGTCTTTCGCTTGAAGTAGCGATTAAGCGACGCCGGTATAAATCTCGTCGGCGACGAAAACAGATCAACGATAGGCGAATTATCGCGGTACGACAAAAATCGATGCGGGATAATCAATTCAAGAATATCCTTGGCCCTGGTCATTGCGACATACAGCAGCCGTCGCTCTTCCTCCACGTCGTCCGCATTGGTTGCCTTGGTCGATGGAATAGCGCCGTTGACCGCGTTCAAGATCGTGACCCGGCTCCATTCTTGTCCTTTCGCTGAATGAATCGTTGAAAGAACGAGGTGGTCGTCGTCATCCGGTCTGGCATTCTTCCGAGGCCCCACCGTCGCCTCCGGTGGTTCGAGCGTCACCTCCATCAGAAACTTTTCCCGAGATTGATAGGTCCCGGCGATCAAGCTCAGCTGATCTAGGTCCGCAGCTCGCAAATCCGCATTGTCATGCTTCATCAGCGGGAGGTACCATTTGATGATTTCCGGTACCTCCGATGGCCATTCTGGCGTTCGCAACGCAGCCAAGACTTTTACGAAGGCGGGCCAATTCTCAGCGGCCCCATTGGGCGCGTCAACCCGGTCAATGTGCAAAGCGCCGGGCCATTGTTTTAGCTGTTTGAGAACCCTGGCTGCAATTCCCGGACCGACGCCGGGCAAGAGCTTGAGAACGCGGAACCCGGCAATTTCGTCGCTCGGGTTTTCGCACCACCGCAACACGCTGAGCACATCCTTGATGTGGGCCGCCTCCAGGAACTTTATGCCACCCCACTTTACGAACGGGATGTTGCGACGGCCGAGTTCGATTTCGAGCTTTAGACTATGATGGGAGGCCCGCATCAGCACGGCCTGCGATGAGAACGGCACCCCCTCCTCCTTGGCGCGAAGGATCTCGTCGGTGATATATCTGGCCTGGTCCGCTTCGTTCTGAACGGTAATAAGGCACGGCTTGATCTTTGATGCCCGCTTTGACCAAAGCTTTTTTGAATAAGCCTGGCGAGACAGGTTGATCACGCCGTTACAGGCATCCAAGATCGGTCCCGTTGAGCGATAATTTTCCTCGATCTTGATGATCCGCGCCTTCGGGGAGAACTGATCCGGGAAACCAAGAATGTTGCGAACGGTGGCTGCGCGAAACGAATAGATCGCCTGCGCATCGTCGCCCACAACAGTGACGCCCCGTCCGTCCGGCTTTAGGCGAAGCAGGATCTTCGATTGAAGCCGGTTCGTATCTTGATATTCGTCCACCAAGACGTATTGAAAGCGGTCTTGAAGCTGCTTTGCGATCTCCGGCTTGCGCAACATTCGAGCCCAGTAAAGAAGCAGGTCATCATAGTCGAGCACGTTTTGCTCGCGCTTCGAGACCCTGTACGCCTTGAACAATCGTTTCAGCTTGGACCGCCACTTCCGGCAGCCTTTGAATTTAGTGCTCAAGACCCTTTCTACGCTCTGGCACGAATTGATTTTGTAAGAGTAGATGGCCAAGCAGACGTTCTTGTCGGGAAAGTGAACTTCGGATGCGGAGAATCCGAGCTTGTGTCTCACCATGTCCATCATGTCGGCGGCGTCTGACCGATCTCTGATGGTAAAATTGGGCTGCAGGCCAACCTGCTCAGCGAATTCCTTTAGCAGTTGCGCCCCGACCGCATGAAAAGTGCCCGCATAGGGAAGTTCAGCAACATCAACATTCAGCGCGTCCCGAACGATAGCGGCAGAGCGACGGATCAACTGCTTGGCGGCGTTCCGGGTGAAGGTCAGAAGAAGAACTCTATTCATATCTGCCCCACTCGCCAAGAGGTGAGCAACTCGGTAAGCAAGCGTATGCGTCTTGCCGGTTCCTGCTCCAGCAATAATCAAAAGCGGCCCGGCCGGTTTGGCGACGCCGTCTTTAACGCCATATTCAACTGCAGCTCGTTGTTGGCGATTTAACTTTTCGAGATATTCCGGTTCCATTATTTCACCTCTGTCCGACTCGCGATCAAATATTTTACAAGTCTCAGAGAAAAATTAGCTCGGCTGGCTCTTACTGCCGCCCGCTGGAAGCGCGTGATACCCCGCGCCATAGGTCAAAAGACCCGCCGCTGCGCCGCTGCAGAGTCCGCCTCGAGGATCACTTTGGAGTTAGGTTCAGCGTGGACAGCCCAATACGCTCGCTAAGCAGGCTGCCCTTTCAGCTCTTTTGACATCCGCTCAGAAATCTTTCCGTCGGGAGAGACGTGATGATCACGTCTCTCCACCCCCCGACTATTATTTTAGAATCAAAATGTCGTCCGAGGACGCGTAGCCATGCTTGAAGGTCTTCAATGTATAGTCGGCCATGGTGCCGGTGATGATTACGGTCACGTGGATCCCACAGAGTGGATCCTTGAGATATGCTTTCTCCTTCTCGGCAAAATGGTCCGCTAGGCTCACATGCAGCCGCGACTGCCGTGGCATCAATGGATGTTGATCCATACCTAGTGGCAGCGGATTCGTGGGTGGCAACAAGGCTATTAGGTTAAAATGCAGCCCGTCGTTGGGGATATAGGCGCGGCCAAGTTCCTTCTCGTGTTTCCACACCGGTCGGTCGTGACAGCCGATAAATATTGGGCGTAGGTGCTTCCAGTTGTCTTTGTCCGACTTGCGCACGACATGTTGAGTCAATGTTTTGTGGACGCGCTCGATCTCCCCAGTCATGATTTCCTTCCGAACCTTCTCACCGCCGGGCAACGGTCTAAACAGAAAATTTACATGGTACGGAATTTTGCCCTCTCTCACGTAACGCGATAT
>Ga0209517_10008367_pt1 | contig 12141 bp, 8 predicted proteins | sample PeaSoiMetSII2010_FD_187695 | JGI IMG/M metagenome (GOLD analysis project Ga0209517, IMG submission 187695) | Peat soil microbial communities from Weissenstadt, Germany - SII-2010 (SPAdes) (version 2) | ecosystem: Environmental > Terrestrial > Soil > Wetlands > Peat | place: Germany: Weissenstadt...
AAGCCGCTGAATTTATGACATCTTTCGGCGCAGCTAAAGCTGCGCCCTTTCAAAACAAATTCAACGAACTTGCGGGACACGATACTAGCAACGAATTCAACTCGCGGGCGAGACGTAGCGAGCTACGTCTCTACGGGTGATTCGAAATAGAGGGCGTGACGTCGCAGAGCCGCGTCTCTACTGGGCGGGTTGCAACTGCGTGGCAAGTTGGTTCACAGCGGTCACGTCGTAGAACGAGGACAGGTCGGCGTGGCCGGCCAGCGTGTCGCGTTCGTGGCCGTCCACGAGAATCTTGACTTTCAGAATGCCGGGCGTGTTGGACGAGACGGTGTGGATGAGCGACGCCACGGTGAGTTCCTCGACCAGGACGCCGGAGCGGTGGGTGTCGGCAAAGGCGGAGTTCAGATCGATGACGGCGACGCCGGGGTCGACCAGAAAGACGCTGCGGATATCGGCGCCGGGGCCCAAAACGTGGGGCGACGACTTGTCGAGATAGAGCAATAGCAGAGCGCGCAGAAGTTCTTCGGCACGCTGCTGCCGTCCCGAGGGCAACGGAATCAGGGCAGACTCGGTGCGCAGGCTGCCATCGTCATCGTGAGCAACGTAGAGGGTGACGCGCTCGGTCGGGCCGGCAATGGGCGGACCCAGCGGTCGGTTATCGGTTGAGGCGGCTGGGGTTGAGACAGCTACGGTCCGCATGTGCCATGCGTAGACACTGAGACCAAGCGCTGCGACCAGCAACACCGCCATGGCGATCAGGAGATGGCGAGGGATCATGGTACGCACCTCGCGGGTTGGAGTTGATGGGTGAGTAAAGCGATGGCTTGGTGGTCAGGCCCGGGGAGGCTGTCGAACTGCGCTCGACCGGATCCTTCGGCTTCGCGCAGGACAGGCAGCCGAGGGGGGCCGTCGCCACATTTCACAGCTGCGCGCATCATTTCTGCGGGCATCATTGTGCGGCCCCCAGCTGATCGCGCGTGGCGGCGATCGCGGTCGCTACCGCGCTGGTGACGAGCTGCTGGTAGTCGGGCGCGGTGAGTTGGGAGGAGTCGGAGCCCTGGGGCGCGACTTCGACGGCGATGGCGGCTCCGGTCACGTTATTCAACGGGCGGAGTGGCGCGGTCAGATTGCGGACCGGGATTTGACGTCGCTGAAACTCGGCGGCCACCGCGCTGGCAGCGCTCTGGCTGAGGGGCAAGGAAGCGTGCTGGGCGGTGGTCCAGGCGCGGAAGGTTCCGCGATCGTCACCGTCGAACGGAAGCAGAGCGGTGTAGACGCGCACGCCATGACCATTGGAGGCCGCGTGCACCGCGATGTAGATGGCGGCGTGACCGGCGTTGGCAAAGATGGCGCGCTGATCGAGAGAGAGGTTCGCATCAGAGTCGCGGAGCACCAGAGTCGGAATGCCGCGGCTCTCCAGTTCCTGGCGCAGGCTGCGGGCCAGCGCTACGGTGACGTCTTTTTCCAATAAAGAAGTGCTGAGCGTCTCGCCGTGATCGTCGCCGCCGTGGCTGGCGTCGACAACAGCAAAGTATCGGCGCGCGACCGGCGGCATCGCAGGGGGCGCATTGGAGGAGGCTGCAGGGGCGGGTTGCCCGGGGACCGCCGGCGCTCCGGGCGCGGATGGATTTGCATTTTGCGCGGCTGCGTTGGTCGATGTGGATGTGGACGAAATCGTAACTGTGCGCCCGTCGGTGCTGAAAGTTGCCATCACGGGGATCGAGGCATTCACCGTGACTACGGCCGCGCCGTTGCTTTCGCTGTAAATGGCCGACGGGATAACCCTGCTGCCGAAGGTGAGAGTGGGCGAGGCGGGCGCGACCAGAGGTTCGCGGGAAAAGGTCATGCGCAGCGCTCCCGGTTCAGTGGCCACGCTCGGGTTCACGGGCGCAGTGAAATGGAAGACCAGCCGTGGAGGATTGTCGGCCGACAACGATGCGGTGAAGTGCGTGGCCACGCTGCCGATGAAGAGGCGTCCGGACTCTTCATGCAAGGTGACCGGACCACCCAGAAAACGGGGCAGAAGGGAAGCGAGGGCAGTGACAGGGACGAGCCCGCGATGATTTTCTATCAGAAATCTTCCAGTGAGGTCGGCGTCGCGTCCCTGCACTCGAGCACGAGTCTTGCCGAGTAGGAAATCGCCTTCCACATTGTTGTAGTGCAAACGCCACCGCACGCCCTCAGCCTTGGCGCTCACCTTGCCCAGGGGCTCAAGCAGTTCGAGCAGACCTACGTAGGAACGGTTTTCCCGCTGGACCAGAGGCAGGGAGTAGTTGGCCGCGACCGAGTAGACGGCGAGATGCTTTTCCGGCGGGGCGCCGGAGAGAAGAATCGCGCCGGTCAGAATCAGCCCGCAGGCCGTGATGATCGGTACGCCTAGGGCCGGCGGGACGCCGGCGCTACGATGGCTAGTCCAGCGCATAGACGGTTAATCCACTCAGCAGCTTGGGATAGAAATCCGTGGACTTCTGGGGCATGACTTCCGCGGCGAAGGCGACGTCGCGCACCTGCGGCACGGGGCATGGGTTCATCAGGAATGCGATGTTGGCCGCTCCGTTCCGGACCTGAGTCAGAGCCTCGGAAGCCTCGCGCAGGTACGAGAGGTTCTGCTGGTTGCGAATAGATTCTTCGGAAAGCTGCAGCACTCCCTCCAGCAGACATTTGTGCAGTTGCACGACATCGAGCGCCTGCTGGCGGGCCGAGAGGCCGCCAAAGAACTTCGCACCAGCGGGCTTGAGCGAGTGCAGGACGAATGCGCGGTTGGCGGTTACGGCCAGCAGAGCCGTTCCGGCGCGGCCGCGCTCGTTGAGAAGAGCGCTAGCGCGAGCGGCGTCGAGCGCGGGATCGATTTCTTCCACTTCAATGAACGCGCTGCTGGATTTCTGAAACTCATTCACAGAAAACGATTCCAGGGAATGCACCACGCGATGCGTGGGCAGCACCAGCAGCCCGGGGTCGTTCATATTGACGAACGTCATCATGACGAATTCGTAGGGAGCCTGAGGATTCGACGCCGTGCCGGCCGCCGCACGGCATTCATCGCGAAAGTTGAGCGCGGTTTCGTAGCGGTGATGGCCGTCGGCGATGACCAGCTTCTTGTCACGCATCTCGCTCTGCACCGACGCAATCACGCCGGGATCGGAGATCTGCCAGACGCGGTGGGCGACTCCGTATTCGTCGGCCACGTCGATCGCCGGAGCGGCGTGGGGCCCGGGCGTGAGCAGGGAATCAATCTTCCCGGAATCTTCATAAAGCAAGAAGAGTTGTTCGTAATGCGCACGGGTGGCGCGAAGCAGCTCGAGGCGGTCGGCCTTTGGCTTGGAGAGGGTTTGCTCGTGCCGGAAGACGACCTTGGCGGAGTAGTCTTCCACGCGGCCGAGAGCAATGAATCCCCGGCGTTCGAAGCTGGTGCCTGACCGGGCAGTGAACGTCTGGGAATAGGTGTAGATGGAGGGTGAGACATCCTGCCGGAGGATGTCGGCGGTACGCCACGCCCGAGCATGGGTGGCGGCGCGCGTATAGACATTGCTGCTGGCGTTGTCCACCGGGTCGCGGCGGCCGAGGATAATGCGCACCAGGTTGTAGGGGCTGGCGGCGTAATAGCGATCCTGCATCGCGGGGGTGATCTTGTCGTAGGGTTGGGTCACCACCTGCGAGACGGGAACTCGCTGCTGGTCGTAGCGGAGAGCACGAAAAGGATGAATGTCGGCCATGGGAAACTTTTGATTGTAACAAGATAGCGGCGGATCAGCGGAATCTGCGCGCGGACTGGTAGTAGTCAGTTTTGAGGATCTTTACCACGAAGGACACGAAGGTACACAAAGGAAACCACGCAAACAAGAAGTCCCTTCGTGATACTTCGTGCCCTCCGCGGTTGAGTTTTTCTCCTATCGGGCAACCTCTGGCCCAAAATAACAACCAAAGTACGGTTCTGGGACTTGTCTGTGAATATTGACAAAAATCCCTGCGCCGCGGGGCGAAAGCTGTGCTAACATCCGCCCCAGTAGAGGTATTTATGGCCCGCCTACATGATGGGCGCTGGTCATCCAGCCCGATGGCCTTCGTTAGGAGTGGGGTTCGAAGTGGCTGTCCGGTTCTCCCCTGGGACCCGACTCAAGCCCGGCTGCGTAAAAATCCCCTGTTCGCGAACCTGAGTCTGTGGCTTTGTGTCGCCGTCTGCCTTTTTGCACTAGGGTGGCTGTGCGTACCCGCGTTCGGGCAAACCGACGTGAATGACGTGCACGTCCTGCCGCGAGCAGTGGAGACGCCGCGAGAAGTGGAAAAGCCGCCAGACGCTCTCAAGCCGGACTTGGTTGCCTCGACGACCGGGATGAGCGCGCATGTGCGTCCGCTCAAGGTCGACGTAGATCTGGTGCTGGTGCCGGTCACGATTACCGATCCCATGAACCGGCTGGTGACCGGCCTGGACAAGGAAAACTTCCAGCTGTATGAGGGCAATTCCTCGCAGCAAATCCGGACGTTCTCCAGCGAGGATGCTCCCGTTTCGCTGGGCGTGATCTTTGATTCCAGCGGGAGCATGGCCAGCAAGATGGACCGCGCCAAAGACGCGGTGATCGAGTTTTTCAAGACGGCGAATCCGCAGGACGAGTTTTTCATGATCACCTTCTCCGATGAACCGGAGGCGGTGAGCGACTTCACCAATTCGGTGGACGAGATTCAGAACAAGCTGGTATTCGCAGTGCCCCGGCGCCGCACGGCCCTGCTCGACGCCATCTATATGGGCGTGAGCAAGATGAGGCAGGCCAAGTATCCGAAGAAGGCGCTGCTGATCATTTCCGACGGTGGCGACAATCACAGCCGCTACACCGAGGGCGAGATCAAGTCGCTGGTGAAGGAAGCCGACGTGATGATCTACGCCATCGGCATCTACGACCGTTACGCTTCCGCCATGGAAGAGCGCCTGGGCCCGCAACTTCTGAGCGACATTACGGAACTGACCGGGGGCCGGGCGTTTACCATCGATAACCCTAACGACCTGGGGGACGTGGCGACCAAGATCGGGGTGGAGTTGCGCAATCAATATGTTCTGGGATACCGTCCGAACAAAGTGGTGCGCGACGGCAAATGGCGTAAGATAAAAGTGAAGCTGCTCCCACCGAAAGGATTGCCGCCTCTACGGGTGTATGCCAGGACGGGATATTACGCGCCTCAGGAATAGAGCCGCGAGGGTTCTGCTCTGCATTTTTGTGATTTGGGCCGGGGTGCAGTTGGCGACGCCGGCCTGGTCGCAGGCCGCTGCGCCTCCGAGCGACACCAAGCCCGCCACGTCAACTCCTGTCACGCCTGCCCCTGCCACGCCCGCCCCCGCTCCTGCCGCGACGCTGCAGACCCAAGACAAGCAAGACGATCAAGACAGGAATCGGAACGACCAGGGAGTCTTCGTCTTCCGCAAAGACGTGGACGAAGTGATGCTGCACGCCTCGGTGATCGACGACAAGCAGCACATCATCACTACGCTCGACCGCGGCGCCTTCACTGTGTTTGAAGACGGCAAGCCGCAGAACATCATCTCGTTCCATCAGGTGGACATTCCAGTGTCGATGGGCATCATCATCGACAACTCGGGGTCGATGCGCGAGAAGCGGAACAAGGTGAACCAGGCCGCGCTGAATCTTGTGCGGTCCAGCAATCCCAAGGACGAAGTTTTCGTGGTGAACTTCAACGACGAATACTATCTCGACCAGGACTTCACCAACGACCTGCTGAGGCTGAAGGAAGCGCTGGATAAGATTGACGCCCGCGGGGGCACCGCGCTTTACGACGCCATCGTCGCGTCGGCCGAGCATCTGAAGCGGTTTGCCCGCTTGGAGAAGAAAGTATTGTTCGTGGTCACCGACGGCGAGGATAACGCCAGCAACGAGACGCTGGAACAGGCGGTGAAGCACCTGCAGGAAGAGAATGGGCCGTCGGTGTATGCCATTGGAATTCTTGGCGATGAAGAACATCCCAAGCGGGCCAAGAAGGCGCTGGACATCCTGGCGCAGCATACAGGCGGGATCGCGTTCTTCCCCAAGACGCTGGATGAAGTGGACGCGATCAGCAAGACGGTTGCTCACGACATCCGCAATCAGTACGCCATTGGGTACAAGCCCAGCAATCCCAGGGGCAACGGCGGATTCCGGCAGATTCGCGTCGAGGCTAAGGCCAAGGGACACGGCAAGCTGATGGTCCGCACCAAGAGCGGGTATTACGCGGGGGCGCAGCCCGCGGCCGCGGCGAGCAAGTGAGCAGTTAGCCTGGATCGGGTGTCGGCTACAGATCGGCGCCTGCAGTCGACGTGCGCGGAACGGGGAAGGGCACGACTTCAGTCGAGCCAACGAGACCGCTAGGCGACGTCGGCTTTTTAGCCCCTGAGGCGGCTGAACCGAGTTTTTCAGCAAACTGTTTAGCCGCTGAGGTTCGCTCGTCGAGCTTGAATCCAGCGTAGGCGGACGAGCAGCGATACTCCGCTTCTGCCAGGTCAGGAATGTCATGAAGTACGTTCCCGGGGGGGACATCATCCGAGTAGGCTTCAAAAGCAAACCTCAGCGGCTGAAAGCCGCGTCGTAGTCCATGCTATGCGGCACGAGTGAACTCGTGCCCTTCCCGGTACTTAATAGTTGCGAAGGAGTCCCACTCTGGGAATATGCGAGTGCTAATCCGCTGCCTAGTGAGCGCCCTGCTCCAACAATCGCGCCGCTGATTCGATCAGAGACGATTCGTCCTGCAGGGCTTTCGCGACCCGCACGATTTCCAGATCCGCCTCGGCGTATCTCTTCTGTTCGATACCCTCCCGCACGCTGGGAACGGTCTTCACTTCGTATCCACTGTAGACCCCGGGAGCATACAGCAGGTGCTTGTACCAGGGACGGCGCGGGAGTCCGTCATCATTGGTGAGTTTGCGCTCGCTCTCGATCAGTTGCTGGTTCAAAGCGCGCATCTGGCTCTCGCTGAATGTGGCTGGCTGGTGCAACAACGCCTGCCGGTAGTGCTCGGCGCTGCGGGCCAGCGATTCGGCCGCGTTCTGCATGGGCGCAAAATTCAAGTGTGGAGGAACCTCTTCCCGCGGGGGCGCGACCGTAGGACGCCGGGGATCGAGCGTGGCCTTGAAGACGCCTTCGTCCAGTTCCTGGTTGTGCTCGCGAATTTCATCCTGCTTGTCCGCCAGCAATTTTTCCAGGTCCTTGGTGTACTTCTGAATGGTGTCGGCAAAATCCACGAAATCAAAGGGCAGGATTTCGGCATCGGCCAGACGCATCACCGACGTTCCGACAGTCTGCGACAGGGCCCGGCCATAAACAAAATCGGAGTCGGAAAAATGCATGTACCAGTAAAAGTCATCGTAAATCGAGTGATAGATGCCCTGTTCGTCCTCGCCTCCGTAACCCAGGTCGAGACAAGCCACACCGATGTGATCGAGAAATGAGGTGAAATCGGTGCCCGAGCCCAGCGCGTTGATGCGCAAGTCGGCGCGCTGCCGCAGTTCTTTGCGGTCGTCGGCGGATTTGGCCTGCGCGATCCTTGACAATTGCAGCCGCTGCCACACGGTGAGCCTGGTCTCAGGGTCCTCGATGTCACGGGCAACGCCGTTGATGAACTGTTCCAGCGTGTGCGACCCGCCCATGCCGAGCAGTCCGCGGTCGTTGCCGTCGGTGTTGATGTAGACGGCGGCGTGCTGGCGCAACTCGTCGGCATGAGCCTCGACCCACTCCGTTGAACCGAGCAGCATGGGTTCTTCGCCATCCCATGCGGTGTAGATGATGGTTCGCCGCGGTTTCCATCCTTGCTTGAGCAGCAGACCCAACGCGCGGGCTTCTTCCAGCAGCGGGGCCTGGCCAGAGATGGGATCCTCGGCGCCGTTCACCCAGGCGTCGTGGTGATTGCCCCGGATGATCCACTCGTCGGGTGCGACGCTGCCGGGAATTTTCGCGATGACGTCGTTCACCGGCTTGGTGTCCCAATTGAATTCGACTTTGAGATGAACTTTCGCCGGGCCCGGCCCAACGTGATAGGAGATCGGCAGGCTTCCGCGCCACTCATCGGGAGCCATCGGTCCTTGGAGTGCGGCGAGCAGAGGCTGCGCGTCTCCGTAGGAAATCGGCAGAACGGGAATCTTCGTGAGGCTCTTCGCATCTTTCAGCGCCAGCCGCTTGGCGCCGGGCGTGGCGCCGATGCCGGGAGTGAGCGGGTCCCCGGGACTCGACGACGCAAAATCCATCACGCTGCCGCGCTGCACGCCGTCAGGATTGCGCATGGGGCCTTGCGGAAACACGTTGTCGCGCGTGTAGCCGTCATCCTGCGGTTCCGAGTAGATCAGGCACCCGATGGCTCCGTGCTCGGCGGCTACTTTGGGTTTAACTCCGCGCCACGAGTGGTAGTACTTGGCAATCACGATCGCGCCCTTCACCGAGATGCCGAGCCGGTCGAGCTTGTCGTAGTCCTCGGGCAGTCCGTAGTTGACGAAGACCAGCGGGGCGGTCACGTCGCCGTCGATCGAATAGGCGTTATAGGTGGGAAGCTGTTCCGATTTTTGATTCGAGGTGGGATCGACGGCCAGCGCCGGCTCCTCCAGTTTGGCGGTGAACTTCGTGGGCTCGACCATTTCCAGCACGCGAATCTTCGGCGTCGGGAACAGAACGTCGAAGGTTTCGATGTGCGCGTCGAATCCCCACTCCTTGAAGCGCGCGAGAATCCACTCGGCGTTCTCTTTGTCGTAATGCGAGCCAACGTGGTGTGGCCGCGCGCTGAGGCGCCGCATGTATTCCTTCAGGTTGGCCGGATCGGGGATGGCTCGAAACTTCACCTCCCACTCGCGCTCGGTCGTGCTGGAGCGGGGCGAGTAGCCCGCCAGCGCAGTGTCATCGGCGGCCAACACCGGGGCGGGCAGAGTCAGGGTAAAGATCAGCGCAACGGCGGCGAAGCGTCGCATGCAAGTCCTCTCTTTGGTGGGTACAACCTGGGTGAAACTGTAGATGGGGTGCAATTATAGCCGCAAGCGGAGCTGGATTCGCGATGTCCGGAGGGTAAGTGGCGATTTCAGCGCTTGGGATCGAAGGGAATGCTAACCTCAGCGGTGGTGCGCGAAGGGCCGGGAGCATAGACCCACTGCTTGACTGCCTTGATGGCGGCTTCCGCGAGAATGGGGCTCCCACCTAGCAGGCTGACGCCGTCTACGCTTCCCTTGGGGGAAATCGAAACCCTCAGACGCACCATTCCACCAATCTGCAGTCGTTGCAGAGTCTCCGGATATTCCGGTTCAACGCGGGTGAGGAGTTTTCGTTCGGCGCTCGGTCCGGCCTGCACAATCGTGAGGACCTTCACGCCTTCGACGAGAGCATCGAGGCTCACGTATCCGATCGCGCCCTTGGTTTTGGCTACGTAGTGGACGACGTCGACATCGGAGGCGAGAACCTTCGGCATCGCCCCAGTGCCGGTGAACACCAGAGTGCGGTAGTAGTTTTGCAGCCCGTCGTCGTTCTTTCCCAGGTATTGCTTGAGGAACGCCTCGTGAGCCTCCCCGCCTTTGGCGAGCACCGGTTCGACATGGGAGCCATCGCTGAGGGATCTTTTTTCCTCGAGGAAGACGCTTCTGAGTTCCGCCGCAGTAATGGAGTCAGCTCGTATGCTGGGGTTGGCAACTATCTTGACATCGCCGGCGAGGGCGTGCACGGAGCCGAACAGCACAACGACGGCAATAAGGGGAAATATTCTCTGGCACTTCATCGCATTCTCCTCGCCCGCATGTCTCCCACTAGAAACTCCAACTGGTCTTGAGAACCAGTGCATTGGTGTTGGGTTTAAAGCCCGTGGGGTTCACCTGTGGGTAGAAGCCGCCGGGGTAGGTACCGGCCCCATAGCCGTTCATGAAGTGACCCTCGACTTTCACGTTCCAGAACCGGTTCAGGTCGACGCGTGCGGTGATGACTTTGTCGTAAATGTGATTGGCGGGCAAGCTGGTATCCGTCTGGTCGGGAAAGCCTGCGGCCGCGAGAGCGCCACTGACAAGACTGGTGATGGCATAGCGGGAATAATAGGAGCCGAGCTCCAGCCGTTTGTGGATCCGGTAAGCGCCGGAGACGTACCAGCCGCGCACGTCGTTGGACGCTTCGGAGTTGCTGGTGTAAGGTTCGTCGCGGAAGTAGCGACGATATTCTGTGTCGAAGCGCAACTTGCCAACCGCGTATTCGCCGTAGTACTGGTTCGTCCAGTCGGACTTCGAGGACACCTGGTATGGAACCAGCCCGGCTGCGGGATTCAGAACATTCACGAAGGAACCCTGGCCTGAGACGTTCTCGTTCATCCGTGACGCGCCCACTAGAAGGCCCTTCAGTGGCGTGTTCCACCGCAAATCCCCACCGTATTGCAAGCCTCCCATGCTTCGGAAGTACACGAAGGACTGAGTGAGCAAGTAGGCGTAGCCGCTGTAGATGCTGTCACTGCGGTGCCCCGCATACGCGGTGTAGGAAATGTTGCCGAGGTGATGGTGGAGAGCGACCTTGCCGTAAATGTCGCCGCCCAGGTGAGCAATCGACGTGTCCCGCAGATCCGTCGGATAGACACTCTGCGGTAGGAGCGCGAAGGTGTGAAGGAAGTCCAGATCCTGGGTGTCGTTGTAAAGTCCGAGCACCGTCTTCACTTTGCCGCCGCGAATGCCGAACCAGGTTTTGAACTTGTAGTCGACGAACGCCCAGTCGACCGAGGGATGCCATTCTCCCAGGTTTCCCAGGTTGCGATCGTAAAGCTGGGCGCCGATCCGCAGTTTGTCGGTGACCTGCATCGAAACGTTTACGCCGAAGTCCGTGAACGCGCCGCTACCCTGGCTGCTATGCATGGTCAGCCAGTTGTTCTGGTTGGTATATATGAATCCTTGCGAGGCGAACCCGTGGACCTGAACCGTACGGCCAAGAAGCTTGAATTCCTGGGCGTGCAGGGCGGTCAGACCTGTACAGAAGCAGACAAGGGCCAGCTTGGCGATTCGTCGGCGCATGCGAACTCCTCCGGGATGGGACTTCACTCTAGGGATCGGATAATCGTCGAGAAACTTGAATGGGGATGATCCAAAACATGGATCCGAAACATGGAAGCCGAAACATGAAGCCGAAACGTGGAGCCGAAACCCGGAGCGAGCATGACGTCAGTACCCGCTGGTCTCGTGCGCGGAAGGCTGGTTCCATTGACGATCCTGCGCACTCCCCCGTACCCTGTAAGGTGCCTTCGAAAACTTCTGAAATGTCCCGCCTGCGCGTTGCCGACGACATCACCCAACTGGTCGGTGAAACTCCTATGCTGCAGTTGAAGCGGCTGGTTCCGGCCGGATCGGCTGACGTATTCGCCAAGCTGGAGTATTTGAATCCGGGCGGCAGCGTGAAAGACCGTGCGGCCATTGGGATCATTCGCCGCGCCGAGCGAGACGGGAAACTCGTTCCCGGCGGGACCATCGTCGAGGCAACCGCGGGAAACACCGGGATCGGCCTGGCGCTAATTGGCGTGAACAGCGGCTACAAGGTGCGGCTGTTTGTACCGGAGAATTTTTCTCAGGAAAAAGTAATCATCATGCGCGCCCTCGGCGCAGAGGTGGTCCGCACTCCCGACGCCGAGGGCATGCAGGGCGCCATTCGCCGGGCGAAGGAACTGGTGGCCGGCGATCCCACCGCATTTATGGCCGGACAGTTCGAGAACCTGGCCAATCCCGACTACCACTACGAGACCACGGCGCACGAAATTTTCGAGCAGATGAACGGAAAGGTAGACGCCGTGGTGCTGGGTTGCGGTACCTGCGGAACCTTTTCTGGAATCGCTCGCTACCTGAAAGAGAAGTCGCCCGCCGTGCTCGCCTATGCGGTCGAAACGCAAGGTTCGACGTTGGGAGGCGGGCAGCCCGGGCCGCACAAAGTGGAAGGGATCGGCACCAGCTTCATTCCGAAAACCTTTGAAAGCTCGGTGTGCGATGAAGTGATGATGGTGATGGATGACGACGCGTTCGACACGGTAAAGGCGCTGGCGGCGAAGGAAGGTGTGCTGGCGGGATCGAGCGGCGGCGCGGCCGTGTTTGCGTCACTGAAGGTTGCGAAAAAGCTGGGGGCGGGGAAGCGCGTGGTGACCATCATTCCAGATTCGGCCGAGCGGTATTTGTCGAAGAAG
>Ga0209517_10008370_pt1 | contig 12133 bp, 10 predicted proteins | sample PeaSoiMetSII2010_FD_187695 | JGI IMG/M metagenome (GOLD analysis project Ga0209517, IMG submission 187695) | Peat soil microbial communities from Weissenstadt, Germany - SII-2010 (SPAdes) (version 2) | ecosystem: Environmental > Terrestrial > Soil > Wetlands > Peat | place: Germany...
GATTGCAGTCTGCAACTCGACTGCATGAAGCTGGAATCGCTAGTAATGGCGCATCAGATCGGCGCCGTGAATACGTTCCCGGGCCTTGTACACACCGCCCGTCACATCACGAAAGTGAGCTGTACTAGAAGTCGCCGTGCTAACCGCAAGGAGGCAGGCGCCCAAGGTATGGCCCATGATTGGGGTGAAGTCGTAACAAGGTAGCCGTAGGAGAACCTGCGGCTGGATCACCTCCTTTCTAAAAAAAGCGGTAGTGGAACCTGTGCAGGTGTGCAGGGGAAGCTGCCCACTCTCTGACCGTTTGGTACAAACGGCAGGGACCTGGTTCTCACGGACTAGGAAGTTGTACGGTCTGCTCAAGGAATCGCACGGGTTCTGACAGATATCATCCAAGGTCAAAGCGAAAGCCCCCGAGCTATTTTTCGGGGGCTTTTTTGTTTTGGGTTTTCCTCTCATGTAGGGGCGGAGCTTGTCTCCGCCGGCCGTTCTCTGCGGTTCTTCTCTTCCCGGTTTTCGAACGCGCGCAACTTGCGCGTTCCCATCTTCTCTGCCAACCTGCCGGCAGGCAGGATTGCAAACCCATGACCGACGCCCCAATGGCCCGCCGCTCGATCCGACTCGCTGGGTACGACTATTCCTCCGCCGGCGTATATTTCGTCACGATCTGCGCGTTCCGCCGGGCGGCATTATTCGGTGAAATTTGCGATGCGAAAATGGTCCCCAATTCCATTGGCGCGGTCGCCGAAAAAACATGGCGCGAATTGCCAAATCGTTTTCCGTCCGTTGCGCTCGATGCCCTTGTCGTCATGCCCAATCACCTGCACGGCATCATCGTCCTGCACAAGAAAAAACGGGCGGAGACAAGCTCCGCCCCTACAGCTGAAAAGCCGACCGTGACCCTTGCGCGCGTTATCCAAACTTTCAAATCCATCGCGCGTATGCAGGTGAGAAAACAACTCGGCCGCGCCAGCCCGCTGTGGCAGCGGGGCTACTACGAGCACATCGTAAGAAGCGGAAACGCCTTGACCGCGATCCAGCGATACATCCACGAGAATCCCGCCCGCTGGGAATTCGATCGCGAAAATCCCCAAGCCAATCTCCCGCCAAATTTCCCCGCTGAGCCGTGGGAAGTTTAACCAGTCGCAGTTTGGTCAAACGGTGCAGTTTGCGCCGGTAAGGTTTTTTCTCCTGTAGGGGGCGGAGTTCATCTCCGCCCGCTTTTCTCTGTCGCCATTCTCAGCGCGCCCAACACGAATGCCAGCACCAGCGCGAGGTACACCTCGTTTCGGTACGTTTCGATACGTCCCGGTTTATTGCGAAAGTGGTATTCTACTGTTGATTTTGCTAGTCAAAACCGATTAGCAAATAGCAGCTAGTGTCGGTCTATTCAAAGTTTATGAATGCAAGGGGAGAATAGACATGGGCTTATACGTCCATTCACTTGGGGAAATACCGTCCGGCGCAAAGCGTGCGTACTACCTGTATCTGTTGGACTATGGCTGGGAGGAACCGCTGGGCAATGCCGTCCGAGCAAACCTCCTCGCAATGGCTGACAGGGCCTCACAGTCCAACGCTGCCGTAATTCACGGCCCGAGGGGAGTGCATTTCGCGGATGAAGTCCTGTCGTGGCATAGCGTGAACGGACAGAACGCGAGAAATATTCTCCCGGCAATTCTGATCACAACGCGACATCCTTCATCATTCCGCGAATCGTTCGCGGCCCCACAGTCGAAAAAGCAGAGCAGAGATGCGCTCCTTATGGTTCGGCTGCGGAAAGCCTGCAAGTCTCCTGACGATGTCGTCGAACTGATTCAACGGGTATTCGATGACATCAAGTCGCAGAGACGGCTGTCTGAATTCCGAATCGCAAAACAGATGAGACGCGGCGTGGCCGGAGCATTTGTGGATGCTGTCATTTTGCAACCGGAGGTCGGCGGGGTTGGGTTTGATCTGAAGAAGTTCTTCGGCCGTACCTAAAGCGTGAGACCCGGGGTGCATCTAGAGATAAGCTCCGCTAGCGGTGTCACGTTAAAGACAAGACCGACTAAGAAGAAAACGACGAAAACAAACGGCGACTGCAACTACCTTTGTTATCACATTCACGCATACTCTTTTCCCGCAACTCAAGTGTTTTCAATGGATTAACAGAACATGCCCCGGCTATGCGGCTCAAAGTGTCCGGTTCTGGGATTTTCCTCGTAACGCGCGCCACGTCGTGCATCCCACTCATCACTCGCTTGTCGCACAGAAGCCTTGGCGAAGAGCGCATTCTGCGAGCCCCGGCCCGGTCGGGATGACGGACCACCGCTCGTTGTCTTTCCCGCACCCCGGCGCTCCGGAAAAACTAGGAGCATCTAATTGGGGATAGAATAGGGGCCTCTATGGCACCGCTGGGACAACCACTGGGATCGTCCGGGCCTGTTCCCGTTGGGGGGAGCAGGTCGGATTTGGCGCTGCGGACTCGTTTCGCGGAGCTGGTGACGAAGGTGCGCCAGAACCGTCCGAACGAGGACACCGAGCTGCTGCGGCAGGCGTTTGAGTTTGCCGCGGAACAGCACAAGTCGCAGCTGCGCAAGTCGGGCGAACCCTACCTTTCGCATCCCCTCGAAGTGGCGCACATCCTCGCGGACATGAAGCTCGATTCGGTCACGCTCCAGGCGGCGCTGCTGCATGACGTCGTCGAAGACACGCGCGTGCCGCACGACGAGATTCGCAAGCGATTCGGCGCGGAGACCGCAGCGCTGGTCGAGGGCGTGACGAAGATCAGCCGCCTCGAGCAGGTCGCGCCGGAAGCGCGCCAGGCGGAGAACCTGCGCAAGATGCTGCTGGCGATGGTGAACGACGTCCGCGTCGTGGTGGTCAAGCTCGCCGACCGGCTGCACAACATGCGCACGCTGAGTTACCTGCCGCCCGACCGGCAGGAAAGCATCGCGCGCGAAACGCTCGAACTCTACGCGCCCATCGCCCACCGGCTCGGCATGGGCGTGATTCGCGGCGAACTGGAAGACCTCGCGTTCAGCTATCTCGAGCCGGCGTCGTATCTCGAACTGCAGAAATCGCTACAAACGCGCAGCAAAATGTTCGAGCGGTTCCTGGAAGAGACCCAGGACACGATTCGCAAGAAGCTGGTGGAAAATGGCATCCCCGCCGAAGTGGAAGGGCGGATCAAGCGCGTCTATTCGATTCACCAGAAGATTCAGCGGCAGCAGCGCGGGCTCGATCAGATTTACGATTTGCTCGCCGTGCGCGTGATCACGGACAACGTGCGCAATTGCTACGCCGCGCTCGGCGTGATTCACCAGATTTGGCGGCCGGTGCCGGGGCGCTTCAAGGATTTCATCGCCATGCCACGCCCGAACCTGTACCAGTCCTTGCACACGACGGTGATCCAGGCGGGGCAGGCGTTCGAGGTGCAGATCCGCACGCAGGAGATGCACCGCATCGCTGAGCAGGGCGTGGCGGCGCACTGGAAATACAAGGACGGGCGTCCCGGAGCGGATTCGAGCGACCAGCGGATCGTGTGGATGCGGCAACTCATCGAATGGGCCCGCGAGATGCAGGAGCCTTCGGAGTTTCTCTCAACTCTCAAGGTGGACCTGTATCCCGAAGAGGTTTACACGTTCACGCCGAAGGGGCGGGTGCTGGCGCTGCCGCGCGGCGCGACGCCGGTGGATTTTGCGTACACGGTGCACACGGAAGTGGGCCACCAGTGCGTCGGCGCGAAAGTGAACGGGCAGATCGTGCCGCTGCGCCATCGCCTCTCGAACGGCGACGTGGTGGAAGTGCTCACGCAAAAAGGACACGCGCCGAGCCGCGACTGGTTGAATTTCGTGCGAACCTCGCGCGCGCGCAGCAAGATCCGGCAGTGGATCAATTTCAACGAGCGGCATCAGGCGACCGAAGTCGGGCGGCGATTATTGGAGAAGGAAGCACGGCAGCTCGACGTGAGTTTGAAGAAAATTCCGGAAGCGGATTTGCTGCGCGTGGCGGCGGAATACGGCTGCGCGAAAATCGACGACCTATACGCGGATCTGGGTTACGGGAAATACTCCGCGCGGCACGTGCTGGGCAAAGCGACCGGACAGACGTTCGGCGAAAAACAGGTGAGTGCCGCAGAGAAGGCCGCGCACGCGCTTCCAAAGCGCGCCGGTGAGGAAAAAGAGCACGCGGTGACGGTGCGCGGGCATGGCGACCTGATGGTGTTTCTCGCGAAGTGTTGCAGCCCGATTCCCGGCGACGACATCATCGGATACGTCACGCGGGGCCGCGGAGTCGCCGTGCACTCGACATCGTGCCCGAACGTGGAAAATCTGCTCTACCAATCCGAGCGTCGCATCGCGGTGCAGTGGGGCACGGACGATGCCGCGCAGTACTCGGTGACGCTGCTCATTCGCGCGGCGGACCGGCCGGGCCTGCTGGCCGATATCACGGCCGTAATCAGCGGCGAAAGCTCCAACATCAAGTCTCTCGACAGCCGGCCGGACCAATTGAACGCGCGCGTGGAAGCCACGCTCGAAATCACGGACCGCAAGCAGCTCGAGCGCATCCTCGCCAACATCAAGAAGATCCCGGGAATTTATGGCGTCGAGCGCGTCTATCGCGTGTAGCGCGCTCAGGGCACAGTTCGTCCTCCCGGCCAGTTGACCTTCGCGGCACACTTGCGCGCCCGGCGAGTCGCGGTCTGCTCAGGCGACTAGAATAGTTCGTATGCGCGGTGAATTCCGTCGCGATCCCTCCTCGTTGCGGCCGATCGTGTTTGGCCTCGTCCTCGCAGTTGCTGTGTCTCTCGGTGGTTGCGACAAAAAACAGCAAACGGATACGACGCCGCTGGATCAGGCAGGAATGTGGTTCAGCAACGTGCAAGAGCTTCGCCCCTTCAATTTGACCCAGGAGGAAGTGGCCGGTCTGGTGGAGGCGCGGCAGGCCGGATTTTCCGACGAGAATTGCATCGAGCTAGTGCGGATGGCGCGGCAGAAGCACGAGTCGTTCACGGACGGGGACTCGATCGCGAGCTTGCTGCAAGCCGGAGTCAGTTCGCAAACCATCATGACACTCGCGCACATGAATCAGCTTGGTCCGTGGGCAGGCGAAGCGCTGGTCATGCATCTGGCGAAACTCTCCGATGCGATTGTGCTGCAGGTGGCGCAGCGAAGGGTCGCCGGGCTCCCGGTGCTTTCGGGAGAGAAGCTCGCGCAGCTGCACGACGTGGGCTACACCGAAGCGCAACTCAGCGAACTTATCGCGAACGGCACGACGGATGCGCAGGCGGATCGGGTCATCGAGGTGCACAATCGCATCTCCGGCCAGGGCTTCCACCACCAGCACAGGGGCCACTGATCTCCACCAAGTTTTGACGCTCCTCCTGCAGCCCGGTACAATCGCAGAGTTTTGAAGCGCGCACGCCGATTTCCCGCCGGGCTCGTCGTCCTGTTGTGTTTCGCGGCAGGACTCAGCGGTTGCGTCGAGCCGCTTGGCCGCGGTTACCGCTTCGACCAGCGCGAAGTGGAAGTTCTGCCCGTGCTCACCGATCCTCCTCACTTGCACATCCTGGTGAGCGATCGCATCACCAATATTGGAAATCAGCCGCTCGATTCGCTCGTCGCGGAGTTGCCTACCGGGCCAACCTTTGGAATGCAAAACCTGCGCGTGACCGTCGAGGGGGAAGACGCGGAACCTCACTTGATTCCCGCGCCGGCCGTGCGGCTCTACAAAATTCCGTTCGAGCCGGCATGGACGATGAGCAACGCTTCGCAGCAGCATAGCGTGGTCTTTGAGTACGATCTCGCGCCGCAACCGGGCGGGCGCGGCACGGTTTCCATCTCGGCCGACGATTACCACCTCGGGGATCCAGCCGCGTTTCCGATCTGGCAGACGCCCGCAGGCGTCTTCTCCAAAGGCGGAGACGTGCCGATTCAGATGACGCTGCACGCCTCAGCGCCGTCCGGTGATTCGCTTGTGGCGTTGGGCCAGGAGCTTTCACTGAACAAGAATTCGCCCAACGGCGAGCGCGTCTTCAAAATCGCCGCGGACAATCCCACACCTTTCGTGGTTGCGGGCCACTATGTGGAGCAAGATGTTTCCGCTTCGAGGCATACCGTGGCGTTTTGGACGTTTGGACCGCTGGATGAGACGGCGGCCCAGACCGCCGCGCGCCGGTTGGCAGCTTCGTTTGAGGCGTTCGATCATTTCTTTGGTTCCGCTCCCGCAGGCACGGACATACTGCGGGTCGTCGAAACGAATGCGGCGCTGCCCGCGGAGTTCGGCGAATCAACGGAACCCGGAGCAACTTCGTTTCCGGGAGGCGTGATCCTGGATTCGCGTGGAATTGCCGCGGGCATTGCGAGCGAGCCAGACCTGCAGCTTGAGGAATACACACTTGCGCGAACTTGGTTCGGCTGGATGGTGCGGCCCGAACCGCAAGCGCAGATCCTGATGGGCCGGGGCGTGGGATTGTTCGCGGTGGCGGTGGCGGCTGAGTCGCGCGGCGGACAGCCGGAGCGGCGGCGGATCGTGCTGGAGTTGGTGCGCGACTATGAAGCAGCGCGGGCCAAGGCGGAGGATCGTCCGCTGATCGAGCCTGCGACCGGTTACACCCGGGAGCAACGCGTTTCGACCGGCTATAAGGCCGCGCTGTTTTTTGTGGCACTGGAAGACGCTGTGGGGAACGAACGGCTTCGCCGCGCGATGCGGCATGTAGTGCGGGCGCGCTCCGGCAGCGAGGTGGGCTATGAGGAATTGCGCTCGGCGGTGGAAGAGGAGACCGGACGTGACTTCGCGCAATTCTTTCGCACGTGGCTCGATCATCCGGGTGTTCCGGCCGATTTTCTGAATCGTTATTCCGTCGGCGGAAATTCGGAGCCGTCCGCGTCACAATGAAACTTCGCCATGGAACCCGGAGGTGAGTGTGATGGAAACAGTCGCTACCGAACACGGACCGAAAGCCATCGGCCCCTACTCGCAAGCCATCAAGGCAAATGGGCTGATATTCATTTCCGGGCAGATCGCGCTGGACCCCGCGACGCAGAAAATGCTCGAAGGAGACGTCGCGCAGCAAACGGCGCGAGTAATGGAGAACCTGAAGGGCATTGTCGAGGCGGCGGGTTCTTCTCTTTCGCGCGCGCTGAAGACGACGGTGTACTTGGCGGATTTGGCGGACTTCGCGGCGATGAACGAGGTCTATGCGCGCTATTTCCCGGAACGGCCGCCGGCTCGCTCGACCGTCCAGGTTGCGCGGCTGCCGCGGGACGCGCGCGTGGAAATTGATTTGATCGCGTCGGCATGAGTCGCTGACGGCGATTCCAGGAGGAAACATTGCGATTGCACATTCTGCGTAGCTTTGGCGTGATCTTTCTGCTGCTCATCGCACTCGCTGAGGCAACAGGGCAAACGACAGGTACGGCGGCGCCAAGTTCTCCCGCGCAGGCGCCGGCGGCGAGTGCCGATAGCGTCGAGCAATTGCAGACGGAATTGCAGAACGCGCAAAAGCGTCTGCAGGACTGGCCGAACCTGGCGCGGTATCACGACGCCGACGACAAAGTTCCGCCGCCCGGACCGGGGGAAGATCGCGTGGTCTTCATGGGCGATTCGATCACCGACTTTTGGGGGAGCAGGTACGGCAAGTTTTTCCCCGGCGAGCCGTACATCAATCGCGGAATCAGCGGGCAGACGACGCCGCAAATGTTGATTCGCTTCTGGCCGGACGTGGTGGCGCTGGGGCCGAAAGTGGTGGTGATCCTCGCCGGCACAAACGACATCGCCGGGAACACGGGCCCCACGACCCTCGACGCCATTGAAGACAATTTGATGGCGATGACGGGGCTGGCGCGCGCGAACGGGATTCGCGTAGTGCTGGCGTCGTTGCTGCCGGTGACAGACGCCATCCAGCCGCAAACGACGCGGCGTCCGCCGGAAAAAATTGTGGAGCTCAACCAGTGGATCAAAGATTACGCCACAGACAACGGTTTCGTTTACCTCGACTACTATTCCGCAATGATCGACGATCAGAAAATGTTGCGCAAGGAATTGACCTTCGACGGCCTGCATCCCAATGACGCCGGATACGCCGTCATGGCGCCGCTGGCGGAGAAGGCCATCGCCCAGTCGCTTCAGTAGATCAATAGAGAAGAGATCCTCGCCGAGCCACCAGGAACTGGACATTTAGCGAAACTGCGTTAGGATGCGCCCGCCTCTCCCAGCCGAGGCCGCTCGATGAAACCTTACATCGCAGCAATCGACCAGGGCACGACCAGCACGCGATTCATCGTGATGGACCGCGATGCGCGCACGGTGGCGTCCGCGCAAGAAGAGCACGCCCAGATTTACCCCCAGCCCGGTTGGGTGGAACACGACCCGCTGGAAATTTGGCGGCGGACCGAAGAAGTGATCTGGGAATCGATGGCGCAGAGCGGACTTCGTCCGCAGGATCTGGCCGCGATCGGGATCACCAATCAACGCGAGACGACGGTCGTCTGGGAGCGCGCCACCGGCCTGCCGATCTGCAACGCAATCGTCTGGCAGGACATGCGCGTGGCCGACGAGGTCGCGCGGCTCGCGGCAACAGGGGTAGAGGGGATGGTGCGCGAAAAGACCGGGTTGCCGCTCAGCACCTACTTCAGCGGATTGAAGCTGCGCTGGATACTGGAGCACATACCGGGGGCGCGAATGCGAGCAGAGGCCGGAGAGATTCTGTTCGGCACGATCGACACATTTCTGATTTGGAATTTGACGGGCGGTGCGAGCGGGGGCGTTCACGTCACGGACGCGACCAACGCCAGCCGGACGCAGCTCATGAACCTGCGAACGCTCGATTGGGATCCGGAGTTGCTGGAAATTTTTGAGGTGCCGCGCGGGATTCTGCCGGAGATTCGATCGAGCAGCGAAGTGTATGGCGCGGCGCGACTCCCCGTGATCGAGGGCGTGCCGGTGGCGGGAGCGGTGGGCGATCAACAGGCGGCGTTGCTGGGACAGACCTGCTTTGAGCCGGGCGAGGTGAAAAATACCTACGGCACCGGATGTTTTCTGCTGATGAACGTCGGGGAGCGGATCGTCGCTTCGCAATCGGGATTGCTGACCACCGTCGCGTACAAAATTGGATCGGCGGCGACTTGCTACGCAATGGAGGGCAGCGTGGCGATCGCGGGAGCGCTGGTGCAATGGCTGCGCGACAACCTCGGGCTGATCGGCAGCAGCGCGGAAGTGGAAGCGCTGGCGCGCACGGTGAAAGACAACGGCGGCGTTTACATCGTGCCGGCGTTTTCCGGCTTGTACGCGCCGTACTGGAAAGCGACGGCGCGCGGCGTGATTGCGGGGCTCACTCGCTACGCGAATAAAGGACACATCGCGCGCGCGGCGCTCGAAGCCACGGCATTCCAGACGCGCGAGGTCGTCGAGGCGATGGAACGGGACGCGGGCACGCGTCTGCGCACGCTGCGCGTGGACGGTGGAATGGTGGCGAACGAACTGCTCATGCAATTTCAGGCGGACATTCTGAACCGCGAGGTCGTGCGTCCGGCGATTCTGGAGACGACCGCGCTGGGCGCGTGCTACGCGGCGGGCCTCGCAGTGGGCTACTTCAAGGACCTCGCGGAGTTGCGGGAGAAATGGTCCGTGGACCAAACGTGGCGGCCCGGGATGGAAGAAGCGTCGCGCGAGGAAGAATACCGGCTGTGGAAGAAAGCTGTGACGCGCTCGTTCGACTGGGTGGACGCGGCGCCGGGGCAATCTGCATGAAAATTGAGAGGAGCGCCTCAGCGGCTAAAGCCGCAAGCAACTTGCGATGTTTGCGGCACGGCTGAAGCCGTGCCCTGACGCGAGCCGCAAAGGAGAGAGGACTTTTCGCAATGACGCCACACTTGATCGGCGAATTCCTGGGAACCATGATTCTGGTTTTGCTCGGCGACGGCGTCGTCGCCGGCGTGCTCTTGAAGCGCTCGAAAGCGGAAGGCTCCGGCTGGATCGTGATCACCGCGGGATGGGCGTTCGCGGTGATGGCGGGAGTCTTCACCGCGCTGGCCTTCGGCAGCAGCGACGCGCACTTGAATCCCGCGGTGACGCTGGGCTTCGGCGTAGCCGCCGGAACGTACGGGAAATTTCTGCCGTATCTTGCCGCGCAGTTGCTGGGGGCGTTTACGGGAGCGGCGCTGGTGTGGGTGCATTACTTTCCGCACTGGAAAGAGACCGCGGATCCGTCCGCGAAGCTGGCGTGTTTCTGCACGGGGCCGGCGATCCGCAAGCCGCTCGCCAATTTATTGAGCGAGATTGTGGCGACGTTCGTACTGGTGCTCGTGGCCGGGGCGATATTCTCGAAGAGCATTTCGGCCGCGGGTCCGGCGGCGGGATTGGGGCCGTTCCTTGTGGGCAGCCTAGTGTGGGGGATTGGCCTGGGGCTTGGCGGGACCACGGGTTACGCGATCAATCCGGCGCGTGACCTCGGGCCGCGACTAGCGCACGCGCTGCTGCCGATCGCGGGAAAGGGCGGATCGGATTGGTCGTACGCGGCGATACCGTTTGTTGGGCCGCTGATTGGTGGCGGGCTCGCGGGTGAAGTGCTCCGGTTATTCCATCTTTGAATCAATGGGCCAAGGCAAATTCCTGGCCCCCCGCAAGACAGGCTGATTCAACGAATCCTGCAAACAGGACACGACGTGCAATCGTGGGTGCTGTGCATGGCCTTCGGCTGATGGTAAAATTCAGAGGTTGAGAAGTTCCTACCTTGAGTTGGGCCTGTAGCTCAGGTGGCTAGAGCGCGCCCCTGATAAGGGCGAGGTCGGTAGTTCAAGTCTACCCAGGCCCACCAGTCTTCGCCCGCCGCGGCGAGCTACGGCTCGGCAAGCCAGCTGGTAAACTACCCGGCGGAGCGCGCATTTCACACATAAGTAGACGAAGACTGTCGCGCCGGAGTCCGCCGCGGCGGACGGAGGCGGACCTCACCGTGAGATACGTCTACATTTTGCAGAGCGAGCAAGACGCCGAGGGCATTCATGATTAACAGAGTTCTCTTGATGCTCTTAGTGTTCAATGCCGTCATTCCCCGGGCATTGGCGCAGAGCCCCGTTGTCGGCGTCCTCGAAGATGTTCCTGGCGACTATAGTGGCCAGCCGAACGTCCGTGAAGTGCGCGTAGTTTTTCAAAAAAGCGGCCACGAATGGATTGCTTTCCCGAGCGAGTGCCCCGATCAGACCTGCCTCAAGACAGCAACCCTCAAGTTTCCGCGCAAAGTGACCTGGAACATCGGATTTGATGGAAAACTGCTTGGCCAGGTGAGTGGACGTACTCCGAACGACTTTAAGTTTTACGCTCACGTAGGCTTGCAAGAGATCACGAGCCAAGCTCCAATTCCAACGGTTGGCACGAGGTCGGCGGAATTCGGCGGTTATACCGGCGCGTCCGTTTACCGCCCTTTGGTCGCGAATTCGGAGCCATACTTCAGCGATCCCGACGGGTGGAAGCCTTCCCAGCTTGCACCGGCGGAAATTCAATTATTTCGTCGCCAGTTTCGGCAAAGGTCTCCAAAGCTCTGCAAAAGCAACGACGATGAATCAAAGCTGGAGCCATTCCTATATCGCGATCAAGACATTCAGGTCGTTAGGGCATACGCTTCGCGGGAAGGCTGGAAGATTGCTCGTTTGCACCTCGAAGGCGCCGTTGCCTGCCACGATGTCGAAGCTGGATTCCAAATCGACGATCCCTGGTTTGCGTCGGATCCCCGAGGCCGATTTCGTTACCTCGGCAGCGGAATGTGGCTGGTCGATGCGGGTGATTACGACAACGAGGGTAGGTCTGAGCTAGTTTTCTCAATCGACCGCGAGAATCGAGGTGGGTACGTGCTCTTCTACGACGATTTTAGGGACCGTGCCGAATTTGAGTTCGGTTATCACTAACGCGTCTGTGTCAAACTTTTTTGTTCTCGTTTAGAACCAAAGAAGCGAAAGCTCTCCAATGTGCGGAATCCCTGCGACGATCTGTCCCAGCGGAAGAGTTCTAAGACCGTAAACTAGGGCCCACCGGCCTTCTGCTGTAAGCGAACTTGGCTTCCTTGTGCGGCGAAATTACAAAAGCTCTTCAAGCTTTTCGAGGCTGAGGTCGGCATCCCGGAGGATGTTCTTCAACACCTTCGGATGGAGGATTTTCCCTG
>Ga0209517_10008374_pt1 | contig 12129 bp, 10 predicted proteins | sample PeaSoiMetSII2010_FD_187695 | JGI IMG/M metagenome (GOLD analysis project Ga0209517, IMG submission 187695) | Peat soil microbial communities from Weissenstadt, Germany - SII-2010 (SPAdes) (version 2) | ecosystem: Environmental > Terrestrial > Soil > Wetlands > Peat | place: Germany...
GTTCCCCATCAATTCCTTCGCGATCTGCTTGAGCTCCCGCCGTGTCTCCATTTCGTAACGGTTGGGATCGGCATACTTGACCAGGGTCGGGGCAACACGGACCTCGCGCAACAATTCTTGCTCCGCCCGCGCACCCAACTCCGACGAAACCGCGCGAATCTGACTCACCAACTCCTGCATGGCTTCCTGATTCACGTTGTAAGCAGGTCCGGTGGCCGCGCGCTTCAACAGTTCGCCCAGACGGCGCACCTCGCTGTGAGTATGCGAAAGCAAATGCGAGACCTGGGACTCCAGCGTGCGCGCGTTGACGATTTCTCCCAGCGAAGTATTGGTGGCAAGCGGCAAAAGATAACGCGAGATGTCGAACGCCCTGGCCCGCAGCGTCCGCTCGTAAGCCTCTTGCTTCATGTCGTCGGGCTTGGGAGTGATGCTGGCCAGATACAACGCCATTCGGTCCGACAGAGACTCGTACTGCGCAAACAGGTCCTGGATGGTTTGCTGATATAAGGTTCGCGCCAGTTGGTCGTCGCCGAAATCAGGCGTGAAATAACCGCTCTTATTGAAATCCTGGTAGCGAGTGGAGCGCTCCTGTCCGTCCCAGCGTTGCTCGTCGGCCACAGCGATCGCCGCCAGAATGGAAAGTTTCTCGATGGCCAGCGCGATGTGCGCCAAATCCGCAATCGAGCGGTGTCCATACTGAAAGTAGAAAGTATTGAGAAATTTCTCGGCCTTCTGCTGGCTGATTTCCCGGAGCGATTGCTTCATGGAAAGCGCCGAGCGCGAATACTTGGCCATGGCGTAGGCCTGGATTTCCGGCTCCGCGCCGTACACGGCATAGACTTCGACGGACGGCTCATCCGTCAGCCCCTGGTTCCGGTTGGCAGGGTTGATCGTCTCGCTGGCCTCAGGCATCGCTGACCCTCAGAACTTTGCGGTTTTGAAATCTTAACAGGTTCGCGTGGGGAAACTACCGTGAGGATCGCGGGTTCCCCCACTTGAAGCTTTCCTTTTGGGAAAGGAATCAGATAGTGTAGACGTTTGACTTTTGCATGAAGGGCATCGTTCTCACAATCTTTGGCATGTTTTTCTTGACCGGGTGGGCGACCGCCCAGTCTCGGACGGTTTCCGTCGATCCCAGCCGGCCCCCGTCTTATGTTCTCTTGGACGACGATCCCCCGTCAGCGCCGCAGGTTCAGACTGAGGATCGCACCCCGGCCGTCCTGATCGCACCGGCGCCTCTGCCCCGCATGTCGCCCGAGCTTACCCTCCAGACTTACCGCAACCGGGTTACGCAGCAGGCCGCGCAACTGTCTTCGTATTCGGCGAATTCGCTGATCCTGGCGCAACTTCCTGAAACTCAGCAGTTCGGGGAATGCGATTTGCAGCGCCTCTATTCCGCGCCCCACACGCTGGAGTTCAAGTCGGTTCGTTTTGTTGGAGACGGCTTTGTCAAGAGCAACGTGATTCTCCGCCTGCTGCAATCGGAGGTCGACCACGTGCAGAAGGACGATCCCGCCGCGACCGCGCTCAGCGACGACAATTACAAATTCTCCTACAAAGGCACCGCGCAGCTACAGAACCGCCTGACCCACGTTTTTCAGGTGAAGCCGCGAAGCAATCGTCCCGGCCTGTTCAAGGGAAAGATATATCTCGACGCGCATACCGGGAACATGGTGCGGGCCGAAGGTAGAGTGGCGAAATCGCCCTCACTGTTCATCAAGAGAATCGAGTTTGTCCAAGACTACAAGGAGTTCGGTCTCTTCACCTTCCCGGTGCACATTCACTCTGAGGCCCGCACCCGCCTGGTGGGACGCGCGGTGGTGGATATTTACCATTACGACTATCAGCCGGTTTCCAGCACGCAGACGGCGCAGTTGACGACCTCCCCATAGGCAGCTTCTCTCCCCGCTTTGGCCAATCCTGCCCGTGTTAGCCCAAGCCCAGCTATAATTTCCGCTCAATGACAAGGAGAGACTCATGACCCTCTCAGGCCGGATCGCGCTGGTCACCGGCGCATCTCAGGGCATTGGCCGTGCCTGCGCCCTCAAACTCGCGGCCGGCGGAGCTGCCGTGGCCGTCGCCGCCCGCAATCAGGAGAAGCTGAACGAACTGGTGCAGCAAATCACTTCTACCGGCGGGAAGGCAGCTGCTTTTGTGATGGACGTGGCGGAAGAAGGCCAGATCAAGTCCGCTTTCAAGGCCGCACTCGCGCACTTCGGCAAGATCGACATCCTGGTGAACAACGCCGGCATCACTCGCGACCAACTGGTTATGCGCATGAAGCGCGCCGACTGGGACGCCGTCCTCAACACCAACCTGACTTCCGCTTACCTCTGCACCCAACAGGTGATGAGTTCCATGCTCAAGCAGCGCTGGGGACGCATCGTGAACATAACATCTGTCTTCGGTCAGATGGGCCAGGCCGGGCAGGCGAATTACGCCTCCTCAAAAGCTGGCCTCATCGGATTGACCATGGCCATCGCCCGCGAAGTGGGATCGCGCAACATTACCTGCAACGCGGTCGCGCCGGGCTTCATCGAAACCGCTATGACATCCGGGCTGGGAGAAGACTTCAAACAGATGGCAGTGAAGAATATTCCCCTGGGACGCGTGGGCATGCCGGAAGATGTGGCCAGCGCGGTGGCGTTTCTGGCATCGGACGAGGCTTCCTACATCACCGGGCACGTGCTGAGCGTGAACGGCGGCATGCTGATGGGGTAAGAAGCTTCACCACAGGTGGCACAGAGTACACAGAGGCAAGCGATGGCGAAAGCAGACGAAAGATTCTCCCCTGTGTCCCCTGTGCCCTCTGGGGTAAAGGGTTTTGTACTTCTGCAAGCGGCGACTCCGGCCCAGATCGCCCAGACCCGCGAACTTTTTCTCGAATACGCCCAGTCGCTGGGCTTCAGCCTCTGCTTTCAGAACTTCGATCAGGAACTTGCAGGATTGCCCGGCGACTACGCGCCTCCCGGTGGCCGTCTTCTGCTGGCTGAATTCCAAGGTGAGCTGGCTGGCTGTGTGGCCCTGCACAAATTCGATCGCGACATCTGCGAGATGAAGCGTCTCTACCTGCGTCCGAAGTTTCGCGGCAAGGGGCTAGGCCGTCTGCTGACCGAAGCCATCGTTGCTGAAGCTCGCCAGATCGGATATCAACGCATGCGGCTCGACACGGTCGGTCCGGTGATGAAAGACGCAGTCGCCATGTATCGCAAGCTGGGCTTTCGCGAGATCGCTTCATATCGCGCGAATCCCATGGCCGGTACGCTTTACTTCGAGCTGACGCTCTAGCTCTATGCGACGGTGCTATCCTAATATTCCTTCTGAGGGGGGAACATCCATGAAGACGGCCCTGCTTTGTCTGCTGGTCTTGTGTCTCGCATTCTCCGCCGCCGCCGCCACATCCAAAACTGTTTCCTACAAGAGCGGCGATGAAACCGTACAAGGGGTACTGAACACGCCTGCGGGCAAAGGCCCGTTTCCCGCCATCATTGTGATTCACGAGTGGTGGGGTTTGAACGACTGGGTGAAAGATCAAGCCACGAAACTTTCCGATCTGGGTTATGTCACGCTGGCGATTGATCTCTACCGCGGCAAAGTGGCCACCACCCCTGACGAAGCCCACGAAATTATGCGCGGAGTGCCTGAAGACCGCGCCAAGCGCGACTTGCACGCCGCTTTCGATTACCTGGCTTCGCAACCGAACGTGAAGAAAGACCGCATCGGCTCCATCGGTTGGTGCATGGGCGGCGGATATTCGCTCGATGTGGCCCTGCAAGAACCTACTCTGCGCGCTACGGTCATCAATTACGGTCACCTTGCCACTGACACCGGCTCGCTCAAGGCCATCAACGCTTCCATTCTCGGGCTCTTCGGTGGACAGGACCGTGGCATCACTCCCGACGATGTTCACAAGTTCGAGAAGAGCATGAAAGATCTGGGCAAGCAAGTGGACGTCACGATTTATCCCGATGCGGGACACGGCTTCGAAAACCCAATTAACAAAGACGGTTACCGTCCCGACGACACCGCCGACGCGTGGAAGCGCACAGTTAAGTTCTTTGCCGCCACGCTGAAGTAGCAAAAACTCGAAGCGCTTGATTCCTCAACGCCCGAGTTGGCTTGTGGTCACAAGGCTTAGCCGCACGCTGCTTGGGCAACGAAATTCCACTTGCCAGACCGTAATACTCTGGTTACTATTCTGCATCGCGGAGAACGCACTTTGGCTTCCTTCTCAATGAACATTGGTGAGACCATCCGGAACTACCGGCTGCAAAAAGGAATGTCCCAGGGCGATATCGAAAAGCGCACCGGCCTGTTGCGTTGCTATCTCTCGCGGGTGGAAAACGGCCACACCATCCCTTCGCTCGACACGCTTTCGAAAATTGCCGGAGCGATGGAGCTGCCGCTCTCGCAATTCTTCTCCGAAGCTGGACACACCAACGGCGGCAAGGGCCTGCCGCAACTCTCCGACGATGAAGTCCGCTTCCTCAGCCAGATCCGCCGCTACTCCGTCAGCCTGAATGACAGCGACCGCAAGCTGGTGCTGGCCATGGTCAAGAAAATGGCGGCCAACGCGAGGTAGTTCCTCTCTGGTCGCTTCCAGAGGTGAAAAGTCCTGCATCTTGCTTTTCCTCCGTGAAGCTAGGAGAATTCTAGGCCACGGCGCCCCAGCCGTGAATCTGATTGAGGTCTTCCCATGAAGCACGCCCTTGTCGCCATCCTTCTCATTTCGTCCGTTTTGGCCGCGGCGACCCAGGTCGCATCGGGGCAGGTTCGACAGCTGGCCGAACTGACCGCCTCTGACGGCGCGGCGGGCGATGAGTTCGGATTTTCTGTAGGCGTCAGCGGCAGTACCATCGCCGTCGGTGCAGCTTTAGCCACCGTTGGCGTCAATGCAGAGCAGGGCGCGGCTTACGTTTTTGTAGGCTCGAGAAGCGACTGGACGCAAGTCGCCAAGCTCACGGCCTCGGACGGAGGCGCAGGCGATCTCTTCGGAGATCAGATAGCAATTAGCGGCGACACCGTCGCGGTGGGCTCCCCCCGCAACAACACCCTCGACGGCGCGGTCTATATTTTCGTGAAGCCCCCTAGCGGCTGGGTCGACATGACCGAAACCGCCAAGCTGACCTGCGCTCAGCGCCCCGGCTTCGGCTTAGGTGGCTCCTTGGCGATGGATGGGAATACGGTGGTGACGGGGTGGGGCAGCGGCGGTGGCTTGCCCCCGAGTGCGTTCGTGTTTGCGCAGCCCAAGAGCGGCTGGGCAAGCACGAATGAGCCTGACGCGAGTTTGGACCCTCAGGGAATCATCGGCTTCGGTGACCCGGTAGCAATCAACGGCAGGACCATCGCGGTCGGAACGGATGCGGGAGACGCGGGACAGGGCGGTGCGGTTGTCTTTCTGGAGCCGCCGGGGGGCTGGCACGGGATGGTGGAGCGCAGCGCGAAGCTGTCAGCATCGGACGTTCATGCCGGCGACCATTTTGGTGCGGCGCTGGCGGTCGGAGGCAATACCATCGTAGCCGGGGCCTACGGCCACGATAGCTCGGGGGCGGTGTATGTTTTCGTCGAGCCCAAGACCGGCTGGACGAACATGACGCAGACGGCGGAGTTGACGGTCGCCAGCAGGCAGAAAATGGTGCTCGGGGCACAAGTAGCCATCATTGGCAACGCAGTCGCTGCGGGAGCTCCGGGCGACTTCATCCGCGGACACAAAGACCAAGGGGCTGTATTTGGTTATCTCCAGCCGGTCGGCGGCTGGGTGAACACTTCCAGGCCCAATATTTCCGTGACCTCCTTGGACGGGCAAGCCGGGGACTCGTTCGGCGACTCGGTCGGGCTGGTGCCGATGATCGCGGTGATCGGGGCGGGCGGACATGCTGTAGAAGGCAACCTGCTCCAAGGTGCAGCGTACGTCTTTGGGCAACGATAAGGGCTTCCGCCGCGAAGCGTCGGGGCCCTGCCTAATAGACAGTCTTGAGGGTTCCCAGGAGGTTGTATGCCTGCTCCCGAAGTGCCAGTGGTATAGGCAACGACCGGCTCACCCTGTGTGAGGGAATTGAGGGTGTTGCTCTGGCCAAACGCGCTGACGCTCATGACGAGTGCTAATCCGCACGATGCCAGCGAACGCAGCGTTCTAGCAGCCAAGTTCATGGTTCGTCGCCTCCCGATGTGGTCGTTGTAACGTAAAGCCCAATCTTAATCGCGTTGGGTTTGGGCGGGGCAGTTTCAGTACCGGAAGAATCAGACAGGTAAATATCGGGGCCTGCGTCAATGCCGCACGTCAGGAATTCGGTGCCGCTTAGCTGTCCCCCTTTGGGTACCTTCGTACCATCCCCGGCCCCGGCCCACCGGTACCTCGTCCCCAACCCCCGGTAGAATCTAGACTGTCTGCTGGAGAACTCTCGGTGACCATTGACGAAGAACTGACGCACCTCGAGTCGCAGTTGCGCCGGCTCAAGATCGAGTACGAAGTCTATTTCAGCAACCCCACCAAGAAACCGCCCACTGACGTGGAGTGGAAGGTTTTGAGCCTGCTGCGCAAGTTCAGCGACGGCGGACGGCTGACCTTTTCGCAGCGTTTCCGCTACAACGAAATGGCGCAGCGTTATGCCATCTACAGCGACCTATGGCGCAAGAAAGGCCGCATTCGCGAGGAAGGCTACCGGCGTCCGCAGGATGCGTTGCTTTCGGTGCAGGGGGTTCGTCCGGTGGAAGGGGTTGAACCGGAGACGCGTCCGGTCTACGGACTTGGCCAGGCCGGCGCCGCGGCCGCGCCAGCGCCCGCGCGGGCGCAGGAGCGTCCGCTCACCGTACAATGCTCCGATCCCGCCGCCGAACGCGACCAAGTGGAAAAGCTGTACGTGGCCCTGACCGAGGCCAAGAAGAAGAGCGGCGAGGCTGTCGCGGGCAACCTCGATAGCTTTGCGTCGTTCGTCCAGAAGAAGACCGCGCAGATCCGCCAGGAGAATAACTGCCTGGCGGTCGAATACACGGTCGAGATGCAGAATGGTCAGGTGAAGCTAAAGGCGCGGGCGAAAGTGTAGTTTGCGCGAAATCGGCGGCGAGAGCTTTGAAAGGGCGCGGCTTCAGCCGCGCCTTAACGTTGTTGAGGAGACGTAGAGCACGGATGGGAAGCCGTGCCCTTTCAAAACTCCGACGCGTGAGGATCTCGTCCGGACCCGTCGCCCGTATTCCCGCCCGCTGATAGAATTTCAGTGATGTCCAGAATCCACCGCGCCATTCTCAGCGTCACCGACAAAACCGGGCTGGCCGACTTCGCCCGCAAGCTTTCCGCGCTGGGAGTGGAGCTAATCTCGACCGGAGGCACCGCCAAATTGCTGCGCGACTCCGGGATTGCTGTGAAAGACATCTCGGAACTGACCGGCTTTCCCGAAATGCTCGACGGGCGGGTGAAGACTCTTCATCCCAAGGTGCATGGCGGCATCCTGCATCGCCGCGGGAATCCCGCCCACCGCGCGGCCCTCGCCGAGCACGGCATCAAGCCCATCGACATGGTGGTGGTGAATCTCTATGCGTTTGAAAAGACTGCGGCCAAGCCCGACGTGCCCTTCGATGAACTGATCGAGAACATCGACATTGGCGGCCCTTCGATGATTCGCTCCGCCGCCAAGAATTTCCAGGATGTGGCTGTGGTGACCTCGCCCGCCGATTATTCCGCCATCGCAGAGGAGATGTCGCAGTCTGGTGGAGAATTGTCGCACGCCACCAAATGGCGGCTGGCGCAGAAAGCCTTCGCCACCACTGCCGCGTATGACTCGGCCATCGCCTCAACGCTGGAGCGTGTCAGCCTCAACGGAAGCTCGCCACAGCCCGGCTCTCCGCAAAACCTCCGGCTTTCTTTCAGCAAGATCATGGACCTGCGTTACGGAGAAAACCCTCATCAGAAGGCCGCGATGTACACCGACGGTTCGGGGCAAGGCGTGGCCAATGGCCGCCAGCTTCAGGGCAAGGAACTTTCCTATAACAATATCGTCGACCTGCAAGCCGCCTGGGACCTGGCCCAGGAATTCGACGAGCCATTCTGCGCGATTATTAAGCATACGAATCCTGCCGGCGCTGCGACCGGCAAGACCCTGGCGGAGGCATACAAGAAAGCACTCGAATGCGACCCGGTGTCGGCTTTCGGCGGGGTGATTGGGGTGAACCGCCCAATCGACGGCGCGGCTGCCGAGGAAATGGCCAAGCTATTTCTGGAAGTGATCGCGGCTCCGAAATTCGATGAAGCGGCAAAAGCCAAATTCAGCGCTAAGAAAAATCTCCGGCTGGTCGAGATCATCGATGCCCCGCAGAAATGGGTGCTCAAGAATGTGTCCGGTGGAATGTTGGTGCAAGACGCCGACATTCGCCCGCTCCATGAAAGCGACCTCAAAGTCGTTACCAAACGCCCACCCACAAGCGAAGAGAAGCGCGCATTGCTGTTTGCCTGGAAGGTCTGCAAGCACGTGAAATCCAATGCCATCCTCTACGCGCGGGACGGGCAAACCGTAGGCGTGGGCGCAGGGCAAATGAGCCGCGTGGACGCCTGCAAAATGGGCGTCATGAAGGCGGTCTTACCGCTGCAAGGCACGGTCGCAGCTTCCGACGCCTTCTTTCCCTTCCCCGATGGAGTCGAAGAAATTGCAAAAGCCGGCGCTACCGCCATCATTCAGCCGGGGGGATCGGTGCGCGACCAGGAAGTGATTGAGGCGGCTGACCGTCACCGCATGGCCATGATCTTCACCGGCGTGCGCCATTTCCGGCATTGACGCGGCAATCGGCCGCTGCCAACGGCTAACGGTCCTTGTACCTCTGACTCTTTTTCCGGCCTGTTCCAGCGCCGTTTTACGCCATCTCGAGTGACAAGGGTTTACAATAATCCGAGCACCCGCTGGCAGCGATTCCGCATCCAAAACGCTGTGGCTATGGTGATCCGAAGGTCCTGAATGAAAAGAATTTATTGTGCTGTCTTTGTATTGTTCATGGCGGTGATGGCAGGGGCGCAGCAAGCCCCGGCTCCTTCAACTCCCGAGCAAGCGTCCCCGGCCGCGGCCAAACCGGCCCCAGTTCCTCCGCGAAAAGTCGATCGCGCTGCCGCTTACTATCACTACACCCTGGCTCATCTCTATGAGGAGCAAGTGGCCATGTACGGCCGCAGTGAACTGGTGAGCAAGGCCATCGAGGAGTACCGTCTCGCCATCGAGGCCGACCCCACCTCGGAATACCTGACCTCGGCGCTGGCGGAGCTCTACACTCGCGCGGGCCGAATCCGCGATGCCGTGCTGGAAGCGCAGGACATTCTCAAACGCGACCCCAACAACCTCGAAGCCCACAAACTGCTGGGCCGCATTTATCTGAAATCCCTGGGGGATGTCCAGGGCGGCAACACTTCGGACAGCGTGCTCAAACTGGCCATCGAGCAGTACGAACAGATCGTCAAGTTGGAGCCCGACAGCGTGGACAACCGCCTTCTGCTGGGCCGGCTCTACAAAGTCAACAACGATCTGCGCAAAGCGGAAGACGAATTCAAGACTGCGGTGAAGTTGCAGCCCGATTCCGAAGATGCGGTCACCACGCTGGCCTTGTTCTACACCGAAGAAGGAGATTCGACTCGCGCCGCCGAGGTTTTGAGCTCCGTGCCGGATGCGCAACGCTCCGCCAAGCTGTACTCCGTCCTCGGCTATGCCTACGAGCAGCAAAAAGAATACAAAAAGGCGATTGACGCCTATCGCAAAGCCGCCGAACTCGATCGTGACAATCTGGATGCGATTCGCGGTCTGGCAGAAAACCTGATGAACGACGGGCAGACGGACGCCGCCCTCGAGCAATACAAGATTATCGCGGAAGCCAACCCTGACGATGCCCAGACCTACCTGCGCATGGCCGAGATCTACCGCCGCCAGGGAAAATTCGACCTCGCCCTGGAAAACCTGACGAAAGCCGAATCCATGGTGCAAGACTCCATGGAAGTGCCCTACAACCGCGCCGCGGTCTACCAGGCGCAGGGCCGCTATGACGACGCCGCACAGATTCTGCAAGACCTGCTGAAAAAGACGGACAAGCCGGATAACAATTATTCCCAGGGCGAGAAAAACAATCGTGCGCTGTTTCTGGAACGGCTGGGAACCATCTATCGCGACGACAACAGTACTGCGCTCGCAGTCGAGACCTTTCGCAAGATGTTGACCCTCGGCGATGACAACGCCGAGCGCGGCTACCAGCAGATCATCGACACCTACCGCGAGGCCAAGCAATGGCAGCAAGCCAGCGACGCCGCCAAAGAAGCGATGGGGAAGCTGCCCAACGACCGCGATCTGAAGATGACGTACGCGGCGCAACTCAGCGACATGGGTCAGTCCGATGAAGCCCTCCAGCAGGTGAAGTCGTTGCTCAAGGGAACGCCGGAGGATCGCGACGTCTATGTCCGCCTGGCCCAGATGAACAGCCGCCTGAAGCGCTGGAAGGACGCCGAGGACGATCTCGACAAAGCCGCCCCGCTTTCCACCAAGGACGAAGATAAACAGTTCGTCGATTTCCTTCGCGGCTCCATTTACGAGCGTGAGAAAAAGTACGATCAGGCGGAAGAAGTGTTTCGCAAGCTGCTGGCCGCCGATCCGCAAAATGCCGCCGTGCTCAACTACCTTGGTTATATGCTGGCCGACCGTGGCATAAAGCTCGACGAAGCCCTGATCATGATCAAGAAAGCCGTGGAACTGGATCCCGCCAACGGCGCTTATCTCGACTCCCTGGGCTGGGCTTACTTCAAGCTGGGCAAATATGAATTGGCGGAAGATAACCTGTCCCGTGCCGCGCAGCACATGGGAACCGATCCCACGGTGCAGGCGCACCTCGGCGACCTTTATCAGAAGACTGGACGCCTGAAGCTAGCCGCGGCGCACTGGGACCGCGCGATTCAGGAATGGAACAAGACAGTCGCTGCGGACGTTGATACCGACGAAATGGCAAGAACCCAGAAAGACCTTGAGTCCGCGAAGGTCAAGTTGGCCAAAGAAGATTCAGAACATAAGTAGCCCTCAATTCACAAATGCGCCAGAATCCCATCATCCGCGAAGCCACTCCGGATGACATTCCTGAGATTCTCCGCCAACGCCGGGCCATGTATTTGGACATGGATTACGAAGACTCGCCCGAGTTGGCGGAGATGCTCTCCACTTGCGAACCCTACCTACGCCGTTCTCTTGCCGACCGCTCCTTCCGAAGCTGGCTGGCGTTTGTAGGTCAGGAGATCGCCGGCGGGGGTGCCGTTATCATCAGTCCCTGGCTCAGTCATCCCTACGATCTTGAGTGTCACCGCGCCACCATCCTTAACGTTTATGTGTACCCGGAGTTCCGCCGACAAGGCGTCGCCCGCATGCTGATGCAGACGATCATTGCCTGGTGCCGGCAGCAAGACTTTGCCTCGGTGTTTCTGCACGCCAGCAAAGACGGCCGCCCGCTCTACGACTCGTTGGGATTTGAATCGACCAATGAGATGAAGCTGAAGCTGAGATAAGGCAGCTATCAGCACTCAGCCGTCAGCATTCAGCGGGGCGGTAATCTCGTGGCTGAATGCTGAGTGCTGACGGCTGAGTGCTCGAATGCTAAACTTCCCTCATGCTCGCCGACTACGCCGTGCATGCGGACGAGTCCCGCGGACGCCGTTTCCCCGAGCCGCAGCATCCCTACCGCAACGACTTTCAGCGCGACCGCGACCGCGTCATTCATTCTCGCGCCTTTCGCCGCCTGGAGGCCAAGACCCAGGTCTTCACCCGCCGCTACTCTGACCACTTTCGCAATCGCCTGACGCACACGCTCGAAGTAGCGCAGATTGCCCGCACCATCGCCGCGCAACTGGGCCTCAACGTGGACATGGTTGAGGCCCTGGCTCTGGTTCACGATGTCGGCCACCCCCCGTTCGGCCACGCCGGCGAAAAAGCGCTCGACACCATCATGCGAGCGCACGGTTTCTTCTTCGACCACAACCTGCATGCCCTGCGCATCGTTGAGGACTTCGAACTTCGCTACGCGGCGTTTCGCGGATTGAATCTGACTTTCGAGGTTCGCGAAGGCATCATCAAGCATTCGCACGATTACAGCGCCGACCAATTCCCCGAACTCGCGGAGTATGTGCTT
>Ga0209517_10008380_pt1 | contig 12125 bp, 7 predicted proteins | sample PeaSoiMetSII2010_FD_187695 | JGI IMG/M metagenome (GOLD analysis project Ga0209517, IMG submission 187695) | Peat soil microbial communities from Weissenstadt, Germany - SII-2010 (SPAdes) (version 2) | ecosystem: Environmental > Terrestrial > Soil > Wetlands > Peat | place: Germany: Weissenstadt...
CCGGTACTTCATGCGATGAAATCTCGGTCGATGTGACCTTTCCCAACGGCCTGCTCACGATCGGCAAGAGCAACGGCGCGCACCTATGGGCGCAGATCGCGATCGCGATTCGCTACGCGCCCACCGGCACCACCAGCTGGACCTATCGCCCCTGGATCATCGTCAACGCCGCGACCGCGAGCGTGATCGAGCGCGGCGACTTGTGGGAGGTTCCGCGCGGCCAGTACGACGTGGAACTCCAGGCGCTCGGCGTCTCGATCTACAAAGGGGATTTCAGCAATCCGTTTGTAATCGATTGCTACTGGACGGCGCTACGCACGATACGCCATCGGAGCCCGATCGCGATGTCGGGCCTTGCCGTGATCGGGCTCAGGATTCTGGCGAGCAACCAGCTCAACGGCGTAGTCGATCAGCTCAACTGCATCGCCGGTTCGATCCTTCCCGATTACGACCCGGCAACTGCCTCCTGGAGCGGCCGGGCGGGCGGCTGGTTCTACGATTACGACAATCAGGGCGCCGGCGCGTCTGCCTATGGCCTCGATTCGATCGCGCCCCACACCACGACCGCCGTTACGGGCCGCAACTTCGTGGCCAACGAGCAGCTCGCGGCCGGCGACGGCGCGAGCGTCACTATCGCCGCGACGCTGGCATGTGCGCCGGTGCAAAAGGACAGCTTCCAGGGCAGCAGCGGCGCGGTGCCGTTCATCGATGACGCGAAAGGCAATATCTACTGCGACGGCCAGAACGTGGCGCAATGGCAGGGCGGCAACGCTTACGATCGCGACGAGCTCGTTCGCAACCCCGCGGACGGACAGGTCTACATTTCGTTACAGAATGCCAACCAGAACAATCAGCCGGCCAGCAGCCACCTCTGGTGGACGCGCGCGATTACCGCCGGCTCGATCGATTACCCAAGCGGCCGCGTTTCGATCACTTTCGGCGTGCCGCCTGCGTCGGCTGCCCCAATCTACGCCTCGTATGCCCAACAGATCGTCACGGCCGGCGCGGGCCGGGCGCTGACGATCGCGACTGCCGCCGGCGGCGACGGCGCCGCGGTCGCCGGCAAATCGATCGTGGTGCATCAGGATCCGCCCGACAGCTTCACCGCGGTGCTGCCCGCGCAGCAGTTCAATGTCAGCGGATGGTACAAGGCGAGCGCGGCGATTGGGGCCGGAATCCGGATGCGCGTGCTGTTCGGCGTCGCCGAGGACTTCCCGGTCGGCGCGGCGAGTGCGTCGGTCGATATCATTTCCAACGGCGCGGCCGCCACCATCTGGCGCGAGGCCAGCGCGACGGTCACTGCGCCAACCGCGCTGGCCGGCCAAGGCGAAAACTTTTTCATGCGGGTGGCCGTCTATCACGATCCCGACGGCGTCGGCGGCGTGACCGTCGAATGGGACGACATTTCGGTGACCAGGCCGGTCGGAGCCGCGACCCAGCAGCTTCCCAATCCGTCGTTCGATTTTCCCGGGCAGATCACCTCCAACCCGGCCTCACATTATCGCGACGTCGCGCAAGGCGCCGCGAACAAACAGCCGCTGATCGATTCACGCCTCGACCTCACGGCGCTGGCGGACTGGTGGTCGGATTGCTTCGCCAACAGCCGCAACAACAACATGATAGTGGACCATCAGCAGACAGTCTTCGATTCGATGCGCGCGATCGCCGCGATCGGCCGCGCCTCGTTCGGGATGCGCGACGGCCTCTACTCGGTGATCCGCGACTTGCCGCAGGCGGCGCCGATTCAGCATTTCACGCCCCGCAACTCATGGGGCTTCAAATCGACGCGCGCCTTTCCGCAGCTTCCGGGCGCACTCAAGGTCCGCTTCATCAATCCTGCCGCCGATTGGCAACCCGACGAGCAAATCGTTTACGACGACGGCTTCACGCCGGCCAATACCGCGCTCTACGAGGCGCTCGACCTGACCGCAGGAGTTACCGATCCCGATCAGGCCTGGCGCGACGGGCGCTACGATCTGGCGCGGGCGCGGCTGCGGCCCGAGACCTACGAGCTGAGCGTCGACGTCGAGAACCTGGTATGCCAGCGCGGCGACCTGGTGTTCGTGAGCCACGACGTCCCGCAATGGGGCCTCGGCGCGGGACGCGTAAAGGAGGTCGTGACCGATTCCAACGGCAACGCGACCGGCCTCATCACCGACGAGAGCTTCAGCTTCGAGCCCGCGCAGGACTATGTGATCCGGGTCCGCCGCACCGCCGACGGTTCCTCTCTCCTGATTCCGCTTCTGTCCCCTCTCCCTCCGGGAGAGGGAGAGGGTGAGGGCGCTTCATCCAGCACGCTCACCTTCTCCACGCCGATCGCTCCCGCGGCGCCCGCGCCCGCCGCCGGCGACCTCGTGATGTTCGGTCTCAACGGCTCGGAGACGGTCCAGCTTCTGGTGACCAAAATCACGCCGGGCGCTGACCTGAGCGCGACGCTGCAGATGGTCGATTACGCGCCCGCGGTCTACACGGCCGACAGCGGGCCGCCGCCGGACTTCACCGGCGCGCAGCCTCACGTTCCATTGTCCGCGCCCGTAATCGCTTCGGCGCGCAGCGACGATCACGCGATGGAGAAGGATTCCGACGGCTCGGGCACGCCGCGAATCGCGATCGCGCTGGACGACTCGGCGCTGCAACAATTCGCGCAGCCGCCGCGAGTCGCAAGCGGGGCGCTACCGAAGATCTCCGGCCTGCGCGTGCGGTATCGCCGCTCCGCGACCGGCAACGGGACTACCAACGGCGCCGCCGCATGGTCGGGCACGCAGGCGTATGTGATTGGAGACACCGTCACGTACAACGCGTACGTATGGCTGTGCGTCGAGGCGAACACCAACCATACGCCCGGAACTCTCGACGGCAGCGGCAATCCCTACTGGACGATCCTGATCACGACCGTGCAGCCCGAGGCGCCGCCATGGACCGAAGCCGGGCTTCAGACGCCGGGCCGCCTCGTGCACGTCGAGCCGGTCACGCCCGGCGCGATCTACGACGTGCGGATACGCTACGAGATGACCGACGGCTTGGTGACCCAATGGGCAACGCTCGCCGCGCATCAGGTCGCCGGGCAGGTAACGCTCCCGCCGGATATCGATCCGACGACGCTTAGCGCGACCAATCTCGGCAGTGGATCGATCCAATTACGATGGACTCCGGTCTCGTGGCCGAATCTCGCCGACTACGAAGTACGCCAGGGATCGACGTGGGCCTCGGGCACGCTGACGTGGCGCGGTCGCTCGAGCGCCCCGGCGTTCTACATCGGCACGTCAACGCCTCCGGTCACTTACACGTTCTGGGTCGGCGTACTCGACACCTCAGGCAACTACGATCCGACGCCGCCATCGGTGTCGATAAGCCTGTGATCGAGCGCTTGGGGCGGAGCGATTCTGTACGGTGGCAGCGCCCTCACCCGCCGAGCGACTTGCTTACGCAAGCCGCTCGGCGACCTCTCCCGGTTCGCGCCTGCGGACGTAGCCGCGCAGCGGCTACGTCCGCAGACGCGGGAGAGGTGACTTCGGGCGGGAGCGATGTTCCTGTGGCGCTCCCGCTTGGCGCGATTCTCGCGGGCGCGGAATCGCGATACAGTGGGGCGGTCGCAACTGCGAAAGGACACCGTGTCGATGCTGAAAGTCTACGAACATCCGTTCTCGCCCTACGCGCAGAAGGTCAAGATTGCGCTCTACGAAAAGAATGTCCCGTTCGAGCTCGAAGTGCCCAATTCGTTCGCGGGCGGCGCGAGCGAATATGGCAAGACCAATCCGCGGCTTGAAGTGCCCGCACTGGTGGACGACGGGTTTGCGATCTTCGACTCGACCATCATCCTTCAGTACATCGAGGACAAGTGGCCGAATCCGCCGATGCTCCCGCAAGCGCCGCGCGAGCGCGCCCGCGTCCGCATGATCGAGGAACTCTGCGACACCTACTATGAACCGATCAACTGGGGCCTGATGGAAATTACGGCGTGGGGACGCGCCAGCGGCGACCTCGCCGCCGCGATCGTCAAGCGCGCCGGCGAGCAGACCGCGGGCGTGTTTGCCTGGCTCGAGCGCGAGCTCGGCTCGAGTCCGTATTTCAACGGCGCAGCCTTTGGCTATGGCGATCTCAGCGTCTACCCGTTCGTGCGCGGCTCGATCGTGTTCGGCAACCCGCCCAGGCCGGGCTCGCCGTTGGCGGCGTGGGCCGCGCGGGCCGAAAGCCGCGAGAGCGTCCGCAAGACGATCGAAGCGGCGCAGAGCTTCGTCGGCGGCATCGACATGCTCAAGCAGATGCTCAAGTCGGGCGCGTTCAAGCGCCAGTACCGCGACCATCGGCTCGAATGGATGATGCGCAGTGGCGGGATCGAGATCGTCCGCGAGGGCCTCGTCAGCGGCACGATTCGATTCTCGCAGGAGATCTCGTAGCATCCGCGCGGTTCGAGCTAAGCGGCTGGTTGCGCCCAATCGCCGTGCACGAAGCCGGCGCGGCGCGGGGGTATTGCAAAGATATCGGGCTGGGCGGGGAATGGGGTTCAGAGTATAGAGAAGAAGCCGCCCGGCGGCTGACCGAATCGAAGCGAAAGGGCCGCGCTAAGAAGGAGCCGGGAAATGGGTAATGGCAACAGCGTCACGATAGAATCGAAGGAACTATCAGAGATCCAAAAGCGCCTTTCCGATTATCAGAATGGCGAGACCACAGCGGAGCTATATGATTTTGGCAAGATGCTTTTGCAGGAAGAAGTGGATCGAGCCCATTGGCTTGACTCCAAAGCGGGAGTACTTACAGGATTTGCCGGGGCTATCTTGGCCCTGCTCGTTTCCAGTTCCTCAAGCTGGAAGGCAGCATTGAATGCGAGCGGCGACCTTGTTCGTTACTCAATGTTTGTCGGAATTATCTGCATCTTAGCCGCCAGCGCGCTGGCTTTTGTGGGCTTGTTGATCCGTAACTTCGACTGGATAGATGAGAAAGAGGTTTGGCTAGCTAAGGATTATCTCGATTTTCCAGATCAATTGAGGCGCTATTATCTATTTGCCATGTACCGATCGATGGTCTCGCATGAAAGGCAGAATCAGGACAAGTCCACCTGGCTGGTGTTTGCTCAGATGGCACTAGCAATTGGGGGATTTGCTCTCGCAGTAGTCTCGCTCGCGGTTGTGCATTCGACGCTATGGCCCTAACCACTCTTCTTGATCGGTTTGGCCGGAGGTACCCTTAGCGGCGGGGGTCCCTGAGGCGACGGAGGCTTTGAAGGCGTTTGTTCGGTCACTATTTACCTTTTCGCGGAGGAAGATTAGTACGCGGCGGGTGTCTCTGAGTCTGCTCCTGTATTCTCTGCACGGGCTTTACTGGAGGAATCTTGAGCGGCGGCGGCGCAGGCTTTTTCTCGTCTGCCATTCTTCGATCTCCTCCGAGCGTCGGAACTGCAACGCCGATAATACCAGAAGCGCGTCAAGTACACACCCCGAATTTATGGGTAACCGCCGGATTATTTGGGCTGGTGGCAGTTCTTAGGCAAGGGCAGGGGGTTAGGTTCTGTCGGCGGCATGTCCTACAGCCCCGATGCGGCGAGCATCGCGGGCAACCATCGGCGCGAGTCGAGATGCTGCTCAGCGATCTGCCGCGCGGCGCGGCTGTGGCGCGCGTAGTTCGCGTCGATCTCGGCGACTCCCGCGAGCGCCTCTTCCATATTGCTGAAGCTCAGCAATCCTTCGCCGATCGGGAGAAACTCCCGGAAGCCGGTCTCCTCGGCCAGCACCGGGCGGCCGCTGGCGAGGTAGCACGCGCTGCGATCGCTGAACCATCCGGTCTTTAGTTCCCGATACGCGGGCTTGGGGCACTGGATTTCCGCGCGCGAGCGCGCGATGAACTCGCGATAGTCCTCGGGCGTGGCGACCACGCGCCGCGGGTCAAGCACGGTCCATCCGTTGGCTTCCAGCAACTCGCGGTCGCCGGTCTGGTCTTCCGCGATGATATAAGCAGCGAGGTCGAAGCGCCGCCCGGCGCGTTTGGGCAGCTCGGCGTAGCGCAAGTATGCGCTGCGCTTCGAGACGCTGATCAACCGGCCCTCGAATGGCAACTCCTCCCAGGTCCAGTGCGTGACGGAACTGAACGGGGCCGCGATGCCGGGGTCGGGCTTCGCATCCCACATCGGCAGATACACGAACGGAGAGAAGGTTTGCCACTTGAATCCGAGCGTCGGCACGCCGCAATCGGGATCGTGCAGCTTACGCCCGACGCTCAGCAGCGCCTGATGGGCCCCGATATCCATCTCCCACGTCAGTGCCGAGATCTGCAGATGGCCGGGGTCGACGTCGATTAACACGCGGCGCTTAAAGCGCGAGAGCATCGGCTCGCGAACCGAGCAGGCCAGATTCCACAGCAGGTCGGCGTCGCGGATCAGCTCCAGAATCTCGGTCCGACTCTTGCCGAACTCCTGCGCGGCCTCGATTTCCTGCACGTCGAGAGTCTTGGAATACAGCAGCAGCGCGCATCGCTCGCGCAGCCCGTACTGCTCCATCCGGTTGAAGAAGATCTCGATTCGCCGGCGATCCTCGGGCTCGTCGCCGCTGGAGAGCAGCGACTCGAGCACCTGGACATCGTGACCCAGGTCTACTAGTCCAAGCGCGATTTGCAGAAACCAGGTCCAATGCCCGCCGCCGTCGGGATACTTGGCCAGCGAGTTATTGCCGAGAACGATTCGAGCGCCAGGCATTTAACTAACGTGCCAGATTCCACGCGCTCGCGGAAACGGTTACTGGTTGCTCGCGCCTCGATTCCCCGTGCCTTGATTCCCCGTGCCTTGATTCAACGATCGGTGTAGTGTGGCTGAAACGAAAAACCTCCAGGTGCAGGAGAGCTGAGCCATGGCTGATTTCGGCGTCTCGATGTTTCCGACCGACTACGCAATTCAACCCGTCGAGTTGGCGCTCGCGGTCGAAGAGCGCGGCTTCGAGTCGCTCTTTTTCCCAGAGCATACGCATATCCCGACCTCGCGAAAGACACCGTATCCCGCGGGCGGAGAGCTGCCCAAGGAATATTCGCACACGCACGATCCGTTCGTGGCGTTCGGCGCGGCCGCCGCGGTCACCAAGAAAATCAAACTGGCGCCGGGCGTGTGCCTCGTCGTCGAACGCGATCCGATCGTGCTCGCCAAGGAAGTCGCGTCGCTCGATCTGATCTCCAACGGGCGCGTGCTGTTCGCGATCGGCGGGGGATGGAACGTCGAGGAGATGTCGAACCACGGCGTCGATTACAAGCGGCGCTGGAAACTGGTGCGCGAGAAGGTCCTCGCGATCAAGGAAATCTGGACCAAAGACGCGGCCGAATTTCACGGCGAGCTGGTCAAATTCGATCCGATCTGGTCGTGGCCCAAGCCCGTGCAGCGGCCCGGTCCGCCGATCATCCTGGGCTCGCAGTCCAAACGGGTTTTCGAGCGGGTGGTTGAGTACTGCGACGGATGGATGCCGATCAACAATCCCGCTTACGATTTTGCCGCCGCGATGAAGACGCTGCGCGAAACGGCCGCGCGCGCCGGGCGCAAGTTCGAGTCGATATCGCTCTCGATCTTCGCCATCGGTCCCCGCGAAGAGGACGCCCGCAAGTTCCTCGACCTGGGCTTCGGCAGGATCGTGTTCACGCTGCCGCCGCGGGCACGTGACGCGGTCTTGCCGTTTCTCGACCGCTACGCCGCGCTGGCCGCGAAGCTGCGAGGCTAGCGCGATGGCGCGGATTAGGCCTTCGCATTACGTGCTCGGGGTGCAGGGACTCGCCTTGCTGCGCAACTGGTTTCGCGGCGAGGAGGCCGCGACACCGCGCCTGGAGGAGTTGGCGCAGACTATCGCCGGTCTCGAGCAAAGTCCGATCAACCGTTCATTCGAGCTGCACGAGATGAACGTCACCGACGGATATGCGGCGTGGTCTTCGGTTTACGACGGCGGCGGAAATCCGCTCATCAACGCCGAGGAACCGGTGGTCCACGCGCTGATCGATCGATTTCCATCCGGCCACGCGCTCGACGCTGCCTGCGGCACCGGCCGCCACACGCAGCACTTGCGCTCGCGAGGCCATCGGGTCACCGCGATCGACATTACGCCGCACATGCTCGACAAGGCGCGCCTCAAGGTTCCCGAGGCGGCCTTCTGTCTGGGCGGCCTCGCCGCGTTGCCGTTCGAGGACGCGGCTTTTGATCTGGCGGTCTGCTCGCTCGCGCTGGAGCACACGCCCGACATGACGGCCCCGATCGGGGAGCTCGCGCGCGTCGTGCGGCCGGGCGGGTGGGCCATTATCTCGGACTTCCATCCGATCAACCGCCTGCTCGGCGGCGGCGCTTTCTTCCGCAGCGACGACGGACGAATGGGTATCGTGCAGTCCTTCTACCACGATCAAGCCGAGTATGTTTCGGCTTTCGTTTCGGCGGGCTTCGAGATTCGCGAGTGCGCCGAGCCGCGATGGGGCGAGGCCGAGGTGAAGATGATCGCAAGTGCGCCGGCAGCTCCCGAGGCGTTTCGCGCCGCGATGGTCGGCTTGCCGCTCGCGGTGGTCTGGCTGCTCGCGCGCCGCTGAGAGCGAGCTGCCTTACTTCTTCAAGTCCGCCAGAAACTCCAGTATCGCGCGATTCACTTCGTCGGGCTTTTCCTGCTGCGTCCAGTGGCCCGAGCCCTTGACCAGCACGGTCTTGCGCAGATTCGGCACCCAGTTGATCATTCCTTCGGCCATGTCGGGCCGCAGCACGACATCCAGCTCGGCCGTGATCATCAGTGCCGGCTGATTGACCCGCTGCTCGAGATTGGCGCTCTCCTCCCAGTTCCGATCGAAGTTGCGATACCAGTTGAGTCCGCCCCGAAAGCCGGAGCGCTCGAAGGCCTTGACGAAAACCTCGAAGTCGGCGTCGGTCAGGAATTTACCGTGAGGCGCGTCGGGCAGCCGATCCAGAAGTCCGCCGCCGGCCGGACCGAAGACGCCCGAAGGGGTCTTGCGAATCTCTTCCGCCGTGAGCTTGGGCGGATCCTGGTAGAAGCCGCGCAGCGAGCGGCGAACGTCGCGTTCGAGTTCGGCCTCGGCGACACCCGGCTGCTGGAAGTACAGGATGTAGTGAAAGTTGCCCGCGGCCGCCGCGCGCATCAGGTCGAGCGGCTTGACCGGCCCGCGCGGAAAGAAGGGCGTATTGACGCCGATCACGCGCTCGATCCGATCCGGCGCCATCATCGCGGCGCTCCAGGCCACGAATCCGCCCCAGTCGTGGCCTACGATTACGCACTTGCCGATCTCGAGCGCGTCGAGCATCCCGACGATATCGGCGACCAGGTTCCGCACCGTGAACGCTTCGATCGGCTTGGGGCTGTCGGTCTCTCCGTAGCCGCGCTGGTCGGGAGCGATCGCGCGAAAGCCCGCGGCCGCGAGCGCGCGAATCTGATGGCGCCACGAGTACCACATCTCGGGAAAGCCGTGGCACATCACGACCGGGAAACCGCTCCCGGCCTCGTGCAGATGCATCCTGATGCCGTTGGTGTTGACGAACTTGTGCTCGAACTCGCGCATCTTGAGTAGCCTCTGACCGAATTTTCCCACAAGCTACAGCGCGCCGATGCGGGAAACAAACCAGCGCGCGGATGCGCGAAACAAACGCCGTTGCGATCCGGCCGGTCCCAAGCTGTTTCATCGCTGCCACGATTCCGGGATTGACTATCGGGCGCCGTCTCTATATCGATAGTGAGTTGAAGCGGACTTTTCTGGTACGGGGGAGACCCTTGGCGCTTGAGGCGGGGTCTCAAAAGGACGCGGATTTGACGGAAGATCTGGCAAAGCTTTCGGCGCGCCGGATGGCGCTCAGCGCATGCGCCGTGACCTTGATCGGCCTGTGCGCCGCGGTCGCCGTAATCCTGTCTTTCGCGCCGATCACCTGGGCAGGGTCCGAGCTTCCGTTTCCCCGTCCCGCGTCGATCGAGCCCAACATCTCGTTCTGGGTGAAGGTCTTCACCGAGTACAACGCGCGCGACTTCGTGGTTCACGACCGCGATCATATCGACCGCGTCTACCAGGTTTTTACGCTGCCGGGCTCGGGCTCGCCGACCCGCGATGATATCGACTGGACCCATGCCTATCTGCGCGCCAAGTTCACCGACATGCTCACGCGCCTGGCCTCGGGCGCTCAGCCCATAACCTGGGAAGAGCGCAAGGTGGCCGCGATGTTCCAGGGCGAGCCGCTCGCGGCCTACCTCGAAGCGATCGATAACCTGCGAATCCAGGAGGGATTGCAGGAGCGTTTCCGCGAGGGCCTGCTGCGCAGCCGCTATTACACACCTACCATGGAGCGAATCTTTCGGACCTTTGGCCTGCCGCCCGAGCTGGTGACGTTGGCGACGGTCGAGTCCGGATTTCATTCCGGGGCGCGCTCGAGTGCGGGCGCGGTCGGGATTTGGCAATTTACGCGTGCGACCGGCCGTCATTATATGAAGGTCTCGCGCGGCCGCGACGATCGGCTGAACCCGGTGCGCGAGACCGAGGCCGCGGCCAAGCTGCTGCGCGCCAATTACGCCGAACTCGGTGACTGGCCGCTCGCGATCACGGCCTACAATTACGGCACCGCCGGGATGGCGCGCGCCGCGGCCGCCAACGACAACGACTACGAGCGTATCGAGGCCAGCTACAAGGGGCCTCGCTTCGGGTTTGCGGTTCGCAACTACTACCCCGAATTTCTAGCCGCGCTCCAGGTGCATCAGTACGAGGACAAGTACTTTCCCGGAATCGAGGATCAGAGCGTCCCCAAGCCATCCGATCTGGTCAAAGTCCACGCGCGCGCGCGGAGCCATCGGAGCAGGCACGGCTCAGCCAGATTTCAGCGCATCTCCGTTCCTGCTCACAACCATAAGATAACTACCCACGCCGCTTGAGCCGGCCCCGCGGCCTGAACCGGCCCCGCGAAGTAGGTCGGTCGTGCGGTGGTGGGTCATTTTGAGAAATCGCTCCGCGTTGATCCTTCGCCTGCGGCTCAGAATGACAAAAGCCGCTCCTTTTCCTGTCATTTCGAGCGCAGCGAGAAATCTACGCGGAGCGGTTCTTGCCCGCCATTTCAAACTGACCCACTACCGGTCGCCCGGCTGATTTGTTTGCCGGATGCCGTTCGCGATATTCTGTCTAGTTGCCGGCCGGCGAGGCGATTCATTCCGATGGCTGCGAAGACCTTGTTCGAGAAAATCTGGGCGGGCCACGTGGTCCGTCAGGCGGCGGGCGAGCCGGCGCTGCTCTACGTCGATCTCCATCTGATTCATGAGGTCACTTCGCCCCAGGCGTTCGAGGGCTTGCGCGCTTCCGGCCGCAAGGTGCGCTCGCCGCAGCGCACTTTCGCGACGCTCGATCATAACGTTCCGACGATCGATCAGCTAAAGCCGATCCGCGATCCCGATTCGGCGATCCAGGTCGAGATGATGCGCCGCAACTCCCGCGAGTTCGGCATCAAGCTCTTCGATCTGGGCGAGCGCGGACAAGGAATCGTTCATGTGATCGGACCCGAGCTGGGACTGACGCAGCCCGGGATGGTGATCGTGTGCGGCGACAGCCACACTTCAACCCACGGCGCGTTCGGCGCGCTGGCGTTCGGAATCGGCACCAGCGAAGTCGAGCACGTGCTCGCGAGCCAGTGCCTGTTGCAGGCGCTTCCGGAGAGCCTGGAAATCCGCGTCGACGGTGCGCTCAAGCCCGGAGTCACAGCCAAGGACGTCATTCTCGGCATCATCGGGCGCATCGGCACGGACGGCGCCACCGGATGCGTGATCGAATATCGCGGCGCTGCGATCGAATCACTCTCGATGGACGAGCGGATGACGGTCTGCAACATGTCGATCGAGGCAGGCGCGCGTGCCGGGATGATCGCGCCCGACCGGGCCACGATCGAATACCTGCGCGGCCGGCCTTATCTTCCCACCGGCGCGGAGTTCGACCGGCTCGCCGCGAGTTGGCTTGCGCTCGGAACCGAACCGGGCGCGAAATTCGATCGCAGCATCAGCTTCGATGCCGGCCGCTTCGCTCCCCAGGTCACCTGGGGCACCAACCCCGCGATGGTCGCCGAGGTCACCGGCGTCGTGCCCGATCCCGGCGATTACCCGGAGCCGAATCAGCGCCGCGCCGTCGAGCGCGCGCTCGAATACATGGCGCTC
>Ga0209517_10008381_pt1 | contig 12124 bp, 11 predicted proteins | sample PeaSoiMetSII2010_FD_187695 | JGI IMG/M metagenome (GOLD analysis project Ga0209517, IMG submission 187695) | Peat soil microbial communities from Weissenstadt, Germany - SII-2010 (SPAdes) (version 2) | ecosystem: Environmental > Terrestrial > Soil > Wetlands > Peat | place: Germany...
CGATGACGTCGCCCTGGACACCGGTCGAGTCCGATCCAAATACGGGATCGGGGGACACAACTGGCAACGCCGGTCGAATCTCGGGACCGGTGAACGTCCCGTAAGAGAGGGATCCGTAGAGCGAGCCGGCTGCCGGACCGCCGGGCCGATTCGATGCGGTCTCGTTGCCCATCTCCAATTTCGGCGGAGGCGGCTCCAGACGGTGCGGCCCTGCTTTTTTTGGAGGCCGCTGCCAGGTAAGGCGTGGTTTTGGCTGATCCTGCGAAACTCCGGAGTCGCCACCGAAATAAATGCGAGTCAGGGAACTGCCGGATTGTCCGCGCACCACCGACGACGGAGCCACAAAGATTGGAGCCGGGCTGTGCACAAGCCAACCAAGAAATATAAGATGCAGCGCCAGGGAAACGCTTAGCGATGTGGCTTGGCGTTTCGGAATGCCGGGATGGAATTGCGTGAACATCAGCGACTACCGCTTACGCCTATTCTACGCACTCTTTCGCTAGAATAAACAGAATACGGATGGACGATTCCCTTCTGAGCAATCGCTGCGATTTTTGCAGCACACGAAGCTACAATGGTTTGCATCTATAGGGCAGCAGCTGAATCAACATAACATTACCGTTAGGGCTGCTGTGCTCCTTATCATCTATGGACTACCTGAACCCGAAGAAACAATGGCGGCACGAAAGGGGACTCCTTTCTTGTCTGGCGTTTCTGTGCGTTCTGGCGAGCCGCCTTCTTCTTTGCTCATCAGCGCTGGGCCAAGCTCTGACGTCGGGACTAACCCAACAATCCGGCGCGTCTTCTTACGGCAGTAGCGCATCCGGTGCCAGCCAGTCAGACTCCAGTCAGTCCAACAGCCCCGGTTCGGTCATTCTTCAAGGTCCGTTTTCAGGCAGTGTTCCCGAGGGCAGAGCCACTGCGGGGGTATTGCCGCTTTCTTTCAAAGAGGCAGTCAATCGCGGCTTGAGAAATAACCTCGGCATCCTCCTGCAGAGCGACAGCACTCTGACCGCACGCGGCGAGAAGTGGAAAGAACTCAGCGAACTGCTTCCCCACGTGAATGCCACGGTAAACGAGACGGTTGAACAGATCGACTTTGCGGCTTTAGGATTTCGCTTCAAGATTCCGGGAGTGCCCAGCGTTGTCGGTCCAATTGGAGTTTTCCAGACGGGTGCATACCTGACCCAGTCGCTGTTCGACTATCATGCCATCGAGCGCAAACGCGGTGCTTCCTACACCGAGAAGGCCGCACAGTACTCTTTGAAGAACGCTCGCGAGTTGGTGGTGCTCGCGGTCGGCAACGCGTATCTGGTTGCGCTCTCCGGTGCAGCCCGAGTAACCACGGCGCAAGCCGATCAGCAGACGGCGCAGGCCCTTTACGACAAGGCGGCCGATCAGCAAAAGGCCGGCGTGATCCCGGCGATTGATGCCCTTCGCGCGCATGTGGAGTTACAGAGCCGGCAACAACAGTTGATCGTCGCCCGCAACGACTATGCGAAACAGAAGCTGACGCTGGGGCGCGTTATTGGTCTGCCACCTGGCCAGGAGTTTAGTCTCACTACTGCGGCCCCGTATGAACCGCTGGCGACGGCGCCACTGGAGGATGACTTGCAGCGTGCGTACGCACTGCGGCCAGACTACCTGGCGGCTGCGCAACAAGTACGGTCGGCAGAGGAATTTCGCAGGGCGGCAACGTCGGAGCATTACCCTACGCTCGATATGGCTGGGGACTACGGAGCCGCAGGAATCCGCCCAGGAAGTTCGCACGGCGTGTTTACACTGGGAGCCACCTTGAATATCCCAATCTTTGCCGGCGGGAAAACCCATGCGGACGTTATTGAGGCGGAAGCCACGCTCCGCCAGAGCCGTCAGCAACTTGAGAACCTGCGCGGCCAGATCGACTACGAAGTCCGTAGCGCCCGTCTCGACCTCAACGCGGCGGCCGATCAGGTTGAGGTGGCGCGCAGCTCGGTCGATCTTGCGAGCCAGACACTCGAGCAGGCGCGCGACCGTTTTGCCGCGGGCGTCACGGATAACCTGGAGGTAGTTCAGGCGCAAGAAGCCCTGGCGGCGGCGAACGAAAGCTACATCTCCAGTCTCTATGCCCACAATGTGGCCAAAATATCGCTGGCGGAAGCAGTCGGCTTTGCCGAAGAGGGTGTCAAGCAATACCTCCAGAATCAAGATAAGTAGAATCAAGGTAAGTAAACATGGCAGAAAATACAGACACGATGGTGCGAGACAATCAGCCTCAAGCCCAGCGGACTGCCACTCAGCCCGCCCCGTTGCCTGCTTCGGAAAGAGATCTTCGCTGGAAAAGCTTTCAGGCGGGCAACCCCAGATTCCGCGTTTTTCTTATTGTCGGAATCGTTGTGCTCCTCGTCATGGGCTTCTTTCTGTGGCGCTACTTCGACAGTTACGAGGACACCGACGACGCGCAGATCGATGGCCACCTGAACTCGATCAGCGCCCGCGTCTCTGGCCATGTCTTGAAACTTCTCGTCGAAGACAATCAATACGTGGCAGCGGGAACCCCGCTGGTTGAGATTGATCCCAAGGATTATCAGGTAGCCGTGGATCGAGCCAAGGCGGACTACGCTGATGCCGTTGCTACGGCAGACGCCGCGCGCGTGAACGTACCCATCACCTCAGTCAACACCAGCAGTCAAACATCCAGCGCGCAAGCGGATGTGGAAAATGCAAACGCCGGGATTGCTGCTGCGCGTCAACAGTACGCCGCGGCGAACGCACAGTTGGCAGAGGCCGAAGCCAACAACGTCAAAGCGCAGAGTGATCTGGTGCGTTACAAGCAGTTAGTCGATAAGCAGGAAATTTCACAACAGCAATACGATCAAGCGGTCGCAGCAGCGAACGCTGATGCTGCGGCCGTGGACGCTGGTCGAGCTTCGGCGTCGGCCGCCGACCACCAAGTGCGGCAGGCCCAGAGCAAGCTGCTACAGGCCCAGGCAAATCTCCGCGCCGCTGCTACCGGTCCACAGCAAGTCGCGACCATTCGATCGCGGGCGCAATCCGCAGAGGCGCAGGCTGATTTCAAGAAAGCTGCGCTGGAGCAGGCTGAATTGAACCTGCAGTACACCCTTATTGTGGCTCCCGTGAATGGAGTCGTTACCAACCGCACTGTGGAAGTCGGACAAAATGTGTCGATCGGCCAGGAGTTGATGAGAGTGATCAACCTCGACGACATCTGGGTGACGGCCGACTTCAAGGAAACTCAACTCAAGCGCATGCAAGTCGGCCAAAAGGCGACCATCCACGTGGACACGAATGGCAAAGACTACAACGGGCACGTGCAGAGCATTGCCGGGGCAAGCGGCGCCAGCACCAGCTTGCTGCCTCCGGAGAATGCGACCGGGAACTACGTTAAGGTGGTGCAACGCATTCCGGTCAAGATCACGTTCGATCCCGGCGAGACCAAAGAACACGTGCTGCGTCCCGGAATGTCAGTTGAGCCCAAAGTGTGGGTAAAATAAAAATAAAAGAGGAGGGTTGATGTACCGCATCATTACCATCGAGCGCGAATACGGAAGCGGTGGCGGCGAGATTGCCTGCGAGCTTGCCAAGCGGCTCGGCTGGAAGCTCTGGGACCACGCTTTGACGGAGGAGATCGCCAAAGTTGCGAACGTAGAGTGCGCAACCGTCGAGCGCTGTGCGGAACGCGTGGACGGAACATTTCAACGCCTGGTGAAAGTCTTCTGGCGTGGCAGCCATGAGCGAAGCGTGCCCTTGCCCGGTGTGGAACCATTTGACACGGACCGCTTTGTCTCCGTAGGACAGCAAGTCATGGAAAAGGCTGCCGAGACCGGCAATTGCGTGATCGTGGGCCGAGGCGCGCCCTACTTTCTGCGGGAACGCGCAGACGCCTTCCACGTTTTTCTCTATGCGCCCCACGCGGAAAAGCTTGAGCGATTGCTGAAACTAGGGAAAAGCGAGAAAGAAGCGGACGAGTTACTGAACACCATCGACCGCGATCGGATGACTTTTGTGAAGCGTTATTTCGATGCCGATTGGCCCACGCGCTGCCTTTATCACATGATGATCAACACGGCAGTCGGGAACGAAAATGTGATCTCTACAATTCTGACTACCATGCGCACCGTGGAACGTACGCTCGTAGCCGTCTAACCAGGCAATCTCGTGGACAAATCCGGCCTCTAAGGCCAACCCGGTCCCCGTGTTAACACTTTAGTAATCCTCCTGACTGCACCTTTTTTGCTGCAATTTAACATTCCTGCAATATTCTCCAACTATCATGAGAAGGTCAGCATCTCCGGTTGAGGAGTGGCAGTTGGCATCACCCCGAGTATCACGATTTGCTCTACCGCTGCAGGTCGCTGCCGTCTGCTACCGCCGGCAAGGGCAATCGATCGAGTTTCTGCTGGTGAACACCAACGGCGGCAACAAGTGGACGTTTCCGAAAGGCGATCCTGAGCCTTCAATGTCGCACAGCCATGCGGCGGAACGCGAAGCGTGGGAAGAAGCTGGGGTTCGCGGCCACATCGAGCCACGGCACTTTCATCTTTATTTGCATTCGAAGGGCGTCTTCTGGAAACCGCCGGGAGTGCGCGAATTCGTGATCAAGGCTTTCCTGATGGAAGTTGACTTGATCGACGGGTCGCACGAACCCGAACGCAACCCCACGTGGTTCAGTCCTGACGATGCCAAGAAGATTCTGGCCAAAGGGCGCGAAGTCAAGTATACGAGAGAAATGCAAGCCGTGGTCGACCGCGCGATGGAGCACCTGGGCGCCGCGAAGGCTGTGCCAGCAGGATAAGAACATCCTGTGGTGCGCCTCTGCATTTCCCGCGAACCGCTTACGGCGTCAGCAGGAACCCGTGAGCCACGCCATTGATTGTGCCGTAACCGACAATTTGTCCGGCACCGTTGATCGAAGACGCATGCTCCAGGACCCAGCCTGAGTTCTTGGAAATCATGTTGTTCAGGTCCTGCATCCCTTTCTTCTTGGTCCAGATATAGGCGTGGTTGTCACCGCCAGCTATCGTGGACTGCCCCAGTATCTCTCCGGAGTCGCTGATATAACCCGGCGAGCTGGAGTTGCCTCCCGCGAGCGTACCGATCGAGTGTATCCCTGTCGCGTCCCAATAGACAGAAACTCCATTGGGATATTTCGGTGATGTGGACGAACCCGCAATCACACTCGAATCGTTAAGCCAAATGCCCTCGCTATTCTTACCTCCCGGCAACGTTCCCAGATCTTTCCATCCATTCGCATTGCTCCAAAGGAAGCCGTGATACCTCGTGCCCTTCTCGTTGAAATAGGCGACGCCCGTGACTTGCAGTTTTTCGTTGATATCGTACGCATAGCAATATGGGGCCTTCGGCAAGCGGTGCTCATCTTGAATGTGGTATTTCCCTCCGCTCTTGGTCCACAGAACCACATCCACATCGCCGTTGGACACAAGCGACTGTCCCACGATTACGCCTTTCGAGGTGATCGCGTCCGCAACGCTGTACGCGTTGCCGCCCGGCAGCGTTCCCAAGTCGACCATCCCGCCGCCCTTGGTCCAGAAGAAACCGTGCCCGTTGCCAGTCGAAGTATCTCCTGACCAACCGACGACCTCCCTTGAGTCATTCACGACATAGCCAATGCTCTGGTCGTTGCCAGAGAGGTTGCCCAGATCCTCCATGCCACCACTGCTGCTCCATAAAAAGGCCTCGGCGGGTATATTGGTGGTGCAGGGCACGGTTGGCAGCATCGAGTTGTCGGAACAACCTGTGACCAGGCCATGGTTGTTGTTGTCATCGGCATAACTGCTGGTAAAGCCTGACAGCGCGCCAAGGTCGGTGACAGTATAGGTTTGCGCGGCCGCGGCGGTGGCGAGTATCGATGCGCACAAACAGATTGAAACCGTTCTTATTCTTCTCATCTGGACCCTCCCCCAAGGGACGGCTTGCAATGTTATCGCAACTCGCAGTTTGGTGCCAGATGATTGCCTCGTGGAAGAAACGGGTTGCTTTCTGCCAACACCTCACTCATGAGACGATTGAATTGACGCCATGATTCAGTTGTCCTCTGCCGGAAAACGTTACGGTCACAAGCTCCTCTTCGAGGCAGCCGATTGGATGATTACGCCCCGGGACCGCATCGGCCTGGTGGGAGCGAATGGCACCGGGAAATCCACGCTGATGAAGATTTTCGCGGGCATCGAGACTCTCGATTACGGCTCGTTCAGCACGGCCAAAGGCATCAGCGCCGGATACCTGCCGCAGGACGGGCTGACGCTCTCGGGGCGCACTGTGTTCGCCGAGTGCATGGCGGTTTTTTCCGAACTGCGCGAGATGGAGCAGGAGATGGAAGACCTGACTGCGCGCATGCCGGAACTCGATCAGGCTTCTCCGGAATATGCGCAGGTTGCACAACGGTATCAACGCCTGGAACACGAATTTCGCACTCGCGATGGATACGCGATCGAGGCGCAAGTTGGGAGCGTGCTCATGGGCCTCGGTTTCCGCAAGGAAGATTGGCATCGGCGGACTGAAGAATTCTCCGGCGGATGGCAGATGCGCATTGCGCTGGGCAAGCTGCTGCTGCAGGAGCCAAACCTGTTGCTCTTGGACGAGCCCACCAACCACCTTGATCTCGAAGCCCGTAACTGGCTGGAAGAATATCTGACGCATTATCCGAACGCGTTTGTCTTGATTTCGCACGACCGTTATTTTCTCGACGTCACGGTCAACAAAATTGCTGAGATCTGGAACAAGCGCATCCATCTTTATCCCGGCAACTACGAAAAGTATCTGACGTCGAAGACGCAGCGCATGGAGCAACTCGAAGCGGCCTATCGCAACCAGCGGGAGCGCATCGAGCAGTTGGAAGTGTTCATCAATCGCTTTCGCTACCAGGCGACCAAGGCCAAGCAGGTACAAAGCCGCATCAAGGAACTGGAAAAGATCGAGCGCATCGAACTGCCGGAAGAAGAGAAGATAATCCACTTTTCCTTTCAGCAGCCGAAACCGAGCGGCCGGATCGTCGCCGAGTTTATCGATGTTGCGAAATCCTACGGCGAGAAAGAAGTATTTCGCGACGTCAGTTTCATGATCGAGCGCGGCGACCGAATTGCGCTCGTCGGCGTGAACGGCGCTGGCAAATCCACGTTGATCAAGCTGCTCGCCGAAACCGAACCCCTGACCGGCGGCGAATTTCGCCTGGGCCACAACGTGCTGCCCGACTATTTCGCGCAGGACCAATACAAAGAACTCAATCCAGACGCGCGAATCCTGGATGACATCGGCGAGCTCTCGCCGCGTTCCACGCAGACCGAACTGCGAAGCCTGCTCGGCTGTTTCCTCTTCTCAGCGGATGACGTTTTCAAACGCATCGGCGTGCTTTCGGGCGGCGAGCGCAATCGCTACGCCCTGCTGCGCATGCTTCTCCATCCCGCAAATTTTCTGCTGCTCGATGAACCCACGAACCATCTCGATATGCGCGCCAAAGATGTCCTGCTGAAGGCGCTGATGGATTACACCGGCACGGTCGTCTTCGTCTCGCACGACCGCTATTTCATCGACAAACTGGCCACGCGGGTATTTGAAGTAGGAGATGGAAAAGTCGAAGTCTATCCCGGAAACTACGAAGACTACCGCTGGCGAAAAGAGGGCGGCGCAGAGAAACTACAGGAAACCGTGAGCCGCTCGACGATCATTGCGCAGCCGGTAAACGGGAACCAGAGCGAGGTCACAACAGCCGACGACGCCAAGGCTAAGCGGCTAAATCCCATCAAGCGCAAGCAAATGGAAGAACGAGTAAAAGAACTCGAAGCCGAGATTTCCCGAGCCGAAACTGCCATCGCCGAATGCGAAGCCGCGCTGCAAACCTTCGTCAGCGCCGACGAAACGGCGCACGTCACGCAAGAGTTGGCCAGTCATCGTGCGGAGCTGCAACGTCATCTGTCGGAGTGGGAAGAGTTAGGCCAGGTCCTTGAAGCCTGAAGGTATAGACTCCCTCCGCCCTCACGGTCGTGTTCTTCCGTAACCTGCTCTCCTGGCAACGCGCGTGCGATAGTCAATTTGGCCCATGGCCACCATCTCACACGCGCCGCATGCGGCTGCGCACTCGGCAAGCCGCACGGAATAAGGAAGGCCGAATCGATGCTGCAGTCCACACAGAACCCAGCCAACGCAACTAAGTTTTCTCCAAACCCGAACACTTTCACCCCAACTAAGAACATCAGCCCTTCGATGGAGCAGGCCACGATCGGACGCTCAGTGGTCATCAAGGGCGAAGTTAGCGGCGCTGAATCGCTCTACGTGGACGGCCGCATCGAAGGCACCGTCAACTTTGCCGACAGCCGCGTCACCATTGGGCGTAACGGAGTCGTCGTCGCCAATATCAACGCCAAGGAAGTAGTAATTATGGGCGCGGTGACGGGCAACATTCATTGCACCGATCGTTTAGACATCCGCAGCGAAGGCTCGCTCACCGGCGACGTCGTCACCCCGCGCATTAGCATTGAAGATGGAGCCGTGGTGAAGGGCGCCGTTGAGGTTAAGGCTGCGCACCAGCAGAATGAGAAAGCGCAGTCGAAGCCGGTTGAAGCCGCAAAACCCGCCGAGCCTCCGAAGGCAGCGGCAGCGGCCGCTGGCGCAGCAACCCTGGCCCATGGCAGCAAGGTGATGTACAACGAATCGAACTAAGCACGGCACAAAAATCTGGGGCACTGAGGTTTAGCTCAGTGCCCACATCTCTCTCACTTCAGTTCAGGCTGACTTCATTATTTCTTCCGGGTTTCGTCTTGCTTCAAATCAAGTGCGGCCGAATTCATGCAGTAGCGCAGACCTGTCGGGGCAGGGCCGTCCGGAAAAACGTGCCCCAGATGCGCATTGCAGCTGGCACAGCGCGCCTCGGTTCGAACCATGCCATAGGCGTTGTCAGTCTTTTCCGCTATGGCGGTCTGATCGACTGGCTTGAAGAAGCTTGGCCAACCGGTACCCGAATCAAACTTGGTCTCCGAGCTAAAGAGTGGCTGTCCGCAGCACACACAGGCGTAAGTGCCTGCGTCCTTGGTCTTCCAGTACTTGCCGGTAAAGGCCGGCTCGGTTCCCGCTTTGCGAGTCACTTGATACTGCTCGGGTGAAAGCTGCTTCTTCCAGTCTTCTTCAGACTTCGTGATTTTTTCTGGCATAGAAATTTCTCCTTATGAGTTCTCTTATTGGATTGCGGCCGACACTGAAAAGTTACGGCTTGCAGAAATCCTTTTCACCACAGAGGCACAGAGACGCAGAGGTACCTTGAAGACTCTCAGAACCAATCTGCGTCACGACTTTACCTTCTCTGAGACTCTGTGTCTCCGTGGTGAAGCAGTATCTCTAAAGTTCTTGACTTCGCCTTTCATTCGCTTACAATGGCACTCATGGCAATTACACGCAGACAACGGCAAGTCTACGACTTCATTTCCGAATTCGTACAGAAGAACGGTTACTCTCCTTCGTTCGAAGAAATCGGCGAAGGCCTGGGGCTGAGTTCGCTGGCGACGGTGCACAAGCACATCTCCAATCTGGAGAAAAAGGCGTTGCTAACGCGCGACTACAACCGCAGCCGCTCGATTGACCTGCTCCCTCCCAAAGGCCGTTTGAAGCAGGCTATGTCGGTAAATACCACGATGGTGCTGCCGCTCCTGGGACGCATCGCAGCAGGTCAACCGATTGAAGCCGTGGAGAACCCAGAGACAATTTCTCTCGCGGATTTCGTCCGCTCAAAAGAAGTCTTCGTGCTTGAAGTGCGCGGCGATTCGATGCAGGACGAACACATTATGAGCGGAGACTACGTGCTGGTCGAAAAAGCAAAGACCGCGCATAACGGAGAGATCGTGGTCGCACTGGTCGGAGGAACGGACGCCACACTCAAGCGCTTCTATCGCGAGGGCGACAACATCCGCTTGCAACCTTCGAACGCAGCCATGCAGCCCATCATCGTGCCGGCCGCGTCGGTCCAACTGCAGGGCAGAGTGATTGGGGTATTGCGTAAGTATTGACCAGCCGTCCACGCCTGGCAAGGAGCGTCCCATGCCACGTCCTTCTGGTGTGTCAGCCTTCGAGTTTCCACAGGAGATATTGCAGGCTTATGCTTTGAACGATCGCATGAACCAGGTCTTGCTGGCGGATCTTGACCCTCGAGCGTGGCGTGCAAGAAATTTTGGCCACAAAGGGCGCACTATCGCTGCCATCTTCGCTCATGTCCACAACATACGCTGCAAGTGGCTAAGGCTGTCCGCTCCGCACCTTAAGCTGCCTGCCCGGCTTGACCACAACCGATGCACGCAGAAGCAGACCCGAGCGGCGCTCGCCGAGAGTGCCGAACGCTGTTCCCAGATGCTGGCAGAGGCTCTGAGCATGCCCTCAGGCCGCGTTCAGAGTTTTGTGCGCGATGGCTGGGCTAGGCCATGGCCTCCGGGCGTCGCCATGTTTGCCTACATGATTACGCATGACGCCCATCACCGCGGACAAGCGTGCATGCTCGCCCATCAGCTCGGGTTCCCCCTTACGGGCCAGGCTGCCTACGGATTATGGGTCTGGGAAAAACTCGCGAAGCAGTGCGGATTCGAACTCCTTGCTTCCCGCAAAACGAAACGCCCGGCTGGAACCGGGCGCCCGAATCCTCGGTCGAAATAATGATCGAAGCGACTCAGCCGAGATGCTTGTCGATCGCCTTCTGAATGGTCTCTTTCGGAACGTAGCCTACGATCTGTTCCTTCACCTGCCCACCCTTAAACACCAGCAAGGTAGGTATGCCGCGCACGCCATAACGCATAGGCGTAGCGCTGTTGTTGTCGACGTCCATCTTGCCGACTTTCACTCTTCCTTGATAGTCCTTGGCTAATTCCTCGACGATCGGAGCAATCGCCCGGCAGGGCCCGCACCAGGTCGCCCAGAAGTCCACCAGCACAGGAGTCTCTGATTTGAGAACATCTTGGTCGAAATTCGAATCCGTTACTTCAAGTATTCCATTGCCTGCCATAATTCCCCCCACCGGCGCGTCCACTCTGGACGGGTCCAGCGAAACAGTATAAAAGCCCATCCATCGATGGGCCTAATCAATCTTAACACTAGTATTGGATGCAGAGCGGCCTCAGAAGTCGCAATGTGCTACGGCCGTTATCTCGCACCCACCAGCGATTGAGCTGGTTGGCGGGTCTTGCTGTAAGCTAACCAAACCGCGTAGGCGGGTGTCTAATCATTCGCGCAATCATTGAGTGGCAAGGAGATCCGATGTTAAAACAACTGTGCCTTGGACTGCTGCTGAGTTTGATTTGTCCTTGCCTGCTGGTTGCAAGACCAAATCCGCAGCCCAACCTCGACTCACGACGCCAAGCGTTAAGCGGCCTGTTGGCCGAGCAGTGGGAATACACTCTGCGCACCAACCCGATTTATGCCTCGATCCTGGGCGATAAACGCTGGAACGACAAAGTTGACGATTTCTCTCAGGAGTTCATCGATCGGGATTTGCAAGAGGCTCAAAAGTTTCTCGTGCGCTTTGAGACCATCGACACTGCCGGCTTTCCCGAGCAGGAGGCGCTGAATAAGACATTGATGGTCCGCGATCTGCAAATGAGATTAGAGAGCGCGCGCTTCAAAGGGTGGGAGATGCCGGTCGCGCAAAACAACGGCATTCAGATTGACCTGCCGCAGCTGGTTAGCGTTCTCTCGTTCCAGAGCGTGAAGGACTACGAGGACTACATCGCGCGATTGAAAGCTTGGCCGATGCTTTTCGATCAGACGGTGATTCAGATGCGCAAAGGAATGGCGGACGGATTGATGCCACCGCGTTTCCTGCTTGAGAAAGTGGTCGATCAGGCGAACGGCATCGCCACGCAAGCGCCGGAGAAATCTCCCTTTGCCCATCCTTTCTTTGATTTTCCTAAAGATCTGCCAGAAGCGGATCAGAATCGACTGCGCGAGCAGGGTCTGGCGGCGATTCGCGATTCCATGCTTCCTGCCTACGCCAAGTTCACGAAGTTTGTCCGCGATGAATACGCGCCCAAGGGCCGCACTAACGAGGGAATCTGGTCGCTTCCAAATGGGGATGCGTTTTACGCATTTCGCGTGAAAGAAAGCACGACCACAAGCCTGACGCCCGAGGCAATTC
>Ga0209517_10008384_pt1 | contig 12122 bp, 10 predicted proteins | sample PeaSoiMetSII2010_FD_187695 | JGI IMG/M metagenome (GOLD analysis project Ga0209517, IMG submission 187695) | Peat soil microbial communities from Weissenstadt, Germany - SII-2010 (SPAdes) (version 2) | ecosystem: Environmental > Terrestrial > Soil > Wetlands > Peat | place: Germany...
GTGTTGATCACGCGCACGCGCGCATTGGTCAGTGAATGCTGGTTCAGAGCGGACATCACCGGATGCGTGGAAAACAGGTGTGTCATCTCGGGATCGAGATCCACCAGCGTAATGCTTTCCACCGACGGATACTTCAGGATCTCGCGGACTGCCAGTCCATCGCCGCCGCCCAGCACCAAAACGTGGCGCGCTCCGGGCAGCGCAGCGAGTCCCGGATGCACTAGAGCCTCGTGATATCGATATTCATCGCGTGAGCTGAACTGCAGATGCGAGTTGAGGAAGAGCCGCAGATCGTCCTTCCACTTCGTAAGCACGATGCGCTGGTAGGGAGTATTTCGGCTAAAGATCACTTCGTCGGCATATAGGCTGTTGTCGGCAGCGGACGAAATCCGATCGGCGAAAATCGTTCCCGCACCGAGCAGCGCCAGCACAACGACGCAGCCCACGCGCAGAGCATGCTGTCGGCCGATCTGTTCGCGAAACAAGTAAGTGGACCACAACGCCACGCCGGCATTGAAAATCCCGAACACCAACGCCGAGCGAACCAGGCCGAGCTTCGGAACCAGCAATATCGGAAACAACAGCGATGCGCCAAGCGCGCCCAGGTAGTCGAAGGTCAGGACATGCGAAACCAGCTCACGAAACTGGAAGCGCTCTTTCAAGATCCGCATCAGCAGCGGGATCTCGAGCCCAACCAAGGTCCCGACCAGGATCACGACCACGTACAGAATGAATCGAAACGCTTCGGTGTAGGCGAACGCCAGGAAGAGAATGGACGACGAAAATCCACCCACCACTCCAACCATCAATTCGATGGACACAAAGCGCGCCACTAATCCGCGATGCAGAAATCGGGACAAATAACTCCCGATGCCCATTGCGAACAGGTAACAACCGATGATGGTGGAGAATTGAAAAACCGTATCGCCGAGCAGGTAACTCGCCAGTGTTCCGGCGATCAGCTCATAGATCAGCCCGCAGGCGGCAATCAGAAAGACAGAGAGGAATAGAGCGATGGACACCTAGTGCACCGCGGCGGCGATGATGATGCACATCCCAATCGACATGGCGCCGACCAGAACCGCAAGCGCGACGTTCTTGTCTTCCACGATCTCTTTCCAGAGATGGTAGGGCGTCATCTTATCGATGATGACGAAGAAGATGACAAAAATCAGGATGCCGAGGACTGAATAAATCAAGGCATTCGCGAGAGCATGCGTGTCCATGTTCACTTACCTCCGATGTAGCGGGAATAACCGCCATACGACGAGCGGTACGCGCCGGGATTGTCACGGATCGATTTGGGTAAAACCCTTTGCTGATTGACGCGAGACCAGCTCCAGCCTTGATACTCCGCAACGCCGGTCGCCCCGAGCAGCAGGACGCCGTAAATCACGAATAGTGCCGAATTCAATCATCACCTCCGCTGGTCAATCTCGACATGGACGGTGCGTAGTCGCTTTCGCGCCAACGTGCGGCTTCGAAACTCGCTCTGCGAAATGTCGTGAATGCGGGCGGTATCAGCAGAAGCAGCGCGGCCAATCCGAAAAAGCCGTAGTTAGGGACATTGCGCCGCAATTCCAGCTCGTAGCGCATGAACGGCGAGCCCGTGTCCATCTCCGGCTCAACGCGCAAATAGTATTGACCCGAAGGCACGGCGGGAACGATCACGCTGTTGTTGCGGCTCCCTTCGCTGCCATCGGAGTCATGATAGTAACTTACTTCGCGCCCGAAGTCGAAGGCCTGTCCGGTTTGGTCGTTGATCAACGCGAAGCTGAAATATGCCCAGTTGTTGTCGAGGTCGGTATGAATTTTCAGTTCGACGTTGGAATCGCGGCCGTCCAGTTGAAAGGTGGGGGTTACGAACGCGCTTTCGGTTTTAACGCCCTGGGAGTAGGCATAGTGATCGCTGAAAGCCACGTGGCCCGGAGATAAGACCATGAAGAAGAAAATGAGCGCCGCGAGTCCCACGTTCAACCAAAGCCAGGTGCGCCACGATGAGCCGATGCTGGCGCCGTAAGGCGACGACTGATTTGCGAACACGCCATAAGCAGGCGGCGGAGATCCCGGGAGTTGGAATGCCTGCCAGACTTGCGCTCCCGTCATGTACTCGGCGCACGACCACGTGATCTCACCACCGGTAGCTTCGGAAGACAACATCGACGGTGGGGCTACGAAATCCTGGCAAGCCACCGAATCTCCGGTTTGGACCCGCCAGGGAAATTCACCCAGAACATAGGCCGTGCTGGCCGTCATGGAGTCGAAGGCCAGATAAGTTTTACCGCCGTAGCGCATGGCGAACTTGCCCGCCGATCGGCTTTGCTCGGGCAGCGCGGTTTCCACGTGGACGAAGTTCCAATGGCCGTTGTACTCGGTGATATAGCGGAAGCCTTTGTAGGGGTTGAAGAGCAGGTATTCGTCCCACGAGTAGGTGTCGTCCCCGCTGGCGACCCGGCGCACCTGAAAACCGATCACCTGGTATTGCGTGCCACCGAGTTTCCCACGCGTGCCGAGCGGGATGGTTGGCTTGATCTGCGTCTTCCCTTGAAACTTCTGAAGGATTTGGACCTCTGGGGTGGACGCATCCAGAACGCTCATGCATTGTGGACAGACCACACTGAGTGTGTGAGCGAACCCGCGTAATTCCACGGGGCCGCCGCAATTCGGGCACGAGATCGACTTGGCTTGAACCGCCGGCATCAGGTCCAGCCCTCGAATTCGCGAAGGTTTTTCAAGTGCAGATCATCAAACTCGACCGCGCGTCCGAGGAACAACAGAGGCGGGTTCTCGCTGTAGTCAATGGTTCCGAAGTCGGCGCTGGAGGTCCTGAGATCAGCGAACAGCAAATCCGATTTGTCCCAATATTCGAACGGCAGTTCCCCTTGCACGCCCTTGTAGTGGGCATGAGTCCGGGATGTCACGGCGAAGCTCTTGCCATTCCACGAATAGGTCTGCCCTTGACTGATTTGATCGGCGGCGGGCAACGGCGCCGGAGGCCTGGTGGCCCAGGAAATGTCGTATTCCAGTTGAGCATCCGCGAGCCAGCCGCTGGTTCCGTCGTTAAAGACTATGTGCCATTCGTTCCAGCCGCCTTGCTCGTATTCGTAGATGATTCGCCCGACCACCACGAAGCTCTTGTTCTGATAGGCGCCCTCGGTCCCGATTTGAATGGGCGAGGAATCGGGCGGGAGGTCGGCTACTTCACCGACTTTCTTCAGATCGACGTCGGTGCGTACCAGAATCGAGTGGCAGAATTCGCAGGTAGTCTGGACGGCGCTGGACCAAAGAAACTTCACCGGCGCGCCGCAGCTGGGGCAGTTCGCGGCGGGGGTGCTCATACCTGATAGGGCCGCTCCACTTGACGCACCGAGACCCGCACTGCGCCAAATTCTTTCTTCAGCAGCGCGTCAAAATCGGTGCCCGTCCGAGGGCGGCAGCAGAAGATATTCAAGCAGAGCGATTCGTATTCCGGAAATGTGTGGCATGCGAGATGCGACTCCGTGAGAAGGCTCACTCCAGTGATGCCACCGGTGTTTGGGAATTGATGCCAGCTCGTCTTCCCCAGGGGATGAAGATCCATGGCAGACACGATCGAGCGAAACAGTTCCTCCAGGCGATCCTGGCTGATCAGCGCCTCGGCTTCGCAGCCGTAAGCCTCGACGATCCACTCGAGACCGTTCATGTCAAGTCTATTGCTGCGCGGTGCCGCACTCCGGGCAGAATTTCGATGCGCGAGGCATCTTGTTCCCACAGTTGGTGCAGAACTTGGTCTCTGTGGCCGGCGCAACCGGAGCGACCGGAGCAACTGGCGCTGGACCACCCGTTGGGGGCGGTGCTTGCTCAGTTCCGGGCTTCATCGCATTCATCACGCTGTTCGCCATCGTGAGACCGGCGCCCAATCCGACGCCAATGCCCGCGATACCCCCGCCGCCTTCATTGGCCGCCGCCACTGGTAGGGACTGCGCTACTTGGAACTGGGTGTACTTGCCCATGTCGCCGATCATGTTCATGCTGATGCGCTGGTCGAGCATTTTCTGCAATTCGTCGGGCAGCGAGAGGTTTTCGACCACGAAGTTCTCGAGCGAAAGGCCCAGTTCGGCGAAGGACGGCTTCACTGTCTCGACGATCTTTTGTCCGAGCGCCGCCTGGTTGGCCGCCATATCCAGGAACGGAACGGAGCTTTGCGCGAAGCTATCGGTCATGCGCGCAACGATCGTGTTGCGCAGTTGGCCTTCCAGATCGGGTACGCCGTACACATCGCGCGTACCGCTGACCTTCTGGTAAAACAGCTTGGCATCGGCGATCTTGTACGCATAGATCCCATAGCCGCGCATGCGGATGGCGCCGAATTCCTTGTCGCGAATGGTGATCGGCGTGGCGGTGCCCCAACGCTGGTTGGTCTGCAGGCGCGTGGAGAAGTAATAGACGTCCGATTTGAACGGAGACTTAAAAGCTTTGTCCCAATTCATGAGGTACGTGAGAATCGGCAGCGTCTGCGTGTTCAGAGTGTACAGGCCCGGCGCGAAAACGTCCGCGATGCGGCCCTCGTTTACAAAGACCGCCATTTGGGAATCGCGAACGGTGAGTTTGCCGCCGTTCTGGATTTCCATGTCCTCCGTGGGATAACGGTAGGCCAGGATTCCGTCTTCCGGTTCCGTCCATTGGATTACATCGATGAACTGCTTGGAAAGGAAACTCATACGCTTGTACCCGAGTATACGGCAGAATCTTGGAATTTGTTCCCCGGTCTAGTGACCGGTGGCTGGTAACTGGCTGCTAGGATTGGAGATAAGCTCGTCCAAGCGCCGCTTTGCGTAGGGATCTTCTGGATTGGCCGCCAGGATCCGGCGAAGGTTTGCGATGGCTTCGTCGACCTTGCCCGTCTTGGCCTGTGCGGTCGCCAGATTAAACCGTGCGCTCGCGTAATCCGGGCGGGCTTTGAGCGCCAGTTCGAAATGAGGGATGGCTTCCGCATTCCGGTTCAATGTAGCCAGACCCAGGCCCAACATATTGTGAACTTCCGGGCGGTTCGGCTGCAGGCGCGCCGCCACAAGTAGTTCGTCTACGGCCGCCTGCGGATTCAGACGCGACAACAGGATGGCCCCCAGATTCATGTGCGCTACGAAATCCCTGGGGTTCTTTTTCAGACGATGGCGCATTACAGCTTCTTGCAACTCGCGGCGATGGTCGCCAGCGGCGTGCGGCAATACCTGTAGCCACAGATGGCCCATTTCGTCGGTGGCCTGGTTGCCCGCGAGCACACGCTTAGGAGGATGGTTCGGATTGCGCGGATTGTCGGAGGAGTTGTCATAGTGATAGCGCATGTGGATGATGGAATCTTTTGGAAGAAACAGCGGCTCGTGGTAATAGAAGACTGCTTGCCAGTTTTGATCCCAATTTGGAATGCGCACCAGCCACTTCCTTGAGCCGTCCGGCAAAGTAGCCCACGCTTCGAGCAGCTTCCCCAAGTAGTGAGCATGCGGATAGACGGCCAGGACGTCGACGTCGAGCGGTAGCTTGAAATCGTCCGCGATTGGGAAATCGGACACGCCCACTGGAATATCGAGCGCGGCATCGTCTTCGAGTTGGATCAGGAGCGGGAACTTGGTCTGGGGCTGAGCGGTGAAGTATAGCCCCAGGGAAGGCCGCACTTCCTCTCGCTTGCCGGACGGTTGCAGGTGCATGTTGAGCACTAGCGCGTCGCGTGGTTCGAGCCGCCACGCAAATCCTTCCGGCTCGACATGCGGCGTGTTGCCCGGTTTCCAAAACAGAAAATGGCCGTCGGGGTCGAAGGGGCTGCGCGTGATCATCAGATCCATGCCGGGAAAGCCTTTACCTGGTGCGGTTTCCTGAAGGCGCGCCGATCCCTCCCGGTCCACCAGTAGGTTGGCATGATGGACCACTCGCGGCTGGCCCGGGCGAATTTCGATGGCGCGGATCCATCGCCGCTCGGCCACTCCAGGAGTGAAGATGAAATTCCAGTAAATATCTCGACCGGCGGCCGGTAACTCGAATGAGCTTACGGCAGTAAGGATCAAGTCCGGTTTGCCGAGTTCCCATTCGTCGTTGAAAACCGGCGGCATCGGAATTTCGCCCGGGGGACCTTCCGGAGCGCCGGTGCGGGCCCATGCGGCAATCGTCGCGATCTGTTCGACGGTTAGACGGTGATCATCGGCGAAATCGCTATAGCCCTTTTCAGGCAGCCACGGCGGCATGAAACCCGTACGCGTGGCGGCCGCGATCTGGGCCGCGCGCTTCTTGACGTCTGCATACGTGACCAGGGAAAACGGCGCGGCTCCTCCGGGATGATGGCAGGGCGCGCATTTCTCGTAGACGATGGGAGCGATATCGTGGGCGAAGCTGGGTGACGCGCGCGCGAACGAACTGATTGCGAGCCACAGATGAAAGCAGATGAACTCGGATCGGTATTTATCTGTGTTCATCTGTGGCTAGAACTTATTCGTAGCGTAACGCAATCAGTGGGTCGATCTGGGTGGCTCGGCGAGCCGGAATATAGGTCGCGACGAGAGCCACGGAAACCAGGATGGCCGCCACCGCCGCATAGGTAATGGGGTCGGTGGCCGTGACGCCGAACAGCAGAGTTCCTAAGAAGCGGTTGAGGCCAAGAGAGGCAGCCAGGCCGATTACCACGCCAATACCTGAGAGCAGCATGCCTTGGCGCACCAGCTTGAGCATGTCGCCGCGGTTGGCTCCAAGCGCCATGCGGATGCCGAGTTCCTGGGTGCGCTGTTCGACGGTGTAGGACATCAGGCCGTAAATTCCGATGGCCGCGAGCAACAGCGCCAGACCGGCGAAGATCGTAAGCAACAGCATGTTGAAGTTCTGGCGCGCGGTGGATTCCGAAATGACCTGGTCCATGGTGCGGATCTTGGAAGCGGCCAATTGGCCGTCGACGGACTGAATTTCGTGCTGAATGGAGGCGCTGAGCGAAGACGGGTCACCCGCGGTTTGGATAACCCAGCTCAACGGAATGACGCTATTGGCGAGTTTTGTGAGGCCATCCGGGGCTTGGCTCTGCGGAATGTACATCACGGCTTCATCGGTGTACTTTACTCCCGTTTCGCGAACGTTGCCGACGATGCCGACGATTTGGCGGACGGGGTCTTCAAACTCCGGGCCGAGTCCTTTGCCGATGGTAAGGCGTTGGCCAATAGGGTCATCTTTGGGCCAATACTTCTTGGCGAACGCCTGGTTAATGATCAGCACTCGGAGAGAATTTCCGGTGTCGCGCTGGTCAAAGGCACGTCCGCGAAGCACGGGAACTCGGAGCGCGCTGAAATAGTGGGGGCCGATGAATCGCCACTGATGGTCGCCGTTGTATAAATCGCCTTTGGCGGGCGGGACTCCTTCAATTGTGAACGGAAGATCGATCCCACCTTCCGCGGGCAGCGCAACGGTGGCTGCCGCCGCGCGCACTCCCGGCAGCGCCTCGATGTGATCCGTCACCTGTCGTGTCATGTTTTCGGCCTTCGCGGTGTTGTCGTAACGGCCGCCGCTGAGCGATGTTTGCATGGTGATGACGTTGCGCGGGTCCAAACCAATTTGGGCGGAGCGCAATCCCACAAAAGTGCGGATCATCAGGCCGGCGCCGGCCACCAAAATGACGGCCAGGGCCATCTCGATGGCAACCAGGACACTGCGCAGGCGGTTATGCCGCAGCCCGGTTCCCGACCGCCCGCTGGCTTCCTTGAGTACCGAGTTGACGTCAAGCTTGGAAATTCGCAAGGCGGGAAGCAGACCAAACAGCACGCCAGTGAGGAGCGCGATTGCGAAGGTGAAGGCCAGGACGTGCCAGTCGAGCGCCGAGATGGCGGAGGCAACGTGGTCTTCGGCGTTGACGCGCGGAAGATTGCCGGGGCTGACGGCGAGAAGCAGCGGCACACTCCAGGCTCCAATGAGCAAGCCGAGCAGGCCGCCAATAGTCGAAAGAAGAATGCTTTCGGTCAGCAACTGTCGGATTAAATGACCGCGGCTGGCGCCGATGGCGGTACGGATGGCTATCTCGCGTTGGCGTCCTGCGGCGCGGGCCAGCAGGAGATTGGCGACGTTGGCGCAGGCGATCAAGAGAACGAAGCCAACTGCTCCCACCAGGATCAGCAGTGCGAGGCGAACATCGCCAACCAGTGCATCGCGCAACGGAAGTACCGCGACGGTTTCGCTGGTGTCCATCCACTTCGGATTCGCGGCACGGAACTGCTCGCCCGCGACAACCATATTCGCCTTCGCGGAATCCACCGTTGCTCCGGGCTTCAGGCGTCCGGCGGCGAGCAGAAAGTGGCCTTGATTGGTGCTGTTGGGATCAGCCTGCATCGGAATGAAAATGTCGGCTGGGGGATCGGAATGGAAGGTTGCAGGAAGGATTCCAGCCACCATGTAGGGATCGCCGCTGAGCAGGATCGGCTTGCCGACTAGCGACGGGTCGCTGGCGAAACGGGCTCGCCATAGATCGTTGCTGAGGACCACGGCCTTGGGACCGTTGGGCAGATCCTCCTGCGGCAGGAAGGTGCGGCCGGCAGCGGGCGAGACGCCAAAGACCTGGAAATACTCAGACGAGACATGAATGCCCTTGATTTGTTCCGGGCGATCGCCGGAGCCGAGGTTTAGACCGGGCCCCGAGAAGTCGTAGAGCGCCATTGCCGAGAAGCTCTGATTGGCTTTCTTCCAGGCCATGAATTTAGGGATGGAGACCGACCCGCCGCCCTCGCCGCCCTTGAAGCCGCGCTGAATACGCATGATGCGATCGGACTGCGGGTAGGGGAGAGGAGCGAGCAAAACCGCATTGACCACGGAGAAAATAGCGGTATTAGCCCCCATGCCGAGCGCCAGGGCCGCGACGGCCACGGTGGTGAATCCTGGGTTGGCGATGAGAACTCGGAGGGAGTGGCGAAGGTCTGAAAGAAGGCTGCTCATACTCATAAGGTACGAGCAACCTTCCTCGAAGTTCGGACGAAATGACGCCGCCAAGGCGAAGCTACGCACCTGGAGCGCCTGATTACAAGGAGGATCGACGGAATCGGTCGGGCCTGCCTGCTCGCTTGGGGCCTAGCTTTGGGTTGAAGCCGCGCTCATGACCGACGAAATCTGGCTGAATATGACGCTGATGCTGCTGGCCACGCCGGGCATGATAGCTCCAGCGGCAACCGCGACGAAGCCGGCCATCAGGGCATATTCAATAAGGTCTTGCCCCCGCCGATCCCGCCAGGCACGCACCAAGAAAATTAACGCTTGAGTACCAATCATTCTCAATTCCTCCTCAGAATTTTGACAGTGTCCCCGCCCGCAGACTCTCTAGTCCTGTCTGTGATTGTGGACCAATTAAGGAAGTAGGACAATCCCGTCGATAGGTTAACAGGGAGTAGTTAAGAACCCCAGTCGGGAGTACTTTGTCGAGGTGAGAGCTAAGTGAAAAACGTCCCGCAAAGCATTTGGCCGGTGTCGGTATTCGGGCTTGGTTTCCTGTTGCTGATCATGGGCCTGTCTGGTGTGGCGAGCATCCAGGAGACCAGGCGCATTCACCAGCAGATTTTGGCGGTGGAGGATAACTACCGTCACATCGAGAACCTGGTGGAGGGGATTCGTTCGGATACGTCGCGGGTAGCGGTGCTCCGGCGGGACCGCTTGCTGGAGCGGAACATTGCGGCTCGAGCCTACACCGTGCAATTGGGCGCACTGCGTTCCAAGACCGAATTCAGCCTGGCGCAGCTGAAATCGCTGCGGCCGCAGCAGAGCAGCCGGGCGGTAGATCGGCTGGAGAGCGCCTTACGAGTCTATCTGGATGCTGTCGGGCAGGAGTTTCAAACAGCTCCGGAGGACACCGAGGCCGGGTTCATGGACGACGGATTCGGGTGGGAGACGATGCCGATCTTTGCGATCGCCGAGGAGCTCGGAAAGCTGAACGATGAGAACTTCGAGTCGCGGCGGCAGGATCTGAGCCGCTCCGTACAGAGTCTGCAGAGCGACCTCTGGGAGACCATGCTGACGGCGCTGATTCTGGGCACCATCATCGCTGGGACGAGCGTGTTTCGTATCTCTTCGCTTGAAAAGGAATCGGCGGAGCATCAAAAGACCAGCCAGCAGGCCGAGGTGCGCTTGCGCCACCTGTCGCAGCAGTTAGTGTCGTCGCAGGAGCAAGAGCGCAAGTCACTATCGCGGGAATTGCATGATGAGATCGGTCAATTGCTGACGGCGTTGCGGATGGAGTTGGGCAACTTGGAGCGAGCCCAGGGTGCGCGAGGGATTGAGAGCGATCCGCACCTGGATCAGGCCAAGAAGCTCGCCGAGAGCACCTTGCGGACGACACGCGATATCGCGATGGGGCTACGCCCGGCGATGCTGGACGTGCTGGGGCTGGGGCCGGCGCTCGAATGGCAGGCGCGCGAGTATTCGCGTCGCTACAACACCCCCATTCAACTGGAAGTCGATGGGGATTTGCGCGATGTGCCGGATCCGCACCGCACCTATTTGTACCGGATCGTGCAAGAGGGCTTGACCAATTGCGCGCGTCACGCGCAGGCCAAGAACATTCACGTCCGTCTCGAGGATTCCAGCGGCACTCTGGCGGTGGTGGTGGAGGACGATGGCGTGGGGTTCGATCAGGAGGGCGGCGTGGCGTATGGGCTGGGCTTGCTCGGCATCACGGAACGCGTACGCGAGCTGTGCGGTCAAGTGTCGATCCACTCCGAGCCTGGGAAAGGCACGCGGATCGCGGTAGTGCTGCCGTTCGCGCGCGAGAGTGCGGGGGAGGGTTGATTCGTTGATTGGCGTCGACACGAGTGTCAACGCGGCACGCTGAAGCGTGCGCCACAAAGTTACTGAATGATTCGCTTGCGAACAGCGTAAAGCACGATGTCGGCGGTGGAGTGCAGATTCAACTTCTGCATCAAGCGGCTGCGATGGGTTTCGATAGTGTAGAGGCTGACATTCAGCAGCGCGGCGGCTTCCTTGTTGGACTTGCCTTCGGCCAGCAGTTGCAGGACTTCTTTTTCGCGGTCGGTCAGCAGGTCGTAGGAATCCTCCAGACCCTCGCTCTGCATTTGGCGCATGTAGTCCTCAAGCAGCGTTTGCGTGATGGAGGGGCTGAAAAAGAGCTTCTTGTTGGCGACCGCCCGGACGGCCTGGAGCAGATCGGCCTCGGCGCAGTCTTTTAACAGATAGCCCTGAGCGCCGGCGGCGAGGGCCCGGACGAGAAATGTCTCGTCGCAGTGCATGCTCAGCATAATGATCCCGACATTCGGATCGCGCTTGACGATTTGCGAGGCTGCGTCGATGCCGTTGAGATGGGGCATCGTAATATCCATGACGACCACGTCGGGCGAGAGCTCTTCGGTGAGGCGGACGGCTTCGCGGCCGTCGGAGGCTTCGCCGACAACCTCGATTCCAGGGTCGGTTTGGAGCAGGAACTGCAAACCTTTGCGGACTACTCCGTGATCATCGGCGACGAGTACTCGGGTGATTGAAGGCATGAGGGTATTTCTTCAAAAAGCTCTGAAGGAGCTATCGGCAGGACTTGGGGATAACTGCAGCGGGGTTTTGGATAGGGAAGAAGCGGTTTATTTTGTGCCACTTGGCATAGCAGTCACGGCTCTGCAATTTTTTTCTGAAAATCTCGTTGCCAACCTGGGACATGTTTGTTATTCTGGTTGAGGTCGCCACGAAGGGTTTCGAGGCGGAAGTCCGAAGTGGGGTAACCTTCGGGCGAGTGCTGCTGCCGAAGTTGGGCAGAAGCATCTTTCGGCAGGTAGCAGAAGCAGTAACGCCTCATCTCCTGTCAGGTAGTTCTCTAAGTTCCCAAGAATTTCGGTTCAGGCTGTGCATTGTCAAAAATGCTGGCTTGGGCCAAACGGCTTTCGAGGCCGGTAGTTGGTTGGTTTTTTCCGTGCAAACGGGGATCGCTCGACTAGCTACGCAGATCTTTGACAATCTGGTTGGACGCAGAAGTAAATTCGTCAGAACTTTGAGTCAAACCGAGGCGATAGAACCGGTCGAGTCTGTTTCGTTCCAGTAAGAGCGGGATGGGCGAAGGTCGGGAGTCTCACAAGATCAAACGAGAGTTTGATCCCGGCTCAGAATCAACGCTGGCGGCGCGCTTAACACATGCAAGT
>Ga0209517_10008385_pt1 | contig 12122 bp, 13 predicted proteins | sample PeaSoiMetSII2010_FD_187695 | JGI IMG/M metagenome (GOLD analysis project Ga0209517, IMG submission 187695) | Peat soil microbial communities from Weissenstadt, Germany - SII-2010 (SPAdes) (version 2) | ecosystem: Environmental > Terrestrial > Soil > Wetlands > Peat | place: Germany...
CGTTTTCCCATCGAATCTTGCCGTTCTTTTTTTCCTCTGACTTGTTTTCTTCTGACTTCTCTTCCCTCTTCCACAACAGATCGTAAACCTTCATGGTGAAGCCTCCTTTGATTTGCATGAATTGAACTAAATACATCCTGTCCCCTGTACCTGCACAAAGTGCAGCTTTTAACCGCCGCGAAAGAGACTTATTGCTATGCTTCTTGTCGCAATTTTCGCGTTTCCGAGATTGGAATGCATCGTCGCCCTCGCTTTCTCCAGCCATTGATTACGTTCCTCTTCCGGTAAAGCATCGAACTCCTCAGACTTTTTTCTGTAGGCATCTTCTTCCGCTTTTGTCTTCTCTTGAGCGGCAATTCGTTTTATTTCTGCTTCCTCCCTGGCCTTCCTCTCCCTTTCGATCCGCTCGTGGTACGGGACATAATTGTAGGGCGGGGTGACGCCTTTAGAAAGCGACGTGATCAGGACAGCAACCGGGTCTTTGACCAGTTTCCCGCTTTTCTTGTAAATCGAGGTGAGCACATCGAGCGTATAGAAGACGTGTTTACAACCGAACGTTTTGATGACATGCAACAACACTTGATCGGTCAGCTTCTGAAACTGTGTGCCGATTACAAGCTTTTTTATGTCGTCAACAACGACAACCGGTTCTGGAGCTTTCGGGTAGTTTTCAGGCGGCTCAGTTAGAGACTTCTGCCCTGAGAGGACTTTCTCGACAGACCGCTGCTCCGGCAACAGGGGGGCAAGGGGGGTTGTTGTTTTATCTTTTATTAGTTTTATATTTTCTTTGGGGTGACACTGCGTCACCAGGGGGGGCGACAAGCTGGCATCAGGGGGGGTGTCACCATGACACCGGGGGGCGGGTGTCACAGTGTCACCGGCTTCATCCTTCCGGGTCCTGGGAGGAAAAGGAAGTAATATATACCGATTGGCTGCGTCTCCTCCGTCTGGGCGGGACCGGCGTTCCACGCGAAGGAATCCCTTCTTCGATAGAACGTCAAAGGACCTCTGGACCGTTCGTACGCTGACGCTGGCCCGCCTTGCCACGGTTTTAACGCTCGGACGTATTTCCCGAAACCCTGCAAAGGATTTAAGGGCGATCCAGACGAGTTTTTCAGTTCCGCCCATGTCCGTACGATCAAGAAGCCAGTTCCAGACGGCCGTAAACGGGTCCCCGCTCTGGTCTCGAATCTCAATTTCCTGATTTATGTCGGTCTTTTGTGTGTTCATCGGTCCTGTTCGCGAATAGTTATTGAGTTCGCATCCCTGTTGCTTATGCAGCCGGGATATTACTCTGCGATAGGGAATCCGCCGCCGATCACTTCCTGGGAGTCCCTTGATGACCAGACGCTCGTCCTGGTCCGGGAATTCCAGCTCATCATCCCGAATCTGAGGGTCCAGGCGTTATACCCGAGCAGATGCAAAATGGAATTCAATTGCGATGCGGTATGGCCGGTATAGCAGATGAGGATGATCGGAGTTCCGTCCTTCGGCAGCATTGCGAGGTTCTGCGGCTCCATAACGTCGATGAATTCAGCGTTGACGGAACCGGGGATATGGCCGGCTGCATAGTTCTCGCTGAGCCTGATATCGAGGAGAAAGAGACGTTCGCCTTTCTCCAGCCGTTTTTTTAAATCGTTGGCATAAATTGTCTTTTGTCCATGTTGAAGAAACTCCTCAGCGCGCCTGAAGATTCGCATGTACGCGATAGCATTCAGTCCTTCTTCGCTGTTGCCTTTTTCGATTGCTTCGATACTTTCGGATGCTACGCTATCCTCGGTCCGATTGTTAAATGCCCTGTCTCCCATCTTGACTGTTGGTTCTGCCTGCATAACTGCTCCTGGTTTATATTAATTGCGCCGGTTATTTACGTTGTGAGTCGTGCTTCAGAAGATGCCAACGATCGGAGTTTGGTTATGATCATGGTTTCCTGCTGCTCGAACACCTCGCATTCCATGTCGGTGAAAAATTTCCGGGCAAAGTCAGCTTCTTCTATGGTGAGATCGTTGACGTTGACTGGTTCGTTCCATGCACCCGTAGTCACGCGCTTTTCACCGAACTTATCTAGCGCCTGACCGATCACTTCCATGCTGCCTGGGTAAATGGTTATATTCTTCATCGTCATTATTCCTCCCTGTTTGTAATTGAAATAAAGCTTTAATCAGAATAGCGCAGGCATGACACGTGATTGAGTCATGCCTGCACCGGTCTTGAATTTCGTAGCTGCCGTCAGAAAAATAAATCCCTTTTGACAGATTGACGAAAGGCAAAGTGAAGCTCGATTTATGCAACGCTATATTGTTCATGGCCGAGTGATACAGTAATCAAACTCGGCCGCTTTGTCCAGATACCGTAGCGGGGTCAGAAAGGATCATAAGTGACCCCAAAATGGGGTTACTTATGTGTATAATTATTATTAATATATTGTTCCAAGATTCGATCCGAGTGACAGTGAGATGGAATATCCAGGCAGGATACGCAGGCTTTGCGGTTGAATGTTGATTTTTCTAAGGCGGTGCAGATGGTTCTCGTTACATAGTGAGGGTCTTCACGGCCAGGGCCGTAGGCCCCGGCCGCGTCTCTTTAACTCTTTTTGATTTGTGCATTTAACTTGTCGTATGATAGGAGCAGATGTTCAAAGGTTGTTCGAAGCGGCTTCTCCAGACCGGATATCGCCAGTTCAAACTGCGTGGCGAGATCGTAGAAATCATGGGCCTGGGCAATGAGCCGGGCATCCTTCTCGCTCGTAAAGACGTGAGCGATTGACTCGCCATTGCCGTCCTCGTCCGTCGTTATGTCCCAATAGTCCTGGCCTGTAGAATGTGCATAGCATGGAGTGTTCACTTTTGTTTTCTCTCTTTCCCGTTCACTTTTTCTATCTCAGAACAGCTGCTTGCTGCATTCTACTGCGACCGCCGTCCCTCCCACGTTAATACCGTTCGGAAGCGGGCAAGTGTCCACTTCCGCCCATTCGCCGCAATAGATGCAAATTGACAATTCTACTGTTCGTGTTCTGGTCGGGAAAATAAGATTCGGTTTCCACGGTCCTAATATGTGACCGCGAAATTCAGCGCTTCTCTCTGCTTTTTCTTTGAGAATTTCCAGTTTTACCATGATTAGCCTCCGATTGTTGCTGCATAGTCCGCGTAGAAGCTGACAGGAGATTCACTCACTCTCAGAATGAATCCCCTGCCATGCAATTTTCAATTTTCCAAGAGCGTCATGTTTCTGATACGTTCCTCCATGATGCGGTATATTTGGAGACCGTCATAGCCTTCGGCCCTGAGATTATCGAAATCGATCACGTCGATCTCGACGGGGATGTCCGGCCTGTCTGTGTAGATTGATTGAACATTGCCTCCGTCAACAACTATCGCCAGTTTCATTCGTTATTCCTCCATGATATATGTAAAGCGGACCATCTCTGCACCTTCCTTCCGTGGGGAGGCCGGAAGGAAGATACATGGATAGACGATTCAGAATCAGCTTTTTGCTTCGGTTTGACTCGGCTTTTCTTTTCTCTCAACGACAGTGAGCCAGCCATCCCAATCGCCGACCGGGAGAACGTTGATCTTGACGGAACGTTTACCATCTTTCTCGATCAGGACGCCGATATTCTCCCACCGGGTCTTCCCTTCCTTTCTGTTCTCCGACTTCTCTTCCCTCTTCCACAACAGATCATAAATCTTCATGGTGAATCCTCCTTTGACTCGCGTGAATTGAACTAAACTGAGCACCCCCTCCCTCCGGGGGGCCTTCAAAAGCAAACAGGCCCCCCGAGGGAAGGGACGAATATCCCGCGATAATACACGTGGCTTTTGCGAGCCGTAGAGAAGCCTCAAGCATCAGGCATGACAGAGCGAAGCGATGGCGTGACGGATGCGAGGGTTCAGGCCGCAAAAGTTATCGCGGGGTTTCTTTAAAGGTTTTTAAGGGAGCCCTGTGAGGGCGGATGGGAGCGCGACGATGTCTCCCGACCAACGGGAGGGAGTCTTCGGCGCGCTGGGTGGGCGGGAGATTACGCGAGGGCATGGGCCTTGCGCTATATGCAGGGCCAATGTCCGAGCGGACGAACGGCTTGGTGCCGACGCGAAGCAAAGGCACGAAGCCAACCATGATGCTAAATCCATTATGGAGTGAAAAACTTTTCTGTACCTTGCTAAATACCGAGAACACCTCTATAATTACGCTATTGTAACCAAATCAACGTGACAAGGAGAGCACATGGCAAAAGCAATGACGAAGACGCAACTGGCAGCTCGAATCGCTGACAAAGCCGGCATTAAAAAGAAACTGGCTGTCGAGATTCTTGAGGAGATCGCCTCAATAGCGTACAAGGAAGCCAAAAACTCTTTCACTCTTCCCGGTCTGGGCAAACTCGTTCTGGTTCAGCGAAAAGCACGACTGGGCAGGAACCCCGCAACCGGGGAAGCAATCAAAATCCCGGCAAAGAAGGTCGTCAAATTCAGGGTTGCCAAGGCCGCAAAAGACGCGATCCTTGGTAAAAAATAAAATAAACGACTAATACCAAGCCCGCTCTAAGCGAGCGGGCTTTTCAGTCACTGACCAAAGGATAAAATCAATATATTGATAAAAAGTACTTCCTGTATCTTTTGTAGTTGTCATTTATTGCAACGCATAAACTATCAACCCGAATTCTGCAGCGTTGTCCCATAAAACACCCATTTGGCGACACACCCATTTGGCGACATTGACATACACTTAAATCAGGCATATATTCGTCCAAGAAATGCGAGAAGGGTGGAATGTTCATCGCACGCCAGAAATTTCCATTTTTGCATGGATCAGTTTTTTGGGGACCCTCAGCTTGACCATAAGTTCAACTCTCTGGGTGTACAAATTTCAGGGTAAGGTAATATACCAACGTCCCCGACGTTGAATGCAATGACTTAATCTATGGGATCCCTGTCGAATTTAAAAAAGTTGAGAGGCACTAATTATGGACAAAAGAGTCAAGAGATATCTTTATATTAATTGGCAAAAAATAGCAGCGTCAATTATCTTGGGAATTTGTTTTTCCTACTGGATTATTCCTGAATTGATTTCAAAGCCTTTCATAAGGAATTTTTTTAACCTCAGATTGTCGGCAACTTTCTATCTATTCGTAAGTATTTCGTTGTTGGCTGTATCGTTTGCCTACCGACCCCTCTTTGATTTTTATTACAGATATAAAAATAACTTTAAACTTAAAGAGATACCGTTCACATACGTAGATGGAGTCATCATATTTTTGGGCACTTTATTAGTCTCTGTTTCTATAGAAACGATTTTCTACCTGAAAGATATCTTTATTTCGAGAGAGATTAAGCTGTGGTTTGTAATATTAAGCTTACTTCTGTTTCTTTCGTATCTTAGAATTCTGTACAAAAGCCGCTCGTGCCAAACGGAAATTTTAGTTCTAAACGAAAAACCCTCAAATGACGATTACTTCCCTGATGAGCCTATTAATTCTGAAAGTGAAGATGTTTTTGACAGAAAGCAGTTCGTGGAGGATTTGTACAATCGTATTGTACGATATCCATTTCAAGATTCATTTGTATTTGGGTTGTATGGCTCCTGGGGCGAAGGCAAAACTTCCGCGCTAAATCTCATAAAGAATAAACTATATCGTAATAAAGACTTTATCGTTTTTGAGTTTGATCCGTGGTATTACTCGCCTTCAAGCGGGCTGTTCAAAGGGTTTTATGATGGCCTTTATACCATTCTAAATAAACATTTTATTTTCCCTAATATTAAGAAGACTTTTAAAAAGTATAGGAACTTGCTTTCATCAGGGCTAAAGCTTTCTGGAATTAACGTCGATATAGGAGTGATAGACGAATCTATTGATGACGTAAAAAGACTCATTGAAAATTATATTCAAATAACTGGGAAAAAAATTGTTATTCTTATTGATGACATTGATAGAGTTCAAACTAAAAATGATATTTTACAAATTTTTCAGCTTATTAAGTTGTCAGCCAAATTTAACAATACAATTTTTCTTTTAAGTTTTGATCAAAAAATTATATCTTCTTACTTATATCAAGAACTCTCTGATGACCCGTCTTACTTGGAAAAGATTATTCAAGCACCTACCTATTTGCCTGCGACAGAGCAAACAATGATTGACAATTTCTTATACTATTCACATCCAGATCAAGGGCAAATTTCTGGTATAGATAGGCTTTTTCAAAAACTCAAGTTAGAGTCAGAAAGAGTTAAGGCCTTTGATGATAGTTTTACTAATCTTTATGAAAGTAAAATTAAAAAACTATTTAAAACACTCCGGCAAGCAAAAAGATTTCTGAATTCTATCTACATGTCATTGCCCTCAATAAAGAATGAGGTTAACCTCTATGATTTTATGATTTTAGAAGTGATTAAAAACATTTATCCAGATGTTTATGAAGATATATGGAGACACAGTGAGTATTATATCCCATCTGACTGGAGTCTTAAAACATATGGAAGCTTAGGATTGGATAAGAAGCAGCGAAACAATAAGATTAAAGAATATATAATGAAAACTGTTGAGAATAGAGAGGATCCCTTGCTTGAACTTCTTCAGACGATCTTCTTTGTCAATCTCAGAGATGCCCTTGAAGGAAGCACAACGCACTATGAAGGCACAGGTAATTATCGGGCAGAAAAGAGAATTACTCATCCTGACGTTTTCCCCAAGTATTTCACAATGAAAGTACCATCAACAGAATTGTCTGACCAAGAAATTGAGGCCATGCTGGGGATATGGAACGAAACAGATCCTGAGGATATTGAATCTAAGATTTCTGGAGATATAAAGAGATATCAAGAAAATAAAAAACTTCTGGACCTTTTGACAAAGCTCAACATATTCTTGCCGCGATTTGAAGTTCGTATTGTTAAACCTTTTATAAGGGCAATTTACAAAAATATCAAGGAATTTTCAGATGCGGGGAGCGAACTTTTTTGGACATCTGAATTTGACAGAGCACAATCCTTAGTCCTGCATCTCATTAACGAAAAGGCCGAAAAAAACGAAATCGAACCGCTACTAATAGAAATAATCCAAAACACGTCATCAGTCCAACATGCTGTTAGTATAGTCGTATCTTCTCGTAAAGAGCGGGGTGGTTCTCTTTTCAACATATACGATTCAATCAATAGGGATAATTTGCAAAAAGAACTTTCTCAAAGGTTACACGAATATTACATCATAAATGGAAGAGATATTTTTTTAGAGGAGGGCGATGAGAAAAAAAGGTATGCTTTTATTCTTTATCAGTGGGGGACTTTAAGTCTAGAGGACCGAAGCGAAGTAAATAAGTATATCTTCTCGCTAATAGAAAAGCATCCGAATTATATTGGTAAAATTGTTGTTATGTTTATCGATAGAATACGATCATTTGAAGAAAACATTCAATATGACGAATTATCTAAGCTTCTGGATGACGAGGCACTTTATAAATTAATAGAAAAACAACGAGACAACGCATATTCAAATCAAGAAGAGAAAAAGGCTATTGATCTGTTTGTGAAGGCATATGAGAAGAGGGAAAAAGTCACTCGACAAGAAACAAATAAGACATTATTTTTAGATGCTCTAAATAAGCAAGGAAGAGATAATTTTAATAAGGGCGATTATAAGGCGGCATTGATCGGTTTCAATCGCGCGTTAGCAATGCAAGGTTGGGATGATGAGCACGATTGGAAAGCAGAAGCCCTGTATGAAAAATGGAAATGCTTGCTTGAACTGGCATGGAATAATGATGAACCAATGAAGAATTATCTTGAACATGCTTACGTGATAGCAAAAAACGAGCGGCAAATAAGTGACTTAATCGCGCGCCGATACGGAGACGGTCGTCCCGACAAAGCACCCATCGAATTTTACTATTGTCTATTTTATTATCTCCAGTGGTATTTTGCAGATAGCGATCAAAAGCCATCGATTAAGGAAAACTTTGATAAGCATTATACGCCAATCGCTTCTGGTGGGGTTGCTGGTTGGAATGAGGAACTAAAGAAAAGATTCGATGAACTAATGAAAAGAATAAGCCAGTAGCACTTGGGCATCGGTTCCGTACGCAACGCACACATTGTAGGTAGGCACCAGAGTCCGACTGATTCAGAATGAAGTGAAGGATTCTGATCAAAACATATGAAGTCGAATCCTTCCTGAACTCATCAACAGTTACGTCATTTGGAAATTTCAGAGTATAAATTGTAGTTGATATGGAGGCCATATAATGATAAGAAAACAAGATCAGGCTTTATATACACTTTTTGGTAAGTTCATTGAAAACTGCTTAATCGGCAATAATAGCCTTCTCACTTCACACCAGAATATTTTTACCACCTCCAATATTGGTGAGTGCAATAAATTATTTGTCGATAACTTTAAGGACGACAAGAGAAATTTTGAAGGAAAAATCAAAGAACAATTTAATGGTGCTTCGGATGAGGTAAAACTCGTTTTTGCTCATGCTAATTGGGTTTGGGCTTTTTCGGTAAATGATATGACCGCATCGGGCAAGCAAAGAAAAGTTCAAATCTGCATACCAGACAATATCGCTCTCAATGAAAAGATAGACGACATCAGTTTATTTCCTTCGCAAGGCTTTGGCAGTGCCGGCACATATCACAAACAAAACAAATACTGGGAAATTGTTTCTATCTTGAAAATGTTCAAATGGATAAAAGAAGGAATTAATGCCAATGTGCTAAAAACTGAGCAGGCTATAAAAGATCGAATTGAAGAAATATGCATATTCGCAAAATATGATGAAATAGCAACTCCGCTATCTGAGTGGCAAAAAGACCTTCGTAAGATTAAGTTTGCCTGTGCAATGTATAACATTCTTCTTTATCTTTGCAAACCTGATAATTACGAGCGGATCGCCTCGGACAACCATAAAAATAGAATAGTCGAAAGCTTTTCATCACTGCTAGTCCCCGGCGACAATGCCTCGAATACCGACAATAAAGTATTAGCAATCAGGAGCAAGATTAAGGAATCAATCAAAAAAGATTTCGATTTCTATGACGAAGAGATCACAGTCTTATGGAACCCATCGCTCTCCGATGCTGAATATAATGAAATACAGGGGTTATCTTTCAAAAAAAATATCATTCTTTATGGTCCTCCGGGAACAGGAAAAACCCACACAGCCAAATCACTGGCAAAATCCTTTATTATCCAGAAAATCATTGAAGCTGATAAAGCAAAAGTTAAAGATTATTTTGACAATAAAGTAAATGTGGATATTCGCATAAAAAGACTTCAGCTTCATTCCAATTATTCGTATGAAGATTTTATTGCTGGCATATCCCTTAAGGATGGCAAAACCGACGCAGTTAAAGGCTATTTTTATCGACTTTGTGAAGAGATCATGCAAGATGCTGACAAATCTCCTTATGTGTTGATACTTGATGAAATTAACCGAATTGACCTGTCCCGCCTTTTTGGTGAAGCCTTTTCAGCAATTGAAAACAGAAATGAAGAAATTGATCTGCCGGTAGGCAAATTTAAGCTTAAGATTCCTGCAAACTTGTACCTGATTGGAACAATGAATGAAATAGATTTCTCTCTGGAACGATTAGACTTTGCTTTGCGCCGCAGATTCGTGTGGTTTAGATATGGGTATAATGCGGATGTACTTAAAGCTATTATCGAGATTAAGAAAAAGGGTTTTAAAACCGATGACGACGAAATAAATACCTTCATAGATCGATCATCAAAGGTCAACGATAAAATAGATGAGTTAAATGAGCTGGGCAAACAATACGAGATAGGGCATACATTCTTTTCAGAAGTCATGGATATTGCCAGACAGTTTGTTGGCAGATCAGGCTACATCAATGGTGTCAAATTATATAAATCGGGTGGACCCGCTGAAATTCTATGGAATATTTCCATAGAGCCTATGATGGCAGCGTTTCTGGGTAATCTTGACGATACCCAGAAAAAAGAAAGAATAAATGAAGTAAAGGAGATATTTATTAATGGCAAATAGTAATATTGCCATCGAAACCCATGATTGCTTTCCATTTGATCCAAAATGGAATGAGCCGCTTCGCTTTTTTGCAGAAAGCAACCAGTCGGCTTCAGTGTTTAATCTTTCCGGGAAACAAAAAATCGAAGAGAAAGAACCGCTTGTATCCTATAGTTTTCAAGATAAAAAATGGTTCGCCGGTAGATACATAGGGAGTATTCACTTCACTTACAACAAATCTGATTACTCGATAAATATAAAACCTCGCTTTGGAGATCCCGTATTATTAAAAATGTTTGAAGAGCTTTTTAATATTAAGTTTTCAAGCGGCACTTCTTCATTTAAAACTAACGATAATTCATACTATTTAAAACTTTTAATCTCATTTATCTGGCTTCAAAAACTGGCCAATGCTAACCGTCATGGCCTGCCGAGGGTCAAGCTGATTCATACTAATGAAAGCTATACGGTAAAAGGCAAACTATTAATAAGCCCTTCGATCGCGCCTTGGCATGAAACCGGGAAGGTTGTATCTGCAAGAAAAGATCAGTTTTTCGATCAGGTGGTAATAAAAATATTATTTCAAGCATATTGCATCTTGAAAAAAGAATATCAGCTTGGTCAACTGAAAATTCCTGTCAACGCCCTTGATGCCATTCATAATATTGAAAATCAGACTTCTGGCAATAGCTTTATAAATCAACACGAATACCAGACAATAAAATATCATCCTATATACCAATGCTATAAAGATGTTGTCGATTTTTCATGGCAGATTATTCAGTCACAGCCGGGATATAATAGCCAAAGCAATAAATCAAATGTATCCGGTTTTTTTCTGGATATGGCTGAAATCTGGGAGTGCTATGTTAGAGCCATTATGAAGAAGTATTTCCTTGCGCGGGGCTGGCAAATTACAGCGTCGCAATATGAGGTATACTCGCAAAAGTTTTACGGACGTAAAATTATACCTGACATAGTAATGAAAAAAGACAACGATTTTTGCGTTTTCGACGCAAAATATAAAAACATGCAATTCCGTCCGGGATTCACTGATTTTGACAGGGATGATTTCTTCCAAATTCATACGTACATTTCATATTTGCAAACGATAGGTAATGTTGTATTAGGCGGGCTTATCTATCCAATAGCGGAAAATAAAAGCATTGTGGATATATCTCCATCACCATTGTATGGAAGTGAGCTATCGAATACGCATTTTGTTGTTGATGGCCCAGAGGTAAAAACACAATCAATTGAAACAAGCCAGTTATTCTCAAATATTTCAAATCATATGATTGCATTCATTTCCGATAATGATAAAGGGGCTTTAACATCACAGATAAGTTGACCTAACCTAAGGCTGCAGCTGACGCCAAAGGGCGTCGTTGAGCCCTACGGTTGCGGCTCAGCCCCGGCATTAGCTCATGATAATTCCTGCAATTCTAGCATCTGAGAGAGGCATGTCAATGGATATTGTTAAAAGTACTCGGCATCAGAAAATCATTGGTGATTGTGGCGAGTTAATTATCTGCAATTGGCTTTCACGGTCTGGAATGGAAGTCTCAATAGTAGATCACACTGGAATCGACATCCTTGCATATAATCCTCCTGCAAAACATCGTCTCGGCATCACGGTCAAGTCTCGAACTCGGACGGTCGGCAAAGAGGCATCGCCTGTTAATATCTTTTCTTACCAGAATGGCAAAAATGATCGGGAAAAAGTCTTGGCAGCTTGTGAAGCTTTCGCCTGCGAGCCGTGGTTGGCTGTCTATGTGGAGGCTACTGAGCAAGCTGAAATATACTTGACGAGTCTATCAAATTATGACGCTAAATATCGAATCGAAGGAAAGGCTGTAGATGATTGGAAAATGGGGCAAGAACATCAGGACAAGTACAATTTAGACCCACTTGTGAAAACATATCATGATCAAGTTTCAAGGCATAAACTGGTCTTGGTAACAGCAGCGTAGCCGTTGCGACGCATCGAGCCTTCCTCTTCGCTTCGCTCGGTGGCTCATCTCATCGTTCATGTGCAAGTTACAAGCAGTATTCAATAATTGTTTCGCCTGTCTGCAACTGCGAGTTTGTAGGTGTATGCTGCGATTCTTTTACCGGCCGGGGGCCAAAGGCCCCCGGCCGCCG
>Ga0209517_10008393_pt1 | contig 12108 bp, 10 predicted proteins | sample PeaSoiMetSII2010_FD_187695 | JGI IMG/M metagenome (GOLD analysis project Ga0209517, IMG submission 187695) | Peat soil microbial communities from Weissenstadt, Germany - SII-2010 (SPAdes) (version 2) | ecosystem: Environmental > Terrestrial > Soil > Wetlands > Peat | place: Germany...
AATATTTCTTGAGGTCGGTATAGGCGATGTATGCGTCGCCACCATGCTTCAACGTGTAGTTCACCTGCAGAATAATGTATCGTCCGCGTTCCGTGGTGTTGAAGATGCTGGTGCGATAGCTGAAGCCGCAAGCCTCCTTGCAGAGTTCGTGCAGTTGCCCATCTCGCAGGTCCAAAGCGAGCACGGACTCAATCGCGTCGGCGACATCTTGTCCATAAGCACCCACATTTTGGACGGGGGTGCCTCCTACGGATCCGGGGATGCCGCTTAGGCATTCGAGGCCGGCACAATTGTGAGCCACGACCAGGCCGACGAATTTGTCCCAGTCTTCGCCGGCCCCGGCTTCAAAGACGACTTCGTCATGACCATGGCGGTGATTGATTCCCGTGATTCCGATCTTGAGCACCAGGCCGGGCCAGCCTGCATCGGAGATCACGAGATTACTGCCGCCACCGAGGACAAACAGCGGAAGACTTCGCGATCGTGCGAACTCAACTGCTTGCGAAACCTCGGCGACCGTCATCGCTTCGATGAAATAGCGTGCAGGGCCTCCGACTTTGAGCGTGGTGAGTGGGGCGAGAGGCACGTTTTCGGCGATCATCATCGGCGGTTACCTTCCACTATATACGAATGAAAAAATGGTTTAAGGCGCTGTGTTGGAGATTTCCTGCGATTGGATAACGGCCCGGAGAGCGACTTCTGTTAGGCTATTGGAAACCTCTCAAGGAGAAGAAATGTACCCAGAGATTATGGTTATACCGATGCGGGAGGAGTTGACCCGCATGGGAGTTAAAGAACTGCGCACGGCAGAGGAAGTCGATCGTGCCATTGTCGACCAACCGGGGACGACCATGGTTGTGGTGAATTCGATTTGCGGATGCGCGGCTGGCCGTATGAGGCCGGCTGTTCGGATTGCGCTGCAGAATTCTGTGCGTCCCGAGAAGATGTTTACGGTTTTTGCTGGGCAGGACACAGAAGCGACGGAACGCGCCCGGAGCTACTTTACCGGCTATCCGTCGTCGTCGCCTTCGATCGCCTTGCTTCGCGATGGGAAGCTGATTCACATGATTCAGCGCAGTGACATTGAACATCGGGAAGCGGCGGACATCGCGCTGGAACTGAAGAAGGCGTTCGACAAGTTTTGCGCGGTCCCGGCGAGTAAATAGCCGGCTGAATGAGTAAGAAAACTGCAGATCCCTCTCTGTGCTCGGGATGACAACAAATTGGTTGTTCGTCAGAAGTATTCCTTCAGTCCCGCAAAGGTCTCCACGATCAGCAGGCGGTTTGGCGGTTGGGCCTGCGCCACTTCTTCGTGCTCAAGAATCCAAGTCTGGTCATGGGGAACGAAGACCGCGTTGAGTCCGGCCGCCAACGCAGGATTGATATCGGATTTGGGGCTGTTTCCCACCATCCACGTGGAATCGCTGGGCAAATCGTACTTTGAAATTATGGTGCGATAGGCAGCAACATCTTTTTCGGCGACAATCTCCACGATAGAGAAATAATCCTTCAGGCCGGAGCGTTCGACTTTGCCGGACTGCTCGACGATGGCGCCTTTGGTCAGCAGCATCAGACGATGGCGCTCCGATAAGTACTGGAGCGTCTCTGGCACGCCGCGCAGAATCTCGACCGGATGGTCGGCGATGGTATGCGCGAATCCGCTGATGGTTTCATGCAGGGCGGGAGTCAGCGGCTCGACTGCCAGGCGCTCGAAAGTTTGCACCAGCGAGTGAGCGAAGCTATGCAGCCCATAACCGTGGCTGACGATGCACTCGCGCTCAACATCGTTCAGGACCTCGCGGACCTGCGCAGGCGAATACTCATGATGATTGAGAAACGAGATGAAATTCGCAATGGCGCGCTCGAAGTAAATGTTATTTTCCCAAAGCGTATCATCGGCATCGATGAGCAATGTCTGCGGGTTATTTGAGTTAACGCCGTAAGTCATAACGCAACATCATCGTGGTGTTAGTGTTGATTCGCTCTATCTAAAACGATTAAATACGGAATGCTCTGTTAAAATATAGCCTTCATGTTAATAACACTGGGCCCCTGGGTTTCTCTCCTCGTCGCGTTCTTCATTTTATCCATTCCTGCTTCAGCACAGACAGGCCATACACCGATGACTGGCTCCGCCACCAAAGGGGCCGAGTCGGATGGAATGCAGGTTGTTGCCGATCTGGACCAGCGACTCGCGAAGTTTCGCCGCGTAGAAATGCCCTTCTACACTGCGGATCTAACTGCGCGCGAAGTGAAGATGGTCGGCAAGCTGGTGGACGCTGCGCGCCATCTTGAGGAAATCTACTGGCGGCAGATGGATCCCGATGGGTTAACGCTCTACGAGTCGCTGGCCGCCAGCAAAGATCCAAGAGATGAAATGCTGCGGCGCTACCTCTGGATCAATGCCTCGCGATTCGATCTTCTCGACGGTGAAAAGCCGTTCGTCGGCACAACTCCGGTATTGCCTGGGCGGGGATTTTATCCGCAGAATCTGACGCGCGAGCAGGTCGAAAAATATGTGAACGCTCATCCGGAAAAGAAGGATGAGATCTATGGCTCGTTCACCGTAGTGCGCTGGCACGGCGATCAACTGGAAGGCCTTCCTTACCACATTGCTTATCGTTCATTTCTCGAACCCGCGGCTCAGGACCTACGCGAGGCTGCAGGCTTGAGCGATGATCCTGCGTTCGCGAATTTCCTGCGGATGCGGGCCGACGCGCTCCTAACAGACGATTATTTCAAGAGCAACCTGGCGTGGCTTGATTTGAAGAATCCCAAGTTCGACATCGCTTTTGCTCCGGACGAGACCTACGACGACGACCTGTTAGGCGTGAAGGCGACCTACGGTGCGGCGGTAATGATCCGCAATGGGGAAGAGAGCCGCAAGCTGGAAATGTTCCAGAAGTACGTGGCGGATATTCAGGATGCGCTGCCGCTTGCGTCCGAGGATCGGCCATCGAAACACGGCCTTGAGACTCCGATGGAAGTGATGGATACTCCGTTCCGGTCTGGCGATCTGACTCACGGTTATCAAGCTGTTGCCGACAATCTGCCTAACGATCCGCGGGTGCATGAACAGAAGGGAAGCAAGAAGCTCTTCTTCAAGAACTTCATGGATGCGCGCGTCGATTACGTAATTCTGCCGGTAGCGAAGCAGGTCATGCTGCCAGAGCAGGCCGCCAAGGCATCTGCCGAGGGCTACTTGCAAGGAACGATCATGCACGAGATGGCGCACGGGTTGGGCCCGGCGTTCTCACGGACTCCGGCGGGCAAGGTGGACGTTCGCGAATCAATTGGACCGATTTACGGCGGTCTGGAAGAAGCCAAAGCGGATGTGGTCGGAATGTTTGGTTTAAAGTGGCTGATGGACCACGACGTTCTGCCCAAGAACAAGCTGGAAGAATATTACTCGTCTTATGTCGCCGGTATCTTCCGCACGGTTCGTTTTGGTGCGGCCGAGGCTCACGGGCAGGCGGAGATGATGGAGTTCAACTACCTCTGCGAGCGTGGAGCAATCGTTCACCAATCGTCCGGCAGATACGCGATTGACTATGGGCGCGTGCCCGGAGCCATCAACGATCTGGCTAAGCAGTTGCTGGAGATCGAAGCTACGGGCGACCGAGTACGGGCCGAGAACTGGTTCAAGAAATACGGGGCAATGCCGGCGGAACTACAGGCTTCCTTGAAGTCGGCGGCAGCGGTGCCGGTGGATATTGATCCTGTGTTTTCATTCAAGAAGAACTTTTAGCTTTTGGCTTCGTGCGATCGCCCCCAAGCCGAAGCTCCGACAGCTTTCCAAAGGTTTGCGGAACGAGTGAACTCGTTTCTTCCCGTTGCGGAGACAACATGCTGGGAAAAGAGTGGCCCCGGGTTGCTGTCGTTGGCGCGGGCGCAGTCGGATGTTATTTCGGTGGAATGCTGGCGCGCGCAGGTGCTCCAGTTACCCTCATCGGTCGCGCGCCGCATGTCGACGCCATCAATCGTGATGGTCTCTTCATTGACAGCGTTCATTTTAGAGAGCATGTGCGAGTTTCCGCGTCCGCTGAGATCGGGGCGGCGCACGACGCGCAGCTCGTTCTGTTCACGGTGAAGACCGTGGATACGGAAGGCACGGCGAAATTGTTGGCACCGTATCTGGCCCCGGAAACGATTGTGGTTTCTCTTCAGAACGGAGTGGACAATGCCGCGCGAATGGATTTCGCAGCCGGAATCCACGCGATTCCGTCGGTAGTCTACATCGCGGCGGTGATGATCGGATTGGGACGGGTCAAACACTTGGGCCGCGGCGATCTCATCATCGGAAATCCCTTCAAGAATTCATCGTCGAATCACGCTTCACGTGACGCCGAACTCGCAGGGATTGCGGCGACTTTCACGCGGGCGGGCGTTCCTTGCCGGGTTTCAGAGAACATCACGGTTGAGCTGTGGGAGAAGCTCATCATGAATTGTGCCTATAATGCGATCTCGGCCCTCTCGCGCACGAAATACGGGCGCATCGCACAAGACCCGGGCACAATCGAACTGATGAATCGCGTGGTGATCGAGGCTGTAGCGGTGGGGAATGCGGTTGGGGTCCCGTTGTCCGCGGAGTCGATGATCGCGGCGGTGGGCCAACTCGGCAAGGCAATGCCAGAAGCGCTCTCTTCAACCGCGCAAGATATTGCTCGCGGAAAACCTACCGAGATTGATTCCCTGAACGGCTTTCTTGTAGGCAGGGGCAGGGAGGTCGGCGTGCCAACGCCGGCCAACGAAACCCTTTACAGTCTTGTGAAATTGCTGGAACAGGCACCTGCGGTGCGATAGACGCTGTCATGCTCTCATTACGGGCTCATCTGGTCCGCCCGCCACGCGCTCACGATGTCGGCGACTTTTGGAGGATGTTCGTTGTACGATAGTCGCCAATCTGCTTGCGCAGAACTTAACTTCCGATGAGTTCACTAATCGCAGAGAGACTTCGAGACGCAGTCTCGCAAGCCCATTGGAATGAGGCGGTGGCTCTGCTGCAAACGTCTGACGCAGCCCAGGCGGCTGCGGCAGTGGGTGAGCTTGCTTTCGAGCAGCAACAACCCCTCTTCCGCCACCTGCCGCTGGATCTCGGCGCCGCTATCGTTGCTCACTTCCCCTACTATCACCAATACGTTCTGCTGCACTCGCTGCCATTGAACGAAATGCGCGCCCTGATTGACAAAATCAATCCTGACGACCGAATGCGCTTGTTCGACGAACTGCCGGAAGAGGCCTGGCAGCGGCTCATGAACGAACTCTCGGGTGCTGCTACCGACACTCCGAGCCAACATGAACCAGAAACCATACGGGCGCCGGAACCACCGTTTCCACAGCCAGGGGAGACGATCATTGAAGGCCATCAGATTGAGAAGTCTTACGCGCAGCCGGATGGGAGGGAGATTCAAATCATCGCGCCGATGGATCTGGCGGTCGAATCAGGTACGATCTGTGCGCTGCTTGGCCCTTCTGGTTCGGGGAAATCCACGTTGCTCAGAATTCTGTCAGGGTTGACCTTGCCATCCGGAGGCACGGTACTGGTGCACGGCGAGCCCCTTGACGGCAGCACTCCAAATATTGGGATGGTCTTCCAGAGCTTTGCGTTGTTTCCCTGGTTGACCGTGTTGGAGAACGTTGAAGCTCCGCTGGCAGCCAGGGGGCTCGAGCACGCAGATCGTCATCGCCAGGCATTACAAGCGCTCGCCATCGTGGGACTCAAAGGGTTTGAAAATGCTTATCCCAAGGAGCTTTCAGGAGGCATGAAGCAGCGAGTCGGATTCGCGCGCGCCCTCGCGGTCGAACCTGAGGTGCTGTTCATGGATGAACCTTTTTCTGCCCTGGACGTGCTGACCGCCGAGAGCCTGCGCCGCGAGTTGATGGAGTTGTGGATCAACGATCAGATTCCGACAAAGAGCATCTTCCTGGTCACGCATAATATTGAAGAAGCGGTTCTGCTGGCGGATCGAATCGTGGTTCTGGGAACGCATCCCGCAAAGATTCGCGCAGATTTCCGGATTTCCCTGCCGCAACCGCGCGACCGGAAGAGCGCTGAATTTCTCATCTACGTCGATTACATCTACAAGGTGATGACGCAACCTGAATTGGAGTTTGCCCCGTTCACGAAGTTACCCTTGGCGCGCAAGCCTGTGTTCCAGGTGTTACCCCACGCGACCGCGGGCGGCATGGCCGGGCTGCTGGAGTTCCTCAATGATCGCGGAGGCAAGGAGGACTTGTATCACCTCGCTGAAGAGTTGCTGATGGAAGTGGACGATCTCTTTCCCATCGTGGACGAGGCAGTCATGCTGGGCTTCGCAGAGTCAACGCAGGGAGACGTCCAGATTACGCCGACGGGGACGGAGTTTGCGCAAGCTGATATTACGACACGGAAGAAACTTTTTCGCGAAGCCGCGCTTAGTCACGTCACGCTGATTCAACAGATTCGAAATGCCCTGGCGCGGAAGACAGACCGGGCAGTCCCGCTGGATTTTTTTCGCGATGTCCTGGACAAGCGCCTCTCTCAGGAAGAGGTTCAACACCAGCTTGATGCGGCCCTAAATTGGGGTCGATATGCGGAGATTTTCACTTACGATTCGCAAACCGATCGGTTGCTGCTGGACGAGGGTTCAGGTGCCGCGAATTCGATCGAGGCTGCTCCTCTTCATTGATATCGAATCACAATTAGTATCGAGCGCAGCCGATGCCTGAAAGCTGATCGCTACGCCGCGAAATCCACTCTGGATTCTTGCGGGATGATTCCCGCCGCATGGCCCATGTCGAGCAGACGACGCACGGCTTCTCGGCCGTCGGGGCCGTAGTCGAGGGTGCGCTCGTTCACGTACATGCCAACGAACTTGTCGGCGAGTTGAGAGTCGAGATCGCGAGCGAACTGCATGGCATACGATAGTGCTTCTTCGCGATGGTCGAGCGCGTACTGAATGCTCTCGCGCAAAGCGGTGGCTACGCTCGACATCAGTTCCGGCCCCAGGCTCCGGCGAATGGCATTGCCTCCCAGAGGAAGCGGCAGCCCGGTAACTTTCTGCCACCACTTGCCGAGATCGACCACGCGATGCAGTCCGGATTTATCGTAGGTCAACTGTCCTTCGTGGATGATAAGGCCAGCCTCCTGCTTGCCTTCGAGCACCTGCGGAATGATTTGATCGAAGGGGACAACGTCGGTTTCGATTCCGGGAGCGAACAGCTTGAGGACGAGGTACGCGGTGGTCAATGTTCCGGGAACGGCAATCCGCTTGCGCTTGATATCGGTGACCGAATATGCACGCGGAGCAACGATCATGGGGCCGTAACCGTCTCCCACGCTGCCGCCGCTGGGGAGTAGGGCGTAGTGATCCTGAATGTAGGGGTAGGCGTGAAAGGAAATCGCGGTGACATCGTAAACGCCTTCCATGGCTTTGCGGTTCAGGGTTTCGATGTCGCAAAGCGTGTGGGTGAAGCGCAGCCCGGGCACGCGAACCTTGTTCGTGGCGAGTCCATAAAACATGAAGGCATCGTCGGAGTCGGGACTGTGCGCGACCGTGATTTCGCGTTTGCCTTCGGTAATCGGAATTGGCGATTGTTCGGAAATGGCGGTGGAGAAAGTCATGATTGAACCTTATGGAAACGCTGCCAACCGCTGGCCAGCGCGGCGGCGGACATGATCTTGATTACTTCGGCGAAGATAAACCAATAGAGGCCGAAGCGGATAGCTTGAGAGATGGAGTGAGTAAGGATGGTCAGCCAGGAAAGACCGCCTACAAACAAATAGATCTCGGCCAGCAGACAGGCAACGGCCGCGCGCGCGAAGCTCTTTTTGCTTCCCGCTGTTGTTGCTTCGAAGACCCAGCCGGCGATGCCGGCAACGACCGGATACGCCAGCAGGAAGCCGCCGGTGGGACCGAGCAACTGAGCCACGCCGCCCAGGCCTGTGGGACTGAACACTGGCATCCCCATTAAGCCTTCGGCGAGATAAAGAGCGAGTGCCAGAAAGCCGCGACGGCTGCCCAGAGAAAGTCCCACGACCAGGACGCCGAAGTTCTGCAGGGTCAAAGGCACGGGCGTGAATGGCAGGGGCAGCGTGATGCGGGCGCATAGTGCCACAAACAGGCTGGCGCCAATCACGATTACGATCCGTTCTGCACCTTCGAGAATGCGATCTTGTGTGCCGAGGATCCCGGAAGCTGGTTTGGCCATAGTTGCGCTCCAATTTGCTGCGTATGAAATATCAAGCTAAAGGCTGTCCACTTCGCGATGTACGCCAGCCTTCCTTAGCTCAGCCGTGATCTTCATGTGGCGGCGCACACGAAGATACGCTGCTATGCCCGCCCACAGTACCGCTCCGCCACTGCAGGCAAGAATCAGGAATAGCCACATCATCCGCACAACGTAGGATATCAAAATGAAGAGACATGTGCCGATTGCAACGATATCCGGGTGTGGCCTGCTGACATCCCTTCCACCCCTTCAAACGCCCACGGGGAACGGTTTGGTATGGGTCTCTGCACTGAGCGAGATGCCCGCGAAACGTCCCTGCAGCAGAGACATCAATCCCGTGTACCAGTAGCCCACCACGAACAGAATCAGGAATGGCACCGTGATGTAATTCTCGTTGTCGATCGCGTAGTAGACGGTGATGGCGAAATAGCATCCGATCAGCAACTCTACCCAGGGTACCCAGCCCAGGCGGCGGCGATAGCTGTTGGTCCGCACTTTGTCCTTCTTGGATTCGACGTGATACTTCGGGGTACGGGCGAACTCTGACTGTTTTCCCAGCAGCGCTTCAAGCACAGCGCGGGTATTCGTGACGGTGAGGCCGATGCCGAGAGCCATTAGAAATGGAAGATAAAGCAGAGCGCGATACCATTTCCCGGGAAATAACTCGCGCTGCGAAACCAGATAGAAACTCGAGATCGAAAAAGTCGAGGCCATGAACAGCGGCAAATCGATGTACAGCATTTGAAACCAGCCCTGGTAGAAACGAATGATCATGGCCGGCAGCAGGAGCACAGAGAGCACGATCATCAGCGGATAGCTGAGATTTGCTGTGAGGTGGTACCAGGCTTCGAGTTTTACGTGGAATCTCTGGTCGCTTTTGAGCACCCGGGGCAGAATCTTCTTGCTGGTCTGGATTAATCCCTTGGCCCAGCGTGCCTGCTGAGTTTTGCTGTGAGGTGGTACCAGGCTTCGAGTTTTACGTGGAATCTCTGGTCGCTTTTGAGCACCCGGGGCAGAATCTTCTTGCTGGTCTGGATTAATCCCTTGGCCCAGCGTGCCTGCTGGGTCTTGAAGGCGGTCATCTCCACCGGCAATTCCGCGGGGCACTCCACATCTTGCAGGTAAATGAACTTCCAGCCTTTGAGTTGGGCACGGTAGGAGAGGTCGGTGTCCTCGGTCAAAGTATCGTGCTGCCAGCCGCCGGCTTCGTCGATCGCGCTTCGCCGCCAGACACCAGCAGTTCCGTTGAAGTTGAAAAAGACGTTGCTGCGAGCCCGGCCGGAATGCTCAAGCACGAAATGGCCGTCAAGCAAGATTGCTTCGACCTCGGTGAGAAACGAATAATTGCGATTGATGTGCGTCCAGCGGGTTTGCACCATTCCAATCTTGGGATCGGTGAAGTGGTGAACCGTGCGTAGCAAGAAGTCTTCCGGCGGAACGAAGTCGGCATCGAAGATCGCGACGAATTCACCCTTCGCCGTCTTCAGACCCTCCGCCAGCGCGCCCGCCTTGAATCCCTCGCGATTCGAACGATGATGGTAGCTGACCGGAAACCCCTTGGCAGCATAGTGATTGACCAGCCCGCGCGCCACCGCAACGGTTTCATCGGTCGAATCGTCGAGCAACTGAATGTCGAGCTTCTCCAGAGGATAGTTCAGGCGGCAAATCGCATCCAGCAGCCGCTCGACTACGAATTGCTCGTTGAAGATTGGGAGTTGGACGGTGACGCGTGGCAGTTCAGGAAAATGCGCGGGCGGTTCGGTCGTGCGATTCTTCTTGTGCTTGTAATAGAGATAAACCAGGACGTAGCGATGCGCGCCATACGACGCCAGCAGGATCAGTACGATGAAATAAGGAATCAGCAACGCCGTATCGAAGGCGTTAGGGTGGTAGAGGCCCTGAAACGTCTTATCAAGAAAATGCTGCCGAATGTACTGCCCGATCCCCTTCGGGGCGACAAACGCGGCTAGCAGTTGGTAGGGAAAGAGCATGCGATTCAAGGGAGAAGCTCTCAGTCGCTCGCGGCGAGCCTATCTGAAACGTCCATTGTACCTGATGGAAGGGTTTCCCCATTGAAGGGTACGGGGCTCTTTTCAGAGGTAACTTGCATTTCGCTACTGCGAGTCCGATAGTTTAATAGAACCTTGACGGGGTACTGTGTTTCCGTAGACGGCCTCGATTTAGAGGCCGTTTCTCATTTGCGCAGGTTAATTGAGGAAGTACGTCCGGTAGAGCGTATCTCTTTGTACCGGCTTGAACCCAGCATCGCGAATGATTCGCCGCAATTCTTCTTCAGTGGTGCAGTTGGTTACGCCGGCAGCTCGTACCACGTTCTCTTCGAGCATTACCGAGCCGACATCGTTCCCGCCGAACTGCAATCCCAGCTGGCAGACTTTCAGTCCTTGCGTCACCCAACTGGATTGCACGTTCAGGAAATTCGAGAGGTAGAGCCGGGAGATCGCCAGCACTTTCAAATATTCAACCGCAGTAGCTTCGTCCCAGTGACGACCACCAAGGGCTGTGTTTGTGGGTTGAAAACTCCAGGGAATAAATGCGGTGAAGCCGCCGGTTTCCTCCTGCAGTTCGTAGAGCCGCTGGAAATGGTTTACGCGGTTCTCGTAGTTTTCACCCACGCCGAACATCATGGTCGCGGTCGTTCTCATCCCCAACTGGTGCGCGGTGCGGTGCACGTTGAGCCAATCATCCGTCAGGCACTTGAGGCGTGCGATCTTGTAGCGGACTTCGTCGTCGAGAATCTCCGCTCCGCCGCCGGGAATTGAATCCAGACCCGCGTCTCTGAGACGCGCGATAGTGTCGCGGATGCTCAGTTCGCTGTATTCCGCTATTGCGATGATTTCGGAAGCCGAATAGCAATGCAGGTGAATTCTGGGGAAACGTTGCTTGATGCCGCGCAGCATCTGCTCATGCCAGTCAATTTTCAGGTCGGGATGCAGGCCGCCCTGCATTAACACTCCGGTCCCGCCCAGTTCGACGGTTTCGCGAATCTTCTCGTAAATAGTTTCAAAATCGAGGATGTATCCCTCTTTCGCCTTCGGCCCTTTCAGCGGACGATAGAAGGCGCAGAAGGTGCAGTACTCGGTGCAGTAGTTGGTGTAATTAATATTGCGATCAATGATGTAGGTGGCCACGCCTTCGGGATGAAGCTTGCGGCGCACGGCATTCGCTTCCATGCCGATGCCAATCAGGTCATCGGAACGAAACAGGTCGAGAGTTTGCTGCTTGGTGAGAGTCATGTGCGATCAACAGCGTAAGCAATAATTGTAGCTGAGTTATCGTGCTTGCTCAAAATTGGCGTCGAGCCATCTCGCGGGTACACAAAGGACAAAACGGACATCTTTATTTGTAGCGCAGGTATTGCACGAGTGTAAGAATTCCGCCCATGACCGCCAAGCCGATCAGTACGCCCACAGCCTCTTTATCGTACCGCGCAAAGAAGCGCACGATGTGGTTTCCATAGCGCACTCCGAGGTAGGCCGCTATCGAATAGCGAACTCCGCGACCGAGCACCAGGGCGCTCAGGAACTTCTTTCGCGAGTACTGCATGGCACCTGCAGCCAGCAGGAAAGGAAAAAAAGGAAAAGGCGGGGGCAGTACAGCTGGAATCGCGATCGCGCTGAATCCCCATCGCTCAAATCTCTTATAGACTTTTGCGGCCCGTCTCTTCGAGAGCCTGCGTTCCATCGCTTGCTTGCCACCTTTTCGGGCCAAACCGTAAGTGATGTAGCCGCCAAGCACTGCTCCAACTGTCGCCATCAGTGCGTAGTAGGGCCATGGCTCGCGATGGCGGGCAGACAACCAGATGGTCAGAACATCCATACTGCCCGTCAGGGGGATGACGGAGTTATCCGCGACTCCCAACAGAACCAGCCCCCAGCC
>Ga0209517_10008397_pt1 | contig 12106 bp, 8 predicted proteins | sample PeaSoiMetSII2010_FD_187695 | JGI IMG/M metagenome (GOLD analysis project Ga0209517, IMG submission 187695) | Peat soil microbial communities from Weissenstadt, Germany - SII-2010 (SPAdes) (version 2) | ecosystem: Environmental > Terrestrial > Soil > Wetlands > Peat | place: Germany: Weissenstadt...
GAAGGGCGCGAGCCGCAAGGCGTTCGGCTTTGCGGTCGCAGGTGTGACCATGCTGATCCTGGCCATCTGTGCGGTGGGCTACGCGAACCGTTTGTGATATGTGGTGTGGGCGCGAGAGGCGCGAAGAAATCGGCTCACCACTGAGACACAGAGACACAGAGAAGCGAAAATGAAGGCCCTTCTCAGTGCCTCAGTGCCTCGGTGGTTAACTTTTTCATGTGTTTGGACGCCTGTCAACGGCAGAGACGCGGAGCGGTCGAGCCGGCGCTGGATCTCAGCCTTCACTCTTGTCCTCCTGCTCCAACACCAGCAGTCGTGCTTCGTGGTCAAGCACAATGGCGCGGATGTAGCGACCGAGGGTGCGAATTTCATTCTCTGTCTTGGCTTGCATCTGAGCAATCAATTCGACCGAACGGGTCAGGGTTGCGAGCTGTTCCTCAATGGTCATGGACGTTTCCTCATTTAGAATAGCCGGATCGGAAGCCCTTCGGAACCCAAGCGGGGGCCTTCATTCGATCTCGAAATCTAAAATCTAACATTACAAAAAAAAGCAGGTCGTATTTCTGTTCTGCGTCGTCCAATCGTCAATCGACAATCGTGACGGTGCCGGCATCGCCATCCACGCTGATGCGCTGCCCGCTGTGGAGACGTTCTGTGGCCACGCCCGTCCCCAGGACGGCGGGAATGTGGTACTCGCGCGCCACAATCGAGCTGTGGCTGAGGGGGCCGCCCACATCGGTGACCACGCCGGAGGCAAGCGCGAAGAGCGCCGTCCAAGCTGGCGTGGTGATCTTGGCGACCAGGATATCACCCGGCTGCATCTCTCGAAACTGCTCGGGCCCGTGAATTACCCGGGCGGTGCCGCTCACGCGGCCGGGGCTGGCGCCAATCCCTTTGATCGTCTTTCCCGTTACCTGGACCGTGCGAGCCGGCATCCAGCGGCTGACATCAATACCTAAGAACTTGGTGCGGTCCCTGACAGGCAGAGCCACGGGCGGGGTCGCCTGGCGCTCGTTCTCCTGCCTGGCTCGGCGCTCGGCCACGACGCGAGCGTAGTTTTCGGGCGGCCGGCCTGCGTCGAGGGCGGCGGCTGCCACCCGAACTTCATCGCATTCCAGGCAGAATATATCATCGGGCCGCTCAAATGCGCCCGCGGCGACCATCCGCCGGCCAACTTCCCGCAGCATGCGGCGCAGGATCGGCCAACCCAGCCCCACATCGGCGAGAGCATCCTCGCGCAACGGAGCATAGAGCTGGGCGGTTCGAACCAAAGAGCGGAAGATTCGCAACCGGAGGCCCTTCAGGCGAGCCAGGGTATCTTCGGTGGCTTCCAGCCGCGCGCGCGTCGCAGTCGCCTGCCGTTCATAAGGACTGCGCGCCTGCCCGGAGAGAAAGTATTTGAGGGTTTCCAGCAGCGGCGCGGGGTCGTCGGCCGGGACGGGCGAAGCGAAATCGAGATCGTAGACCGCATGGCCGAAGCGCTCGAGGTGCTGCGCGAACCGGGCGGCGAACTCCCGCCACCCTTCCGCATCCGCAATGGGTGCGAAAGTGGAAGCGAACGCCTGCGCAATCTCTTTACTCGAGGCACGCTCGAGATAGGCGGCAAGCTCCGGCTGCGTACGCGCCCAGGAAGCCAGATCGTAGAGCGATTTCTCAGCCTGGATGGGTGCGCTGTCGAAACCGAGCAGGAAGGTCAACGCCATCGGATCGCCTTGACGCTTGACCAGGCGGTCGTAAAACGTCGCGAACGCAGGCTCGCTCAAGAACGCGCAAGGCAGAATGCCGCTTTGGATTGTCGTGTAATAGCCGGCTGCCGCCTTCACAAGCTCGCGCGCACCGGCGAGCACATCGGTTGCCGTCGTCGCGGCCAGGTCGCGCGCAACCCACGCGCCGACGACGTTCGAGTAATGCGGCCGCGCGTCATCTGCCCAGCGCGTTCGCCCAGAGCGCAACAGCGGAACAAAAACGCGAAGCAGCCCGATCATAGCAACGGCAAGTTTCGCCGATTCCCAGGCGCTAAAGCCGAACTCGGTATAAGCGTAGTCGTTGATGGTCTGCAGACGGAATTTCTCAGTCAGCCCGCGATCGAACCCTATCGTTTGCACCAGCGCTCGCAGCGCTTCGTTCCAGATGGGCAGCGCGAGCGTGGCGAACAGAGGCGAGAGCGGATTCGGCAGCAACTCGATGACGCTGTTGCGCGCGTACTGCCCGCCCGCGCGAGGCAGCTTCCATTCAAGCGTGGCGCGCATCTCCGGCAGGGCGGTGATGGGACGGGCTTGCAGGATGAAGATGCGCCGGCCGCTGATCGCCCATTCGATGTCCATCGGCAGTCCGTAGAGCTGCTCGATCTGGCGGCCGAGGCGCGCCAATTCAGAGGCTTGCTCCGGTTGTAAGGCAGCCTGCCGTCGCCTCTCAGCGGGCACGGGCTCGTCGCGGGTTCCTCCCGGCACGCGCACCGTCATGACTTCTTTCACGGCGATGTCTTGCGAGACCATCGCACCCGTCTGCTTCGCGACGATAATTGCATCGGGCGTAACTTGACCGCCCACGATCGCCTCACCCAGTCCCCAGGCCGCGTTGATCATGATCTGGTCGCGCGCGCCGGTGAGCGGATCGGCCGTGAAAAGGATGCCCGCTACTTCCGCCGGAACCAACTGCTGTACCACGACCGCGATGCTGACGGTTTCCGGAGGAATGCCATGCTGGGCGCGGTAGCTAAGGGCGCGCGCCGTCCACAGCGAGCCCCAGCAGCGCTTAACGGCAGCCAGCACCTCGGCGCCGCCGCGCTCATTAAGGTAGGTTTCCATTTGCCCGGCAAAGGACATTCCGGGCAAGTCTTCCGCGGTCGCGGAGGAGCGCACCGCAACCGGCGGATCGTCTCCGCCCAGCTCGTTGTAAGATTGCTCGATCAGCGCGGCGAGGTCCTCGGGCATAGCGCCTTTCTCAAAGAGGGCCAGGATTTGTGTCGAAGCCCGCTCAAATGCTGTTGGATCGTCGGAGCCGGTTTGTGCCGCGACGGACAGAACCTCCTCGTCGAAACCGTTAGCGCCCACGAAGCGGCGATAGGCGTTGGTCGTGATATGAAAGCCCGCTGGCACGGGCAGGCCGGACGCCGCCATGCGCGCCAGGGAAGCGCCCTTGCCGCCCACGAGTTCGAGCGTCGCTTCGGGGCTATCCAGATTGAGAATCAGCGGACTGGTTTGAATTGAACTCATTTCGTTATACCTCCGCCTGCACGGCCGAGCGCAGTCTATCATACTTCCCGTGGCGCGTCGGTTGGGGATTCGTGTAGCGGCACGCCATGGCAGTACGGGCACGCCATGGCGCGCCCCTACGACGAATCTTGTCACGGCGGCGGGGCCGCACACTGCAATGTTATACTTTCCCCGTGAGTTTCTACCGCAATCTGCGACACACGCTGCGGGTACTGGGCAAGAATCCCGGCTTCCTGTGTGTGGCGGTGCTGTCGCTGGCGCTGGGAATCGGCGCCAACACCGCCATCTTCTCACTCCTCGATGCGCTGCTTTTACGCGACCTCCCTGTCCGGCACCCGGAGAGTCTTGTGGAGCTTTCGGTGGTCCGCCGAGGCAGCAAAATCATGTTCTCGTTTCCGATGTTCCGCGAGATTGAGCGCGGGCAAAAGGTTTTTTCGGGTCTGATTGGCTGGAGTTTCGGCGCGGCGACCAATGTCGAGATCAATGGAGTGCTCTCGCAGGCGGAGGTGCGCTCGGTCACAGGGAATTATTACTCCGAGTTAGGTGCGACACCCCTTCTGGGACGACTGCTGGCGCCTGAAGATGTGAAACTTGCAGGGGCCGGGACCTCGCCGGTGGCTGTGCTCAGCTATGACTATTGGCAACGTCGCTTCGGTGGGGCTGAGGACGTTGTGGGAAAACAGGTAGCGATCGACGGGCAGCCGTTCACTATCATCGGCGTGTCGAAAAGGTGGTTTACAGGAATGAGCACCGGTGCGGCGCCGGACATTACGACCCCGATGAAGGCTACCGACAATCGCGCCATGCTGTGGGTGTTCATTACCGGTCGTCTGAAGGACGGTGTCACCGTCGCACAGGCGCGAGCCCAACTGCAAGCGTTCTGGCCGGAGGTGCTGCGTAGGACAGCTTCGACCGACACACCCGGCCTGCGCCGCCAACTCTTCTTCTCAATGGGGTTGGATGTATCCCCCGCCGCCACAGGCGTGAACGCTTCGTTGAGGTCCCACTTCACGCGTCCGCTCTACGTGCTGATGGGCATTGTGGGACTAATCCTCCTGGTCGCCTGCGTGAATCTGGCGAGCCTGATGTTGGCGCGCGCCGCCACGCGCAGCCACGAAATGAGCGTGCGCGTGGCGCTGGGTGCGAATCGCTGGACGCTCGCCCGACAGGTATTGAGGGAGAGCCTGGCGCTTTCCGCTTTGGGCGCGATGCTGGGGCTTGCCTTTGCCTACTGGGGGAGCCGCCTACTCGTCGCGTTTCTGACGGAGGGATACCTCACACCGGTCGTCCTCGATCTCCGGCCTGACTACCGCGTGCTCTCAGTGACTGCGCTGGTGGCCCTGGTGACTGGAATCCTTTTCGGCTTGGCGCCCGCATGGCGCGCGTCGCGCGAGGATCCCGCTTCTGTGATTCAGCAGAGTACGCGCAGCCTGGCAGGTGGCACAGGGAAGCTGGGCAAGGCGCTCATCGTGACCCAAGTGGCTCTCTCGCTTGCGGTTCTGCTGGGGACCGGTCTACTGGTGCGAAGCTTCCGGAAGTTGTGCGCCATCGATCCGGGACTCGAGCAAGGCGTGCTCGAGTTGAGCCTTGTTCCCAGGCCGGGCGGCTACCAGAACCTTGAGATGACAGGCTACCGCCGGCAGCTTCTCAGTCGAGTTTCGAGCCGGCCGGGCATCCTTTCAGCCGCGTTCGCGGATGTTTCCCTTCCTGCGCAGGAAGGGTGGGGCGACACGGTTTCCACCATGGCTGGAGCAACCAGCCCGGACGCCGGAGTGAAGGCCACCGAGGCGTCGGTTTCGCCAGGTTTCTTCTCGACCCTCGGAATAAGCCTAATTCGTGGCCGCAATTTTGAGGATACCGACGACGAGCATCACCCGCACGTTGCCATCATCAGCAGCAGTCTTGCGGCGCGGCTTTTCACCTCCGGCAATGTCCTCGGCCAGCGCCTTCGCTTCGGCTTCATGCCGCAATACCAGAATCTTGAAGTGGTCGGAATCGCCGCTGATTCACGACTCTTCGATCTCCACGACGCGGCGCCGCCGGTGATTTACGTTCCCGCGGTTCAATATTCCGATTCCATGCAGTTCGGGCATCTGTTCTTGCGAACGCGCGGCACTCCCGACGCGTTGGCTAAAACGGTCGCGTCGGAAATTCAGTCCCTCGGGCATGAATATCCATTAAGCACGAAATCCATTCCGCAGGAGGTCGGCGAGGCGCTGGTGGAGGAGCGGGTTATTGCCATGCTATCGAGTTTCTTCGGAGCGTTGGCGCTCCTGCTGGCTTCGATAGGTTTGTACGGGCTGATGTCCTACGCCGTTACCCGGCGTGCGCGTGAAATCGGGATTCGCATGACGCTGGGCGCAAGGCCGGCCACGGTTCTTGGCGGCGTCCTGCGAGAAGTGCTGGCGCTGGTTCTGATGGGATTAGCGCTGGGCGTTCCGTGCGCGCTGGCCGCCAGCCGCCTCCTGGCCAGCATGCTTTTCGGGCTCTCGCCGCACGACTTGCCGACTCTCGCCGGCGTCGCGCTTCTGCTGGTCGTGGTGGCACTGGTCGCCGGCTACCTGCCGGCGCGCCGGGCCTCACACATCGATCCGATGACTGCGGTGCGCATGGAATGACAATGGGGTGTATGGGATTGCGATCCCCTTACCCAGCCCACTCCGGGCGAAGAGGGCGCCAGCAGCGGTGCAACCTCTCGCCCCGAGGAGGGGAGGCCGGAGTTTCGTGGGGAGCGTCTTGCCGTGCACAGGCTGGGCTGAAATTCCTCTGTGGCTATGATAGTCTGTACTGAAAGAAGGTTCAGATGGCGACAAAGACCTTGGTTAATTGCGAAGACTATATCGCACTTGAGGAACCTCAGGGCATGAGGTACGAGCTAAGTGAAGGGGAACTGATTGTGACGCCATCTGTGAGCTTCTTCCACAATGACATTCGCGATAGCCTCAGCGCCCAGTTACGTGCTTTTGTCGAAGCGCGTAGGTTTGGAGCAGTGACGGGCGAAACGGACATCAAGCTCATCGGCGATACCGTGCGCAGGCCCGACGTGGCGTTTATTCGTGCCGGCCGACTGCGTGGCATCGATCTGGACCGAGTGCCGCTGCCGGTTGTCCCGGACCTCGTGATCGAAATTGTTTCGAGGAGCGATCGCGCCGACGACCTGATTTTCAAAGTGTCGCAATACCTCTCCGCGGGTGCAAAGGCCGTCTGGCTTTTCTATCCCAACACTAAGCAGGCATACCGCTACGTTGCCGACAGGCTAGAGCCCGAAGTACGCAGCGCCGCTGCCGGGCACAAATTCGAGGAGCCTGAGCTGTTGCCCGGATTGATACTTCCCCTTGCACAGATTTTCCCCGCCTCAGAAACGCCGCGTTAAGCGTAATACGCTTGTAACAATGGGCGTGTACCATGCTGGTGTTGTCATTGCCCACGAGCATTAAATCAAAACGACAGATTCGCGACGCGAAGGAGATCTGGACATGTACAAACCACGGCAAGCTTGCGCTGCGGCCATAGCCGCTGCGGCGCTTTTCAGTTTGTTGCTCCTGTCTGGATGCGGTTCAAAGACCAGTAGCGACGCCGCATCGGGAGCGGAGCCCACGGCCGTGCTGGGCGCTGCCGGAAGCACCTTCATTGCCCCGCTGATGGCGAAGTGGGTTGGCGCACACCAACAGAGCCACCCCACGGTGCAGATCAACTATCGGGCTATTGGCAGCGGCGGCGGTATTGAGGAGCTGAAGCAAGGGTACCTTAGTTTCGGGGCGAGCGACGCGCCGTTAAATGACGATCAACTCAAGGGAATGTCCAGCGTGGTGCAGATTCCCGTTAGTGCAGGGCCCGTCTGCGTGGTTTACAATCTGCCCCATCTTAGCGCCCCACTCCGGCTCAGCGCCAAGACCCTGAGCGGCATTTATCTCGGGAACATCTATACCTGGCAGGATGCCGCGATTGCAAAGGATAACCCGGGGGTCAGCTTGCCGAAGGGAGCGATTATCGTCGTGCATCGTTCCGACGGCAGCGGCACGACCAATATCTTCACTTCGTATCTCTCCAAGGTCAGCCAGGATTGGTCATGGAAATCGGGACACGGCCTGTCCGTAACGTGGCCAACTGGCTTGGGCGCCGATGGAAGCAAAGGTGTACTGGCGATTGTCAAACAGACGCCGGGAACAATCGGATATCTGGAGCTGAACTACGCCAAGCAGAATGGTGTTCCGTTCGCGTCGATCGAGAACGCGGCTGGCCACTTCGTCCAACCCAGCCCGGAAAGCGCTGCTGCCGCGATCTCGAGCTTCAATGAAGCACTGGCAAAAGACGTACGCACGCCGATAGTCGAACCTCCCGCGTCCGCTCCCGATGCGTATCCGATCGCAGGATTGAGCTTCATTCTGATTCCGAAAGACCGCTCGGATTCGGGCCAGCAGGAGGCCGTGAAGGAGTTTGTGGCATTCGCAATTACTACCGGCCAGGATTCGGCGGAAGCTCTCGCCTACGCAAAGTTGCCGGATGCGGTTCAGAAACAAGGGCAAGCGCTGCTGAGCCAATTGACGGCCAACGGCCAGCCGCTGAAATAGAGGCAAGTCCAAAGCAAGTGTCGCGCAGCCCCGGACGGCTGGCCACGCTCCGGCGTGCGGCTTTCTCGTCGCGCGTGAAGATTTCAGAACGCTGCCGGACGGGACCGGCGAGTATGAATTGGGTCCTAACCTATCGAGCCATGCTGCGGAACGCCCAGAAGAGCGAAGCGGACAAAACAATGGAAGCAGGCAGGGTCAGCACCCAGGCCATGGCCAGGTTACGAACCGTGCTCCACTGGAGTCCGGTATGGTTGGCGGCCATGGTGCCCGCGACGCCCGAAGAGAGCACGTGGGTGGTGCTCACCGGGAGGCCAAACCAGTCTGCGGCGCCGATGGTGAACATGGCGGTGACTTCCGCCGCGGCGCCCTGTCCATAGGTCAAGTGGTCCTTACCGATTTTCTCGCCCACGGTCACCACAATGCGCTTCCAGCCGATCATGGTGCCCAATCCCAGGGCGAGGGCCACGGCTACCTTCACCCAAAGAGGGATGAACTTCGTGGCGGCATCGATATGGGATTTGTAGTTCTTCACAATAACGGCATCGGCCGGTGTGAACTTCGGCACGCCGGACTTCTGCATGTAGCGCAACGCTTCGCTGACCACGTACATGTCGTTGCGGAAGTTCCGCACACGATCTTGGGGCACGTCCTTAAGTACTTTGTACATCGCCATCTCGGTCCCCATCGAGCTGACCATATCGCGCATGGCCAGCATGGTGTTGGGGGTGAAGTTCCTGGTGCGAATGTACTCCGTCACGTCCTCGCGTGGGTCTCCCACCACGGCATCCGAGGTCACATAGCGTCCCAGCGCTCCTGCGGTTTGTTCCGAAATGGCGACGAAATCCTGCGTCTGTTTTGTCGTAACGGCATGATTCAGCGCGTAGGCTGTCGGGACGGTCCCGATGAGGATCAGCATGATCAGCCCCATGCCCTTCTGCCCGTCGTTCGAGCCGTGGGCGATGCTGACGCCCGTGCAAGTCAGTATCAGCAAGGCTCGAATCCAGAACGGAGGCGGCTCGGAGCCCTTCGGTGCTTCATAGAGACGCTTGTCGGGAATCACCGCCTTGCACAGAACCAGCAACAAGTACGCGCAGACAAACCCCACGATCGGGGATACCAGCAGGGATTTTCCCACGCCCAGCGCTTGCGCCCAGTCGACTCCGCTGGTTCCCGTCTTCAGTGACATCAACTGGTTGGCAATGCCTACACCGATGACGGAGCCGATCATGGTGTGAGAACTCGAGGCGGGCAACCCGAACAACCAGGTTCCGATATTCCAAATGATGGCGGCGATGAGCAACGCAAAGACCATCGCGAACCCGGCGCTGCTCCCCACTTTCAGGATGAGTTCGACCGGCAGCAGGGAAACAATTGTGAAAGCCACAGCTCCGCTCGAGATGAGCACGCCGGCGAAGTTCCACGCGCCCGACCACACCACCGCGATGTGCGGTTCCATCGAATGCGTATAAATGACGGTGGCGACGGCGTTGGCGGTGTCGTGGAAGCCATTGACGAACTCAAAGCCCAGTGCCACCAGCAGCGCGATTCCCAGCAGCACGAACGGCATCACATTGGTGGAATGAATCTTTGCGAGGTCGGAAACCAGGCTTATGGCCGCGTAGGCGAACCCTATTACCAGAGCCACTCCAAAAACTGCCATTCCGATCTTGGCGGATTTTCCCGCTCCGCCAGCCATTTTCGCATCTAATACCGACGGACTCGTCGCCATAACCTGTTTTCCCTCGGTTGGTAAGTATTGTCCTGATGAATGCATTCTAGAGAATTTGTGTTACGCGAATGTGAACGGCAGGTTAAGCTTGAAGCGAGCAGGCCAGCGGCGAAAACCTAAGGTGAGTTTTCGAGCAGAATGGGCTTTCAACTCCGCCGCTTGGAGGAAACTTGCGGTTACGGCGCCTGTTCCAGAATGAACATCTTTAGTGTACACTCCTAGCGTCCGGAGATTCCCGAAAGCGCATCCCCACGGATGGAGGGACAAACTATGGAACGTCTCCCAGAGCTACTGCGACCTGCTCATTTCCTTATCTTCTTCTACTTTTTCTTGTTCGGCTTTGCCGTCAACATTTTTGTGATTTTCCTGCTGTACACGGATTTCGAGAGGGTACCTCGCAACTTCCGGAAGCTCGAGCCCGGCCTGGTTTGGCTGCTGCTGATCCCTTGCTTCAATCTGGTTTGGAACTTCTTTGTCTTCCCCAGGCTCACCGACTCATTCAAGGCGTATTTCGATTCGATCGGAGACTCCTCGGTGGGGAACTGCGGGCGTGACTTGGGGCTTGGGTATGCCATCTGTACAGCGGCTTCCGCGATTCCGTTTGTTGGCTGCCTCACCGGAATCGTTTCCCTGGTGCTGGTGATTTTATTTTTAGTAAAGGCGAACGAGCTGAAGAACCGAATACCCCGCACTGCCTGAACTCGAGGCTGTCCAGGTGATGGACACGATCAAACTATTGCAGCGAGGCGCGGGTCTGGCACTGGCGGCCAGCGTCCTTATACCGGCCTCACGACTTCCCGCAACGTCCCTCTGCCCTTTCCGGATGCTGACGGGATTCCCTTGCCCGGGTTGTGGTCTGACTCACGCCTTCTGCAATATCTCGCACGGCCATTTCAAGATGGCCTGGCAGGCAAATCCATTCGGATTCCCGTTCTATGCGCTGGCCATTGTTTTCATTGCCTGGCCATGGCTGCGAGCGAGATTCCCGGGAATAGAAGTTGTAATGGGCCGCACGCGGGCAGTGGTGTGGGCCCCGGCTTTGCTGATGGTAGGAATGTGGGTTTATGATGTGGCGCGGATTGCCCGGCTTTGATCGTAGCTGCTGAGGAGAATGAACCATGCGTTATCGGCGTACAATTCAGTTCACACTATTAGCGGTTGCCCTTTCGCTCGTTCCCCGCTCGATCTCCACCTCGCAAACGACGGGGGATGATCTCGTGAACAACCTCTGGAAGGCCTCGTGGATCACGCATCCCGACGGGCCGCAGCGGGAGTTCGGGGTTTTTCATTTCCGCAAGAGCATCACATTGGACTCCGTTCCACAGCGCTTTGTGATCCATGTGAGCGGCGACAACCGCTATGAGCTCTTCGTGAATGGCGAACGCGTGCTGGCTGGCCCGGCGCGCGGCGATCTGGACCACTGGCGTTACGAGACCCTCGACATTGCTCCGCACCTTGCAGCGGGTCGAAACGTTCTGGCCGCCGTGGTGTGGAACTTCGCGGAACTGGCGCCGCAGGCGCAGATGATGAACGAAACGGGGTTCATCGTTCAAGGTGACGGCAGCGCGGAAGCGGTTGTGAACACCGGGCAATCCTGGAAGGCCTTCAAAAACCAGGCGGAGCGCATGATCCACCTGGACGCGTATAAAATCGGCGGATATCTGGTGACAGGCCCGGGTGAAGAGGTGGACGGAGCGAAATACCCGTGGGGATGGGAAACCAAGGATTTCGACGACTCCGGCTGGGTGGCGGCAAAAGCCATCACCGAGGGCGGTCCGCGCGGCATTAAGGACACTCCCTCGCGCTGGATGCTGATTCCGCGAACCATCCCTTTGATGGAAGACAAGCTCGAAAGATTTTCTCGAGTGGCCCGCGCCAGCGGTCTCGAACCCCCGGCCGAATTTCTCCAGGGCGCGAGTCCCGTGACCGTGCCGGCGAATTCAAAGGCCTCGCTGCTCTTCGATCAAAGTTACCTGACTACCGGGTATCCGGAGCTGGTTACCAGCGGCGGGCGGGGCGCGAGCCTCAAGCTGACTTACGCCGAGGCGCTTTACAAGGGGCGTGAAAAAGGCAATCGGAACGACATCGAGGGCAAGGAGATCCGCGGCATCGAGGACCGCTTCCATCCGGACGGCGGCCAGCACCGGATGTTCCGGCCACTCTGGTGGCGAACTTTTCGATACGTGCAACTGGATGTCGAGGCCGGCGATGACCCGCTGGTGATTGAGGACTTCAGGTCGCGCTTCACCGCCTACCCCTTCCAAATGAAAGCCAGCTTCGAGAGCGACGATGCCGAACTCGCAAAAATCTGGCAGGTGGGCTGGCACACGGCGCGCCTCTGCGCGCACGAGACCTATATGGACTGCCCGTATTGGGAACAACTTCAATATGGCGGCGACACGCGCATTCAGGCGCTCATTTCGCTCTACATGACCGGCGACGACCGCCTGGTGAAGAACGCCATCGAATCGCTGGACGAGTCACGCACACCTGAAGGCTTGACCCAAAGCCGCTATCCGTCGTTTTTGCCGCAATACATCCCGCCGTTTTCGCTCTTCTGGATCGGCATGATGCACGACCTTTGGTGGTAC
>Ga0209517_10008399_pt1 | contig 12103 bp, 3 predicted proteins | sample PeaSoiMetSII2010_FD_187695 | JGI IMG/M metagenome (GOLD analysis project Ga0209517, IMG submission 187695) | Peat soil microbial communities from Weissenstadt, Germany - SII-2010 (SPAdes) (version 2) | ecosystem: Environmental > Terrestrial > Soil > Wetlands > Peat | place: Germany: Weissenstadt...
AGCTTGACCGGCAGGCCGATCGCCATCGACAGGCGGACCGCGTCATACACCGCCTCGTGGTTGCCGCGCCGGCCAAAACCGCCGCCGAGGAATTGCTGATGCAGCGTAATTTTCGAGCGCTCGGTCTGCAGGATGCGGGCGACGCCGTTGAGCAGGCTGGTCGCCGCCTGGGTGCCGACCCACAGTTCGGCCGATTTGCCGTCGGCGGCCACCGCGGCGGTGGCGTTCATCGGCTCCATCTGCGCGTGGTAGACGTAGCGGGTGCGATATTCGCCGCGGAACACGCGTTTGGCGCCCGCCAGCGCCGCCTTAGCGTCGCCCTTGTTCTCGTAAGCCACGCCCTCCCGCGTCTTGTCACGGCCTATTGCCGCAAAATCTTCGAGCGCCTGCTCGCTGTCGAGATGCGCACCCGGCGCGTCGCCCCAGGTCACCTTGAGCAGATTCTTGGCGGCTTGGGTGTCTTCCACCGTGGTGCCGATGACGCCGACGCCTTCGGGCAGTTTCACGACGTCGGTGACGCCCGGCACTTTGCGGGCGCGGCTGTCGTCGACATTAAGCGGCGCGCCGCCGGCATAGGGCGATTGCAGCACCGCGGCATAGACCATGCCCGGCACCTGCACATCCATGCCGTATGTGGCTGCGCCTTTGACCTTCAGCGGCACGTCGACGCGGGCGATATCCTTGCCGATGAGCCGGAAGCTTGCCGTCGGCTTGAGATCGCTTTCGGCGATCTTCGGCAATTCGGCGGGTGCGCTCGCAAACGCGGAGATCTCGCCGTAGCCGATGCGCCGCCCCGACGCCTTGTGCACGACGACACTCGGTTCGGTTGCAAGCTCGCCGACCGGCACCGCCCATTTCGCCGCGACCGCATCGAGCAGGACGCGGCGCGCCTGCGCGCCGGCAATGCGCAGCGACGTGAAGTAGCCGGTCACCGACGCACTCGCCGACGTCTGGAACGTGTAATTGTATCCCGGATTTCCGAATTTTTTGTCGTCCCACTCGGTTGGGAAAACAGGCCTGACCTTGCTCCAGTCGGCATCGAGCTCTTCGGCGATGATGACCGGCAGGCTGGTGAACGAGCCTTGGCCCATCTCGGCTGCCGGCGCGACCATGGTGATGATGCCGTCGGGCGCGATCATCAGCCAGACATTCGGCGCGTAGGCCGCCGGCGCGTCGGCGAAGGCATTGTCGATGAAGGAGAGCGCGTCGGGCGCGATCGTCAGCGCCAAGCTCAGCCCGGCCGTGGTTTTGAGGAAACTGCGGCGGTTCACGATTTTGCTGTGCTGATTCATGGCTCAGCCCTCTCGCGCCGCGCGCTCGATGGCGCTGATGATTTTCAGATATGTGCCGCAGCGGCAGATGTTACCGTCCATATGTTCGACGATGTCGTCGCGCGACGGGTTTTTGTTGGCCGCAAGCAGCGTCGCTGCCTGCATGATCTGGCCCGATTGGCAGTAGCCGCATTGCGGCACCTGCTCGACGACCCAAGCCCTTTGCAGCGGATGACTGCCGTCGGCCGATAGTCCTTCGATGGTGGTCACCGACTTGCCCGCCACCAGCGACAGCGGCATCGAACAGGAGCGCACCGCCTCGCCGTCGATATGCACTGTGCAGGCGCCGCAGGCGGCGATGCCGCAGCCGAATTTGGTCCCGGTGAGCTTGAGGTGCTCGCGCAATATCCAGAGCAGCGGCGTATCGGGCGCGGCATCGACCTCGTGCCGTTGTCCGTTGACAGTCAAGGCAACCATAGGACTTCTCCCTGGGCTTGATGTTCGTGCGCTCGCGGCGCGCGAACCGCCTTTATTGCTTTTCTCATCGCTCGCAGGCGAAGCGGCATTATCGCGCAAATCGGTTGCCTCCGACAGCCGGTTTCCGGCTTGCCGACAGGGGCCTCCCGAGCGCCGTCACGACCGGCCGTTGTGACAGCGGTCACTGCCACAGCGGCAGGACGCGCGATAAATTGGCAAAAGGTCGATCCCGCCGGCGCCGGTATCGGCGTGGCGGCACGACGCCCAGTTGCGTATGATTGGCGTGGGTTCAAGCCGTGGTGGACTGATGAAACGGCCCGGTAAGGCTGGCGGCAAGGCAGCGGATGCGCGGCGGCCAAAGGCGGCCGGCCGTAAGCGTCCGGCCGTCGCCAAACCCAAGTCTCAGCCCCGCTTTGTTGCCGGCCCCCAAGCCCAACTCGACCGTCTAAAGGACGAGCTCAGCGAGGCGCGCGAGCAACAGAGCGCTTTGGCGGAGGTGCTGCGCGTTATCAGTTCGTCGCCCGGCGATCTCGAGCCGGTGTTCGCGACCATGCTGGCGAATGCGGTGCGGATTTGCGACGCCACGTTCGGCAATATCTACCGCTGGCACGACGGCGCGCTGCACCTGGTTGCCGGGCATAACACGCCGCCTGCCTTCGCCGAGGCACGCCGGCGTTCGCCGATTCGCCCGGGTCGCACTCCGCTCATCGATCGCATGGTGACGGATAAGACTGCGATTCACATGACCGATGCTACTGCAACTCCCGGCTACCTCGACGGCAGCGACGAGGGGGCTATTTCGGCTTTCAAACTTGCCGGCGCGCGGACGGTTCTTGCAGTTCCCATGCTGAAGGAGAACGAGCTGATCGGCTCGTTTACCTTGTACCGCAGAGAGGTTCGCCCGTTTACCGAGAAGCAGATCGAGCTTGTCCATAACTTCGCCGCCCAGGCGGTCATCGCCATCGAGAACACGCGGCTGCTCAACGAATTGCGTCAGCGCACGACCGACCTCACTGAATCGCTGGAGCAGCAGACGGCGACATCGGAGGTGCTCCAAGTCATCAGCAGCTCTCCGGAGGATCTGGGGCCGGTTTTTGCCACCATGCTGGAGAATGCCGCGCGAGTCTGCGATGCCAAGTCTGGAAATATTTTCCGCTGGGACGGCGAAGCATTTCACTATGTTGCGGCACACAATACGCCGCCCGCCTTCGCCGAAGCACGCCGGCATTCGGAACGTCGTCCCGACCCGATTACACCTCTCGATCGCGTGGCAGCGAGCAAGACGGTGGTTCACATCGTCGATCTTGCGGCAGACGAGAGCTACATTGAACGGAGTCCGCCGGTTGTCGAAGCCGTAGAACTTGGCGGCGTACGCTCGGCTCTGGTCGTTCCAATGCTCAAGGAAAAGGAACTGATCGGCGCATTCACCATGAGCCGTCAAGTGGTTCGTCCCTTCACCGACAAGCAGATCGCGCTGGTGCAGAATTTTGCCGCCCAGGCCGTCATCGCCATCGAGAACACGCGGCTGCTCAACGAATTGCGCCAGCGTACCGATGATCTCTCCGAATCGCTGGAACAGCAGACCGCGACGGCCGACGTGCTCAAGGTCATCAGCCGCTCGACGTTCGATTTGCAGGTCGTGCTCGAAACGCTGATCGAGTCGGCGGCCAAGCTCTGCCGTGCCGACAAGGCGTCGTTCCGGCTGGCGCGGGGCGAATTGTTCCATCATGTCGCGAGCTTCGGTTACACGGCGGAACAGCACCGATACATGATCGAGCATCCGGTTCCGGCCAAGCCGGATCGGGGGTCGACCATCGGCCGCGTCCTGGTTGAGGGCAAAGCCATCCAAATCGAAGACACCAAAGGCGATTCCGAGTTCAGGATGACCAACGTTCCTGGATTCGAAAACGTCCACACCACGCTCGGCGTGCCGCTGCTGCGCGAAGGCAGGCCGATCGGCGTCTTGGTGCTGATGCGCAGCCGGGTGGAGCGTTTCACCGAAAAGCAGATCGAACTGGTCACCACATTCGCCGACCAGGCGGTCATCGCGCTCGAGAACGTGCGGCTGTTCGAGGCGGAGCAACAGCGCTCGCGCGAACTCACCGAATCGCTCGAACAGCAGACCGCGACGGCGGACGTGCTGCGCGTCATCAGTTCGTCGCCCGGTGAGCTGGAACCGGTGTTCCAGGCGATGCTGGAGAATGCCACCCGCATCTGCGAAGCAGAATTCGGCAATCTGCTGCTCTACGACGGCGCCACATTCCATGTTTCGGCGATGCACGGCGACGTGCCGGAATGGATCGAGCTACGGCGGCGCGATCCGGTGCTGCATTTCGGGCCGCACAATCCGCTGCAGAGCATCGTTACAACACATCAGGCGCAACATATCGTCGATACTCGTGTCGACGAGGCTTACCTCGAAGGTGACGCCTCGTTTACGGTGCTCGTCGATCTGACCGGGGCCCGCACGCTGCTCATGGTCCCCATGCTCAAGGAAAACGAGCTCATCGGCATCATCGGCATCTATCGCCAGCAGGTTCGGCCGTTCACCGACAAGCAGATCGCGCTGGTGCAGAACTTTGCCGCCCAGGCGGTCATCGCCATCGAGAACACGCGGCTGCTCAAGGAATTGCGGCAGCGCACGGACGATCTTTCCGAATCGCTGGAGCAGCAGACGGCAACGTCGGAAGTGTTGCGTGTCATCAGCTCGTCGCCTGGTGAATTGGCGCCCGTATTTGAAGCTCTGCTGGCGAATGCCGTGCGCATCTGTGACGCGAAGTTTGGCCTGCTGTTTCTGCCGGAGGGGAATGACGCGCACCGGATCGTCGCGTTGCACGGGGCGCCCCCCGCGTTCGCCGAATCGCGGCGGCACGAACCTGTCATAAAGCTAAATCCCGCCACCACGCTTGGACGCGTGGCGGCGACGAAGCAGGTCGTTCAGGTCGACGACGTCCGGGCTGACCCTGCTTATACGAGCGACCCCACCCGATCTCCGCTCCTCGAGCTCGCCGGCGCGCGCACCATGCTTAATGTGCCGATGCTGAAGGAGGACGAGCTGGTCGGGCAGATCGCAATCTACCGCCAGGAGGTTCGGCCGTTCACCGACAAGCAGATCGAGTTGGTGCAGAATTTTGCCGCCCAGGCTGTGATCGCCATCGAGAACACGCGGCTGCTCAACGAGCTGCGCCAATCGCTGGAGCAGCAGACGGCGACGGCGGATGTGTTGCGCGTCATCAGTTCGTCGCCCGGCGAGCTGGAGCCGGTGTTTCAAGCCATGTTGGAAAATGCCACGCGCATCTGCGAGGCCAAGATCGGGATTCTCTTCAAATATGAGGATGGCGCCTATAGCGCCGTCTCGCTGCTCGGCGTGGCGCCGGCCTATGCGGAATACCTCAATCGCGGACCGATACGGCCCGGTCCCGAGACTGGAATGGGCCGCGTCGCCAACACGCGGCAGACAGTCCAAATTGCCGATACGCAGGCCGAGCAAGCTTATGCCGACCGCGAACCTTTCCGCGTCGCGACGGCCGAGCTTGGCGGAGCGCGAAGCCTGCTCAACGTACCGATGCTCAAGGAAGGCAAATTGATCGGCGCGATCGGCATCTACCGCCAGGAGGTGAGGCCGTTCAGCGACAAGCAGGTTGAATTGGTCACGAACTTCGCCAATCAAGCCGTGATCGCCATCGAGAACACCCGGCTGCTCAATGAATTGCGCCAATCGCTGGAGCAGCAGACGGCGACGGCGGATGTGCTCAAGGTTATCAGCTCGTCGCCTGGCGACCTTGAGCCCGTTTTTCATGCAATGCTGGAAAATGCGACGCGCATTTGCACGGCTGAATTTGGAACGCTGTACCGTTACGACGGAGAGATGTTTCACATCGCAGCGGAGATCGGAACGCCCGCGGAATATTCAGAGGTGCGAAGACAGCGCGGCCCGTTTGCTCCGAGACCGGGCGGCCTGCTCGATCAGGTTGCGCGAACGCAGCAGACGACCCATACCGCCGACGACGCCGCTCAGGACAGTATGCATGCGCGGCTTGGTGGGGCGCGTTCTCGGGTTTGCGTTCCGATGCTGAAGGATGATGTTTTGGTGGGCGCCATCAGTATCTACCGGCAGGAAGTACGGCCCTTCGCCGAAAAGCAAATCGAATTGCTGGAGAACTTCGCCGCCCAGGCCGTCATCGCCATCGAGAACACGCGGCTGCTCAACGAATTGCGCCAGCGCACGAGCGACCTCACCGAGTCGCTCGAGCAGCAGACCGCGACTTCGGAAGTGCTTCGCGTGATCAGCGCCTCTCCCGGTGAATTGGAGCCAGTGTTTCAGGCCATGCTGGAAAACGCGACGCGCATCTGCGAAGCGAGCTTCGGCAACCTGCTGCTGCGCGAAGGCGACGCATTTCGAGCCGTCGCGCTGCATAACCCGCCGCCCGCCTATATCGAGGAGCGCCAGCGCAATCCGCTGATGCGGCCCGGCGCGGAGAGCGGTCTTGGTCGCCTCGCCGCGACAAAGCAGGTTGTCCACATTGTTGACCTGCAGGCAAGTCAAGCCTATCGCGACGGCGTCGCCAGCACCGTCCTCCTGGCCGACGCCGCCGGCGCGCGAACTTACCTCGGGGTGCCGATGCTCAATGACGATGTGTTGATCGGCGCCATCATCATCTATCGGCAGGAAGTCCGGCCGTTCACCGACAAGCAGATCGCGCTGGTACAGAATTTCGCCGCCCAGGCGGTGATCGCCATCGAGAACACGCGGCTGCTCAGCGAATTGCGGCAATCGCTGGAGCAGCAGACGGCGACCGCGGATGTGCTCAAGGTTATCAGCCGCTCGACCTTCGACCTGCAGACTGTGCTCGATACTTTGACTGAATCCGCAGTCCGGCTTTGCCACGCGGACAAAGGCGCGATTTTCCTGCGTGACGACGACAAGTATCGTATTGCCGCAATTCACGGATTCCCGTCGCAGGCGAGGCAATACGCATTGGAGCATCCGATAAACGCGGGTCGGGGCACTCTTGTCGGCCGCGTCGCGCTGACCGGCAAAGTCACGCAAATTCCCGATGTGCTGGCGGATCCCGAATATGAAGGGGCCGGCTTTCAGAAAGCCTTCGGATTCCGAACCAATCTGGGCGTGCCGTTGCTGCGCGACGGGGTGACCATCGGCGTGTTCTCGATGACGTGCGATGAGGTGAAGCCGTTCACCGATAAACAGATCGAATTGGTGACGACATTCGCAGACCAAGCCGTCATCGCTCTCGAAAACGCGCGGCTGGTCAGCGAATTGCGGCAGTCGCTGGAGCAGCAGACGGCCACGGCGGACGTGCTTGGGGTCATCAGCTCGTCGCCCGGCGAGCTTGAGCCAGTGTTCCAGGCAGTGTTGGCGAACGCGACGCGGCTATGCGAGGCCAATTTCGGCGTTCTGCAACTTTGCGAGGATGGCGGCTTCCGCATGGTGGCGATGCACAATCCGCCGCCTGCCTATGCCGAGGCGCGGCGCCGCCAACCGGTCATCCATCCCGGCCCGCTGACGCCGCCGGCGCGGGTGGCTGCAACCAAAAAGTTGCTGCACATCGCTGACCTGACTCGCGAGGAGGCTTACCAAGTCCGCGATCCTTCGACTGTTCGGTTCGTCGAAGTGGCCGGAGTCCGCACGCTGCTTGTGGTACCGATGCTCAAGGAAAACGAGCTGATCGGTGAAATCAGCGTTTACCGTCAGGAAGTGCGGCCATTCGCCGACCGGCAGATCGCGCTGTTGCAAAATTTCGGCGCCCAGGCCGTGATCGCTATCGAAAACACCCGGCTGCTCAACGAATTGCGCCAGCGCACCGACGATCTCTCCGAGGCGCTGGAACAGCAGACCGCCACCTCCGAAGTCCTCAAGGTCATTTCCAGCTCACCCGGCGATCTGCAGGCGGTGTTCAGCGCGCTGTTGGAAAATGCCGTGCGCATCTGCGGTGCCAAGTTCGGCGCCCTGCCGCTTTGGGAGGGCGATAGCTTCAGGATTGGTGCTTTGCACAATCCCCCGCCGGCCTTCGCGGCAGCGGCGCAGCGCGGGCTGCGTCCAGGTCCGAACGCGCCGGTCGGCCGCATGGCAATCAGCAAGCAGGTCGTTCATGTCGCCGACATTACTCAGGATCCCGGCTACATCGAGCGCGATCCTCTTGTGGTGGCCGGCGTCGAGCAAGGCGGCTACCGAACGATCCTCGCGGTGCCGATGCTGAAGGAAGACGAGGTGATCGGCGGCATCGTCATCTTTCGTCAGGAGGTCCGGCCGTTCACCGACAAGCAGGTCGAGCTGGTGCAGAATTTTGCCGCCCAGGCCGTCATCGCCATCGAGAACACGCGGCTGCTCAACGAATTGCGGCAGTCGCTGGAGCAGCAGACGGCGACGGCTGAAGTTTTGAGCGTCATAAGTTCGTCGCCCGGCGAGTTGGAGCCGGTATTCCAAGCCATGCTGGAGAACGCCACGCGAATATGCCAAGCCCAATTCGGCATGTTGAATCTCTACGATGGGAGCAACTTCCGCAATGTTGCACTACAAAACCCGCCGCCCCAATTCGCGAGGCGGCTTGGTGAGATCATCCGCCCCCACCCAGAAAGTGGCCTAGCCAGGGTCGCCCGGACCAGACAGATCGCGCACATCGACGATCTTCGAACCAGTCAACCCTACCTGGACGGGGACAAAACGGTGGTCGATGTTGCCGACCTTGGCGGCGCTCGCACGGTTCTGATTGTTCCGATGCTTAATGAAGGCAAGCTTCTTGGAGCAATCTCCATCTACCGCCAGGAGGTCCGTCCTTTCACCGACAAGCAGATCGGGCTGGTCAAGAACTTCGCCGCGCAGGCGGTGATCGCCATCGAGAACACGCGGTTGCTCAACGAATTGCGGCAATCGCTGGAGCAGCAGACGGCGACGGCAGATGTGCTCAAGGTCATCAGCCGCTCGACGTTCGATCTGCAAACGGTGCTCGATACGCTGACCGAGTCAGCCGCCAGGGTTTGCGCGGCTGAAAAGGGCGTCATCTTTCAGCGCGACGGTGATTTGTACCGGCTCGGCGCGAACTTCGGATTTTCGGGCGATGCCGCGCAGTACGCGCTCGACCACCCGCAGCAAGCGGGCCGCGGTAGCGCGGTTGGGCGCGTCGCGTTGGAGGGCAAGGTAATTCATATCCCCGACGTGCTGGCCGATCCCGAATACAGCGCGGCTGGCTATCAGCGGGCATTTGGGTTCCGAACCATCCTCGGTGTGCCGCTCCTGCGTGACGGGACGACGATCGGCGTCTTTGCGCTTACCCGCGACAAGGTGAACCCATTCAGCCAGCAGCAAATCGATTTGGTGACCACTTTCGCCGACCAGGCGGTGATCGCCATCGAGAACGTCCGGTTGTTCGAGGACGTTCAGAAGCGCACCGACGATCTCGCCGAGTCGTTGGAGCAGCAAACTGCAATCGGTGAGATCCTGCGCGTGATATCGAATTCGCCAAGCGACGTGCAGCCGGTGCTTGATTCAGTCGCCGAACACGCCGCTCGCATCTGCGAGGCGCAAATAGTCGATATCTTTCTTGTCGAAAACGACATGCTGCGCGACGCCGCTTCGTACGGCGACCTTGGACGGCCGCCGGCAATGAGGTTGGATCGCTCTACAGTGTCGGGGCGCTCCATTTGCGATCTGCGGCCGGTCCACATCGTCGATCTACACAGCGCCGGCGAGGAATTCGATCTTGGGCGAGAATTAGCGATCAAGTTCGGGCATCGCAGCATCCTTGCCGTGCCTTTGATCCGCGAGGGTCGCGCACTCGGCACCATCCTGGTCCGCCGAACCGAGGTGCGACCGTTCGAGCAAAAGGACATCGCTCTTCTGACGACTTTTGCCGACCAGGCGGCGATTGCCATTGAGAACGTGCGCCTATTCAAGGCCGAGCAGCAGCGCACCGAGGAACTGAGCGCCGCGCTGGAGCAACAGACCGCCACCGCAGATGTGCTTAAGATCATCAGCCGTTCGACCTTCGATCTGCAGACGGTGCTCGATACGCTGGTCGAATCGGCCGCGCGACTGTGCGAAGCGGAGAAGGTCTCCATCAACCGCAAGCGCGGCGATGGCTATCGCGGCGTCGCGATGCGCGGTTTCTCGCCTGAGTTCAAGGCATTTATGGCCGAGCACCCGATTCCGGGCGGCACCGGCTCGGTCGTCGGCCGCACGGTGATGGCAGGCAAAACCATCCAGATTGCCGACGTGATGACCGATTCGGATTATAAGATGACGGACGTGATAAGGGCCGCTGGCGTGCGCACCTTGCTGGGCGTACCGATGCAGCGCGAAGGCACTCCGACGGGCGTCCTGGTGCTGATGCGAGGCGAGGTGCGGCCGTTCACCGAGAAGCAGATCGAACTGGCGCAAACCTTTGCCGATCAGGCGGTCATTGCTATCGAGAACGTGCGCCTCTTCGAAGAGATCCAGGACAAGAGCCGGCAGGTCGAGGAAGCCAGCAAGCACAAGTCGCAGTTCCTCGCCAATATGAGTCACGAGCTGCGAACGCCGCTCAATGCCATCCTCGGCTATACCGAGCTCATTCTCGATGGCATCTACGGCGAGGCGCCGGACAAGATGCGCACCGTGATGGAGCGCGTGCAGTCCAACGGCAAGCACCTGCTCGGCCTGATCAACGACGTGCTCGATCTGTCGAAAATCGAGGCCGGGCAGTTGGTGCTGTCGATCCAGGATTATTCCATCAAGGACGTGGTGCACGGCGTCTACAGTGCGGTCGAGCCGCTGGCGAGCGGCAAGAAGCTTGCCTTCAAGATCGACGTGCCGCCGAACCTGCCGCCGGCCCGCGGCGACGACCGCCGCCTGACCCAGGTGCTGCTCAATCTGGTCGGCAATGCGATCAAGTTCACCGACTCCGGCGAGGTCGCCGTCAAGGCTGCGGCGTCGAACGGCGCCTACACCATCTCGGTACGCGATACCGGCCCGGGAATAGCGGAAGCGGACCAGGCGAAGATTTTCGACGAATTCCAGCAGGCCGACAGCACGCAGACCAAGGCCAAGGGCGGCACCGGGCTCGGGCTGTCGATCGCAAAACGCATCATCGAAATGCACGGCGGCAAATTGTGGGTCGAATCCAGCCTCGGCGCCGGCTCGACCTTCTCGTTCACGGTGCCGTTGCGCGTCGAACACCAAGCGGGGAAGTCATGAGCAAGCGGATTCTCGTCGTCGAGGATCAGGAGGATAACCGTCAAATCCTGCGCGATCTTCTCGCCAGCGCCGGCTATGCCATGAGCGAAGCCGGCGATGGCGAAGCAGGCGTCGTTGCGGCCAGGACGGAACGCCCCGATCTTATTCTCATGGACATTCAGCTGCCGCTGCTCGACGGCTACGAGGCGACGCGGCGCATCAAGGCCGATCCCGATCTCAAAGCCATCCCGATCATCGTCGTGACGTCGTATGCCTTGAGCGGCGATGAGGCCAAGGCGCGCGCCGCCGGCTGCGACGCCTATGTCACAAAGCCGTATAGTCCCCGTCAATTATTGGCAAAGATCAAGGAGTTCTTGCCCGCTTAGGATTGCCAGGCGCTTCGCCCAACAACCGAATCATCGATTGCAAGACGAGCATGAACAATCCCGCCCGCATCCTCGTAGTCGACGACAACGAAACCAACCGCGACATTCTGATTACGCGGCTGGAAAAGCACGGCTACCAATTGCTGCAGGCCGCCGACGGCGAAGAAGCGCTGGCGAGCGCCGCGCAGCATAGTCCCGACCTGATCCTGCTCGACGTGGAAATGCCGAAACTCGACGGCTTCGAAGTCTGCCGGCGGCTGAAGAACGATCCGGCGATGGCCTTCATCCCGATCATTTTGGTCACGGCACGGGCTGCCAGCCAGGATGTGGTCACCGGCCTGGACGCCGGCGCCGACGAATATCTGACCAAGCCGATCGATCAGGCGGCGCTGGTCGCCCGCGTGCGCTCGATGCTGCGCATCAAGGCGCTGCACGACCAGGTGCAGGCGCAAGCCGCCGACCTCGCCACCTGGAATCGCACGCTTGAAGAGCGCGTCGACCAGCAGGTCAGCGAGCTCGACCGCATGAACCGGCTGAAGCGCTTTCTGTCGCCGCAGATCGCCAAGCTCGTGGTGTCGTCGGGCGATGAGAAGTTGCTGGAAAGCCACCGCCGCGACATCACGGTGGTGTTCTGCGACCTGCGCGGCTTCACCGCGTTCGCCGAAAGTGCGGAACCGGAAGACATCATCGCGGTGTTGCAGGAATATTATCAATGCCTCGGTGAATCCATCGACCGCTTCGAGGGCACGCTGCAGCATTTCGCCGGCGACGGCTTGCTGATCATCTTCAACGATCCGCTA
>Ga0209517_10008401_pt1 | contig 12100 bp, 7 predicted proteins | sample PeaSoiMetSII2010_FD_187695 | JGI IMG/M metagenome (GOLD analysis project Ga0209517, IMG submission 187695) | Peat soil microbial communities from Weissenstadt, Germany - SII-2010 (SPAdes) (version 2) | ecosystem: Environmental > Terrestrial > Soil > Wetlands > Peat | place: Germany: Weissenstadt...
CACCAGTGCATAAGCGCCCACGGAGCCCGTGAGCCAGGGAAAGAAGTGGCGCTCGATGCCGCCCACCCCGGCCCCCAACATGGCCCCGATGAAAAGCGTTGGGGCAAACATGCCGCCCGGCGTCCCGCTCACGAAAGACAAAGTCGTGGCAATAATTTTGAACACTCCCAGAAGGAGCAGCAAGCGCCAGGTAAACTGGTCGTGCATGGCCTGGTCGATGGATTGATAACCCGCGCCCATGACCTGCGGGAGCCAGAGCCCGATCACACCGATCGCGAGGCCGGCCACCGCCGGTTGCAAATAGTGCGTCCAACGCGGGAGAGCCTTGAGCCGCGGACGCAAATACGCGACGAGTTTTACGAAGAACAGCGAGGCAGCCCCACCGATCACCCCCAGCGCGGCGTAAGCCAGCAACTCCGCGGGATGAACAAGGTGGTAGACGGGTATGCCGAACAGGGCCTGGTCGCCCAGAAACCACCGCGCCACGACCACGCTCGAGACGGCGGAAAGAACAATGGCACCGAGCACGCCAGCGCTCCACTTCCCGATGACCTCCTCAATCACGAACAGAACGGCCGAGATGGGAGCATTGAACGCCGCCGCCAGCCCCGCCGCCGCCCCCACCGGAGCGATCAGTCGCACTTTGTCCCGTGAAAAACGCATCCGCCGGCCCAAGGCAGATGCAATCCCCGCGCCCATTTGCAGCGAAGGGTCTTCGGGACCCAGGGATTGTCCGCTGCCGATGGCCAACGCGCAGGTCACAAACTTTCCAATGACCGTCCTGAAATGAACAAACCCGTCGTAAATGTAGACGGCGGCTTTGGTCTGGTTCACCCCGCTGCCACGTGTGCGCGGGAACACTTTCATCACCAGCAGAGCCACGATCAATCCCACGGCCGTGGGCGCCAGGAGGGCTCGACGCGGCGCGATAGACAACCCGGACCCGAAAAGGATCAGGTGTGTATACTCAATCGCAATGCGGAATAGGACCACCGCCAGCCCGGAGAAAAGGCCGATGATCACAGCCAGGAGGAGGAAAACCTGCTGCTCGCCCAGCGTCAGCCCGCCGCTTCCGAGTCGCAGCCGTTTTCGGATCAGCTCCACAAATTTCCCCGTAGCCGTAGGGACTTGCCCGGTCGCAGGAATGTTCACATTAGGCTCGATTTTGTTGGTCAACATTTGCGGCTCTGCCGCGCTGAGAGTCGACGAGAAATACCAATAGAACAGGTCCACCGGAGGACAGCGGTCTGCCTGTAAGGCTGCTCACTCGTTCGCTCCTTCCTGAATACGTGAAAGAAGCAACAGCGCGAGGTCAAGGCCCTGCGGCTCGCCGCAAACGCGCTCGGCGACCTGCTCGATCTGGAAAGCCATGTCCGTCGTCTGCAACAGTAAATCGGAATCGCGAGCCAAGTTGCGTGCGTTCACTTTCGGCTGTAGAGCCGCGGCCTGCGCGTGCAATTGCTGGAGATCGGACTCCTGCAGACCATTGTCGAATGATACGCCGCGGGCCGCGGCGCATTGGCTCAGCCTTTCCATGGCTTGGCTGAACGCCGCGAGCGCGCGCGAGGCGCGCTCCTGTGCCCTGAGGCGAGGCGCCAGAGGATCACTTTCCCGAATCAGGGTGGCTGTGTCCAGGAGCCGTTGGGACTGCGGCGAGAGCGCGCCCAGGCGTTTCGCACGGGAAAGATAGCGCCGGACAGCCGAGTAATCGCGCATCTGGAAGCTTGCCTCCCCCGCCGCCTCCAGCGCCGGAAGGTAATTGGGGTCAACCCGCAGTGCCTGGCGGAACAGGGGTGCGGCATGTTCGTACTCCCCGGATTGCATTAAGAGCAAGCCGACCCGAGTCTGGAGCGGAGGATCGTTCGGCAAGCCGCCGGTTAGCGCGATGAGTTCAGCCTGGGCCTGCGCCTTCTGCCCAACTTTGATAAGGAACTCCGCCAAGTCCAATCCGGTCGTGCGACGATGTTCGCCAGGATTTTCATCCCACTGCCCGTAAAGGGCGTCGTGGTAGTACTGAACAGCCTCCTGTACCGACCCCGACCGGGCGGCCAATTGCGCCAACTCCAGGTTGAGCGTGCCATTGCCAGGCTCTCTATCCCACAAGGCCAGCAGGTAGGCACGCGCCTGGCGGAGATGGCCGGCCGCGGTCAGCGCGTGCGCCAGCTTAAATTCAATCAGCGGGTCGTTATGCGAGTAGATCAGCGCGGTCCGGAAATCCTCGATGGCCGCTTCCGCATGGCCTGCCGTGAGGTCCCGCTCGCCCCGGGCGTACCACCGTTGGGCCAAAGAGTGTTCCTTCGCATGATAGGCCGTCACCGAAAAGCCAGTGGCGATAAAGAGGACGATCAGAGCGGCGAGACTTGCGAGCAGAAGTTCGTTACGCGACAGCGACCAGAGGAGCCTCGGGTCGTCGCCGCAGGCAGGGCACTTCCCTTCCCCCCACGGTATCATCTGGCCGCATTTTTCGCACCTTCGCTCCACTTCCATCCTTTCCCTACCCCCTACTTAGAATATATAACAAGATAGCGTCGCTCGGTGACTTGGGCGTGCTCCCCGGCGGCGCTTTGGCCGGACTTTTCGCGTAGCGCCAACTCCCAACGCGTTGTCGCGCCGCGACGATTTCTTTATGTTCGCGGTGGCCCGGAAGAGCGAAACACAGAGGTCACAGAGAATAGCTCACAGAGCGCACCGAGAAGAAAAAACGGTCAATATTTCTTTCTCCGTGATCTCTGTGGCCTTTCTCTCTGTGGCCTCTGTGTTGGAGGCTTTTGGTTGCGGCTCTGCTGCGCTGAACTACTGAGGGTAAGTTTCTTCGCGGCGCGCCAAGAAAAGCAGATCCTTCGCGCAGTTTACCCTGAGCGAAGTGAATAGGCTCAGGATGACATGTCATTCTGAGCGAAGCGAAGAATCTGCATTGGGTTGAGGCTCCGCCGCGCTGTGTTAAACTACCTGGTGGGAATTTAGGCAAAGCGTTTTGCTCGTCACTCTTCACTCATCACTCGTCACTGCTCTTATGCCTCGCAACTTCGGATTGACAGGTGGGATCGCCTCCGGAAAAAGCACCGTGGCGCGCATCCTGGAGGAGTTGGGAGCCAAAGTGATCGACGCGGACCGAGTGGGCCACGAACTGCTCCGGCGCTCCCACCCCGTCCACCAGCAAGTTGTGGCGCGCTTTGGGCAGGAGATCCTGAGACCGGACGGCGAGATCGACCGCGCGCTCCTGGGCGCAATGGTCTTTGCTGACCCGCAAAGGCTCCGCGAACTCTCTGCGATCGTCCACCCCAGCCTGATCGCGCGCGTCGATGAACTCGCCGCACAGTTGCGCGCCGGGCGCCCCGGAGTCGTGATCGTCGTCGACGCCGCGGTAATCTATGAGGCCGGGGTCGCGGATCGCTTCGCAAAAATCCTGGTGGCATGGTGCCGTCCTGAACAGCAAATCGAACGGCTGATGGCGAAAACCGGTCTTTCCCGTGAAGATGCCCTCCGGCGAGTCGCATCCCAGATTCCCTCCGAAGAGAAGCGCCGCCGCGCCGACTATGTGATTGATTGCTCAGGAAGCCTTGCGGAGACACGAACCCAGGCGGAGGGCATTTACCCTGAATTGCAACGCTCGGCGGAAATCGAAATTCGAAACTCGAAATTCGAAACTCGAAATCCGAAATCCGAAATTCAAACGTGAAGGTCGGGTTCAAGTTTCCTATTCCGATTTTCGAATTTCGAGTTTCGAATTTCGTGTTTTCAGGCCTCTGGCGAATTTCGAATTTCGAATTTCGAATTTCGATCTTGCGGTCTCGAGCCGCGCGCTGCCCACTCCTCGCCTTGCCGCCGCAGTTCATCGAGAGCACCCTGCACTTGCTGGAGCTTGGAGGCCTGCTCCTCCTCGCCGGCTTGCGGCGCCACCACGATGGGCGGCGCGATAAATACCGCCGCTTGCGAAAAGGGATAAGGGAACTGCGTCAAGTCCCAGGTGCGGCGGAAAACATAGGTCTGGCGCAGGGCGACATGAAAACAGAGAATGGCGGCGCCGGTCGCCTTGGAAAGCATCACCGAGCCGCGTTTGGCAACCCATCGCGGCCCGCGTGGTCCGTCGATGGTGAAAGCCGCATCGCGTCCCTTCTGTAAGCACTCGATCATTTCCGTCAGGGCCAGCGACGCTCCCCGAGTGCTGGAGCCGCGCGCCGCTCCGTAGCCGTGCTTCTGGATAATTCTGGCGATGTACTCACCGTCAAAATTCCGGCTGGTCATCACCACAATTCCGCGTTTTCTCCAGAACCAGCAAGCGGAAAAGATTTCGCGATGCCAGAAAGTGTAAATCAGCCCTTTGCCCAGCTTGCTGGCGGCTTCCCAGTTTTCCCACCCGTGAACTTCCCACCGCAGGCTGCGCCCGACGAGCAGTACGGCAAGATAACCTGCCCAACTGGCCAGGAGAATCTGAACACGCTGCCAGAAACCAAAGGATTGCGGGTTCTTGCGCAGGCGAACTTCACGCCGCACCGAGGGATCGGCCTCGCTCGTGGCGCCGGCGGCAGGGGTATCAAGCGGTGAATCAGACATAGCGGCGAAGGGGCCGTTCTTGCGCGCCGTTGGGCTAATGAGCGAATTTGTTGACGATCCTCGGAAGGGCGGGGCTTCAGCCCCGCCGACTCCGAGCGGACGGTCGAAGGGCCTTTAGGCCCTGAAGCCAGTATGGCTTGAGGGGCTAAAGCCCCAAAAACTGGCGCATTTCCTGCGGCGGGGCTGAAGCCCCGCCCTTCCCTCACTAACGGAGAACATGGCTTACATCTAGAACTAGACACTAGTCAGATTGAAACTGCCACACCGAGGTGTCTTTGAGGCCGGGCGCTGCGGCCGTTTGGCGGGATGGCGTCTGCCCGCGGCTATTGTCCGCCGCCGCCCTGCGGCAGGTCCGCCATCTCTTCCCTCAGGATTTGCGCCACGGCGGGTTCCGAGCCGGATTCCTTCCGGATTTGATCGTAAAGCTGCCGCGCCCGCGCCGGCTGGGAACTCTTCATGGAATCCGCCAACGCCATCAGCGCCGTCGCCCTGGGCACCGTCAAAGTGGGATGGTCGGCAAGGTTCTGATAGATTCTGTCTGCTTCTTGCGTCTTGCCGGTCTTGAGAAACTCGTTGGCCAGAGCTAACTGAGCCAATGAGGCGATGTCGCGGTCTCCATCCCGGCTGGCCTCTTGCAGGGTATTAATGGCCACCGTGGAGTTTCCAAGGAGGGATTCGCAGAGTCCCGCGTGATAAAGCGCAATACCCACGGCTTTCGGCCGGGGGAACAGGCGGTACTTGGCTGCAATGGCGTTGAATTTCAACAGCGCTGCCTTGTACCTGTCGGCGGTGGTCGGATAGCTCTCCGTACCAGGGGGCATGCTTCCCGGCGCGACGATCCCCACATAGGCCTGGAAAGTCCTCAGGGCGCCAGCAAGATCGAGATTCGCATTGGCTTCCTGCTCGCTGAGGTAGTACTTCATGCCGACCGCCGAGCCCACCACCACAATCGCCAGAATCGCCACCGTCACGATTTCCTTTAGGTGCTCCGTCATGTAATGCTCGAGTTGGTCCAGCGATTCCTTGAATTCGTCCTGCTTCAATTCGTGGCGGGTCAAACGGTCCATAAGAGAGTCTCCTCAATACCGCGAAATCAACCCATCTTAACAACCTCGCGGGAACGCGTCAATACTCAAAGACGACTCACTTTGGCCAGGAAATGCCACACCGCCGGCGTTTGCCGTGGATCGAAGTCTGAAGCTGCCGGAAGCTCACGGACAGCGGCGGCCATGCCGCGGCCTGCTGTTTCTCGACCAAAAGGCCCTTCCGAGGATACCGCGGCGGCGGGGTCCGGCCACTCGGATGGAGTCGCCCAACCCACTCCAGGGGCAGCCGCCAAAGCTCGCGGCGCAAGCTCGGGATATCCCCGTGTTGCACTTCCGGCGGCAGGCAAAGCTTCGGAAACGCCCGAACCCACTCCCCAGACGCGACCGATGATTGCGCAACCCCCGACCTCAGTCCCGACCCCCGCGGGGAGTTGGGCAAGAGTGGGAGCCGGACGCCAGCTACCGACAGCCACAATGAGCGCCAGCAAGGCTAGGAATAACCTGCCACGCAGCATCTGCGTGTTCGCAGCCTGTACCTTCGAAGCTCGCATCTCATGCTCCATAATAGTAGCCTACCACATGGAATTGAGAAAATGGGAAATAGTGCAAAAAATGATAAGATTTTTTCTATCAGCCTGCATCTAAACGAAATAGAGTTTTGCAAAACTTCCACAATGTGAAAAAAGGCCCTTCCTCTGTCCCTCTTTGACACATATATGCAGAAATCTGCATATACCGGCCCTCAAGGACTTTTAGTCTGATGCGCATCCTGTTCCTGAACGAGTATTCTCATCTTGATGTGGCTTCTACCACGCGTACTCCTGAATCTGGAATCCGGAATGTCGAATTTCGGACCTGCCGCGCTGTGGGTGCCCGCCTGGCGCAAGCCGCCTGCGTCTTTCGCGTGAGGCGTTCCACGGCGATGTAAGCTTATATTTATAGGCTCTGAACTTTCCGCGGTCAAAACACGCCATGGCTCAACTGCAGCGGAACGAGCCATCTGCAATTGCCGAACCGGTGACAAATCTTGAAAACGCCGGTCGAGTTTGTGTTACACTGAATGCGTCGCAATTATGGGACGCGCCGCGGCGGAAGGGTTTTGGATTGCGCCGTTAATGGCGTATTCGAACGTCACGACCTTGCGTCGTTACGTTGAGTCCATACCGGAAGCGTAGCGCTAGCGGCGGGTCCTCTTGCAGGAGCGTACCGAAACCCGCGAGAGGCCCTAGCGCAGAGTTCGCCGGAAAGCAGTCGCTCTGTTTGCTGCTGCACGTCCTACGAAGCTCCCGTAAATCATTCGATGGGCCGTTAGCTCAATCGGTAGAGCAACTGACTCTTAATCAGTAGGTTGGGGGTTCGATTCCCTCACGGCTCACCATTCATTCTAAATGGCTTACTCAATATCAAGACATACGCTGAAACCTCAAGATGCTACCCACCTGCTACCCAAATAAGGAAAATCCACAGGTTTCGGCGTCAATGTGTCCGTGAGGCCCGATACCAGAAATCATGCGGCCTTAGCGATGGTCTGCGGATTAGCCGGGGTTACGGTGGGGCGTCATTGTTCGGAGATAGGTGACGTACCGGCCCGTGGAGCAGCGTACCGGCCCGGAGTGGCCACATAGAGTGGCCACCCTGTTTTGGGCGATGACGTGCGTACCGTACGTGTGCCCGTGTATGCGTGGGTAGAGGCCGAAAAAAGAAAAACGGCAACCGCTGTAGCGCCAACTTCGACGGCTGCCTAACCAGACCCAAGCCACCGGTCGGTATCTCACCTGCGGACGACCGAGGGTTACTGTGGACGGTGCCAGGATAGCGGCCCTACGCACCCAAGGCCGCTCGTGGAGAACGGTCTGCCGAGAAGTTCGGCGTTTCAAAGGGAAGCGCCCAGCGGGCTTTCTATAGCCTGTCTGGAATTGGTGCATGTTTGACCCGCTGATTCTCTGGTAGCGTATCCTCGCATTGAGGTGAGATAGCCACCACTACGCCATCAGGTCCGCCGGAGGTTGGGTCAGTTCGCCTTCCCTATTGTTTAACATGGGGATTTCCCAACAGTTATCTGAAGGAAAGCTATGTGGTCGGCCACTGTACGCGAGCACGCCGGCCTCACCTCGCCGAAGAAAAGCCACCGGGGAGTACGTCCGCAAAGGAACCGCGGACCTAAACTCTCTCTGAGCGGCCCGCACAACCAATCGGTTTACTGTATAATAATCACACACCGCATGTCGGGCGATACATCACCTTTGGGACCGTTTGCGAGGGGTGGCCTGCGAGACCTCTTTCTGAGTTACAACGGCTGCGACCGCAATGAGGTAGTGAAGGTGCGGCAGCTTTTGAGCTTGCGGAACATCTCCACCTTTTTTGATCGCGCCGACCTCACTCCCGGCCAGCCTTGGTTTGACGAACTCGAGTCGGCTCTGCGTCAGGTGCGAGGCATAGCCGTGTTCATAGGCAAAGAAGGGCTCGGTACGGTCCAAAAGCGTGAAATGCAATTTGCGCTCGCTCGGCAAGCGATGGAAGAAAAGGAAGGAAGGCCGTTTTCCGTCATACCCGTTTTGCTGCCGGGATGCGACGCCGAGATGGTCTCGGGATTTCTCGCGCTCAACACCTGGGTTGATCTGAGGCGCGATCTCGAGGATCCCCGCGCCATCGATTCCTTCGAAACTGCGGTCCGGCAGCGGGCGGCGCAACCATCAGAAGCGCCGGCCGCCCTCTGTCCTTTTCGCGGCCTCAATGCCTTCCGGGAGGAAGACGCACTTCTGTTCTTCGGACGCGAGGCGTTTTCCCGGAAGCTCCTGGGCCAGATTCTCAAACAGGATCTGGTAGCCGTGATCGGCCGCTCGGGCAGCGGGAAGTCGTCGGTCGTGCAAGCAGGGCTCCTGCCGCTACTCCGGCTGCAAAGACCTCCGCAGGAAACCTGGGAGGCGGTGATCTTTTCACCCGGCAGCAAGCCGTTTCACCGTTTGGCCGCACAGTTAGTACCGCTGTGGTCCCCGCCGGAGCGCGACCAGACGGACATCACTACAGAAGCAGAGAAGCTGGGAAACCGCCTGTCGGGTGGCGAGGTGACGCTGGCGGGCTTCATCGACCTGGCCGTGAAGCATCTCCCTGACACGAGCCGCTTGCTCGCCGTTGTCGATCAGTTCGAGGAACTGTTTACACAGACTACTCAGGCCGAGCTGCGCCAACACTTCGTCGACCAGTTGCTGGAGGCTGCGCGGGCTTCGAATTTGAAGGTGGTTCTCACCTTGCGTGCGGACTTCTACAGCAAGGTCATCGAGCTCAGAAATCTGAGTGATGCGATCGAAGCCGGCGTCGTCAATGTGGGCGAGATGACAAAGGACGAGTTGCGGCAGGCGGTGGAAGAACCTGCGCAGCGCTCCGGCTTGAGGTTTGAATCCGGCTTGCCCGAGCGGATCCTGGATCGCGTGGAACAGCAACCAGGCAGCCTGCCGCTCCTTGAGTATGCACTGACGGAGCTTTGGCAGCGGCGCAAGGACGGCCAGCTTACACACGCAGCTTACGATGCCATTGGCGGGGTGGATGGGGCCATCAGCAAGCGCGCGGAAGAGCAGTTCGAAAAGCTCACTGTCGCGCAGAGGGAGATCGCGATCTCCGCGCTCTCCCGCCTCGTGCGCGTGTCTTCCGCCGCCGAAGAGAGCACTGACACACGGCAGGTGGTCAGCCTGAGCGAGTTCGACGCCGACGCGCAAGCCGTGATGCGTATTCTTGCCGCCCGCGAGGCGCGCCTGGTCGTGATGGGCCGCGATGATGCCAGCGGCAAGGAAACTGTTGAGGTGGCCCACGAGGCCCTCATCCGCGGATGGGCTGACCTGAAGCGATGGATCGACAAAGACCGTGAGTTCCTTCTCTGGCGACAGCAATTACTTCCCTTTCTGGAAAAATGGCGGGATCTCGGCAAGGACCGTAACTCTGCTCTACTGCACGGCGTTTACCTCACGGAAGCGCGGCGCTGGTTGCGAGATCGCGGCAAGGATTTGAGTTCCGACGAGCGCCAGTTCGTCCAGGCGAGCGAAGGACCAGAGGTCAGGTCCAGATTCTGGAAACGATTAGCGGCCGCAGCCGCCGTGGCTATCGTGCTTGCCGTCGGCGCCTGGCTGTGGTGGACCCGATCTGATTTTTATCAGATCCAAAGGTCAATTGACGCGGGTGCGGAGTTCGTCGCTCTTGCTGACGCGGAATCTGCGAAACCGTGGCTGTCAAACCTGGTATTGAGCGGCAGAACCCGTCAGGCGCTGGGTGAGGCTCACTCGATCGGAAATGCGAACCAGCGCGGCCTGGCGCTCTCGAGTCTGGCGCTGACTTTGGTACGGTCCGGCCACACCGCGGAATCCTCGCAGCTTGTCCAAGAAACACAACGGACCCTTTCCCAAATGGAATCTCCCAACGACCGAGAGTCTGCGGCATGTTATGCCGCGGCGGCAATGGCGGCGGCTGGACGTGCCGAAGAGGCACTCTCCGCTGCGGCGGGATTCCAGTCTAAGGGATTCTGCGGGGCCCAGATGGCTACAGAGCTGGCGAAGACGGGCAAGCTGGATAAGCTGATAGAAGCCGCCGGTCATCGCGGCGCCCCTTTGAATGACGAGGGAGTCCTGGCCAATATCGCCAGAGTGCTCGCATCTTTCGGTCACACGGATGAGGCTTTAGCCTTGACCGAGCTGATTAAGACTCCCGCAATGAACGCGTACGCCACGGCTCAGATCGCTGTGGCGCTCGGACACGCCGGCAAGGCCGAGAAGGCCGGCGTTCTCGCCGAAGAAGCACTCCGAACATCACAGAACGTGAAGGATGAACCGAACCGCAGCTATGTCTTCAACTGGGTAGTTGTAGGGCTAACGGCAGCAGGCAAGGTGACTGAAGCTCTGCGCGTCAGCGAAGACATTCGCGATCACGTGTCGCACGATCAAGCTCTGCTTGATCTTGCGGAGAGCCTGGCCGTATCCGGCAGGATCGATGACGCCATCCCCTTGGCCCAGAAGTTGAGAAACCCGAAATCAGGACCGTTGCTTTTCGGTACCGTCGTAACTGCATTGGCCAGGGCCGGAATGGGGAGCGAGGCGGTCGACACTTTATTGCGTCTCGAGCAAAAAGGGTCGGTCGCCGAAAACGCCCTGGGGGGATCGGTGGACCTGCCGACGGTGGTGGAGTTCGTGGCTGGAACGAAACCGCAAGACGCCCTCACGCTTGCACGCCAGATCAACGAGCCAGGTCCAAGGAGGCGTGCTCTCGCGGCCGTGGCGGATGCACTTAAGCGGGCCGGCAACACTGACGAAGCGCGCAAGGTCGCCCTGGAAGCCTTGGCTGAGAACCGGGATGCCCGGGAACCTGGAAATGATGGCGCTCTCAGCTTGCGCACTCAGGAATTCGCCATCCTTATGGCTGCTGCGAGCAATGGTGCGATCTCCAGAGAATCCCAGAAGGCCGGCAACGAGGCGTTGGCCAGCGCTGGAATCATCGCCGATGACCGGGATAGGTCGCGTGCCTTCGCCAACGTGGCAGAGGCATTCGCCCGAGTTCATTCCTACCGCCAAGCTCGCCTGACCGCCGAACGCTGCACAAGTTCCGAAGATAAGCTCTCTTCCTTCGCCGCCATCCTGCGCGAATACACCATCCAGCACCACCCCGAGTCGGCAAAAGCATTCGCGGAGGCATCCGACTAACAGCCACGCCAGATTCAAAGCAGCGGCTGGGCCTCGACGCCTGTGGGCCGGCGGCGGCCAACACTAGGTAGCGCCACGAGGCAAGCCCAGGGCCGTCGGATAATGGTTGAGAACAGCCCAAGTATCCAACAAAGATTTACAGGTCACACAGGGTTCGCCTGGAATAAGCGGTGGAGACCGTTGGTACACTCGCGGTGTCCTTTCGGTAAAGCTGCGCGACTTGAGCTGACGGAAATTGTTAACGTCTGTCCGGCGCCCCACGGGGCGAGGAGGGCAGACGATGACCAACGAGATTCCTGACATTCCCCCTGACATGCGGAAGGTTTATCGGCGGCTGCGGCGATGGCGCAGTTCGCACGCTCGCCGTGTGCCGTTTCCAGATGCTTTGTGGGCGGCGGCAGGAGCACTGGCGCGGGAGCATGGGATAAACCGCACGGCGAAGGCTCTGAGTCTGGAATACGGCAAGCTGAAGGAGCGGGCGGGAGCGGCGGGCCCAGAGAAGAAGGTAGGGAGGAAGGCGCGGTCAGAGATCCCACGCCACACACGGCCGCTCGCCCCACCGACATTTATGGAGCTGATAACGCCGCGGCCCGGCAGCGTGGCGAGCGCGGTGGTGGAGTTGGAAGGGCCGCGGGGCCGGATGAAGATCGAGTTCAAGGGCGTGGCCACGGCGGAGCTGGTGGCCCTGAGCCGCGCTTTGTGGGACGGCGAAGCCCGATAGGTTGGGGTGAGGCATGCTTCAGATCACTCCCCAGATGCGCATCCTGGTGGCGCTGGAAGCGGTGGATGGCCGCAAGGGCATCGATTCGCTGGCGCGGT
>Ga0209517_10008402_pt1 | contig 12099 bp, 7 predicted proteins | sample PeaSoiMetSII2010_FD_187695 | JGI IMG/M metagenome (GOLD analysis project Ga0209517, IMG submission 187695) | Peat soil microbial communities from Weissenstadt, Germany - SII-2010 (SPAdes) (version 2) | ecosystem: Environmental > Terrestrial > Soil > Wetlands > Peat | place: Germany: Weissenstadt...
CTTTTTCCCAACCCATACCAGATAGCCGCCCAGAGCCGCGTTGATTAGACCAGCAACCAGAACGAGTACGGCCCCTGCCCCCAGATTCTCCAGTTTCGGCCCCGCAATCAACCTGTGAATTGACTCATAGACGATATAGACCGCCGCCAGAGCAATCATGGCGCCTTCGAAGCCCGCCGAAAAGAATGCGATTTTGTCATGACCGTAAAGATGGCTGGGGTCAGGAGGCTTGCGGCTCAACCTGAGGCTGTAAGCGGCAAAGGAAACAGCCACCACGTGGACGACGGATTCAGCAGCGTCAGAGAGGATCGCCGCGGACCCGGTCATCCAGTAGGCAAATACTTTTATTCCGAGCATGAAGAAGGCGATCGCCAGGGAAAGCCGCATGGCGAATTGGAGCGCACGCGGTCCTTGGGGATTCGGGATGTTCGCCGCAGGCATCATGCTCGTCCGTTTAGGGAACTCCCCCGAATCTCAGGTTTCACCTTTACGTTCATCGCTCATCATACTCCACAGCCGGTTTGCGAGGTGTGCAAGCCGCCGCAGTATAACTGAAACACTGGTGACGCTTCGCCGCGCCCTCGCGCTGACCCAGGAAGAATTTGCCGCACGATCCAAAATCCCTCTTGGAACTCTGCGGGATTGGGAACAGGGCCGCTCGGAGCCCGATCAGCCGGCTAAAGCCTACCTCACTCTGGCCCAGGGCAACTATAATTGAGGCGCCAGGAAACGCCCACAGAGGATTGAGGTCTTGGCCACAACTGGCGTGAGCCTGGCTTTCGCGTGGATTGGGCGGGCTGTCGCTGCCGACGCCAAGACGCACGCGCTACTTGACTGACTTCTGTTGCAGCGATTCGATATACTTTGTCAGATTCCGAACGCGTAGTTGCGGCACTCCCTCACTCTTTGTTCCGATCGCCCCGAAGATCGGGCCCCAAACCGGCATGTCCTTTGAGCCGTGACCGGGAGTGTTCGAGTCACCCCTTATGGTCTGGGCTACATGGTTCTCAGGGAAGATGCCTGCGTTCTTCGCCGCGAGTACGGTCAAATCTGTAGGTGCGATCTTCATAGAGGACGCCGCCGGTCCGTCTCCCTTGCCATCCTTGCCATGACAGGAGGCGCAGTAGGCGAAGTACATGGCTTTACCAGAAGATGGTGGCGTGTACTGCGCAGGTCTTTTGTTAATTCGTCCTTCGGGCGCCTCTGAACGTGTCTCTTGTTGACCTGGGTTGGCGCCGCCGAAAACTGTCAAGGGAAGTGCGATCAGAAAAACTGCAGCGTAGTCCATCAATCGTTGCGGCATCGGTGTCTCCTGGCGAGGCTGCCTTACTGGACAAGCCTGTCTCATACTTCGATTAGAATTCGAGCCTGACATGAAAAGCGATCATGCGTGGTGAGCTGTCGCCGCCTAAACCAACGCCCAGCAGCCCCGTGGGAGGGGACGTGGCGTAAGTGAGCGCTCCGAACCCTGTTTGAGTGGAAGCCTTCCCCGGTACGCCGGCCAGCACCATGCTGGGGAGTGCGAAATTGGGATGATTGAGAACATTGAAGAATTGAGCTTCCAAGCGCAGTCTCATATGTTCCTTCACTCTAAACGCCTTGGTTAGGTAGAAATCACTCCATGCGAAATCAGGACCGCGCAAGGCGTTGCGGCCGAGGTCGCCGAACTGGCAGTTTTGCGGGCTGTCGCCCCCGGAGCATGTGCCTGTGCTCGGATCCACCGTGGAGGCGAAGGCGTCGGGGTTAAGCCACTGAAGGGTGCCGGGTTGAGTGACGCCCGGGATGGGCTTGCGCACATAAACAGGGACGCCCGGCGCCAGGCTCGCAAATTGCGGGCCTGCGCCCTGCACGATGCCGTTGCCCTCGGCGGCGTAGGGCGTGCTGAGCACCGAGAACGGAACCCCGCTGTGCCAGAAGACCGTGCCGGAGATCTGCCAACCGTTGAGTGCGTAGCCCAGCCGCTGATTCTGGACTTTGAGGGGCAACTGATAAACATACTCCGCCGTCAGATTGTTCCGGATGTCGTAATCGCAAGGGCCGTAATTGCGCGCCAGTTCTCCCGGTAAGGGGGAAAGGATCCCTCCTGCGGAAAATTGCAGGAATCCGCCATTCGAGACCTCATCCATACAGCGGCTGAAAGTGTAATTGACTTGGCCCTCGAGGCCGTGGCTCGAGCGTTTCATGGCGGTGAGCTGAAGCCCGTTGTAGTGGCTATTTGCACCGGTTGAGAGTTGCGTGACGGCCCCGAATCTCGCATCTCGAGGCTGGAGATACGGAAAGGGAGAAAAGCATCCCTGACACACGGTTTGATAACCGTTCACTTGCGTGAGGTATGGCTGGTTCAAGGCCCGCGTGCCCACGTATTGCGCCTGCACGCTGGCCGTGCTCCCGAACTGATGCTCGAGCCCGAAACTCCATTGCATGAAATACGGGGCGCGGAGTTCTCCGTCCGGTACCGCCGAGATCGCCACGGGCGGCAGACACGCGGCAGCGTCGGCATGTGCAGACGCGCAGGAAAGCCATCCTTGGGCATAGCCCAGGTTGAACGCCTGATTCGCGGCCACTGTGGCGTCGACCGCACTACCGGGCACACCGGGCGCCACGGCGGTTCCGCCGACACTGCCGAGCAGCCCGCCCTGGAAGGTCCGAACGTAGGGTGGATTGACGCCCACGAGGTCAGCAATATCGCCCGGCAAGAGGTCGCTGAACAAGCCGAAACCCGTCCGCAGGACGGAGTTCTGCGTGAACTGCCAGGCGAGCGCAGTCCTCGGTTGCAAGATGGCGAGCGGGGTGGAGGCAAAAACGTGCGTGAGACCGGTTTGGATCGCGCCGTTTAGCGGTTGGTTCAAATCGTGGGGAATTGAGTCGAAAGAGCCGGCGAGCCTCGAGATTTCATGGTGCGGGTTCGAGGGGTTGGAATTCAAGGTGTCGCGAACGCCGGCCGTCCAGGTCAGCTTGCGCGTGAGCTTCCAGGTATCCTGCGCGTAGAAGTCAACATTCAGAGAGTTGAAAGGTTCGTTCGCGGCACGTGGAAAAGTCTCCGAGGCGGTCGAGGCGACGCCGTAGATGAACTGAGGCAAGGTCGTGTACGTCACGGTTGGCACGGCGCCTTCAGCGAAATCGTAGTCGTTCAGAACAAAAACTCGAGTGTTCGTTCCGAAGCGGAATTCGTGCGCGCCGTGGCTCCAGGCGAGGTTGTCATTGATGAAGAACCGCGAGGCTCGCCTTCCCTGCACCCAGGTGTTGTCGAGCCCCCCGAGAGTGGTGAAGGGTGCGTTCGCTCCACTCCCCTCGAGGACGATGGGAAATGCTGCCAGCGTTTTCTCGAAATCGGTTGGGGCGAAGAGGCTCGAATACCACGAGAATCCTGGGTTGAAGTAATTGACGAGGTTCTGGGAAAACACGTGCGAATAGCCCGCCGTGAACGAGTACAGAGGTTGCGGAGAGAGCGAGTTGAATAAGGGATTAATCGGATCGGTCCAGGCTGCTTGCAGGCCGGTGTCGGCCTGAAAGCGGAACCAGGCGGTGTTTGCCGTGTTGATGTTGTAATCGACCCGAACCGTTTGGACCTGCTCGCGATCATCGCTCGAATGCGAAACACTCTGCCGGTTGGCGCAGCCGGTTCCATTGGGTGGGTTGCCAGCAGTCTGGCTACCGTCAGCATTGAACGGACAACCGAGAACCGCAAGTGGCGTCCCACTCGTGCTTCCGTAAAGGGAGAACATTCTCCTATAGAACGGCGCCATCTGCGGCGCGGCGGGGTAAATGGCGCCGGTCACGGCGTCCGTGCCTCCTAAAGGAAGTTGCTGGAGAACGTAGTTCTCGAAGGCGGGGGTCGGCACGGTAACCGGTGTGACAATGGGAAGCGCAATCCGCACCCATTCGAAATCGCTGAAGAAGAATAATTTATCCTGGCGAATTGGCCCCCCAAAGCTACCGCCGAAGTGATTCACTGTAGATCTCGGCTTGTGATTCCCCGGGGTCGCGTTCGTGAAGAAGTCTGCGGCGTTCAAGGCCGAGCCATTCCAAAGCTCATAGAGATTTCCGTGAAAGTGATTGCTGCCGGACTTGGTGACATAGTTCACTTGGGAGGCTCCATAGCGCCCCTGATCCACGGAGTAGGAGAGGGTGTTGACGGTCACTTCGGAAATCGAGTTCAGGCCCAGCACCAGGTTGGTCGAGAGACCGCTGTTGAGACCTGTGAACGGATCGTTGGTTTCCAGCCCATCGACGATGTAACCGTTCGAGAGCGCCGGCAGCCCGTTGAACTCCACGTTACCATAGCCGTTGCTTCCGCCCACAAAATCGTTGCTGCTTCCCGCCGTGTTGATGAGCGCGCCGGCCGCGAATTGCAAGGGGTAGGTGAGGTCGCCGCCCGGGTTGGGAAGGTCTTCGAGCGCGGGTGCGTTGAGATTGGTGCTGGTGTTGGCATTCTCAGGATTTAGGATCGGCGGCGCCGCGCTGACCTCAATCGCCTGTTTGGATTTCGCCACCTGGAGTATGAAATTAACTGTCTGCTTCTGTCCCAGACCTGAAAACACGTTGTCGTATTGTTGGGGATCGAAACCCGCAACTTCGACCCTGACCGAGTAAGTGCCCGGCTTGAGTTGCGGGAAGTTGAAGCGCCCCTCCTCATCGGTGTTAAGAGATCGCCTCATGCCGGTCTCGCGGTTCGTAATCCTCACCGTCGCACCGGGAACCGCCGCACCGCTCGCGTCGCTCACCTGTCCCAGGATAGCGCTAGTCGTTTCTCCCTGCGCCATTGCGTACCTGGCGGAGAGGAACCCTGAGCTTGCCAGCAGAAGAACCAGAATCACCTTGCGGCCCATGTCTTGTGTTCCTCCGGGTGTGATAATGCCGTCTGGGAGTTGTGCGTCAGCCCTAATGTACTACAGCTTGCAACTCAGAATAAACTATAGTTAACTATGAAATCCGATGAGTGTCAACTATATTTTGTTACGCCCGATCGCGAGGCATGGCTTAATATAGGTATTGTCTGCTGGGCGAGTGCTGCGGGAAGGCGGCTCTAGAGTCTGCTTGAAAGCCCGATTCAGGCTGTCATTCCGAGCGAAGCGAGGAATCTCGCTCTGAATGTTTTCAATGCAAGAGCGAGGTTCCTCGTCGCCTGCGGCTCCTCGGAATGACAGTAAAAACGAGTTCTCACACAGACTCTATAGGCTTCCCGGGGAGGAGAAAAAGGCCTTGAAGGCGCCCATTATGAGCCATCTTAAGCTCAGCATTTCAAAAGAAGATTATCTGAAGGCCATTGCCGAAGCCGAATCCGAGGAAGGAACAGTGATCGCGGCGACCATCGCGCGATGGCTTGGAGTCACTCCCCCCGCCGTGGCTTTGGCTCTGCGCCGGCTGCGACGAGATAAACTTGTGGAGATCGACCGCAAGGGCGGAATCTCATTGACGCAAAGCGGGCGTGAGATCTCCGACAAGCTGCGGTTCCGCCATCATCTGGTGGAACGCATGCTCCTCGAAATCCTGGGAATGGAGTGGTACAAAGTCCACGATGAGGCGGAACGGCTGGAGCATTCAATTTCTGAAGATGTGGAACGAAAGTTGGTCGAGAAGCTCGGGCCAGACGGACCCTGTCCCCATGGCAACCAGATCAACAAAAGCGCCGCCGAGCGGCGGAAGCTAGGCCTTCAGCAACTTTGGGAAGCTACCCCTCGGATTCCGCTCCAAGTAGACAGCATGTACGAGCGGGATCGCAAACTCCTGGAATACTTTGACCGCCTGGGTATCCGGCCAGGCGTCGCTTTGGAGGTTCGCAGCCGCAATTACGACGACACCCTCACCCTCTGTCTAAAGAGTAGAAGCATCCACCTGGGCGAAGCCGCCGCAAGAAGGGTTTGGGTTTCGAAAGGATCCGAATAATTACAAGCCCTCTCGAATCTCAACCTAACAGTACCTCAATTCGCCTGTCACGGCTTCCCTCGTCATCGTCGTCCGCCGCAATGCGGAGGCCTTCACCATGGGTATTCACAGGTTCCTCCTCGTCGAGGTCCACCTCCACACGACGAGATAAAAACAGATTGCGCGGGAAACTTCGAGCTTTCACCGGAAGCGGCATGCTGACGTCCTCCCTATGATGCTTCCAAAGCGTGATCGATAGCCCAGGAAATGCGCCCCCACCACGTGGTTTCGACTTCGAGTTGCTTCCGCCCAGCCTTGGTCAAGCGGTAGAATTTCGCCCGGCGATGGTTTTCGGAGTCTCCCCAGGATGAGGAAATCCAACCCTCTTCCTCGCTTGCCGTTGTGGCCGGTTGTGCCAGTTGTGGCAAAGCAACATCGGCGCGACTTAGACTGGCATGAAACGATTCCCGCTGAATTATCACCATACTATGTGAAGGGCAGACAATAGCACAGAAGAACGACAGGCACGAATCGCGTGCTCTGCGCGTATAACTGCACTAACGAGCTCCGCCACTTGCGGCGAGCTAACCGATTAGACCAAGCTCATGGGTTGAAGAGGTTGCATGATGCCTGGAAATATACAAAGGAAATCCCGACCAAAACACCGTGGGCGTAAGGAGGAGAGAAACATGTCCGACGTTTCAACGAACTACCGTCAACTCCCAGGGAGCGAACTCAGGCCAGGACCCGATTCGAAGCTCCTTGGCCCGGCCAAAGATAGTGACACGATCGAAGTCACGATCGTACTGCGCCGCCGGTCGGATGGACCGGCGATTCCCGACTATTCCTACTATCACGATACGCCGCCCTCCGAGCGCCGGCGTATGTCGAACCAGGAATTTGCCCGCAAGTATGGCGCCCACCAGTCCGACATTGAGAAGGTCACCGCCTTCGTCACATCGCACGGCCTGAGTATTGTCGAAACCCATCCGGCGCGGCGGACGATTGTAGTCTCGGGCACTGTCGGGGAGTTCAAGCGGGCTCTCCACATCGAACTGAACAACTACGAACATCGGGTGAAACGAAGTCGCACCGGAGAGCCCGTCACTGAGACATACCGCAGCTACGACGGCTTTATTCACCTGCCGCCGGAGTTAGCGGAAACTATCGTCGGCGTCTTCGGGCTGGATACCCGGCGCATCACCAAGCGCAACCTTGGCGATCCTCCGGGAACCGCGCCGATCCCGATCAGTACAGTCACGAAACTCTACGATTTCCCGAGCAATCTGGCAGCAGGCCAGAGCATCGCGATCTTTTCCGAGGGCGGTTACCTCTCCTCCGATATCAGCGCCAACTTCGGCGGCAGTCCGCCGGTGGTGGTCGACGTTCCGGTGGACGCACCTAACCTCGGATTTGCTGATCCCGAAACGACCCAGGACATCTTCATCGCCGGGTCCGCCGCACCCGGCGCGACCATTGGAGTTTACTTCACGACCTACACACAAAAGGGATGGGTGGATCTGGTGACGCGTGTGATTCATCCGCAAGCAGGCGACCCGGTATGTTCGGTGCTGTCGTCGAGCTTCTACGTTTCGGATGGCGACGACGCCGCCACTTTGCTCGCGGAAGGCGTCAGCATCGGCTGGGTCACTGCCGTCTCAGCCGCGTTTGAGGATGCGGCAATTCAGGGAGTAACGATCTGCATCGCCTCCGGCGACAGCGGGGCCCAATCGAAGATTGCGGACGGCCGCGCGCACGTTCAGTACCCGGCCAGCGATCCCTGGGTTCTGTCCGTTGGCGGAACCACGGTGGGCGACATCAGCGGCTTGAATTTCGAAGAGTACGCTTGGAATGACTCGTTTACTTTTGGCATGTTTACCGGAAGCGGCGCGACCGGCGGCGGAGTGAGCGACCTGTTTCCTCAACCTTACTATCAGGTTGATGCGGGCGTGCCGCCGTCCGTGAACGATGGCCACCAGGGGCGCGGCGTTCCGGACGTTTCGGCCAATGCAAGCCCGAACAGCGGCTACCCCATTATCCTGGGCGGCGCGCCCTCGCTGTTTCCGGCAAACGGAACGAGCGCCTCGGCGCCTCTGTGGGCGGGCCTGATCGCCGTAGTGAACGCGGCGTTAGGCGAAAACGTCGGTTTCGTCAATCCGGTGCTGTACGCGCTCGGTTCGAGCGTCTTCAGGGACATCCTTCCAGAACCGGGGGCGACGGATAACAGCTTTGGGGGCACGAAGGGCTATCCGGTGGTTCCCGGATGGGATGCCTGCACAGGGTGGGGCAGCCCGAGAGGCAACCAGTTGCTCAAGGGTCTCAGGCAATTCTATGGTCCGGCGATTGCCGTTAACCTCGAGGACAACCTGCAGTTCGCCACCGTATGCGAAGGTCCGAAATTTCTGACCCTTCAGGTCTTCAATGTCGGTAATCGCGACTTGATGATCTTGAGTGTCCAGCGCCTGTCGGGCTCGACAGACTTCAGTGTGTTGCCCGCGCCGGCCACACCTCTGGCGATCGCGCCCGGCGCCCAGGTGGACTTTACGATCGAGTTCAACCCCACTACACGCGGGATAACCGAGACCGCGACCATTCGCGTGACCAGCAACGACCCACTGACGCCGCTCCTCGATCTGACGGCCAGCGGCTTCGGCGGCACAGGCGCGCTTGAAACTGTGATCGCCGATCATGGTTCCTTTGGTGACTGCTGCATCGGCTCGTCTGTGGACCTTGGCTTGACGCTCAACAACAACGGCCCCTGCCGGTTATCGATCCAGGACGTCACCTCGTCGTCGCCCGAATTCGTGACGCCGAGCGTAAGCAATTATCCTTTGATGGTAGCCGCCGGTGACTCGCTCACTCTCCCCCTACGCTTTCAGCCGGCCGGCTTTGGTGCGAAGTCAGCCACCATCACCGTAATCAGCAATGATCCCGCAGGACCGAAGAGCGTGCACGTTTCCGGGAATGTCCCCTCGGGCCGAATCGCGGTGACCGGGTCGGCTTTCTTCGGCGGAGTGGAGGCTTGCTGCGAGGTCGAACGCACCATCTCAATCTGCAATGTGGGAGACTGCAAGCTGCACGTTTCGAGCGTCACGTTCAAACACAAAAACCACCACTGGAAGCTCGTCAACAACCCGTTCCCGGCAACCCTGCATCCGGGCTCCTGCTTGGGCGTCGTTATCCGGTATAAAGCAACGGAAGAGTATCCCAGGGCGTGCGAGCTGATCATTGCGAGCGACGACCCGGCCACGCCGATCAAAACCATCGAGGTCGTGGCGTATACCATCTGGTGCGAGTGCTGCCGCAACTGCTGCGACGAATGCCGTAAAGGGTCCTGCCAGAAGCAACATACGGAACCGTGCGGCTGCCGGAAGTGCCACCGCGACGATTGCAACTGCAACGACGCAGATGAGTTTGAAGTCGACACGCGCGTCCACGCGATGTAGTGGCCAGCCCCAGTTGGTCAATGATCGAGCCGTCCCCGGAGCAGCCTGACACTTCAGCGGCCCGGGGACGGCTGCCCTCCCCTACAGCGACACCTTCCTTGTCACGGCGGATGTGACGATGCACCCGGAAGCGCGGGTGCCACGTCCGCAGTTCAGCCATTACGCGGCCACGCAGAGGTCCGCGGGGCGTTCGGATACGCCAGTCTGCGCAAGTGAGGTCGAGGTCATGGTTTCGGGCGTCCGCCGCAAGGACGAAATGTCAGAAGGACGCTGGCAGTTGCCGCCTGGGGCGGCGCGGGTGTATTATCGGCTGGGGCATGAAACCAGACGCGTGGACCTCATCGTGTATGCGTGCGATGACATTTGAGAACCCAGTGCGAACTGTGTGCCGCGCGGGGCATGGGCTACGTCCGCATCTGTGCGGGACACGAATCGCGCTGCTCATCCTGGTTGCAATCGTCGCGGCGCTGTCGGCGCCGGGCGAGAGCGCGGCGGCGCAACCGCAGAGCAGGCAAGATGCTTCGATGGCCCATCTGGCCTCGATCACTATAGACTACCCCCAGGACGGTTCGATTTTTCCCCCCGAAATTACCCCGCCGACTTTCATCTGGCACGACACCGCGGCTTATGCTATTCGCTGGCGAATCGACATCGCGTTTGCCGACGGCTCGGCTGGAATGCATGTCGAATCCGCCGGTGAGCGGCTGGCCATTGGCGAGATTGACCAGCGCTGCGTCTCTTCCACGAATGAATTGCCCAAGCTCACTCCGGAACAAGCCGCGGCGCACACCTGGATTCCCGAGGCAGCGACCTGGGACGCCATCAAACGCCATTCCGTGACGAGTGCCGCGGTGGTGACCATCAGCGGCTTCAGCCGGCAAGACGCGAAGCATGCGGTATCCAGCGGCCGCGTGACCATCCGCACCTCAAAAGACCCCGCCGGCGCTCCCATCTTTTATCGCGACGTGCCCCTGATGCCCTCCGAAACTGAAAAGGGGATCATCAAGCCGCTGGCTGCCAGTGCGATTCCGCTCATCCAGTGGCGGCTGCGCGACATCGGAAAACCTGCAAGCCGCGTAGTTCTGAAGGACATGCACACCTGCGCCAATTGCCATTCGTTCTCTCGGGATGGCAAGACGATGGGAATGGACATGGACGGACCGGCGAACGACAAGGGGCTCTACGCGATCGTCCCCGTCCAGCCGCAGATGACCATCAACACGACCGACATGATTACGTGGAACCCTTCTCACGACCCGAAGGTGAGCCTGAACCGCGTGGGGTTCATGTCGCAGGTTTCCCCGGACGGGAAGTATGTGGTTACCACAGTGAACACGGCCGACCGGGCTACGCAAAGCAACTACTACGTGGTCAATTTCAAGGACTACCGCTTTCTGCAGGTGTTTTATCCGACCCGTGGAATCCTGGCCTGGTACAGCCGCGCTACGGGCAGGCGAGAACCCTTGCCGGGCGCAGACGATCCCCGCTACGTGCAGACGGACGGCGTCTGGAGCCCGGATGGCAGCTACCTGGTCTTCGCTCGGGCGGAGGCGAGGGAACCGTATCCGCCTGACCGGAAGATGGCGGCGTACGCCAACGATCCGATCGAAGTACAGATCCAATACGACCTCTACCGCGTTCTCTTCAACGGAGGCCGCGGGGGCGAACCACAGGCCATAGCCGGCGCTTCAGCCAACGGCATGAGCAACACGTTTCCCAAAGTCTCCCCGGATGGCCGCTGGATCGTCTTCGTCAAGTGTCGCAATGGCCAATTGATGCGTCCCGACAGCCAGCTTTATATCGTGCCGGCGGGCGGCGGGCAGGCGAGGCGGATGCGCTGCAATACGCCGCTCATGAATTCCTGGCACAGCTTTTCGCCCAATGGGCGATGGTTGGTCTTCTCCTCAAAGGCCCGCTCGCCTTATACGCAGATGTATCTAACCCACCTCGATGAAGAGGGCAACGATAGCCCTGCCATCCTGATTGAAAACTCAACCGCGGCAAATCGCGCTGTCAATCTTCCCGAGTTTGTGAACATTCCATCCGATGGCCTCGTGGCCATTAATACACCCGCGGTCACTATGTACAGGAAATTCGATCACGCAGCGGAGCTGGGAGAGAAGGGCAAGTATGAGGCGGCCATCGCCGAGTGGCGAGAACTCGCCGCGACGAATCCTGACGATACCCGCATTCACAACAACCTGGGCACCGCCCTGACACAGACGGGCCGATATCCGGAAGCGATCCCCGAATTTGAGAAAGCTCTGGAGCTGGACGCCCAATACAGCCAGGTTTATCACAACCTGGGCCGCACCCTGCTGGCCGTAGGGCGGCCCGATGAGGCGATTCGTACTTTGGAGAAAGGGTTGGAATATTACCCCGAGTCCGCCGATCTCCACGACGACGTGGGTCTTGCCCTGGTCAGCAAAGGCAGCCTCGAGGAGGCCAAGGCGGAGTTTGATAAGGCTTTGGAAATCGACCCCAACCTGGCCGAGGCCCACCACAACATGGGCCGGGCCCTCGCGGCTACAGGGCAGCTTGATGATGCCCTCTCACACTTCGAGAAGGCCATTGCGATCAATCCCAGCTTCGCCGAAGCCTTCACCGACCTAGCCTCACCTTCGCAGTTCCGCACATTTGTGAGGGAAAGTTGACCTCCCTGTCGGTCTAACCTCTTATCCATCAAAGCTGGCTTTTCAGAAGGCCGTTGTAGTGCCGACCTACCCTCTTTACAAATGCTGCAGGAAGCTGTCAGGATGCGCGCTGACGATGTTTCTGCGCAGCAAAC
>Ga0209517_10008403_pt1 | contig 12099 bp, 12 predicted proteins | sample PeaSoiMetSII2010_FD_187695 | JGI IMG/M metagenome (GOLD analysis project Ga0209517, IMG submission 187695) | Peat soil microbial communities from Weissenstadt, Germany - SII-2010 (SPAdes) (version 2) | ecosystem: Environmental > Terrestrial > Soil > Wetlands > Peat | place: Germany...
TCGGGGATGGGCTTCGGCTTTCTGGCGCTGGTGATCGGCTATCTGCCCACGATTTTTCAGGCGTTTTCGCGGCGCGAGGTCAACATCACGCTGCTGGATGCGCGCGCTGGCTCGCCGCCCTCCGCGGTCGAACTGCTGCGGAGACACGCGTCCGACCATGGCCGGGAAGCGTTGCATGAGTTGTTGCGCGATTGGGAGCGCTGGGCGGCCGAGCTGCTGGAAAGCCATCTCTCCTATCCGGTGCTCTGCTATTTTCGCTCGCAGCACGATAACCAGAACTGGCTGGCCGCGCTGACCACCATCCTCGATACCTGCGCGCTGGCGATCGTTGGGATGGAGAACGTGCCACGGCGCCAGGCGCAGCTCACCTTCGCGGTAGCGCGGCATGCGGTCGTCGATCTGGCACAGATCTTCAGCACTGCGCCCGCGCGGGGGCACGAACGGCTGGCCGCGGAGCAGATATCCGAACTGCGCACCGCCCTGGCGGAAGCGGGATGGAAGCTGGAAGGCGGCGCCGCCGCCGAAGCCAAGCTGGACGAACTGCGCGGCATGTATGAACCGTATGTCCGGGCGCTCGGCCACTACTTGCACTTCAGTCTGCCGGGCTGGTTTCCGCCCGCCAGCCATCGCGACAACTGGCAGACCAGCGCCTGGGGACGCATCTCGGGCGGCATCGCCGAGCCGGCTTCGGTCGAAGCCCGGCAGGACGACCACTTCTGAATTTCAGAAAAAACGCCACGGATCGTCACGGATGGGACTCCTATCCGTGTTTCATCCGTGCTAATCCGTGGCGTTTTTGCCGAAGAGCTATTTTCGCTCCACCAGCGCTTTTACCAGCCCGGGGATGGTGAATTCCTGTGCCTCGACGTCCACGTGCAACCCCAGTTCGCGCAGCGTGGCCGAGGTCACCGGGCCGATGGAGACGGTGGCAATGCCATGAAGTAATTTGGCCGGCTCATCGGAACCGAGCAGGGCCACGAAGTTCCGCACCGTCGATGAACTGGTGAAGGTCACGGCCGTCGGACGCTGGCGCGGATCACTCAGCACCTTCTGTAAGCGCGCGCGCGACTCCTCCGGCACCACCGTCTCGTAAGCCTCGACCACGTGCACCCGCGCGCCCGCCTTGCGCAGCTCCTCCGGGATCACGTCGCGCGCCACCTTGGCGCGCACCAGCAGCACGCGCTGGCCTCGAACCTGCTCCCACAGCGCCTCGACGACAGATTCCGCGACGTACTTCTCCGGCACCACGTCCACCGGCAGGCCGTGCTCTTCGATCTTCTCGCGGGTGGCCGGACCGATGGCGGCGATGTTGAGGTGCAGCAGCTTTTCCGGGCCGAATCCCAGCTTCTCCATGCGAGCAAACAGCGCTTCCACGCCGTTGACGCTGGTCAGGATGAGCCAGTCGTAGTTCTCGATGTTGTTGAGCGTGGCGTCGAGCGCTACGTAAGACGCCGGCGGACGGATCTCGATGGCGGGGATCTCGACCACCGCCGCTCCCAGCGCTTCCAGTTCCTCGGCCAGGCTGCCAGCCTGGTCCTTGGCACGGGTGATGAGCACGCGTTCGCCGGCCAGCGGCTTCTCGGCCGCGTGCGAACGTTTAGGTTGGGATTTGCCGCTCATGGCTGTTGCGGCGCTGCCGCCGCCTCTCCATACACCGCGCGCAGGATAGCTTCGGCGCCGCGCGCCAGCAGTCTCTTGCCCACGCGCGCGCCCAGTTCTTCGGGATCGCTGCCCGTCTGCTGCTCGCGCAGCACCTCGGAGCCGTCCGGCTGGGCCACGATAGCGGTAAGCTTCAGCGCGCCGTCCACAGCTTCAGCATACGCTCCGATGGGTACCTGGCAGCCGCCGCCCAGGGTTCGCAGCAGCGCGCGCTCCGCACTGGTGGTGCGGCGGGCGGGGATGTCGTCGAGGAAAGCCAACTGCTTGAGCGTGGCGTCATCGTCCGCGCGGGCTTCAATGCCCAGCGCTCCCTGCCCGACCGCGGGACACATGACGTCCACCGGCAGGACTTCGCGCACGCGCTCGGTGCGTCCCAGGCGATTGAGGCCGGCGGCGGCCAGGATAATGGCGTCGAACTCTCCACTCTCCAGCTTGCGCAGCCGCGTGTCCACGTTGCCGCGCAGGGGAAAGATGTTCAGGTCCGGCCGTACCGCTTTGATCTGCGCCTGCCGCCTCAGGCTGCTGGTGCCCACGCGTCCGCCCTGAGGCAGTTCGGTGAAACGGTTGTAGCGCAGCGAGAGAAAAACGTCGCGCGGATCCTGACGCGTCATCACCGCAGCCAGCGTAAAGGTGGTCGCCAACTCCGTCGGCAGGTCCTTCAGGCTGTGGACGGCCAGGTGCACCCGCCGCTCGGCCAGCGCTTCTTCGATCTCTTTGGTGAACATGCCCTTGGTCCCAACCTGCGCCAGAGCCACCTCGGTGATCTTGTCCCCGGTGGTCTTGATGACCTCGATCTCGACCTGATGCCCCTCCGCGCGCAACAGGCCGGAGACGTGGTTGGCCTGCCACAAGGCCAGTTGCGACCCGCGCGAACCAATGCGCAGCTTCGCCATCTAGTCCTTGGAGCCGTCGGTGGCGGCTTTGGCTTTGTCTTCGAGGTTGAAGATGCGGCGGATCAGCTCCACCACCGGGCCTTCGCCCTGGTCGCGCGCCGCGCTCTTCAGCGTGGTGATGGGAGTGTGCAGGATCTTGTTGATGATGGCGCGGGTAAGCGCTTCAATGGCTGCTTCCTGCTCCGGCGTGGTCTGGCCGAAGCGCCCGCGCAGGCGTTCGACTTCCGCCTGGCGTATGTTCTCCAGGTGCTCCTGCAAGGAAACGATGGTGGGCACCACGTGGCTGGTCTGCAAGCGCGCTGCGAAGCGCTCGACCTCGGTGTCGATGATCTGTTCGGCGCGTTCCGCTTCCTTCTTGCGGTCGGCCACGTGCGCCGATGCCACCTGCTGCAGGTCGTCGATGTCATAGACGAAGATGCCGTCCAGCTCATTCATCGCCGGATCGACGTCGCGGGGCACGGCGATGTCGATAAAGAACATGGGACGGTTCTTGCGGCGGGCCAGGAAGCGCTCGCCGTGCTCGCGCCGGAAGATGGCGTGCGGCGCCCCGGTCGAAGTGATGACAATGTCGGCCTTGTCGGCAGTCTCGTAGAGCTTGTCGAAATGGATGGCGTTGCCGTGAAAGCGCTCCGCCATCTCCAGCGCCTTCTCGTAGGTGCGGTTGGCTACGAAGATAGACCCGGCGCCGTGCGCCAGCAGGTGCCGTGCTGCCAGTTCGCTCATCTTCCCGGCGCCGATCAGGTACACGGCGCGCCCTTCGAGCGAGCCAAAAATCTTCTGCGCCAGCTCCACCGCTACCGAAGCCACCGACACGGCCGAGTTTCCGATGGCGGTCTCCGAACGCACTCGCTTGGCCACGGCGAAGGCGCGGGTAACCAGCGCGTCCAGGTGCGAGTTGACGGCGCCCACGCCGCGCGCCACCGCGTAAGCTTCCTTCACTTGTCCCAGGATTTGCGGCTCGCCCACCACCATCGAATCCAGGCTCGAGGTCACGCGGAAAAGATGCCGCACAGCATCCCGCTCGCGGTATTCGTAGAGGTGCTGCTCCACCGTGCAGGGCTCAACCTGAAAATACTCGCGGATGAAGCTGCGCAAGTCGGCGGTGCCATTCTGCGCGCGCGCCAGCAGTTCCACCCGGTTGCAGGTGGAGACAATCATCGCTTCCTCGATGCCGGGATGCCCGGCCAGCCGCTTGGTGGCTTCTGGCAGGCGCGACTCGGGGATGGCCAGCCGCTCGCGCACTTCGACGGGCGCCGTCTTGTGGTTCACGCCGATGAGCAGGAAACGGTTCATGGGGCGATAAACCTGTGCACTCCGCTGACGTAATTCGCCGCCCAGGCCACGATGGCCGCCAGAAAGGCGAAGGTCGAAAGATACGCCGCCTTCCGTCCACGCCAGCCCGAGTTCCAGCGCGTGTAGACCAGCAGCATGTACACCGCGTACATCAGCAGCGAGAGCACGATCTTGGGATCGAGGAAGTAGTGCGATCCGAACTCCGCCTGCGCGATCACCGACCCGGCCACGATCCCGAAGGTCATGAAAGGGAAGCCGAGCAGGAGCGAGCGGTAGCCCATCTGGTCGATGACTTCCAGCGCCGGCAGCCGCGACATCAGCCCGCCCCCCCGCTTCGACTTCAGCGTCCGCTCCTGCAGCAGGTAGAGCAGGCTGGCGGCGAAGCTGAAGAACAGCGCCGCGTAGCCGATGAAGATCAGCGCGACGTGCACCAGGATCCACCCGCTGCGCAGCACCGGCGAGGTAAACTGTGGCGGCTTCAGCCCCACCGCGGCCGAGAACGTCAGCAGAAAGACCAGGGGGAAGACGAAGATTCCCGGGGCGGTGGTGCGGTAGCGCACGTAGACCACGGTGAAGAACACCATGATGAGGAACGCCAGCAGGGATTCCGAGGTGTGGATCGAATCCGGGGTCAGGCGGCCTACGTTGACGTAGTGCTCGGTGAGCGAGACAAAGTGCAGCACGAAGCCGATGCCGATCACCGGCATGATGATGCGGGAGATGATGTCATGGCGGCGGGCCAGCGCCAGCAGGGCATAGAGCAGTCCCAGGCCGTAGAAGCCCACCGCGACGCGCAACCAGAACAGGGGCATAAACTCTCGTTTCCGCCGCGCAGACCGGCCCCACTCCGGACGGGCTGCCCCAAAAGCGGAAGGATCAAGGAATTATAGTAGCTGGCGGGCTGGACCGGGCAGTAGGCCCGCAATCACAGGGGGATGTGACCGTTATCACACCGGGCCATGCCCGAGCGGCGCCTCCAGAAAACCAGACGCCACGGATTACCACGGATGGTCACGGATTAGATTCTGATCCGTGTTCATCCGTGCTGCATCCGTGGCGTTCTTGTCTTACTCCAGCCCCAGCGGCTGCAGCAGGTCCTTGATGTTTTCCCCGTCGATCAGCAGCCGACGGCCGTGCTCGATCATCCCGTCCACCTCGTCAAAGGCGCGCAGCAGGCGCATCTTGGCGGCGGCATAATGTTCGGTCTCGGTGAGCTCGCGGCCGTGCTGGGCGCCCCAGGCCCGTAGCGCCTCGGGCTTCAGGAAGACGCTGGTCGAGAACGTAGTTTTGCGGTCGGCGCTGACGTCGAAGATGAACTCGACCGCCGGGCCCTCGGGCGGCGGCGCCGGGCGCTTGCCCACGAAGTAGTACTGGTACACGCAGCCGGTGGCCCCGGTGTAGGTCTTCATGCGGCGGACGGGCCCCGGCTCTGGCTTCATGGCAACAGTTTATAACGCTCAGGCGGCTGCGGGCTTATGCCATATACAATCCCAACGTTCTGAGCTAATGCCACCGGCTGTGGGGGAGGACTCATGGACACCAATCCAGCCACCGACGATGACGTGAAGGCGATCAAGAAGCTGGGAGCGGACTATTTCGGAGCAGCAAACGCCGGGGATCCGGATGGGTGTGCGGCCACCATGGCTCCCGATGTAGTCATCATGCCTCCGAATCGGCTTCCCATCGTCGGCAATGACGAGATCCGCCGCCTCGCCCACGATTACCACGCGACGTTTGAACTAAAATACGCCCTGGATTACGATGAGGTCGAGACCGCAGGGAATTGGGGATTTGCTCGCGCGACCGTCACCGGTACGCGAACATCCAAGTCTGACGGCGAGGTTGAACAGGTAAGCGTGCAGAACCTTTGGATTCTTAAACGGCAGGCCGATGGCAAATGGAAGTTCTGGCGCATTATGTTTAACAGCACGGTTTCCCCGCAAACACCTAAGTTTTGAGAATTCCCGCTAAAGGAGAGTGCGATGGCTGAACCGACTTACGAGGAGCTGAAGGCAAAGCTGACGGAACTGGAGCGCAAGGGCACACGAGCGGGCACGCTGGAATTCCGAGTCGGCGAAAAAGGAGGCGTCAGCGTGTACGGCCTCGGCCGCTTTCCGGTGACGCTCTACTACGAACAGTGGATCCGCTTGCTGGACGCCAGCGCGGATCTGCGGGCATTCCTGGAAAACAATAAAAGCAAACTGAAGCTGAAGGAGAAGTGACGCCGGGGTCCTCGTGTTGGGACCTGCACGTCATTCTTGTGTCCAAGCCGCCGGCGCTTGCCAACCTCCGCCGAGTAGCCTATAGTCCGCGCTGCATTTCAATCGCAACTCGACAGGGAGAGAAAGAATGCGCAAACTCTTGCTCGTAGTGTTTTCCCTACTGCTGTTCGCCTCCGCGGCAATGGCCCAGGGAAAGGTTGACACCAAGTGGCACTGCTCGAAACCGGCGGCGGAGCACAAGTTAAACGTAGGCGACATGCCGGATCACACCTACTCGATCATCCAGGGAACCTGCAGTGCGACCGCCAGCGACAGCGGCTTCGCGGAGAAGACCGGCGAATATACGGAATTTCAGGAAACGTGGAAAGCGTCCATGAGCGGGCATGGCCGCTTCAACGTCACGATGGACAACGGAGACAAGGTTTATTACACCTACGAAACAACGGCCCCAACCGACATCACGAAACCAGCCTCCAACAAATGGACGATCCACAGCGGTACGGAAAAGCACAAGGGCATCAAGGGTTCCGGGACCTGCTCCGGGAAAAACAACGCAGACGGCTCCTCTGACTGGGCGTGCACCGGCACCTATTCGATGGGCAAGTGAGCCGGAAAGATGTGTGGGTGCCCCACCCTTGGCCGCCTTTGCCAAGGGTGGGCCGCGCTCCGTTACAGCCCTGCGTACGTCGCGCGCTTGAGGAATTCGCCCTGGCCGGCGCGGCCGAGGAACTTGTCGCCTTCCACCACCACGCGCCCGCGTGAGAGCACTACGTCGGGCATTCCTGTAACTTTGATTCCCTCGAACATCGAATAATCCACCCGCATGTGGTGCGTTTTTGCGCTGATGGTGTGCTGGCGCTTGGGATCGAAGATCACCAGATCCGCGTCGCTGCCGACGGCGATCGTCCCCTTGCGAGGGTAGAGGCCGAAGAGCTTGGCCGGCGTGGTGGCGACCAGTTCCACGAAACGGTTCACGCTGAAGCGCCCCTGCGCCACGCCGCCCGAGTACACCAGGCTCATGCGGTGCTCGATGCCGGGGCCGCCGTTGGGGATCTTGGTGAAGTCGCCGATGCCCATCTCTTTCTGCTCCTTGTAGCAAAACGGGCAATGGTCGGTGGAGACAACCTGAAGATGGTCAGCCTTCAGCCCCTGCCACAGCTTTTCCTGATGCCACTTCTCGCGCAGCGGCGGGGTGAAGACATATTTCGCGCCCTCGAAGCCGGGCACATCGAAGTTCTCGATCGAGAGATAAAGATATTGAGGACAGGTTTCGGCGTAAACGGGCAGGCCGCGGTCGCGGGCTTCGCGGACTTTCTCCAGCGCGTCGTTGCAACTGAGGTGGACGATGTAGACGGGCGCGCCGGCCATCTCCGCCAGCGCGATGGCGCGCGCCGTGGCTTCGGCCTCCGCCGTGGTGGGACGGGTGAGCGCGTGATACTTGGGCGCGGTCTTGCCTTCGGCCAGCGCCTGCTTGACGATCACGTCGATGGCGCCGCCGTTCTCCGCGTGCATGCAGACCATGGCGCCGGTCTTGGCCGCGCTACGGAAGGCCTTGAAGATCGAGGCGTCGTCGAGCATGAACACGCCGGGATAGGCCATGAACAGCTTGAAGCTGCTGACGCCGTCGCGCACCAGCGCCGGCATCTCGTCGAGGCAGGCGTCGGGCAGGTCGGTGATGATGCAGTGGAAGGCGTAATCGCTGGTGGCTTTCGACGCGGCCTTCTGCATCCAGGTGTCGAAGGCGGTGCGCAGCGACTGCCCTTTGTACTGGATGGCGAAGTCGATCAGCGTGGTGGTTCCGCCGAACAACGCGGCGCGGGTGCCGGTCTCGAAGTCGTCGGCGCTGGTGGTGCCGCCGAAGGGCATGTCGAGGTGGGTGTGCACGTCGATGCCGCCGGGGAAGACGTACCTGCCGCCGGCTTCGATCACACGGCCGGCGTTCTCGCGCGGCAGGCAGCGCCCGATGGCCACGATTTTCCCTGCTTCGATCGCCACGTCGGCAGCATAGGTATCCGCCGCCGTCACAACCGTGCCGCTGGCGATAACGATGTCGAACGCCATTCCGTGTGCCTCCTCCGCTAATCGGGATGCCGGTGCATTCTATGCTATATTTCCGCCACTTTTCCCGCGGGTGGGAGGCACATGAAATTCGGCATCACCTTCAAGCCGGACATGACGGTGGAGCGCATCCTTCGCCTGACGCGCCAGGCGGAGCAAGCCGGCTTCGAATACACTTGGATCTTCGATTCGCACGTGCTGTGGATGGACCCGTATCCGCTGATGACGTTGATGGCCGCGAATACGCGCCACATGCGGATCGGGCCGTGCGTCACCAATCCCGCGGTGCGCGACATCACCGTGACCGCCAGCCTGTTCGCCACGCTCAACCTGATTTCCGGCGGGCGCATGGACCTGGGCATCGGACGCGGCGACAGCTCCCGCCGCGTGCTGGGCAAGAAGCCGGTCACGCCCAAGGAATTGGAACAGTCGATCCAAGCCTTCCGCGATCTGACCGCCGGGCGCGAGATCCAGTACGACGGCCAGCCCACCCGCATCACCTGGTCGAATCAATCGCCGCCGGTCTGGGTCGCAGGCTATGGACCGAAGGTGCTGAACATGGCGGGACGCGTGGCCGACGGGATCATCCTGCAATTCGCCGATCCCGACCTGATCGAGTGGTGTATGGGGTTCATGAAGGAGGGCGCGCGCCATGCCGGGCGCGATCCCAAAGGCATCGAAGTAATGGCGGCGGCACCGGTGTGGGTCTCGGACAACCTGGAAGTGGCGCGTGAACACGTGCGCTGGTTCCCTGCCCTGGTCTCGAACCACGTGGTGGATTTGCTGTCGAAATACCCGGAGCACGATCTGCCGGCGGCGCTGACGTCCTACGTGAGCAACCGCGGCGGCTACGACTATCAGCACCACTGCAAAGTGGGCAGCGATAACGCCGATTTCGTGTCCGATGAAGTCGTGGACCGCTTCTGCGTGGTCGGGCCGGTGGAGGCGCACCGCGAGAAGCTGCGCAAGCTGGCGTCGGTGGGCGTGACCCAGTTCAACATTTATCTCATGTGCGGCGAGGAGGAGCAGACGCTGGAGATCTACGAGCGCGAGGTCCTGCCGCAGTTCAGGACAGCCAAGGCGGTGGGGTAGCGCTTTACCTCATCCATTCATTTGAGCATTGTCATCCTGAGCGACCGAGGTTGAGGCGTTTGGCGGGCGTCTGAGCCCGCCGCCGAAATCCCGAGCGGAGCGAGGGAACTCCCCGTTTCCCCAGCGGGAAACGGTCGCGAAGGATCTAGGTTCTCCTGTCAAACGCAAGGTCCCTCGACTCGTGCTCTGTCGCTGCGCTCCGTCGCGCTTCGCTCGGGATGACAAATAAAGAAAATTTTAGCGCGCACCCACGGCGGCGTGGCGCTTCTCCTCCACGGCGGCCAGAGCGCGGTCGAGCAGGCGTATGGCCTCGTCCACATCGGCCTTGGAAATGTTCATAGGCGGCGACATGCGGATGACGTTGCCCCACAGCCCGCCTTTGCCGATCAGCAAGCCCTCGCGGCGCGCCTCTTCCATGAGCTGCCCGGTTTCCTGCGGCGCTGGTTCTTTGCTAGTGCGGTCTTTCACCAGCTCGATGCCCTGCATCAGGCCCTTGCCGCGCACATCGCCGATGACGGAGTACTTCTCTTTGAGCCCTTCCAGTCCCTCGCGGAAGTAGTTGCCGACCACGTGCGAGTTCTCGAGGAGATTGTCTTCTTCAATCAAGTCGAGGGTGGCTTTGGCGGCGACAGAAGTAACGGGATTGCCGCCAAAAGTGGATATCTGCAGCCCGCGGAAGCTGGCGGCGATCTCGGGACGGGTAAATGTCCCGCCGACCGGCGCGCCGTTGGCCAGGCCTTTGGCGGCGGTGATGATGTCGGGAGTGACCTCCCAGTGCTCGATGCCGAACCACTTGCGGCCGGTGCGGCCCCAGCCGGTCTGGACTTCATCGGCGATGAAGTCGCCGCCATACTGCTTCACCGTCTTAAAGACGATCTTGAAGTACTCGGGCGGCGGCGTGATGAATCCGCCGACACCCTGGATGGGCTCGGCGATGAAGCCGGCGATGCGCCCGGATGTCGAAGTCTGGATGACGGCTTCGACATCGTTCGCACAAGCCACGCCGCAGTCGGGATAAGTCTTGCCCAGCGGACACCGATAGCAATAGGGGTTCATAGCGTGGACCACGCCGAATCCCCCGGGCAGAGATTGCCGCCAGGTGTTCTGTCCGGTGAGCGACTGCGCCAGTTGCGAGCGGCCGCTGTAGCCGTGGCGCAGGGCGATGATCTCAAAGTTGCCGCTGTGCGCACGCGCGAGCTGGATGGCCATCTCGTTAGCTTCGGTGCCGCTGTTGGTGAAGTAGCTCTGGCTGATCTCGCCGGGCGTGAGCCGCGCGATCTTCTCCGCCAGCGCCACGATGGCCTCGTTGGGAAAAACCGTGGAGGCGTGCTGCAGCTTGTCGATCTGCGCTTTGATCTTCGACGTGATGCGTGGGTTGGCGTGGCCGGCGGAGATGGTCACGATGCCGCCGAAGAAATCGAGATACTTCTTGCCGTCCACATCCCACAGGTACTGCATGCTGGCGTGGTCGGTGACCAGGGGCTCGGAGTAATAGGTGCTGACCGAGGGGAACAGGTACTGCTTATATTTGCGGATGATCTCGTCTTTAGTCATGGCAAACCTTAATCTGCGGCCGCAGCCCGGCCGCCGGTGGAACTCTGTGCGGTGAGAACGCCGTAGGTTTCGGGACGGCGATCGCGGAAGAACTGCCACACCTTGCGCACTTCCGCGATCAGGTCGAGGTCGAGGTCGGCGACCAGCACCTCGTCCTTGTCGCGGCTGGCCTGGGCAACGATCTTGCCGCGGGGATTGCAGAAGTAGCTCTTGCCGTAGAACTCACCGATGCTCCACGGCTTCTCGTCACCCACGCGGTTGATGGCGGCGATGAAGTACTGATTGGCGACGGCGTGCGCCGGCTGCTCCAGCTCCCACAAATACTCGGAGAGCCCAGCGACGGTGGCCGAGGGATTGAAGACGATCTCGGCGCCGTTCAGGCCGAGAGCGCGCGCGCCTTCGGGAAAGTGACGGTCGTAGCAGATGTACACGCCAATCTTGGCGTATTTGGTCTCAAACACCGGGTACCCGAGGTCGCCGGGGGTGAAATAAAACTTCTCCCAGAAACCGGGATGGCAGTGCGGGATGTGATGCTTGCGGTACTTGCCGAGATAGCGGCCATCAGCGTCGATCACCGCGGCGGTGTTGAAGTAGAAGCCGGGCATGGTCTCCTCGTACACGGGGACGACCATCACCATGTGATGGCGGGCAGCGAGTTCCTGCATGCGGCGCACGCTGGGACCCTCGGGCACGGGCTCCGCCAGCTCGTACCAGCGGGGGTCCTGCTCGGCGCAGAAATACGGACCGTAGAAGAGTTCCTGCAGGCAGAGCACCTGGGTTCCCTGCTTCGCCGCCTGCTCGATCAGGCCGACGTGCTTCTGGATCATGGCTTCCTTGATCTCGGCGAGAGAGCGGTCAGGGCCGAGGACATTGCGCGCCTGAATCAGGCCGCAGCGGACAATGCGAGGCATGGCGAGTGAACCCCCGAAGATCGAAAATATAGCAGAAAGCAGGGAGTAGGGAGTAGCGAGTAGGGAGTGGGAGTGGGGAGGACATGGAGACGCAGCATGCTGGGTCTCTACATGTCCTCTTACTGGTTAGGGCTTGCTGGCCGGCGTCTTCGCCTGTTTCACGAAGATGGACTTGGGTACCATGCAGTGGACGCCTTTGCGGATGTCCACCACCTCCATGACCCGGCAATCGGCGGTCATGGAAGCCAACGCATAAGCCTCGTAGCGGTCCATAGGCACTATCTTCTGACCGGAGAGCCAGTCGATGGCGTTGCGGGTGGCGATCTTCATGGCTTCGGTGAGGTCCTCGTCGAAGCCGGTGAAGATCCAGTAATCCTTGTTCTCGGCCTGCGGCCACTCGATCTTCATGTCCTTGCG
>Ga0209517_10008408_pt1 | contig 12092 bp, 10 predicted proteins | sample PeaSoiMetSII2010_FD_187695 | JGI IMG/M metagenome (GOLD analysis project Ga0209517, IMG submission 187695) | Peat soil microbial communities from Weissenstadt, Germany - SII-2010 (SPAdes) (version 2) | ecosystem: Environmental > Terrestrial > Soil > Wetlands > Peat | place: Germany...
CTGACCGCTGTCATCCTGAGCGAAGCGAAGGATCTCTGCAGTTGGTTTTGGTCCTGTTCATGCACAAACAACTACCGAGATCCTTCGCTTCGCTCAGGATGACAAGCTTTCCCACCTCACGGTTTGAGCAGTCGGTAGCTCACGAAGGCCAGATGCTTGCTGTCCGGCGACCAGGAGGGAACATTCATTGTTCCCTGCCCTCCAAACAGTTTCACCAGCACGCGCGGCTCGCCGCCCGCAGCGGGCATCAATCGCAGCATCACGTCTTTGTTGGGCGGATGTCCCTTCACGTGCTTGTCGAAAGAGAGGAACACCAGCCATTTCCCATCCGGCGAGGGATGAGCGAACCAGTTGGAGTAATCGTCGTTCGTCACCTGCTCCTGCCCGGTTCCATCCGGGTGCATGCGCCAAATCTGCATCCAGCCCGTGCGCTCTGAGTTGAAGTAGATCCACTGGCCATCGGGGGAATAATCGGGGCCGTCGTCCAAGCCGGGGGCATCCGTCAAGCGGCGTTCTTCGCCGCCCTCGACGGGAATGGTGTAGATATCGAAGTTGCCGCCCCGCTCGGCGCAATAGGCGAGCGTCTTGCCATCCGGAGACCAGCCATGCCAATAGGAGGGCCCACGCTCGGTCACGCGGCGCGGCTGGCCGCCCGCGGCAGGGAGCACATAAATCATCGAATCCTCGCCCGGCGAGTTGCTGATCGCGAGCCAATGTCCATCCGGCGAAAAGCCGTGATCGTTGTTGCAGCGGGTTGCCTCTCCCGTATTCAGCAGCCGAGGTTCGCCGCCCTCGACGGGCAGAGTGTAAAGTCTTCCGCCGCTGTTAAAGAGCAGGTACTTTCCATCCCGCGACCAATTAGGCGCTTCGAAACGCTTCTCGGCACGATAGACGATGCGGCGCTCAGCGCCCTCCACGGAAATGGTTTCCAAGCGACTTTCCACCGGCTGGTCGCGCTCCTCTTCCTCTTTGAACTCGAGCAGGCTTGGCTTTGAAATCACGGCTTCCTCCAGGACTCCGGCATCATGAGAGCACACCGCCAGCCCGACATAAACAGGGTCGTGCAAGGGGACTTCAACACTCCCCGCCAATTCCAAGGGCCCGCCGGCACGCGCCGCCCAGAACGAGAACGAGTTCCCCAGGCGGACCAAGCGAATGGTTTCCGGCATGTTGATCTTAGACTGGATTTCCTGCGTCTCGCCACCCTCGGTGAGCCGATATTGGAGGCTGGCGAGTCCACTCGCGTGCAGCACCACGTCCGCGTACGGCGAGTTGGGGCTGAGCTGCTGCCGGACCATCCACCCCGCCTTCTTGTGCTCGTTCCCGCTGGATGTTGGAAAACGCACCGAAGCGGTGAGAGTCAAATCTCCTGAGGCCTGCCGGTAGACGTAATGAAACCCGTCCGTCGTGCCCCACATGTTGTCGCCGCCACCCCTGATGCGGTATTCATCGCGCGAGGCGTCGTAGTGAGCGGATCCCGGACGCAGCGGGCCGCCCACATCGGTCTCATGCTGGAGTTCGCCCAGCGGGCCGGAAGATGCGGCGATCATCGTGCCCACAAACGCGCACGCGCAAAGCATGACAAGCCCGCGCCGTGCCGTCCAGCGGCGTCGAGAATGAAATTCAATCATGACAAACCTCCAGGTGCGGTGCTGATGTAACGGTGAAAAGTACAATGATACGCAGCCCGCTGGCAAGCCATAATTCGATGGCGGACGAAGGGCTCTACGGCAATCCCTTCGTGCTCGAGTGAGGCGGGGCGACAGAGCCGCTGAATGCAAGCAGCTTACTAAGGCGCGGCGAAGTGTCGTGCGTTATGGCGAACTGGGCTTTGTCGCTGCCGGCGCAGGCGCGGGCGGCATGCTGAATTTCGTGTCGTCGATGGGGACGTTCTGCTGGCACTGGTCAACCTGGATGGTGAAGCGCCCACCGGGCCGGGCGAGGGTCCAGCGGAATGGGACCTTGATGCCATCCACTTCGCGATAGTCGGCGTAGTCAATCTGCGTAGGGTTGCGGCCGAGCGGCGTCTCGACGTAGCGCACCAGGCGCACCAGCAGTCCCGATTGTTGGCTGAAGTACATCCGCACAGGGGGCTGACCCGGATTCAGTCCATTGACAAGGTAGGTTTCTTCCTCGCCGATCTTTTCGGGATGCTCGACGCGAAGCTGACTGAAGTTTTGCTTGAGCCGCAGAGCGAAATGAAAGTCAGCGTCCATCCTGGCGGAGTTGGCCTCCGGCGGGGTCATTTGGTGGGGCGGGCCGTGTGAAAAGCCCAGCCATCCCGAGCGGCCGTCGTAGGCCGTGATGCTCTCCCCGTTCGGCATGTGCATCACGGAGAGCCGCTTGTCCGGGGCTTTGGCGTAAACTTCGATGGGAAACTGGCGGTCGCCGAAGCCCGTCAGGTTGCCCTTCTCAATCCGGCTTGAGATTTTTCCCAGTGCCTCCGGGCCTCCCAATGCCTGAACATATTTGTCGACGATCTGATCGGCAGGCGGCATGGCGGCAGGTTTCGCAGCCTCCGGGTTGTTCGCCACGCGAGGTTCCGGCATCGTCGCGGCGTCGGCAACCAGGGGAGTTCCGATAGGATCGGCTACGCCGTGATGGCAGGAATAACAGGTGACTTCGCGATGTCCGTCAAAATTGTCTTTGTTAATCGCGAACATCATCTGCATCATTTTGCGCGCCGTCTGCTTCGGCTTCTTGTCATCCTTGTCCATGGCGTGCTCGACGTGGCAGTGCTCGCAGTCAACTCCCAGCGATGCCGACATGAACTGCATGGCCGGAATCACCTGGTCGGCAGGAACACCTTTCAACACTTGGATGTTCTTGTACGCCTCTTCGGCAGTTTTACCTTCCGTCGGACCTGACTGCGCCGTGCCGGGATGCGACCGCGGCGCCAGGACAACGACTGCAAAGACCAGTCCTGCCGCAACAAAGTAGGTTCTCTTCGATAGTGTTTTCACTCGGGCTCCCTGTTTTGAAGGTTAAACCTCAGTATATCAAACCTCTTGGCCTGCGTATCCCTATTGCTTTCCCATAGGAACTGTGGCACAATTCCTATGGGAGGCCAATAGGAGCAATATGGGCGACAAAGCAGATGTCTGGCAGGGCACACTGGCGCTGATGGTCTTGAGGACGCTCGACACTCTGGGGCCGCTGCATGGGTACGGCATCGCGCGCCGCATCGAGCAGACCAGCGAAAACCTGTTGTCGGTGAATTACGGAACCCTCTACCCCGCCCTTCTGAAGCTCGAGCAGGAAGGCTATATCGCCTCGGAGTGGGGCGTGTCCGACAACAAGAGAAAAGCGAAGTATTACAAGCTGACGCGCGCCGGCCGGAAGCAACTGGAAAGGGAGATTCAGGGATGGGGGCAAGCCACGGCGATTGTGGCCCGGTTCCTGGCCCCGAAGGAGCAGTCATCATGAGGAAGCTACGTGCTTGGTTCTTGCGCCTGGCCGGGCTGTTGGGCAAGGAGCGACGTGACCGTGAGATGACGGAGGAACTCGAAAGCCATCTCCAGATGCACATCGAGGACAACCTTCAGCGAGGCATGACGCCCGAAGCAGCCCGCCGCGACGCCCTGATCAAGCTCGGCGGCATCGAGTCGACCAAGGAGCGCTATCGTGACCGGCGTGGTCTGCGCGGGCTGGAAACGCTGTTGCAAGACATGCGTTATGGCGTGCGAATGCTCCGCAAGAACCCCGTCTTTACGGCGGTTGCAGTGATTACTCTGGCGCTCGGGATCGGGGCCAACACCGCGATTTTCAGTTTGCTGGACTCCGTCGTGCTGCGCTTTCTGCCCGTCGAGAACCCTCAGCAACTCGTGCAAATCACCAGGCGGGGTCCGGAACCTGGCAACGAGGGCAACCCCACTTTCACTAATCCGATCTGGGAGCAGGTGCGCGATCAGCAGGACGTTTTCTCTGGCGCGCTGGCGTTTGGCGGGCAGCAGTTCGACCTTGCGCAGGGCGGGGAGGCGCATTACGCCAAGGGCCTTTGGGTAAGCGGCGACTTCTTTCGCACGCTAGGCATTCACGCCGCTGCCGGCCGCTTGATCACTGTGGCCGATGACCGCCGCGGGTGCTCCGGCGTTGCTGTGTTGAGCTACAGTTTCTGGCAGGATCATTTCGGCGGCGCGGCAAGCGCCTTGAGCAGCAGGATTTCGCTCGACAATCACACCTACCCCATCATCGGCGTGTCCGCCCCCGGCTTCTATGGCGTCGAGGTCGGCGCCAAATTCGATGTGGCGCTTCCCTTCTGCGCCACGGCTGTATTTGACGGCGCACGGCCGCGCCTCGACCACCGCTCGTGGTGGTGGCTCAGTATTGTGGGCCGTTTGAAACGGGGGATCGGCCCCGCCCAGTTGCGAGCCCGCCTCGAGTTGATATCGCCGCGCGTCTTCGCGGCCACCGTCCCAGCCAATTGGGACATTGCCAACCAGAAGAATTACCAGAAGTGGGTGCTCACCTCCGCGCCCGTCTCCACCGGCACCTCGGGCTTGCGCCAGCAATTCGAGAGGCCGCTGCAAATCCTGATGGGAGTGGTCGGAATCGTGCTGCTCATAGCCTGCGCCAATATCGCCGGCCTCATGCTGGCGCGCGCCGCGACCCGGCAGCGGGAGATGGCCGTGCGGCGGGCGGTGGGCGCCTCGCGCCTGCGCTTGATTCGCCAATTGCTCACCGAATGTCTTCTGCTGTCTACGGCCGGCGCGCTGCTCGGAATCCTGTTCGCGCGTTGGGGCAGCGTGCTTCTGGTCCACTTCATTTCGACCGCCCGGGATCAGGTTTATCTCGACTTGTCGTTCGACTGGCGTGTCCTGGCTTTCACCGCTGCAATTTCCATCCTTACCGCCGTCCTTTTCGGAGTCCTTCCGGCGTTCCGGTCCACTCGTGTCTCGCTGACCTCCGCCATGAAGGGCAGCCCAGCGATCGATCCTGAGCGCCACGCGCGTTTCCGCCCCCGGCGCTGGATCGTCGCCTCGCAAGTGGCGCTGTCACTCGTCTTGTTGGTAGGCGCGGGATTATTTCTGCGCAGCTTCGTGAAACTCATGACGCTCGACCTCGGCTTTGATCGCGAGAACGTCCTGATGATGCACACTGAAGCGAGGACGGCCGGCATCCCGCCTGAAAAGTGGATGGCCACCTGGGATGAGATTGAACGCCGCCTGAACTCGCTTCCCGCCGTGGTCTCGGTTGGCCGCAGTCTCATCACGCCGGTGAGCGGAGGTGAATGGGATCAGTATGTTCAAGCCGACTCGCCGAACCCTCCGTCGGGCACGACCTCCGATGTATATCTGAACGGCATCTCGCCCGGATACTTCCAATCACTGCGCATCGCGCTTCTCGCAGGGCGCGATTTTACCCGCCAGGACACCGCCACCTCGCCAAAAATCGCCGTGATCAACCAGACCATGGCTCGCAAGTTTTATCCGAACCTGAACCCCGTCGGCAGAACCTTTCGTCTCTCGGGAGACCAGGGGAAGTACGGCGACCCCATCCAGATCGTGGGCGTGGTGCGGGATTCCAAGTACGCATCGCTCCGCGAGGACGGTTTTTCCTGCGCATACTTCCCTATCACTCAGGAGCCCGGCTTCGGCGGCGGCCCCAACTTCCTGATCAGAACTTCGGTACGGCCCTCCGCCCTGCTCTCACTGATTCAGTCCACGGTCGCCGGCGTGGACAAGTCGCTTTCGCTCCAGTTCGACACGCTCGCTCGGCAAGTGGATGACTCCCTCGTGCAGGAGCGGGTGCTGGCAACGCTCTCCGCGTTCTTCGCCGGCTTGGCTTTGTTGCTGGCCACGGTGGGGCTCTATGGGGCGATCAGTTACACGGTGACTTTGCGGCAATCGGAGCTGGGCGTTCGCATGGCGCTGGGCGCAGATCCTGGTTCGATCCTGCGTCTAGTGCTTCGTGATGTAGTCATTATCCTGGTCGCCGGCATGGCGGTAGGAACGGGCATCACGCTTCTAAGTGTTCAGGTGCTTCAGAGCCTGCTCTTCGGGCTGCCGGCCCGGGATGTGCTGACGCTGGCGTTGGCGGCCGGCGTCATTTCGCTCGTGGCCTTCATCGCCGGCTATCTGCCCGCCCGCCGGGCCGCGAAAGTGGACCCAATGATTGCCCTGAGATACGAATAGTCGACGCCGTTCGTTCGCAGTCAGGCCTGCGCCCTGGTTGTAGGGGTACGGCTTGCCGTACCCTCTTCATCCTTATCGCGCGACCAAGCCAAAAGGGTACGGCTTGCCGTACCCTCTTCATCTTTATCGCGCGACCGAGCCAAAAGGGTACGGCAAGCCGTACCCCTACAACCAGCCGATGCCAGATGACCCTCCCCGAGCCTACCCGGTTCCCGCTATTGCCTCAAGGGCGGAGATGGCTTCCTTCGCTGATCGGCACGCGATGCGAATGAGCTTCTTGCGAGACTTTTGCCCCGAGACAATCGTCACATACGACTGCGGCAACCGCAAGGCTCGCGCCAGGAATTGGACACAGGCCTGGTTGGCCTCGCCTTCGCTGGGAGGAGCATGTACGTCAAGGCGCAACTCTCCAGTTGAATCGTAAGCCAAGCGTTCGCGGGCAGAGCGAGGCCTCACTTTCAACCAGAATGAAACGGTGTCGCCTTCGACTTTATAGTTGTCAGGCATCGGTTGTCAGTTGTCCGTGGTCCGTTGTCAAAACGAGGCAAGTAGTGGGTGGTTCTGCCTTCTGGCTACACCCCGCCCCTTGCTCCGAAGATGGCGGTTCCCACGCGGACGACGGTTGAACCCTCCTCGATAGCGACCTCGAAATCGTGGCTCATGCCCATTGAGAGTTCCCGCATGGAGACGTTGGGTATGTTCCTTCCGTCAATCTCGCGCGCCAATTCGCGCAGCCGCCGGAAATAGGGCCGCACGCGCTCGGAATCGTCAAAAAAGGGAGGGATGACCATGAGGCCTCGAAATTCCAGTGTGGCGAGCCTGCTCACCTGCTCGGCGAGCGGGAGTATTTCCTTCTCTCCAACCCCTGCCTTACTTTCCTCGCCGCCCAAGTTGACTTCGAGCAGCACCGGCAACCGGCCGGCCCCAGGGGACGCAGCCTGATCAAGCTTCTGGGCAAGCCGGAACGAATCCACGGAGTGCACCCACTGGAACAGCTCCCTTGCAGCTCTTGCCTTGTTGGTCTGAAGGTGGCCCACCAAATGCCACGTGATACTCATGTCTGAAAGCGCCGGGCGCTTGGCTTGGGCTTCTTGCACGCGATTCTCGCCAAAATCGCGCAGCCCCGCTTCGTACGCGGCGCGGATGCACTCCGGCGGAAAGGTTTTCGAGATGGCGAGAAGCTTTACGTCCTCCGGCCGGCGCCCGCAGCGCCCACAAGCGGAGGCGATGCGCTCCCGCACTCCTGCCACGTTCTCCTTGATGTCAGGCATGACGAACCTCAGCGATTGATCTCCCAGGTCGAGAGTATAGCAGTCCTGCCGGCTTTTCGGCTCTCAACCCACCCCTCACCCGTCCCGCTCCGGCTGATGAAAGCGCCGGCAGAGGGACACCCTCTCCCCAAGGGAGCATAGGCGCTAGGTTAAGCGTTGCGACGGGTCCCGAAGGGACCCAACATCATTAGCCGTAGGTGAAACCTACGGTAAACGCCGTTCCAAAGTATTCAATTCAACCCCGGAGGGGTTGAATTCGACCCCTTCGGGGTCGCTGAGACACTGAATGTACGCCTTCTCGTCCGTAGGTTTCACCTACGGCTAATGACCTTCATGCCCTTCGGGCATGTTTGGCGGCCCCTACGGGACCTTAATCTAGCGCCTATGCCCCAAGGGAGAGGGCTGCAAATTCAAGGCGTTTGGTTCTGTGGCCACAGGGCTCCCTTGTACGGAGGTAACTGCGAATGGTACGATGCCATTCGCGTCGATGGTTCGCGTGCCAGAGACAAACCAAAATGAGACACGGCCTATTCATTACGCTGGAAGGAATAGACGGGACGGGAAAGAGCACGCAACTTCGTCTCCTCGTTCAATACCTGAAGAAGCGCGGGCTGCCAGTGCGCGTGACGCGCGAGCCAGGAGGCACGAGGCTGGGCGAGCGCATTCGCAAGATTCTCCTGGATTCAAAGAACACTCATCTTTCTCCCCTTGCGGAGCTGGCCCTCATGTACGCAGCGCGCGCCCAACACCTCGAGGAGGTCATCCGGCCGGCCTTGGCAAAAGGCCAAATCGTGGTCAGCGATCGCTACAATGATGCGTCGCTCGCATACCAGGGACATGGGCGCAAGTTGGGCGTCGCGACTGTCCGGGCCTTCGATCGCATCGTGAGTGGCCGCACCCAACCCGACTTGACCATTCTGCTCGATCTCGCTCCACGTCTTTCGCTCGGGCGGGCCGTAGGCCGCCAGTCACGGCGGAATTCAAACCAGGGACGGTTCGAATTACAGGGATTGAACTTTCACCGGAGAGTGCGGCGCGGCTACCTGGCCATCGCCCGAAAGGACCCACGCCGGGTGAAGGTTGTTCCGGCAGAGGGACCGGTGGCGGAAGTTCATGCCCGAATTCTAAACCTCATTGACGGTTTTCTGGCGCAGCGGCTCACCGGCTATGCCCCTGATTCAACGTGGCGCAAAACGGAGTAGTCGATTTTAGATTTTGGATTTTAGATTTTGGATTAATATTCTAATTGGATCATGCGGTGGGAGGCCGCAATCCAAAATCTTAAATCCGAAATCCAAAATGCCCTTCGATTCATTCATCGGGAACCCCAGAGCTCTGGCTTGCGTGCGTGAGATGGCAGCGGGCGGACGTGTGCCCGGCAGTCTGCTGTTCGCGGGTCCGGAAGGAGTAGGCAAAAAAACTCTGGCGCGGATGCTGGCCAAAGCGTTGGTGTGTGAACGCGATCGAAACGATTTCTGTGACGGCTGTGCGCATTGCCGTAAGGCTGAGGAGATGTTTACCTCGGCAGAAGAAGATGTGCACCGCAGGCGAGACATGAAAGAGGCGGCAAGGCGTGTGGAAGGGCTGGTTTATTTCGACTTCCAGATCATCGCGCCTCTCACACGGTTTATCCTGACGGACCAGATTCGGCAACTACGCCATGTAGCATATACCCGGCCCTTCGAGTTCCCGCATCGGGTATTTATCATCGATGACGCACAGACGATTCACTGGCAGGCTGCGGACTTGCTGCTCAAAGTGCTCGAAGAACCGCCCGATACGACTTCTTTCATTCTGATCTGCTCCAACCCTTACGAGTTGCGCTCCACCATCCGCTCCCGTTGTCTGCAAATTCTCTTTCAACCGGTGGCCGAGGCTGCGATCAGGGAACTGCTGGCCCGGCAGGGCGGCTTAAGCAATCCACAACTGGCCGTCGCGTCCCGCGTGTGCGCGGGCAGTGTGGCCAAAGCCAGGAACTTCGATCTTGCAGCCTATGAGGAGCGCCGTAAGCCCTGGCTGGAATTCCTGTCAGCGGTGTCACGCCGCCCCGTCTCACCGTCCGCCGGTACAGACTGGCGGCCGCTTTTCGATTCCGCCAAAGCGCTGGCCGAAAGGCGGGACGATTTCGAGGCCACACTCGACATCGGATATTCCCTTCTGCGCGACCTGCTTCTGATGCTTCTGCACGGACCCGAAAACGAAGTGACCAACGTGGATATCCTCCCCCGCCTACAGGCTTGGGCGGCCGGCCTGGGACTAAAAGGAATCGAACTCTTGAAGTCGGGCCTCGACCAGGCATACCGGCTGCGGGTTCGCAACATCAACCAACAACTTGGCTTCGAGACGTTGGGCCTGGAGGTTAGCTCCGGAGTGCGGTAGGCGCTGGCTGTGTGGTGCCGGGTGCCCGGCGCCGGATCAACTGCACGGATCCTTCGTGATGCCCAAAAGCGGGACTCCTCAGAATGACGAACCCAGCGGAGCCTCGAGGGTTACCGGGGAACGATGACCTCCCAACTCGGCGAAATCACGGCCAGTCGACTTCAGGATTTTCCAACTCTCGACCTTCAACTTTTGACTTTTGAATTCACTCCATTGCCACTCCTGAGGCTTTGTGATAGCATCTAATATATTCACGGCTTTCTCCCTCGAATGGCTTTTAACGACCGGGAAGAAACCCGGGTGCCGGAGCGAGCGTCTACCAGAAAGGCGTGTAGCGGCAATTCTGAACATGCCTCCTGGGACCAGGCCGAAGGAGTAATAGATCATGAACCGAAGACTGATCCGCCCAACATTGTCAGAAGTCCAGGACCAAATGGGCGCACGGATGCAGCGCAAGAAGCCTGCTCCCCCTGAACAAACCAGCGCAGAGAGCTTTTATTACCTGAAACAAATGCAATCACGCACGCCCATGGTGGTCGTGCTCACCAGTGATGAAGTCATCCGCGGCGTCATCGAATGGTACGACAAGAATTGCATCAAGGTCCACCGGCCGAATGAACCCAATCTTCTCGTCATGAAGTCCGCCATCCGCTATATCTACAAGGAGAATGAAAACAAGCACGCGGGCGGGGGGGACGGCAATCGCGTTCCCGATAACGGCCAGGACGAGTACTTACAAAGTTAGTGGCACCTGAAGGCCGGCACCACAGGTTCACGCTGCTCACCTCAACGGGCTACGAAGAAACACTCGAACGCTGGCATCCTGAGCGAAACGAAGAATCTCGTCTGTTCTAATCTTGACAATCCACGGAGATCCTTCCGCCGTTTCGCTCTCAACCGCCGGTGGCTCCCCGGCATAACATGCGACAGGGTTTTTCCGCTGCCAGCCAAGGCCTGCGCATGCCGAACGAAAGGTTGGCGCGACGTGCCAACGACGCTGATTTGCCATCCGGCTTGACAGTGTAAGCTTCACCGCATAGGATAGTCGTGCGCATCAAATACGGATCGCGAGCCTAAACAGTGATTCACCCAGAAACCACAGACCACCAGCCAGCCGCAAGCCCAACGGCAAACTTTTCCGCCCCCTGCTTTCCACCGGAACGCTCCCTGCGGACAGCGGTGCGGGGGAGGTTTCTGTTCCTTCTTTTTCTGGCCGTGGCCCTGCTGGGGTGGCCTCTCCGCTCCGGACTCCGGGCCCAGGAAGAGCACAAGAAGGTGCCCGTCATCGACAAGATAACTTCCGGCGCCCCGACGCAGCAGGAGTTCGTGGGCATCGTGAAGTCCGTTGATTTCGAGAGCGAAGTTCTCAACGTCGACAGCATCAACGGAAAGTCGACCGAGATCTTCCCCCTTAAGAAGAAAGTCCATGTGGTTACCGCCGATGGCGACAAGCTGAAGCTGGCAACCTTGAAACCGGGCACCAACGTACTCGTTTGCTTCGACCAGAAGGGCGACCACAGAACCATCACCCGCGTTGTGGTTCTCTCCGGCGGCCCTCCGAAGAAGAAGACTCCCCCCTCTTAGCGCACAAGGAGCACAGGCACTGTTGCCTGTGCGCTTTGACCCGCTGCTTCAGGTTTGGGGCACAGGCAGAAGTGCCTGTGCTACAAGAGAAGGCTCATGAAGATCGGCATAACCTGTTATCCCACTTATGGCGGAAGTGGAGTCGTGGCCACGGAATTAGGTCTGGAGTTGGCCGCGCGCGGGCATGACATCCACTTCATCAGCTACGCCGTTCCGGTCCGCATGACGGAGCCATCGGAGCGCCTCCACTTCCACGAAGTGGAGATGCTCAACTACCCGTTGTTCAACCATCCCCCATACACGCTGGCGTTGGCCACCCAGATGGCGAACGTGGCGTTGAACGAATCGCTCGACCTCTTGCACGTCCACTATGCGATCCCCCACTCCGTGAGCGCCTATCTGGCCCGCGCCATGCGCCACCCCCACCGCCTTCCGTTCGTCACCACACTACACGGAACGGACATCACCCTGGTCGGCGTGGATCGCTCGTACTTGCCCATCACCCGGTTCTCGATTGAGCAGAGCGATGCGGTGACCGCCATCTCCGAGTACCTGCGCGCGATAACCCAGCGGGAACTCGGTGTTCAACGACCGATCGAAGTGATTCCGAACTTCGTCAATTGCGACGTCTTCCAGCCGGGCGCCGACCATCGCCGGCGCGAAGAATTCGCCCCCAAGGGCGAGCCGATTCTCGTGCATCTGTCCAACTTTCGCCCCGTCAAAC
>Ga0209517_10008409_pt1 | contig 12088 bp, 12 predicted proteins | sample PeaSoiMetSII2010_FD_187695 | JGI IMG/M metagenome (GOLD analysis project Ga0209517, IMG submission 187695) | Peat soil microbial communities from Weissenstadt, Germany - SII-2010 (SPAdes) (version 2) | ecosystem: Environmental > Terrestrial > Soil > Wetlands > Peat | place: Germany...
GATGCCGAACATGGATCCGACCAGACGCAGCATACTCGCAACGGGCGCCGCGGCGACGGCATTGGCCGCAGCGTCAAGCCTGTTTGCTCAGCAGACTGGGAAAGGAGGAGCTGCCATGTCCTTCTATGAAAAAGGCCCCGTTCGCATCCGCTATGAGGAGGCCGGTTCCGGATTTCCGTTGTTGCTCATCGCCGGCGGAGGATTGAATTCGACAATCGCTGGCTTGGGGAACCCCTTTAACGCGATCGAAGAGTTCAAGGGAGAGTATCGCTGCATCGCATCGGACCTGCGCAACGCCTACGACGGCCAGTCCTCCGGCCCCCTCGAAAGCGACCGGCCATGGGATTCCTATACCGATGACCATCTCGGTCTGATGGATCACCTGGGCATCGGGAAATTCATGGTGCTGGGCTTCTGCATTGGCGGCCCCTTCATCTGGAACCTCTTGCGGCGCGCGCCGGATCGTATTGTCGCAGCCGTGCTGGCGCAACCCAGCGGGTCGCGGCCGGAGATGCGCGACCTTTTTTACGAAACTAATATGAAGGGCTGGGGTCCGGAATTGGTCAAGCGCCGGCCCGACATCACGATGGAGATGGTCGACAAATTTCTGACCAAGATGTACCGCACCAACCCCGACTTCGTCTTCACCGTGACGCGCGATTTCGTGCGCAATTGCCAGACGCCCGTACTGATCCTGCCGGATGATATCCCGGCGCATCCGTATGCCGTCGCCATGGAGGCCGCGATGCTCGCGCCAAAGGCCGAAGTGAGCATGTTCCCGTGGAAGGAGCCCAAGGAGCGGATTCCCCTGGCGGTGCGCCAGATACATTCCTTCCTCCGGGCACATCGTCCTGCTTCTGCCTAGACGGCGGTGTCCATCCGATTCTAGAGCGGGAAAAGGAATTCCTGGTGCGTTATCCCCCGGGTCGAATGCTATACCCGTGCACGTACTCGTACGCAACGCTCCAGATCGCGCCTCCTGTTGCGGCGAAGAGGAGCTCTTCTATGGGGACGCCAAGGATATAGATCCCAAAAAGATTCTGGAGATTGTAATAGCGCTGGACGAATTGGGGGTACAAGAACAGGAGGCACAAGAACAAGAAAGAATACAAGACCGTAAAACTCAGTCCGCTGGTAAGCATCAGCGGGACCAAGTCGCGCCGCAGGTACGCAAGGGCAATGCCGCCGGCCGCGAAGGAAACGATTGTGTTGTCCATCGTCTTGCCCGGATGCCAAAATTCAAGCGCGACAAAAACCACGACGATTAGAATGAACGGTGCGTAGTGCCGTTCGCGCGAAAGTCTTCGCATCGCCGCAAGCGATTCTCTCAGAAGTATTTCACCCACGACGGAAGCAATCCCTCCAACCGCCGCCGCCCAAAGCACGTCCTCGATTCCCACTCTGATTCTTTGGTCGAGATTGAATAGCGACGGGGGCGACCAGTACTGAGGAACGAACAGGAGGCTGGTAAGCGCCATCGGCGCGGCGATGAGACTGCCCCACCGGATCTCTGCACGGTATCTCTTCCCAAGAACGGAGCAGACGATCCAGGCTGCCCAAAAAATGAGTACCCCGACGAGATACGAATAATGATAGCTCGGCAACATTTGCGAGAAGGAATCATACGCCGCGTCTGGGAGAGTAGCAAACATATTGTGACAAATAACTCATCGCATAATTCAGGCCTTCGGCTTTGAAGCGGGTCCGCGTGGAGTAACCATGAAACGTGGCCATGACAGGAGTGCAGCAGTGGCAACCGAATAGAAACCCTCCCTTGCCACCTTCCAATCAGCTGCCTAAGCTAGAGTTACATTTCTTACAGTGATTCGCACTTGACCGAACAATGGGAAGGCATGATGCAAACAAATAAAGACACACAATATGGCTCGCCGGCGCCTCCGAGTGCTCCTGGTTCCATGGGACGCACGACCTCCTACCTGGGACCAGGTTTGCGCGTTCGAGGGGAAATTACAGGCAACGAGGACCTCAGGCTGGAGTGCAAGGTTGAGGGCTTGGTTTCCATTGGCGGTTTTCGGCTCACGGTGGGATCAAGCGCGCACATCAATGGGGACATTGTGGCCCGTGAAGCAATGGTCTCAGGCGAAGTTATTGGGGATATCCGGGCGTGCGACCGGATTGACATTGTGAAAAGCGCTTCCATCGAGGGCGACCTGAGCACCGCCAAGATCGTGATTGAAGAAGGCGCCTACTTTAAGGGAGGCGTCGAGATCGGCAGCAGCAATTCGCAAATCGGTACGGATTTGGATTCCCTTCTCAACGGCGCTAAAAAGGCCGACCAAAAGTAAGGAAGAAAAAATGGATTTGAATTTCGCTGCCGAAAGCGAACTTTAGACCCACTCTCCGACGCGCATCACGGGCTCCGACCCACCCGCCGCGCTGATGCCGTCCACGTCAATGCGATTCGATCCGATCATCCAGTCGACGTGAATCAGGCTGGAGTTTGCACCGTGCGACGCCAGTTGTTCCGGAGTGAGAGTGTCGCCATCCTTCAGGCACGTGCTATAGGCCTGCCCCAGGGCGATGTGGCAGGCCGCGTTCTCGTCGAACAGAGTGTTCAGGAAGAGCAATCCGCTGGACGCAATCGGCGACGAATGCGGCACGAGAGAAACTTCGCCGAGCCGACGCGCTCCTTCGTCGGTCTCGATCATCCGCTGCAAGACTTGATTGCCCCGCGCGGCGTGAGCGTCCACAATCTTCCCTGCCTCGAACCGCACGGAAATCTCTTCAATCATCGTGCCCTGATACGACAGAGGTTTGGTGCTGGTCACCTTCCCTTCCACGCGATCCTTGTGCGGCGTTGTGAAAACCTCCTCGGTGGGCATATTGGGAATGCAATACCGGCCATTTCCTGCTGTTGTCCCTCCACCCAGCCACAGGTGATCGTCGGCAAGACCGACGCGTAGATCGGTGCCGGGTCCTCGGAAGTGCAACGCCGAATAGCGTTTCTCGTTCAGCCGGCCGGCGCTCGCATGCAGGTTCGCATCGTGTTTTTTCCAGGCGGCCACTGGATCGAGCTGGTCCGCTCGTGACGCGGCGAAGATGGCATTCCAAAGCCGGGCCAGCGCTTCGTCCTGCGGCAGATCGGGGAACATCGCCGCCGCCCACGCGGGAGTGGCGCAGGCTACGATGGTCCAGTTGATCTCGTGGCGCGTAATCAGTTCCAGCGCCGGGCGGTATGCTTTTGACATGGCGCGATTGGCGCGGCTCACTTTTTCCGGATCTTCCTTCGAGAGCAGAGAAGGATCGCTGCCGGTAATCGCCAGCCGCGCCGCGCCGCGGCGGTAGGCCTGGGCCATGCCCTCGTAAAGCCACGCCGCGGCGGCGTCGAAGCTGGCGTCCGCGCCATAGCGGAAGCGAAGCAGCGCCGACTCCTCGTCGGTAAACAACGTGGTGACGAGGGAGGCGCCCGCTTTATAAGCATGTTCCGTGATGCGGCGCACGAGCGGGACCGCATCCAGCGTAGCGGTCATCACCATCTCTTGTCCGGGCGCGAGGCCCAGTCCGGCGCGCACCGCGACTTCGGCTAGACGGTCGAGATTCTTTTCAAATTCAGGAGTCGCAACAAACTGGCCTTTGGAAAATGTTGTGGTGGATGTCATGGGTATGATTATCACGCAGCGTGCCGCGCGTTGACAATGCGCAGAAGGCCAGGAAGGCACTCGAGAATTACCAACCCGAACTGGAGAGCCGCCAAAGGTTCGCTCGATCTCGGGTGACCGATGAAAGGCACTATGTCGCATGCGAGCAGGGCTGCGATCTATTGACCCACCCTTCTGTTTGACCTACCTGCAAACCGGAATAGACGTGATCGCGCTCACAACGAGACGTGACCGGGCTCACTGCGCATTTGCTATTTACAGCAGATCGTTTATTTATGTTGGGCAGTAATCCGGAACCATCAGGAGGGTCCTATGAAAACAGCTGCGATCACCATGGTAGGCGTGCTGTTATTGGCCGGCGGCCTCTCTGCGCAAAAGACTCCCAGCTTTTCCGTTCGAAATGGCGAAACCTTCACCGGTGAGATCACAGATAGCTTCTGTGCGCAAGGCCACTACCTCCAGATAACCAAGAGCGAGAGAAGCTGCATCCTCACGTGCGTCAAATTCGAGGGCGCGCAATTCGTGCTCTACAACTCTGAGACCAAACACATTTACAACCTGGACGATCAACTGCAACCCGAAGCTTTTGCAGGTCAAGAAGTGACCGTAACCGGAAGGTACGATAAAGAAGCAAAAGCAATCCACGTGATCAGTATCAAGCCCAAGATCACTTATGCAAGTCTGTAAGGCGGAACGAGATCTTTGAGGTCGTGGCTGTTGCAGTGAGCCACGTGAATCAACTGGCTCTAAGGGGTCCGCGGGCAGCCATTTCCGGATTTGCGAAAGGCACTGAAGATGTCGACCAAGCATGAGCGCATAGTATTTAGCTCGGCCCTTTGGACTAGCAGGGCTTTCGGCTGGACCTTGATCGCTCTCGCGATACTTGGCATGCCGCAAATGAAGTTCCTGATAGGGCGCGTGGCGGCCGGTTTCGGACTGCTTTCCTCTATAATGCTCGGACTGGCGGGCATCGCGTGGCTCGTGGGGGTCAAGTTGTTCCTTCGTTTTTTCGACCGCTATCTCTCCCGCAACTAGGGCTTACTTGTCGAAATAAAGCGATAGAAAGCAACTTGTTTCTTGGGAGTTGCTCGCAATAGCTGGGCGAAAGGGCGCTCGAAGAGCGGAGAAACACTGTTCACTCAGGTTGATTTTGGGACATTTCCTTCACCGGCTTGAGTGCGAAAGCGCAGGTTTGCTTCTCTGATTGTTCTTAGATCGTCTTGTGCCACAAAGGGTTGCGAGACCTGCCTATTGATTGATCGCGACTTCTTTTTCCAATTTTGCGACAGTTTTCTTCAGCCAGCCTAAAACCGTAGCCTGAAGCTTGTATGGATCGTCTTCAGCCTTGAGCGACTCGACGGTGTCACCCTTTTCGTTGAGCGGGATCTTGTGGCAAATGTCACCTTCCGAGTTGCGCAGTTCTGGCGGCGCGAACTCGCTCAAGAAGCAACTCGAGCAAGCGTGCTCCTTTTCCTCAAGGCCAACATTCAGGCAAGTGATCGAGTCGCGGAAGATTTCCGGATTTTGTCTAGGTTCCCGGACAGAGGGGTAATACCGTCCGTTTTCAATCATCTGGATTTCAAACTTCAACTGCTCGATCATTTCGTTTTTGTCGAATGCCATGGAGGTCCTCCCTCGCTCGGGGCGGCGGGTGTCCAACAACACTCCCCTTCAATCGCGACATGGTTCGGGCCCGCACTCTGCCAAGCATCGGCTATGCAACCTACGATCTGTGAAGGCCTATCCAAACCCAAACGCCGGCGCTAGCCAGCAACAACACACCTGCTGTGACCGCCAGGACCGTGATAACTCGCGAGAGACGATTCATTTTGCGAATCAGTTCGGGCTGCTCGCTGGCCATCATTTTTTCTTCGGTTTTGTTCAGATAAATCTCTTCATCCGCCCTGGTGTCCAGAACGTTTCCGTAAATTACCAGAACCACCAAAACCGCGCTGGCCGCGCCACCAGCAATCAACAGGTAAGTCAGCATGGTTGCCAAGGTACTCATGGTTTTCACCTCACAACTTCCGATTTCTCACATACCTTTCACCTGCTCACGATGCTCCAGCTGCAAACCTATCTCAGTGACTTACATCACCGGAGAGTGTGACTCATGGCACAGGGCTAAAACCCCTTGTCCCATTGTGGGCCAGACCCTAAACATCTGTATCCGGGCGGGACTCCCAACTTTGAGTTGGGTCCGATGAATGAAGCGGTTGTAAAGGGGATTCAGGCCAGGATTCCAGGCAATAGGCATAATTTGTCGCCGAGACGCCAGAACAGGCAATTCCTGCAATTGAGACCCACAGGCGGCTCTTGCATTAGCCACTCAAACGCATGGTACTCTTGCTCCACTTTCGAACCAGATTGCTTGGAAGGAGGCCTCTATGCGCAGAGTGAAGAGGACGACATCCTGTCTGCTCGTCGTGGCGAGTCTGTTCTTGGCGGTGGCGTGGTCTTCGCGGGTAGACGGCCAGACCCGGAAGGCCGGCGTGACGGTGTTCGAAGGAGCGCGGCTCATTACGGGCGATGGCAGCACGGCCATCGAAAACTCCGCGTTCCTCGTCGAGAACAACCTGTTCACTCGGGTCGGGCGGCGAGGTGGGTTGCAGGTTCCGGCCGGGGCTTTGCACGTCGATCTGACGGGCAAGACCGTCATGCCTGCGATGATCGATCTCCACGGCCACATCGGGTTCCAGCACGTAGCGGATGGAACCATGGCGAAGGAGTTCTACACGCGCGAGAATCTCATCGACCACTTGGAGCGTCTCGCCTACCACGGGGTCGGCGGGGTCGTCGGCGTTGGCGATCTGGAAGACCGTTCCGACCTGCATGGCGGCAGAACAAATTGGGGAGACGTGCCGTTGCAGGTGCGGGAACAGATCATCCCCAATGCGGCATTGTTTCGCACGGCGGGCACGGGGATCGCATGGCCCGGATCGGGAGCCCAAGGCCACCCATCCAGAGTGGATGTGTCGTATCCGGTCAGCACGGTGGAGGAAGCTCGGGAGGCCGTTCAGGATTATGTCCGCATGCAACCAGAATTCATCAAGATCTGGGTGGACAACAGAGGCGGAACTAAGCAGACGCTGACACCGGTTCTCTACCGAGCGATTATCGAGGAAGCGCACAAATACAATGTCCCCGTCGGGGTGCATAACGTCACCCTGGCGGATGCCAAGGAACTGATGCGCGCGGGCGTCGAGGGATGGCTTCACGTTCCGGTTCGCGGCGGTGAAGCAGCCGACGACGAATTGATTGCGATCGTCAAGCAGAGGATCGCCAACAACAACCGGCCGAACATCTGGATGACACCCGCCCTGATTACGGCATGGATGAACACGCAAGGTGGGGGGCGTCCAGTGTGGCTCGACGACCCATTACTGCAGGATACCTACTCACCTCAATTAATTAAAGAGTACTGGGGCGACCCGCTGAAGAATATGACCCCAGACTCGGTCGAACTCGCCCGTAAGGATTTCGAGGTGCAGGCGCGCAGCGTTATGAGGCTTCGAGCGGCGGGAATGCGGGTCGTTACGGGCACCGACACCGGGCAGAGCCGGTTCTTGATCGGCTATTTCAACCATCTGGATTTAGAAAGTTTGGTGGCGTTGGGCATGACGCCGATGGAGGCGATTGTCGCCGCGACACGCGATGCGGCCAAAACCGCGCATTTCAATTCCGGGATGGTGGCGGCGGGCAAGAGCGCCGATTTCATCGTCCTCGACGCGAATCCGCTGGAGAAAATCGGCAACACGCGGCGGATCAACAAGGTCTACCTGCGGGGACAGGAAGTGGACCGCGCCGCGTTGAAGGCCAAGTGGCAAGGGGAATGGAACCACCAGACGAAATAGATCGTGTCTCAATCACTCGGCCATGCGTGGCTTGAAGCGCAATGGCTGGCAATCGCGAAATTAGAAGAAATCAATCGTCGGTTTCAGCTACTTAGAACTGACGCACGCGAAATTCGCGGCGTCATCCACGCTGCCGGAACCCTTGTACGCCGCTACCTGAGGATACGGACACACCGGACGCGTGCGCGCCACGCCTTGCCTTGGATCATCATCATTAAACTTCGTGGCAATGAGCTTCGCGGGGGCAATGCCCTGGTCGACCCAGCGGTCGAGCGCGCCGATGATGTCGCTTTCAGGGTCGTTTTTCTTGTATCCCTTTTGGCCGAGTCCGCCGAAGGTGTTCGGCCCAGGTCCTCCGTTGCAGTGATACAGGCCCGGCATCATGAACAAGCGAACAAATTCGCCGGTTGCCTCGCCATTTTTCTGGCGGACTTCGTTGTAATACTGCACGGTTCGGAGCGGAGGCGTCGAATGATCCGCCCAGCCGTTGTACAGAATCAATTTCCCGCCACGGGCCTTGAATCCGGATAAATCAGTGCTGTCGGCGTCCTGATCTTTTTCAAACGGAATCAACGACTCCGGATTCTTGTCGTAATCGAAGTCCCGGACTGAATCGAATTTCGGGCCAAAGACGATCCAGCGCATAAAACTGTCCATGTACATGAAATTGCTGGAGGGATATCCGTGCATCGTTCCGACCCCGGTGATGTAGGACGGGTAATCACCTTCATGCCCGGGCGAGTATCCAACATACAATCTCTTTCCCGCGGAATTTACCGGGCCGCTGAGAATCTTCTGCCACGCCGTCACTTGTTTTGGCGTCAGGCAATTGGGACCGTCCGCGCCCTGACAGGTCAAAACCTTAGGATCGAACTCGCACTTGTCGGGGCGGTCAATCAGACCGTCAGCCAAGCCATCCTTGGCGTCACACGCCGCGAGGGTTGCTTTTTCCATTGCGGGGACCTTGTACGGAGGAATCTCGGAACCGAGGAGAGCTCGCTGGGTCCAATCAAACATGATCATCGCCTTGGTTCGGTCGACTACGGCGCCACCAGCGACAACGCCTTCGAAATCCTCCGGATACCGCTGGACCTCCATGAGTGCCATCTTGCCGCCGTTCGAACATCCGCAAAAATAGGAACGCCGCGCCGGCGTGCCGTAATACGCCTTGACGACTTCCTTCGCCAGCAGCGCCACCAGGTGAGTAGCGCGATGCGCGTAGTTCACTTGCGCTTGCGGATCGTTGTACATCGCCGAAGCATCCCAGTGGAAGCCGCGATGTCCCGTATCCGACCCGGCTGCGGCGTAACCCCTTGCTAGCGCATCGGTCAGTTCCGGAACCGACCCGTTATACCCGGCTCCGCCAACGTAGAAGAATTTGCTGTTCCATGCCTTGGTGGGAAGCGCCACCTCGAAAAGAATGACGGTCTCGAGTCCGCCCTGCACACGGCAGTATTCCGGCACATCGCCTTTTGCCGCAACGACGGTCGCCTCGGTGATGACGGTATCCTTCAGCTTCAGTTCAAGCAGGTTTGAACAATCCGCCGCACCCGCTGGAGCCGCTCCAAGGCCAAGCAATACGAACAGCGCAGCGATGAGGCACGTGAGCAACACTCCCGGCTTCTTGCCTGACCCGAAACATCCCGGGAAATGGGATGACTTATGTTGGCGTGGCTCGCGACGCTTCATGCTGCACCTCCCCAAAGCAGTGCCATTTGCCTACCCCATTTCCTTGCTCAATGTGATCCGAGAGAATTCTGCGTCCTGTGTTCGCAAGCACGCGGCACATTCTCGCTGGATCGTCCGGACGCCCGCATTCTCATTCGTGTTTGCGGGCAACTTACTCCCACGTCCTGTGTCGCGTCAACCTCAAGATGTGGGTGCTAACCTGGAAATCGCGATCTTACTAACATAAGTGAGAGACAGTTTCTGGCTGTTCTTTTGATGATCCGTTCGCAGTTTCCCGGGGATTGTTCCAGTAGTGAAGGAATACATATCCGTGGCGCCGAATCTCCTGAATTCCTCTTGCCGCAGTTTGGCTTTCTGGCCTGAAGAAGCTGTGGGACTCAATTCTATTCCGGGCCTGCAATCCGCATGTCGACTAGAAAAACAAATGGGGGAGAAAGGCGTTTGCCTTTCTCCCCCAAGTGAACTGCTTCCAGGAACTAGCCGCCGATCGGTGTGTCGGTGGCGCCTGCGGTGGTGCCATCCGTTCTCTGGCGAATCACACCGCTCTGGTCCGTGAAGAAGGTCCGCTGACCGGTCACGTTTTGCGTGGTCGGGTTGGCGATAATCGTGTACGTCGAGACGCTGCCATTCGCGGCTGCCGCGCCTGCCTTATACGTGAAGGCGTACCCGCTCTTGATCGGAGCGGCGACGCCAAGCAGGTTGTCAACCAGGTCCGCTGCGGTGGAAGACGGCGTGGTCGAGGGACCCAGTTCGGAAAGGTTCGTTGTGGGATCAGTAGCGTAGGTAGTCTGATAAGCCACAATCGATGTGTTATAGGTGCGCAGCGAGGCAACGGCAGAGGCCTCATTGGCCGCCATCTTGGAACGCAGCAGGTTCGGGATGGCGATGGCCGCGATGATCAAAATGATCGCGACGACGATCAACAATTCAATTAACGAAAAGCCCTTTTCTTTCCTATTGCACCTCAAGGCGCTCCTTCTAGTTTGCGATGCAAACTATTTTCTAAAGAGATTGAACTCCGACTCTATTTTTGTGGGTGCATGTTCTGTGCCAACTCGGGCTAGAATGGTTTCAATTTGGGCACAATCCTCGCATCTCACTTATCGTCAGTGAATTACAGGGGTTCCGTGGTTTGTGTTCGATTTTGACTAGCTGTGATATATGTCACAAAGTACAGAATTTGAGTCAAAATTAGTCATTCGCCTGTGCCGGAAAATGGCATAGCTCCGGAATCACATCTGTACCCATTAGTGGGCCAAATCCTGTCCAGGTCTGAAATGGATGAGCAGACCACACAAACCGAGGGTAGGTCAGATCTCTTGGTCGATTTTAGACCTCTCATTACCTTGCTCTCTTGCGTGAATCTCTAGCGTAATGCTCAATTCCATTCCGGGTCTACGATTCGGATGGCTAATAAAAATGGGGGAGAAAGGCGTTTGCTTTTCTCCCCCAGGTGAACTGCTTCGAGGAACTAGCCGATCGGAGTGCTGGTGGCGGATGGAGTTGAACCATCCGTGGTTTGGCGAATCACAGAGGTTTCATCCGTGAAGAACTGCCGCTGACCAGTCCCTGCAGAAAGAGGCACGGCGATAATTTTATATGAGGCGACGATGCCAGCCGCGGACGCCGCGCCTGGCGTATACGTGAAAGCGTATCCGCTCTTGACCGGAGCGGCAACGCCAAGCAAGTTGTCAAGCAGATCCGCCGCGGTGGAAGTCGGCGTGGTCGAGGGGCCGAGTGCGGAAAGGTCCGTCGTGGGAGCGGTAACGTAGGTCGTCTCGTAAGCCACGATCGAAGTGTTGTAGGCACGCATGGAAGCGACGGCGGACGCCTCATTGGCCGCAATCTTGGAACGCAGCAGGTTCGGAATTGCAATCGCCGCGATGATCAAAATGACGGCAACGACGATCAACAATTCAATTAACGAAAAGCCCTTCTGGCTGGGGGTACGCTTCACGGGAATCCTTCTTGTTCGTGATTTGACGTGTTTGTGAGTGGCGTTAGACTCTGTGCTCCGAGGTAAAGGAGCACGTCCCTGGCCAGCGACTGCCGGAATAGTTCAGAATTGGGCACAATCGTCGTATCTTGACTATTTTCAGCGTATTGAAGGAATTCTGGTGGTGGCTTACTAGGCTGGCCAGGTCAAGAATAGGCCGAATGTGCTAGTACTTTAGTCAAAATTGGTCATTGGCCAGTGCCAGAAAACGGCATTGCTCCGGAACCACTTGTATCCGCCAGTGGGCCGAATCCTGTGAGGTTCCGCTATCAGAGGTAGACTCACTATATTATTTCGATGCTTGGCGAACGAGCGCATCCTGATTTCAATCCAATGAAAGAACAAACCCTTTGACTGAATCCCGAGCAAACAGTTCTCGGATTTCTCCGACAGCAGGTTTGTGCCCTTCTCTGGGTGTGGAAGTATCATCAAGCGGAAGCAGGCCGAAAACGAGCGGTAAAGTGACGCAGGAAGGGCGCCTGGTAGGTAATTTCCAGGCCGTGGATTTCAGAACGCCGGCGCCAGACCTCCAGGATCACTTCGACGACGTAGTCGATGTGGCTTTGCGTGTAGACGCGACGCGGGATCGCCAGGCGCACCAAGTCCATCGTGGCGTGCTCGCCGAACATGAGCGTCCCGATCTCCACAGACCGGATTCCTCCCTCGACATAAAGCGCCGCGGCGAGCGCTACGCCGGGAAATCGGGAGGGTGGAATCTGCGGAAGGAATTCTCGAGCGTCGATATACACCGCATGGCCACCCGGAGGCTGAATGATCGGAACCCCTTCGCGGGAGATGTGCTCCGCGAGGTAAGCAGTCGAAGCAATGCGGTAGCTCAGGTAATCCTCGTCGAGTGCCTCGTTCAACCCGACGGCGATCGCTTCGAGGTCGCGGCCGGCAAGCCCGCCGTATGTGGGGAAACCTTCGGT
>Ga0209517_10008411_pt1 | contig 12086 bp, 15 predicted proteins | sample PeaSoiMetSII2010_FD_187695 | JGI IMG/M metagenome (GOLD analysis project Ga0209517, IMG submission 187695) | Peat soil microbial communities from Weissenstadt, Germany - SII-2010 (SPAdes) (version 2) | ecosystem: Environmental > Terrestrial > Soil > Wetlands > Peat | place: Germany...
CCCGCCGCGTCTACGAAATTTTTTCGCCGATCGACTTCGGTTGCAGGAACTGCAACAGATAATCCGGCCCGCCCGCCTTCGAATCCGTGCCCGACATATTGAATCCGCCGAACGGATGCGCGCCGACCATCGCTCCGGTGCATTTCCGGTTGATATACAGGTTGCCGACGAAAAATTCTTCGCGGGCTCGGCGGATTTTTTCGGGATTCTTCGAATACATCGCCCCCGTCAAACCGTATTCCGTCGCATTGGCGAGCTCAATCGCATGATCGAAATCGCGAGCCTTGGTCACCGCCAGCACCGGGCCGAAAATTTCTTCCTGGAAAATGCGCGCTTTCGAATCCACGTCCGCGATCACCGTCGGCTGGATGAAATATCCGTCGCCGGGAGCCGCGTCGCCGCCCGCGACCAGCCGGCCTTCGCGCTTGCCGGTCTCGATGTAATCGAGAATGGTCTTCTTCGCGCTCGCACTGATCACGGGACCCATGTAATTCGAAGGCTCCTCGGACGGGCCGACCGTAATCGCGGCGGCTTTCTCGCGGACTTTTTCGACGAACTGGTCGTAGATGGCCGCATCGACAATGGCACGCGAGCATGCAGAACACTTCTGCCCCTGAAAGCCGTAAGCGCTTTGCACGACGCCCGTCACCGCGCTTTCGAGATCGGCTTCGCGGTCGACGATGATCGCGTCTTTGCCGCCCATTTCCGCGACTACGCGTTTTATCCAGATCTGCCCTTTGCGAGGCTTTGCAGCCAGCTCATTGATGCGCAAACCAACGTCGCGCGATCCGGTGAAGGAGACGAAACGCGTCTTGGGATGCTCGACCAGAAGGTCGCCGATCACGGCTCCGCTGCCGGTGCACAGGCTGAAACTGCGCGGTGGGAAACCGGCTTCGAGCAGCACTTCGGCGAGCTTTGCGGCGATGGTGGGTGTCTCGCTCGAAGGTTTGATCACGATGGTGTTGCCGGTCACCAGCGCGGAAACCGCCAGGCCGGTAAGAATCGCCAAGGGGAAATTCCATGGCGGAATCACGACGCCGACTCCCAGAGGCAGATAGACCATCTCGTCGCGCTCGCCGGGCATTTGCACCAGCGGATCGGGATTCGCCAAGCGCTGCATCTGGCGCGCGTAATATTCGCAGAAATCGATGGCTTCGGAAACGTCGGCATCGGCTTCGAACCACGTTTTGCCGGCTTCCAGCACCAGCCACGCGTCGAACTCGAGCTTGCGGGAGCGGATAATATCAGCCACGCGAGCCGCCATTTCCACGCGCCGTTCCACCGGCGTGCGGCTGTATTCGGGAAAATAGGCGTGCGCGTCTTCGATCGCTTTGGTGGCCAGCTCCGCGTTGGCTTTATGATGGCGGCCGACGATCTCCGAAGTCTTGGACGGGTTGACGCTATTCAGCAGGTCGCCGGTTTTGTGGCGCGCGCCGGCGATCCACAGCTCGTAAGTGCGGCCCAATTCGGCGCGGACCTTGGCGAGCATCGCCTGCGCGGCGCGCATTTCTTCAGGCTTCGAAAATGTGGAGACAGCTTCATTCGAGAAAGCGGCGAGCGGCCGCGACGTGGCGGGAGTGGTCATAATTTGTCCTTTCAGATAACGGTGCTGCGGAATCGCTTGCCGACGCGCGCGGCTCCGCTGGTAAAACGCGATGGATGCATGCGCCCTAATTGTCGACCAGTTTGCGGCCGCGCTCGATCATTTCGGCGGCTTCGTCGGCGACGCGCAGGCCCTTGGCATACAGCTCGCGGCCCTTATCCATCAGGTCGCGGCTCCTGTCGGCCAGAGCTTCGCGGCCTTCCCGAGTCTTCCTCTTGATGATCCGCCGGGTATCCCGTCCCGACTGCGGCGCGTACAGAATCGCGACCGTGGCTCCGATCGCCGCGCCGGCCAGAAACCATACAAATTTTCCGTTATCTTCCATGTTCATAGTTTAACGCGCTATGCTCGAAACAATGGAACTGGTTACAATTTTTCGCTCCGCGGACACTGACGCGAAAGAAGAAGCCGCGGCGGTCGCGGAAACGTTACAGCAGGAGGGGATCGCGCCGACCCTGGTGGACGATAGCGCTCCGGGCGTTCCCGAAGGTGTCTGGGAGGTTCGTGTGCCACCGGCCGACCGCGCGCGCGCGGAGGAACTAGTCGCCACCATGAACGGCGAAGCCGAAGAAGAGATCGACGAATCGCACGATCTCGACTTGGAGACGGTGTTCTCTACGGGCTCCGGGTCCACCGAAGAGATGGAAGCGCAGACCATCCAGAACATTTTGCAAGCCAACGGGATTGAAGCGGTGGTGGTGGGCGGCACGCCGATTCCCAGCACCGGCCAGGAAGTGCAAGTCGCGCGCGAGCAGGCCGCCGAAGCCAGGCGCCTGATCGCGGAGGCGCTGGCCTCGGGACCTGCCGCGGCCGACGAAGGCGAAGCCGCCACAGAAGCATAAAGGCTCCAGCGAGCGGGAGAAAATTAGAGGGCTCCTGAACGCTGGGAATCGCGGCGACATTCTCAGGAACGAGCCGAAACGCGCCCCGACGTTTTGCCCGCTGCTGTTGAATGCCGTCGCCTGAGAATTGCTGCCCCACGTAGTCATACTTACAACGCCCGTCATGCCGAGCGGAGCGAGGGGATCTGCTTTTAAAGTGTTGATAACAGCCGAACGAAAAGCAGATTCCTCGCTCCGCTCGGAATGACTTTGAGGTCGGATGGCCATCATAGCCGGCATGTAATGCTGCGATTTTCTGACTCAGGACACTAGAGATACATCGCTGGGCGAAATAACGTATTCTTGCACTTTGCCCATGGCGCTCGAAAACAAGTTCGACCGCAAGCGTGTGATCCGCGGAATGGCGATGCTGGTCGCGATCTACCTGGTCATCGTCTACCTGATTCCCAGGCCGGCGTCGATCAAACCGGAAGGCTGGCGCCTGCTGGGAATTTTTCTCGCGACCATCGCGGGATCCATCGCGCAGCCGATTCCCGCGGGAGCGCTGGTGTTGATCGCGATCACTCTGAGCGCCGTGATCGGAGGGCTGACCATCGACCAGGCGCTGGGCGGATATGCCGACAAAGCCGTGTGGCTCGTCATGGCGGCGTTTTTCATTTCGCGCGCGCTGATGAATTGCGGCCTGGCGCGACGCGTCGCACTGTTCTTCGTGCGCCTGTTCGGGAAAAGCTCGTTGGGCGTGAGCTATGCTCTGGGGCTCTCCGATATGGTGCTCGCGACCGTGATTCCATCCAACGCGGCGCGATCCGGCGGCGTGATTTTACCGGTCGCGCGATCCATCGCGGAGCTATACGGCTCGACGCCCGGCGCGACGGCGAATCTGCTCGGGTCGTTTCTGATTCCGTCGGTGTACCAGAGCATCTGCATCACCTCGGCGATGTTTTACACCGCGCAGGCGAGCAATCCGGTGGCGGCGCGCATGGCGGCCGGCTTCGGATATAACGTCACCTGGCTTGGCTGGATGCTGGCGGGAATCGTGCCTGGAGCATTATCGCTGCCGGTAATTCCTTTGGTCGTCATGCGATTGAATCCGCCGCAGATCCGGCATACGCCCGAGGCCTCGGAGTTCGCGGCAAAACAGCTCGCGACGCTGGGGCGGTTCGGATTCAACGAAAAAATCGTGACTGCGGTGTTCGTTCTGGTCTGTGGGTTATGGGCAACATCGTCGGCAACGAAAATCGATATCACGGTGATCGCGATCGGCGGCGCGATGGCGCTGGTGGTCACTGGAGTCTTGAGTTGGGAAGACGTGAAGAATGAACGCGCGGCCTGGGACATTTTCCTGTGGTATGGCGGCCTGATCCGCTTGAGCCAGGCGTTGAACGATTACGGAGTAACGCGCGCGTTCGCGGAAGGCGTCGCGCGCATGTTCGGCGGATTCGCGTGGTTCGGCCTGTTTGCGATCGCGCTGGTGATTTATTTTTACGCGCATTACGCGTTTGCCAGCATCACCGCGCACATTCTGGCGATGTTTCCTCCGTTCCTGGCGGTGCTGCTGGCGAAAGGGGCCCCCATTGGATTGGTAGTATTCGCGTTCGCATGTTTCGCGAATTTTTCCGCCGGGCTGACGAATTACGGCACCACGCCGACGCCGATGTTCTTCGCACAGGGCTACGTGTCGCTCAAGAATTGGTGGATGGTGGGCGCGGTGGTCAGCGTATGCAATCTGGCAATCTGGATGACGGTCGGTTTCGGATGGTGGAAGCTTATTCATTTGTGGTGAGAACAACCGCTTGCTGGCGCGCGCGGCTCGGTTCCAGCCGTCTGTCAGAGCAGCTACTAGCCGAGCCGCGCGCGCCAGCAAGCGGTTTGTTTCCGGGAGAACCGCTCCGTGTCGCACACTTAGTTTAATTGGAGAAAATAATGAGCAATCCTTTGCACCCGAACTTGAATGGCCGCGTCGCGGTGGTCACCGGATCCAGCCGCGGTATCGGAAAAGCGTTAGCGTTGCGACTTGCGCAGGAAGGGGCCGACGTCGTCGCCGCCGCGAAAAGCGAAACGTCCACCGAAAAACTTCCCGGCTCCATCTACGACACGGCCGAGGAAATTCGCTCGCTCGGCCGCCGCGCTGTGGCGATCCCCACCGACGTCCGCAGCGACGATGCCGTCCGCGCCATGATGGCGCAGACCATCGACGAGCTTGGCCGCGTCGATATTCTGATCAACAACGCCGGCGCGCTCTGGTGGCAAAAAGTGATCGACACCCCGCCGAAACGCTTCGATCTGATGATGGGCGTGAACGTCCGTGCCGCATACCTGGGTTCCTACTACGCGCTGCCGCACATGATCAAACAGCGCTGGGGGCACATCATTAATATGTGTCCCGGAATCTCGACCACGCCGAATCCCGGCCGCGTCTGCTACATGATCACCAAGATGGGGATGGCTCGTCTGGCGATCGGGATCGCGGCCGAGCACGCGGCCGACGGAGTCGCCGCGAACGCACTGTGGCCGCGGACCATCATCGAAAGCCAGGCGTCGATCAACTGGGGCCTGTCGACGCGCGATCAGTGGCGAACTCCGGAAATTCTGTGCGACGCCTGCATGGCGATTTTCGCGCAGGAACCGTCTTCATACACCGGCCGCCAGGTGCTGGACGAAGAAGTCTTGACCGAGCTCGCGGGCATTACCAATTTCGACCACTATTGGTGCGAAGGAAAGCCGCCCGAGAAGCCGTTGTTCATCGACGCGCGCGGCGGGTCGTTCTAAGTCTTCTGGAATAACTTCCGCAGCACGTTCCATCCACCGGCCTTGAATCTCGCATGTGCCCGATCGGGATCGCGCGTCGCCAGGAAATTCGGGTCCGCGCGTTCAGGCACGCTGCGACGGTCGGGAGATGACAGTACCGGACGCGAAAGCGTTCGGGACAGAGCGAAGACGCGGAAGCCGTTCTGCTCGAACAGCGTCATCACTGGCGACGGATACGGCGTGAAATCTTCGAAGACTACATCCCGCAGCTTCGCGAGCGTCTTTCCAGCCCCGCGCAAAACGGCAAGCTCGTGCCCCTCGACGTCCATCTTCATCAGCTCTGGCGATTCCATCTCAATCTCATCCAGAGGAACGCAGCTCACAAAGATCGGCGTGGAATTTGTAGACGCGGTCAGCCGCGCGACTCCGGTATTCCTCTGCCAGTCTTCTGGCAAATAAAGCGGGCTCTGCCCCGAAACATCCGACACCGCGAGGTTATGCGTGCGGATCACTTCGGATCCGAGCGCCGAGTTCAGTCGCGCCGCATTCCGTTCCAGAAACGAGTACACGACGGGATGCGGCTCAAAGCTATGAATTCTTCCCGCCGCCCCGACGCGAAGGGCCATGACGGCGGACATCAGTCCGACATGCGCGCCGGCATCGATGGCCTGTGCACCGGGGTCGAGCAGGCGATAGATCGCCTCGGCGGTCACGATGTCGTACATGCCCTTGCGTCGGATCGAGTTGGAGATCAACTCGTCGGGCATGATGTCCAGGGGGAAACCGAAAGACGAAAGCGCCGTCGCGGAATTGCGATCGCTGCCCTTTATCAGACGTGACAGCAGGCGTCCCGGCTGATAGAAATACTCGGGCTTCATTTGCCGGCTTTAAGTGATTCGAGCACGGCCGCCGCGTGGCCCTCCACTTTCACCTTGGGGAAAATCTTCTCGATCTTTCCATCCACGCCGATGACAAACGTGGTTCGCTCGATGCCCATGAACTTCCGGCCGTACATGCTCTTCTCTTTCCACACGCCATAGACTTCGGAGATGGAATGACCGGAATCGGGGACGAAGGTGAACGGCAGATTATATTTCGCGGCGAACTTCTGCTGCGCTTCGGCCTGATCGGGCGAGATGCCGACGATCCCGGTCTCGATCTTGGTGAAGTTCTTGGAGGCATCGCGGAACTCGCAGGCTTCCTTGGTGCATCCCGGCGTATCGGACTTGGGGAAGAAAAAAATCACCACGCGCTGGCCGCGGAGCTTCGAAAGCTGGAACGCGCCGGAGCGGATTTCGGGTGCGCGGTCGCCGGCTTGGAGAGGCATACCCCGAAATTGTAAACTAAAGGCATGGCATCCATGAAAAAGGGTCTGATCGCGGCCGGCTGTTTCGGGCTGCTGCTTGCTGCTCCGGGTGTGTTCGGGCAGAAAAAAGGAGGCGACGCGGCCAAGGGCAAGGACGTATTCGAATCGAACTGCACGGTGTGCCACAACGCCGACAGCGAGGAGAAGAAGATGGGTCCCGGCCTGAAGGGCCTGTTCAAGCACGACAAGCTGAAGAACGGCAAGAAAGTGACGGAAGCGAACGTGCGCGCGGTGATCGAAGCCGGCGGCGGCGGAATGCCGGCGTACTCGGACATGTTGCAGGCCGACGAAAAGACCGACCTGATCGCGTACCTGAAAACGTTGTAGTCGCGGCGCCAGGCTGTTACTCTGGAGACAGTCCGGAAGTAACTCCAATAGCGTCCCCATCGTCTAGCCCGGCCTAGGACATCGCCCTTTCACGGCGGTAACGGGGGTTCGAATCCCCCTGGGGACGCCAAACAATAACGCCCGATTACTTGAGAACGGCTTCCGATCTTCAGCGTTCAATGGAAGGACGCTGGGTAAGCGGGACGCAGGCTGAGCGGCAATGCAATGACAGGGCCGTCATCGTTTCACTTAGAACGTCGCGAGACCAGCTATCTCTTTATCGACGGAGGCTACCTTCGAAGGCGATACGAGGAAGCAATCGACTCTGTCTTTCGCATACCAGGTGAATTGGACTACTCTAACATCCGTAGCGCGTTTTCCTGCGCGAAAGCCTTTTACTATGACTGCTTGGACGAGTGCAAACCGGCTGAAGCGTCGAGTGACTATGCGGCTCGACGAAAAACGCAAGAAGACCTGTTCAACTCTATACGGGAGATCCCAGGCTTTCATGTTCGAACCGGAACACTCTCGGGAAGACGACAGAAGGAGGTGGACGTTGCTCTCGCCGTCGATATGCTGACGCACGCGTTCTACAAGAATATGTCACGAGCAGTTCTGATTGCTGGCGATCTCGATTTTCGACCCGTCGTTGACAGCCTCGTTAAGCTCGGAGCGTGGGCGGAGGTGGCGTCTGCACGTTCGACTACTGCGAAGCCACTCCAATGGGCAGCGGATCAGCACAGAGAATTGACGTTCCTGGATCTCTACAGCTGGAGTACGGACACTTTTCGGAGCCGCCATCCAATCCCTAATTTGGAAGTCGGCAATACGCGCTGGGTGCCGCATGGTTGGACGCTCGCACGAACCGGTCGTTTTGGCGAAAGCCAAGCCTTGTTGATCCAAAACGGCCAGGCGCTTATGATCCAGTTCATCCCCTCGAATCAGAAGAACGTCAACAATCTCGTCTTCCATGGTGGTTTTGAAGTTCTGGAGCGGTACTTCAAAGCAATGTTTGGCGAGATTGAATGGAAAGCGTAAGAAATGGGGGAAATGGGGTCAAAGACCTCATTTCCCGATTTCAGAACCGCTGTGGGCACCGGCTTATTCGGTGTTTGAGGTCTTTGACCCCATTTCCGACATGCGATACGACAACTCAACCATCCCCGTCTTGTACGCGACCACGTTCTTCAGATGCCATCGCGTTTCGATACCGGAGTTCTCAAAAAGGCGCAACCCGTCACCCAATAGGACCGGCACAATCGCCAATCTGATTTCATCCACCAGACCGAGCCTCAGAAAACTCTGGCACAGCATCGCCCCTCCCACCAGCCAGATGTTTTTGTATCGCGGCGCGAGAATCTCCTCGACCAACTTCTTGAGATCGCCTGAATAGAACTCAACGCTCTTCCTGGTGGACGGCAGCTCTCTGGTTGTGATCACGACGGTTGGGGTGTCGCCATAGGGCCATCCCAATTGAAGCGCATGCTCATATGTGCGCGAACCGAGCACAAAGCAGTCGATGATAACGCCGTCGTCAGCCTCGCCGTCAGAGATCCCTTTTTCGTAGGCGTCTCCGGTGCTGTCCATCCACGAAACGCTGTTGTCCTTCTTGGCGATGATGCCATCAAGGCTTGAAACCACGTGCAGCGTTACGGTCGATGTTCTTGCCTTAACTTCAGCGCGTGGCATAGATTTCCTACAAACGGGGTTTATTTTTTGTGCGCTTTCGCTCGATTACTCGCAGGCACTTTCCTCTTCGATTTGATCTGATTGTAAGCAACGGCGGCGCGGACGAGATTTTTTAGAGCACGCTCATTAATCTTATCGCCCTCGAAAAAATCGATCGCTCGCCACGCGTTTCCTTCGAGGCCCGCGTTGAAGAGCTTCTCAGGATCGGGGAGTCGCGCCCCGTGGGAAAAGGTAAGCTTCACCTTATCTTTGTGGGCGTTGCCGACCGCGATCATTCCGTCGTGAGACCACACTGGGCTTCCCCTCCACTTCCATTCCTCGACGATCTCCCGGTCGGCCTCAAGGACGCTCTTGCGGACGCTGGCGAGCATTTTGCCACGCCAGTCTGTGAGCGATGCGATCAGCTGGTCAATACGTTCCGATGGATTCATTGGATCTTTATGCATCGAATTTTTGTCCCGTTTTCATGCGAGCAGTTTCGCTAAATATTACCGAGTATCGGAATGCTGAAGACGATGTGAATCCAGCAAAGAATCGAACGTTGTTTCATGATTAATTTGTCCTCCATTCACGACTTTGGCGCCGGCTTGGGCTGCCAGTTGGGAGTTTCAGCGCCGAACTGCTTGGCGTACTCGGCGGTCAGTCGCTGCCAGCCTTCAAACTTCATCGCCTCGCCGCCAAAGATGCGGCCGATGGGAGTTCCGCTGAGAAGGCGATCCAGAACATCGAAACAGATGTGCCAGCCCGCCGCGCCCCACGAGACGAAGCGGCGATCGATGCTGTGCCACAGCGTCAGGCGCGTGCCGCCACCCAACGCTTCGAGTTCCCACCGGATATCGCTGTACTCAAGCAATTTGGGAGCGTCGGCTCGCGTCACTGTCGTTTCCAGCGGCTTGGGCGTCCCCGCCCAGGTGAGATTCACCTTGGTTCCAACCGTACCGAGGCTCCCATCGACGTCGAAGGGCGCCCACTCGCGCAGATGCGCCGGCTTGGTCAGCGCCTGCCAGACTTTTTCCGGCGAATGGCGCAGTTCCCTGACCAGAATGAGCGTCCATTTCTCTCCGTCCTTTCGTACCTGCGCCCCGCTGGCGGGACCCGGTGTGTACTGCTCGCGATTGGTCATCTATCTTCTCCTGGTCCATCTATGGACGCTCATTGGGTGGCCGAACATTTATGCTACTTACCGCGAGGCTGTACCAGCAAGACCTGATTGCCGTCGGGGTCCTCAACACTAAACCACTTCACGCCGGACCCCGGGCCGAACAGGTCGTTTGTAACTTCGTGGACCTTGGCGCCCTTCGCGCTGAGCTCCTGATGGGCTTCGGCAACGTCTGAAGTAGTAAAGTACAGCTTCATTGTGCCGGGCTTCATGTTTTCGTGAGCGGTGGTGAGGATGACAGAAGTTCCACCGTCAGGCGGGGCAAGCCCGACCCACCAATTGTGGTCGTCCCTGCGGGAGTCCGATGTGACCTTCAAGCCCAGTTTGTCCACATAAAATGCTTTCGCACTCGGCATGTCGGTAACCGCAATGCTGAACATCATTACGTGGTCGATCGCGTGTTTCATTTTGTCCTTGGCTTCCTTTTCGTCACTCGCCGTGGCGGCCGTCGACAGCAGCAGAGCCGCGCCTGCCAGACCACTATGGATTGCGAACGTACGTCGGTTCATAGTTTTTCTCCTTAGTGGCGTCCCAGTTGGGTGAGCTGAATCAGGTTGCCGCAAGTGTCGTTCAGCACCGCAATGGTCGAGTAGGGCACGCCAGTGGGTGGCATCGTGAACTCGGCGCCGCGAGCCTTGATTCGCTCGTAGTCGCCCTTGATGTCGTCGGTGTAGAACATGGCCGCGCGCTGGCCCTGTTGAAACATCGCCTGCTGATACGCTTTGGCCGCCGGGTTGTCGTTCAGCGCCAGTTGCAGCTCAGTGCCGGCCGGCTCCTCGGGTGAGGCCACGGTCAGCCAGCGAAATGCGCCGTTACTAAAATCGGCCTTTTTGGCAAAGCCGAGCACTTCGGTATAGAAGCGCAAGGCCTTGTCCTGGTCGTCTACGTACACACTGGTCATTTTGATCTTCATATCTTTTCTCCTTTGTCACGTTCGCGGTTGGGCCGCGTCGTTTTTTCCTTGCCTTTCTTCTTCGTTGGTGTTGCTTCATCCATGCGGTCGAGGTGGCGCTCGAGAGCATCCACGTGAGCGGACCAGAACCGGCGGAACGGAGCCAGCCAGGCGTCGATTTCCTGAAGTGGCTCCGGTTTCAGCCGGTAGAGGCGGCGCTGCGCGTCCACCGTGGATTCCACAAAACCGGCCTCGCGCAGCACGCGCAGGTGCTTTGACACGGCCGGTTGCGGCATACGCAGTTGACGCTCGATCTGTCCCACCGACTGTTGTGACGAGACCAGCAGGCTTAGAATCGCGCGGCGGCTCGGCTCCGCAATGATTTCAAATACAGATTCCACGCCCTGAATATACTCCACAGGGAATATACTTGTCAAGGTATATAAGCGATTTTGTTTAGGATGCTTTCCTCATAGGCTGCACCTCCGCGGCGATCCGATCTGCCAAGGCGTCTTCGGCCGAATCCAGATCGTACTTGGCTTGCAGGTTCATCCACATCTGGGCTGAGGTGCCGAAAAAACGAGCCAGGCGAAGAGCGGTATCCGCGGAGAGTGAGCGTCGCCCGTTAATGATCTCGGTCAGCCGATTGGCGGGGATGCGCAAGGCCAGCGCAAGGGCGTTCGCGGTGATATCGGCATCTTCCAGGAAAGCCAAGAAATTGCCGCCGATCCAAGACCGTCTTTAACACCCTGGCCGGGATTGCATCGACGATGGTCCGTTGACGCAACGAGCGTCGGCGTCGCGGCGGCAAGGCGGTTCAACTGGTAATCGTGCTGTGGCCGCTTCCTCCGGTCGCGGCTCGCTTTAATGAGCCGCGACCAGAGGAAGCGGTCGGTGGTAACGTTCCAGGGCAGTGCCTAGCTTCGCCCGTGCACGATTTCTAGCAGGCGATTGTATTTTCTCTTTTCCGCGAGCTGTACAATCGTGTTTCCCATCATCCCAGAATGAACGTCGGCGCCTGCTGCGAGCAAAACTTCCAGAATCTCAGGCCGCTCCTGGCCGAATGCCGTGTACCAGAGCACCGGAAAATCGTGGGCGCCGCGCTCGTGGATTCGGTTGGCGTCCTCGGCCAGCAGCTTTTTCACTTCCGCAATGTCACCGAGCATGCACGCGGTGCACAGCGACAGCGGCGAGCTTTTCTCCAGGAAAAAGTGCGTCATGTCTTCGCGACCCATGTGCGCGGCTGCTTCCACGCCGATCTCATCCCAAGTGGATCGAGTCAACAGAAGGTCGTGGCACTGCCCGTACAGGCGCTTCACCTTGTCGAAATCGAAGTGCGAAGCAATGACGAATTCGTTGATCCAACTCTGCGGCAATCCGTAGGCCTCCTCGCGAGCAATCTGACGAAAGTCGCGATGAATGGATGCGGCGTTGCGCAGCACCTCCACCGCATCCCCAGT
>Ga0209517_10008412_pt1 | contig 12086 bp, 10 predicted proteins | sample PeaSoiMetSII2010_FD_187695 | JGI IMG/M metagenome (GOLD analysis project Ga0209517, IMG submission 187695) | Peat soil microbial communities from Weissenstadt, Germany - SII-2010 (SPAdes) (version 2) | ecosystem: Environmental > Terrestrial > Soil > Wetlands > Peat | place: Germany...
GCGAGCCTGCCTGCCGAGCGGTAGCGGCGAAGCAAGTCGGACCGCTGGCCGCGTGGCGCCATTGGCTAGGTCGATTCGCTTTCGGTTCGCTGGGCGCGCATGGTTTCCCGTACGAGCTTTTTCTTGCGAAGATAACGGTCGGCAATTGGTGAGCGCTGTCGATGACCGGGATGCCGCCGCGAAATGACCGACGCGCTGCTCGCCTGGCGCAATCCTGTCGTTGGATCTTGGCCCGGCGAGCGACAGGCAGTGCGGGACTTTTCCGCTGCCCTGCTCGGTGGTCGGATTCGTGAACTGCGCAACGCGCCTTTCCCAACGGTGGGGCGGCGTAGTCGGAAATCCCGGAGTGGTGCGAAAATCGATCAACCAGAGCTGCGTCTTGCTGTGCGCGGGAATCCATGTCAAATCTGCAAGTCAATCGAGGAGAGAGTCAATCATGAGCGTGATCCAGGAATTTAAGGAGTTCGCAATCAAGGGGAATGTGGTCGACATGGCTGTGGGCGTGATCATCGGCGCCACATTCGGCAAGATCGTTACGTCCCTTGTGACCGATGTCGTAATGCCGCCGATCGGCGTTCTGATCGGCGGGGTCGACTTCTCGAATTTGGCGCTTACGCTCAAAGCGGGCGCCGGGACCGCGCCGACTGTGGTGATCGGCTACGGCAAATTCATTCAGACCGTGATCGATTTTGCGATCGTTGCGGCGGTGATCTTCGTCGTTGTCAAAGGCATCAATTCGCTCAAGAAGAAGTCGGACGCGGCCCCGGCGGCTCCACCAGCCCAGGAGGTGCTGCTGCGCGAAATTCGCGATCTGCTGAAAAAAACGTCCACGTAACACGGTGCTAGGCGCAGGCGGTAGGACGGGATCCGGCGCGCGGCGCAGCGCACGCTATCGAGTTCCCATGCCGCCAACGAATACCATCGAGAGGGCCCGGTTGCCCCAAGCGCCGGCCGGCAGGGGCCTTTACGCGGCTTTTGCGCCTGGTGGTAGCCAGAGCTCGTCGACTCGCGTGAGCCCGTGCGTTGCCGGATCCTCGTAGCCGACGATGCGATCCTCGCTGCCCTTGCCGCCAAGCTTGATGAGCGACGGAGCGATATGCATCTTGGAGCGCAAGGAAAAAAAGGCCTTCACGGTTGGTTGCAGCAGGTGCACGGGATCGTTTTCGACCACTACCGCAAGGCGCTGTGACTCGAGGCGCACCAGCGAGCCGATCGGGTAGATGCCGACGGTTTTGACGAAGGCCTTGAATATCGTGTCGTCGAAATGTCCGCTCGCCCATTCGGTCATCTTGCGCAGCGCGATGGTTGGCTGCCATCCGGCCTTGTACGGGCGGTCCGAAGTGATGGCATCGTACACGTCGCACACGCTGCACATTTTCGCAACCAGCGCAATTTGTTCCGCGGCAAGATGATGGGGATAGCCGGAGCCGTCCACTTTCTCGTGGTGGTGCAAGACCGCATCGAGCGCCGTGGGCGTCACGCCGCGCGCGCCACGCAGTATCGCAAGGCCGCGCTCCGGGTGCGATCGCATCGTCTTCCATTCTTCGTCGTCGAGGGTGCCTGGCTTGTTCAGAACGGTGAGCGGAATCTGTGCCTTGCCGACGTCGTGCAGCAAGCCCGCCATTCCCGCATCCCGAATTTGGGCCTCGTCCAGTTCCAGCGTGCGGGCCAGTGCGCTCATCAGCGCGCAGACCGCGACCGAATGCATGAACGTGTAGTCGTCGGCGCTCTTCAGGCGTACCAGGCCGATCATTGCGGCCGAGTGGCGCGCCACCGAATTGGCGATGTTGTCGACTACTGTGGCCGCGTCATCGGTACTGCGGACGCTGCCCAAGCGGGCTTCGCCAAACATGTCGGCGACGACCTGGCGCGAGTCCGCGATGATCTTGGCCGCATGTTCGAGTTCGCCGGTCTTGTCGACCTCGCGCCGGGGTCTGGGTGCGGCGGAGGCCGCCACGTTCTTTAGCTGCTGCTCAACCTCGGCTTCGGCGTCCTCCAGATTCGCGACCACTATCTGTTCCGACTCGACATCGAGACCCTTTGAAACGTCGATCCAGACCTCGCGAATGCCGCTGCCATGTATCCGTTCGAGATCGTTTACGCTTTCCACCACGAAGTGCGCGCGCCAGAACGGGTGGTCCATCCACGATCCGCAGAATTCCTCGATGAACATGCCGATGCGCAGATCCGATATTGAAATACGCTTACGCATGTGCATGATTTTTACTGGGATTTCCGCCGCGACGGGAGGCCTCACGCATTTTGCGCATGGCGCCCGCGCGGGCAACGAGGGAAAAGGCCGCATTTCGCCGATCAATTCCCGACGTGCGCGCTCGGGCCGCGGTGCCCGGACAGTTGGGCCGCGGCGCAGGCTGCCGGGAGCAAGTTCCCGAAACGGCTCGCCATTGTTCGTCGGATCGGCTTGCGTGCACCGCGGCCAGGGCCGCATAGCCGCTCCACGGGAACTCGATCCCGGTACACGTCAGGACGATCGCGGAAAGCCGTAACGGTTTCGGCCTGCAGGCCCCGAGAATGCGCGTGTGCTTGGCGGCAAAGCGAGCAGCGAGGTAACGGCTCAGACTTGTCGCGATGGGCCCAAAGACCGCGCGCCCGGTAGGAATCGCGATCTTGGCCTCGTTGCGGTGCATCGGACGCAATGGTACTGTCCCATGCGATCTGAACGGCCCTGGTTTCTCGGACGCCCCGCGTTTGAATCGGAAGTGGAGGACAAGGTGGCTGCGACATCCAATCCCATTGACCTGGGATCCCAGGCTCCGGATTTCGAGTTGCCCGATGGCAATGGGCACCCGATTCGGCTCCGGGACAAGGCCGGATCGGCCGGAACCCTGGTGATCTTCATCTGCAACCACTGTCCGTACGTGCTGCATATGCGCGATGCGCTACAGCGCTACGCGCAGGACTACGCATCGCGTGGAATCGGGGTGATCGCGATCAACCCCAACGACCCCGTCGCCTATCCGCAGGAATCACCGGAGCACGTCGCCGAGGTAGCACGCCACCTTGCCTTTCCGTACCTGATCGACACCGATCAGAAGGTTGCGCGTGCCTACAACGCCGCGTGTACACCGGACCCGTACCTGTACGACGCCCAGCTGCGGCTCTACTACCACGGCCAATTCGATGCCACCCGACCCGGCATCACGCCTGCCACGGGTGCCGATCTGCGCCAGGCAACGGAGCGGCTACTGGCGGCAAAGCCGGCGCTTGCCGCACAGGCCGCCTCGATCGGCTGCAGCATCAAGTGGAAGCCCGGTAGCGAACCGCGCTAGGAGCGGCGAGCGGCGCTTGCGTCCCGCGGGCAAGTCGCAGCCATCTGCAGGCGCGCTGTTCGGACCGCAGTCCACTGGTGGCAAACGCCGCCTTCATCCGTACGAAGTCCCGGCCGAATGCAATATTCTGGTCGCGGCTCCGTCTTCTCGCCATGAGCGCAGTAACGAACCTGCTTTTAGCAGTGGCTGACCAGGACAAACAGATCACCGAGGTCGTCGCACGCGAGCGCAACCGGCTCCGAAGCTTCATCCGGCGACGCGTATCGGACCCTGGCGACGTCGACGACATCCTTCAGGAGGTGTTCTACGAGTTGGTCGAGGCGGCCCGGCTGCTGCAGCCCGTCGAACAGGTCGGCGCGTGGCTGTTTCGGGTAGCGCGAAACCGGATCATCGATCGCTTCCGCAAAGCCAGGTCCACCCCCGCAGCGCAGGATCAAACCAGTACGGTCGGGGACGACGAGGTTCGATCCCTGGAGGAACTTTTGCCATCGCGCGAGGACGGCCCGGAAGCGCTCTATGCGCGGCGCGTGTTGCTGGAGGAACTCGATGCGGCCTTGGAGGAGTTGCCCGCGGCCCAGCGCGATGTCTTCCTCGCCCATGAACTGGAGGGACGAAGCTTTCGGGAATTGGCGCAGGAAACAGGGCTGAGCATCAATACCTTGCTTGCGCGCAAGCGTTATGCCGTTTTGCACTTGCGCAGGCGGTTGCGGGCCATTTATCGGGAAATCAATGCGGATGAAGGATGGAAATCGTGAGAGCGTATCGAATGCGGTGGGGTTTGAAGTGGCTGGTGATCGCGATCGGCCTGCTGTTGGTTGCGAGCCTGCTCGTCATGATGCTGTGGAACTGGCTGGGTCCTTTCCTATTTGGCTGGCCCGAGATCAGCCTGGCGAAGGCCGCAGGACTACTGCTACTTTGCCGTATCCTTTTTGGCGGTTTGCGGGGCTGGTCCGGAATGCACTGGCGGCAGCGTTTGGCTGCGCGTTGGGAGCAGATGAGTCCCGAGGAGCGCGAGCGATTCCGAGCCGGAATCCGCGGCTGCTGCGGCCAAGCGGCCGCGGACCGCTCGGACCCGGGAAAGCCGGCGACAACTGCGTGATGGTCAACGCGCTCGCACCGGCGCGTTGCGCGCGCTGATGGATACTCTTGGCGGCGAGGCTCCTTGCGGCATGCACTCAGAAATCGGCGTGCAGGCGAAGGGCGAAGATGGAGACGGGCCCGCGGTCGCGGTTGTACGCGGGATTGAGGACGTATTGGAAGTCCGCACTGATCGTCAGGCGCTCGACGATCTTGCGCGAGTAATAGGTTTCCATGATCCTCTCGTAACCATAATCGGGCAGGCGCCCATCGCCGATCAGTATCCCCAAGCCACCGGCGGCGAAGTAGTCGCGCGCCGCGCTCGATAGGCCGTTGACGACCGCGGCAAGCCCGACCGTGTCGTCGGGGCGATTCCAGCGCTGCCCGCGCAGGCTCAGCCCGGCGGCGAGCGACTTGTTGATCTCGGTAAAGTCGAAGGCTTCCTGCGCACCCTCGTTGACGCTGAGCCGTGCGAAGGCGCCCAGATCGGCGCGCAGTTCCTGCTCGATGTTCATCGCCACCCCAGGGCGCGAGGCGTAGTGGCGCACGAGCGCGTTGCTCGGCACGCTATCGGTTTCGCGCCCCAGTGCGAGCGCGTCCTCGTACTTTCCCATGCGGCCGCGGTTGACGAAGGCCAGTGCCTTGAATTTGCCCGGACGGCCGAAGAGCTCGTGGCGTTCCTCGACCTCCTCGTCCAGTTCAAATTGGTCGAAGGTGCCGTCGATGTCCTTACCGTTGGGTACTTTGGAGAGGGCAAAGAAGCCGCTGCGCAAGGTCCACCACGATTGCGTCCACTCTACGGCAGCGCCGTAGGTAAATGCCCAGGCGTCGGCCGCGTAGTCGTAGGCACCGCTGTTGACGATCGACCAGTTCAGGAAATCGGCCCTGGGGTTGTTGGCGTAGCGGTTTGTGTCGAAGATATCCACGACCGAGAACTTGCCGACCGTGATGGTGAGGTTGTCGGCAGGCACCGTCCCGGCAAGCTGATTGGGGCCATCGTCTAGCAAGGCAGGCGAGCCTTGTCCATCGAGCCCGATGACCTGGCGGACAAAGGCGCGCGGCAGCCGGAAATACGGATTGCGTGCGCCGACCTTGTAGGCAGCGCCGCTGGGAAATCCGGCCATTCCCAGGGTGTCGCTCAGGCCGAAGCCCTGGTCAATCTCGGGGTTCGCATAGGCCCCCGCGCCGCTCCATAGCCGAATGCCGGCAAACGCGGTCAGGTCCGTGGTCTCCTTCTCGGCAAAACCCGGGTCCAGACTGTTGGCGCCCTGGTAGGGAGAGTTAAAGTCCGGGTGAAATTGCGAAACGACCGTGAATTGGCCGTGAAGATTCCAATTCCCGGGCGCCAGCAGCTGGTCCGGATCCGTGGGTGCAGACGTACCGGCCGGCACGGCCGCGCTGTCGTCGATCGTTGCGGCAATGGCGGTGGGCGCGAGGATGAGGAATGCGGTTAGGCAGACGCATCCGCGGATGCGCAGCAGACAGGTCTCCACGTTGGTCTTATTTTTCATGGTGACGATTCATTTTATGGCGCTGACTCGTACGGCAACTCGAATGCAGACCGCCGTTTCCGGCAGATTCTCGCGCCCGAGCGTGACGAGTTGATTTGCGCCATATCCCTTTTTGCGGGCACGCCAAACCGATGCAATGCCGAAGTCAGGCCGCCGGTCGGAGGGCGATGGCGCTGGCGCCCGATGTCAGGGCGCGACAGATCACGCTTCGCGGCTCGGGTGAGCGCCAATTTTGGGAAGTTTTTCAGGCGTTGCCGTGATCAAGACGGGGAAGAGCCGTTTACATCGCTCCGGCCCGCTGCGACCAGCGGGCCGCCGACATCGGCGGACGCCGCCGAAGGATTCGCTGGTCAGTTCGCCTTAGCCGAACACGCACTGGAGCAAGAATCCATGAACTTCTCCACTTTTTGCGGAGGGGATTTTGCTGCTGGCACGCCCTGGGCGTCAAGGTTGAATTACGCCGATTGCCCCGCAGAGCGGGGCGCAATTGCTGTGCACCGTTCTTGAACCTTGCGTGCGGCGTTCGCCCGGGCAGGTCGATGTAGGCGCTCAGAGCTTTGCAAAGGCCAAGCCGCAGCGGCGGCGCGCGCCCGCGAGCACGTCACTGGCCACGACGTCGGCCGATCGTGCCTGGGAGCGATAGACGTCCAGAACAAGCCTGCGTACCGGGGTGTCCGGCCACGAGCCCGTGATGCAATCGATCGTTCGCAGCGCGCGGGAGCGCGCCTCCATCGCACAGGCATAGGCGAGCTGGACTTGAGCGGTCAGGACGATGTTCGCCAGACGTGCCCCGAGGGCCTGCGGCAGGCTTATTGCGGCTTGCGCCCTTGGTGCGCGAACGGCCAGTTCGTCCGAGATCGCTAGTGGCTGTCGGTTCATAGTGCCCTTTCGGCTTATGTTGCACAGCAGCATAGCGCATCCGGAGCAAAAAAGAGTGACCAGATTCGTGTGCCAGCGGCGCCATTTTTCGGATCATGAACCCGGGTGTTAAGGCGCAAATACGTTGTTGATTGTTAAACAATTTTTTCAATAGTTAACGACAATTAAACACAAATAGACAATATTACGCAAATCGTTCGGTGAGCTTGGGCAGCATCAAGGAGGAGCAGAAGAGATACTTCCGGCCGGCCGCTTTGAAGGACGCCCCCGCGGTCCCAGCAGGCCAGCTCCCGGGCAAGTCGGAACCGGCCGTTGGAGCGCGGGCGGCTACTCCACCTGCGCCCAGACCTGCCCTGGCCAATGACGGGCTGCGGGCATTCCGACTCTCACGGGCTAGGTTGCGCGCGCAGGCTTGATTTTTCCCGACAGTGCTTGCTAGTAGCTACCAAAAAAAGTAGGGGCTACGCCGCGCAACGCAGAGAAGCCCCTTGGGATAGCGGCGCCGACCGGACTTTCTTACTTGATCGTGGCCTTCTTTTTCAGCTCCTCGACGAATTCTTTCGCCTGCTGCTGCTGAATCGCCTCCACGATATGCTGCTTTACCTGATCGAGCGGTGGTGGCTGGCTCGCCCGTACGTCGTCGAGACGGATCACATGCCAGCCGAACTGGCTCTGCACGGGTGTCGTGGTGTACTTGCCCTTTTCGAGCTTGACCATCGCGTCGGAGAAGGGCTTGACATACGCGGCCGGTGGTGCCCAGTCGAGTTCGCCTCCATTGGCCGCGGATCCTGCGTCCTTGGTTCCCTTGGCAAGATCCTCAAACTTCCCGCCCTTGTCGAGTTTGGAGATGATGTCCTTGGCCTGCGCCTCGGATTCGACCAGGATGTGGTGGACCTTGTACTCCTTTTCGCCGGCCATCTGACGCTCACGATCGTACTCGGCCTGGATCTGTGCATCGGTTGGCTTGTGCTGGTCGATCTCGTCGCGCAGCAGTGCCTGGATGATGATGTTGCGCTGGGCATTTTCGATCTGGAACTTGACGTCCTCGCGTTGCGGGATCTTGCGCCGCTTGGCCTCCTGTTCCAGTATTTCAAATTCGATGAGCTTTTCCCTCAGGCTGGCGCGCAACTCTGGGGTGTCCGGCTGCTTGATCTGACGGATCACTAGTTCCAACTCCGACCGCTTGATTGGCGTGCCATTTACCACAGCAATGTTGCCGTTCGGTGCCGCGGCGGCGTCCTTGGCGGGAGCGGCAACGCTCGGCTTTGCCGGGGTCGCACTGCCGGCCGCGGGTGCGGCGGCGTCTTGCGCGTATGCGCCGGCGACCAGAGCCGCAGCAGCGATTATGGGTAGGACTCGAAACATGCAATCACCTTGCAAAATGGGGGAGAGGGAAGTTCAACCGCGGGATCATACACAATTGCGAACTGCCCACGCCCGGAGCATGTCTGCTTGCGCCTGCCCTTCCTGCGTTACAGGTGGATCCGCCGTATGCGCGATGCCGTCACTGCCCCCAAGAGCGCCACCAGGGCGGTGCCAGCAAAGCCGACGCGAAACGCGTACTGGATCGCGGGCGACGCGTTGCCCGACCGCGGACCGGTTGCGGCGGCCTTGGCCACAATGTTCGCCAAGTTCGGATCGAGGCCCGGTAGCAAGGCAAACACCACCGCACCGAACAACGCCGTTCCCAGGGCGGCTCCTGTGGCCCGCGACAGCGTGACGACGGCCGCTGCTGCTCCCAGCCGCTCGCGGCCCGCGAGCCACTGCGTCACGATCTGGGCGGTCGGCATCACGGTACCCAGGCCGGATCCGCACAAAAATCCCAGGGCGGCGAGAACTAGCATGGGCAGCGGGAGCAGCGCCAGCGCCGCGAGCGCCGCGCTGGCAATGCTGAGCCCGACCACGGGCATCGCGAAGGGGCGGCCAAATCGGGCGACGATGCGCCCGGTGATGGTTGAGCCGACGACGATGCCTATGGTGACCGGCAATAGCAGTAGGCCCGAATCGCGCACGCTTGCCCCTTGTCCGAGTTGCAGGAAGATCGGCAGGAAGAAGACGACGGAAAACATGCAGGCGCCGAAACAGACCACGGTCAGAGCCATGCGGGCGATGGATGGTTCGCGCAACAACTCCACCGGCAGAAAGGGATCGGTGTGCCGCGCCTCGCGATCGAAAAGGGCCCACCACAGTGCCGAGGCCGCCAGCACCATGGTGAGACTAGGCGCCGAAAACCAGTCAAAGCGATGTCCGGCAAAGCTCACCCATGCCAGGCTCACGCCCGCAGCAGCGGAGAACAGCACTGCCCCGAGCGCATCGGCGAGCGGGCGCACATCGAGGTTGTGCAGCTGCGGGAGTTTGCGCACGCGCCAGGTGGCCAGCAAACAGAGGGGGACGTTGGCGAGAAACAGCCAGCGCCAGCTCAAATGGTGCACCACCAGGCCGCCGATGATTGGGCCGCCGATGCTGGCAAGCGAGAAGTTGGTCGCGAAGTAGCCCTGAAAGCGCGCTCGCTCGCGCGGGGGCACGAGTTCGCCAACCAGGGCCTGCGACAACACCACGAGCCCCCCGCCGCCCAGCCCTTGCACAATGCGCGACGCCACGAGCAGCCCCAGGTTGGGCGCCAGGCCGCAGGCAAGTGAGCCGGACCCAAACAGGGCCATCGACAACAGCAACATGTCGCGGCGTCCATATCGATCGCCAAGGCGTCCATATAGAGGCGCGGTGACGGTCATCGCGATCATGTAGCCCAGGGCAATCCAGGTCGTGTCGCGCAGCCCGCCCAGTTCGGCGGCAATGCTCGGTGTCGCGGTGGCAAGCAGGGTCTGGTCGGCAACTGCCAGGAACATCGGCAGCATGATGGCGGAAAACAGCTGGAGAAAACGCGCCGTCGTGACCGTCTTCGGCGGGCGTTCCGGGGGCGTCGGTTCGACTTCGGTCACCGCGGGCTCGATCGCCGCGGGCGTTACCGTGTCGACGGCTTCGTCGGCCATGCCGGGGTTTCCTTGTTCTGGGTGCAATAACGGACGGTACCCGTAGTCAGCAGGGGCGCGGCGATCGCTTGGCAACTTTTTGATTTGTTTGGCATTGACCTACTGGCCACCAAAGCAAGGGAACGCTGCGTCGCGCCGCCGGGTCGTGGAGTGCAGGCCGCGGTGCGGCCGTTTTCGCCGCGAGCGCAACTCCAACGCGCAAAACGGCCGCAGGTCCAGTGTTGCAGCACGTGGAACGCGGATTTTCTGGCCCCCAAAAGGGCGGCTTGCTGCAGTACTCGAGCCAGCGGTCCGTCGTAGCGTCGGAATGGACAGCGCCGCGGCGCTCACCACTCATAGCGATAGCCGACGCCATAGACGGAAAATACGACTTCGCGATCGGGAACAATGGTCGCGATTTTCTTTCGTAGCTTCTTGATGTGACTGTCGACCGTGCGGGCCTCGACAATTCGGTAATCCGCGTACATCGCGTCCATCAATTGGCTGCGCGTAAAAATGCGCCCGGGCTGGCTGACAAGGATCTTGAGTAACTGGAATTCGACCACGCTCAGATCGAGATTCCTGCCGTCCACGGATGCGCGCTGTGTTTTTTCGTCCATCGCAATTCCCGGAACGCCTGGCCCCGGCACCGCACGAATGCGTCGAAGAATCGCCTTGACCCGCGCAACCACCTCGCGGGGACTAAAGGGTTTGCAGATGTAATCGTCGGCGCCCAGTTCCAGACCGAGCAACCGATCGATTTCCTCAACCCGCGCGGTCACGATCACGATCGGCAGATCGGTCTTGGCCCTCAGCCGCTTGCACAGCTCGAGCCCGCCGAGTCCGGGCAGCATCAGATCGAGAACGATGAGATCGACCGGGTGCGTCGCGAGCCAATCTTCCACCTGGTCACCGCGCTCCAGGTACGACGTGTCGAAGCCGCTGTTTTCCAAATAATCACGCAGCGCAGCGGCGATCTTGGGTTCATCTTCAACGACCAAGATATGAGCGGACCCCGTTGGCGACATTATCTTTTCCGGAACGGGGCTCAGATCGCCGGGAACTCTATTTTCCATGCCAAGCCACCCAGCAAGCTGGTGCTTGCCGTCATCTGCCCGCCGTGGGCCTTGACGATGGCTTGGGCGATCGAAAGCCCGAGCCCGGAGCCACCGCTGGCGCGACTGCGCGATGAATCAACGCGAAACAGGCGAACCGTTAGGCGTGCCAAGTCCTGCTGCGGCACGCTGGGCGCGGAGTCTTCCCATTCCAGAACCACCTGGCCCGGTTGCAAGCGGGTCGCAACGCGTAGACGACCGGGAGCGTCGGTGTAACGCAGTGTGTTCTGTCGCAGGTTATCGAGCAGTTGCGAAAGACGATTCGGGTCTCCGCGAATCGAAGTCTGTGGCGCCAGCGCAAGCTGCAAGCTCAGCCCCGCATCGGCCAGCATGTCCTGACAGTTTTCCAGCTCTTCCTGCACGAATCTGCTCAAATCCATTGACGTCATTTTGAAATCAAGCGCGCCCTGATCGGACTCGGACAACGTGTGCAGGTCTTCGACCAGGCGGGATAACTTGCCGACTTCCTGCGACAGTGATGCAAGAGTGTCAGCGTTGGGCTTGCGAACTCCGTCCTGCAAGGCTTCGACCTCGGCGCGCAACACTGCCAGCGGCGTACGCAGCTCGTGCGAGATGTCGACAATCCATCGTTCGCGCGCGCGACGGCCGTTCAGCAATGCTTCGCCGAGCGAATTAAAATCCGCAGCGAGCTGCGCAAACTCATCGCCGCCGGAAACATTGGTGCGCACCTGATAATCGCCACGCGTGAGCGCGCGCGTTCCTTCGGCGAGTTGCCGTACCGGTCGGCTGATCCACCGGGCAATTCCTGCCGAGAGCAAGATCGCCGTGACCAGCATGCCGGCGGTGAGAATCGCGAAGCTGAGCCCCTGGCGCTCGGCAAACATCCGGTCGAGTGCCTCGACGAGATCATCGCGGGGTAGGTAACCCAGATAGCCGACGACTTGATCGCGCCATTGGATGGGTCGCAGGACCGCACGAGGTACAAGCTCGGCGGCGCCGATCAACAGCTGACGTTTGCCATCGAGCAGCAGCAACCGTGGACTGAACGTGATCGTGTCGGCGCCATGCGGCGCGTCAATTGCGGCCTGCGTATTTGTCTGCGCACCTCCTGCTGCTGCAACGAGGGATGTGCTCCCGCCGTTGGGGCGCGGCGGCGATAAATAACGGCGCAGCAGATCGGCCCAGCGATGCGGATCGTCGGCGACCCATGACCAATCCCCCTGACGACCGTAGCCCTCCGCCAACTCTGCCGCGATGGAATCGAGCCGGGCGAGTTCCTGGCGC
>Ga0209517_10008413_pt1 | contig 12085 bp, 4 predicted proteins | sample PeaSoiMetSII2010_FD_187695 | JGI IMG/M metagenome (GOLD analysis project Ga0209517, IMG submission 187695) | Peat soil microbial communities from Weissenstadt, Germany - SII-2010 (SPAdes) (version 2) | ecosystem: Environmental > Terrestrial > Soil > Wetlands > Peat | place: Germany: Weissenstadt...
CCTTCTTCTGAAACACCCTGAGAATCCAGATTGCCGGCAACGGATCGACCAATTTGTCGCCCCCGCGGTGAAAGATGATCCGGAGGTTGTCGTTGCCTGCGATGACATCCGAGATTCTCAACTCGCCGATGTCATTCCATGGGAGACCCTGCACCCAGCTCCAGTCGAGATCCATCACTTGCCCTTGTTGAGCGTCAGGAGCAGCATCAGGTGAAAAACGCAGTTTCATCGCATGCCGCCGGACCTCCATTCGATCACCGACGCGATTAAACATCCGTTTGGCTTCGCGCAAAGCAGAACTGTGGGCACGGACACGGTAGCGGCCCGTTAGCTTCGCACACAAGCTGATGCTCCCCACTCCAGCATATCACAGAAATCGTCAGACCGTGAGAGATAGTATCACAAATTGTACGCACGTCAATGACTTGGGGTTCGGAATATGCACGGCGCTACACGCACTTCCCAACCTAAGTCATTGCATATTCGTCTGTTAAGCATCGAGGCACTAGTCCATGACACCTGATGCGGTGAGGGAAGCCAGAACGATCGCCAGGATGCCTTGAGGAGTGAAAAGGGGACATCACTGATATCTGGGAGGGAACAGGGGACATTACTGATATCGAGCGTTTGAGAGGGTGAGGAGCCTCGAGGACATGCACATAAACGCTTGATGCAGGCGGCTTAGGGGTCAAGAAAGCGCTAGTGAGTGATGACCCCTTTCCCCTCCCCATGTACGCTCTCTCCTTTACCTGGCTCACTCAGCTCCCGTTCCAAACGACCTGGCCTGGACAATGCGCATCTTCTGATAGCCCGTAAGCCTGTAGGCATGGCACTTGCGTCAGCGCGTGATTCAGACAGGCCCGAAGCCCCCAGTCTCGCAGGCCGGTGCGCTGGGTTCAGAAGGCGCACCGATCGGATTACCTCGGCTTCGACCCCGGGTCGACGTTCGCGCCGGGCCTGTGAAGATTCCCAGTCTTCCGCAAATACGTCAGAGGTTGATGAATGCTGCGCATGTGGATATGAGTCAGATCCGCGTAACAGGAATTCTGACCGGAGATTGCCGCTCGCCGGTCCCGGAGTCGGTGTGGAACGATCGACGAAAAATCAATGATAGCAATATGTTGCGGAAATCCCAAAAATCCGGCCGGCGAGCTTCCCTAGACTCTGTAAGGGATTTCCCCATGCCGTGAAGGTCTCGCTGCAACATTTCTAGTTCTAGTCTTTCACTAGAGTTAGCCTTTTCTGCTTGATCGGCGCGGCCTTCACGTCTTCGCCGCACGCAGAAACGACAACATCGGGCTCTCGAGGCCTGCTCGAGGGTCCCACGGGGAAAGCAACGATTACGACAGGAGAACCGGAATGGCGTCAACCTGGATGAGCGGCAAGGACAAAACGAAAGGCCCCGGGGCGGCAGTGGATCGCAGCCTTTCTTTTGACGGCGTAGCGAGGAGGGAGGGGAGGCACATCTCAAACCTCGACCTCCGCAATTGGCCGGCAGATCACCCGCCCTCGTTCTCAGACTAAGCTTCGACGACCGAGGCGTTCTCATTTCCTTGATCGCTCTTCACGGTTGACCCCAGCCGGGTTTTCGCCGGACAGATCATCTCAACCAGGATCGAGGCTCGGTCCTGTCCCCTCGCTGAGCGAGTTGCTCGCCCCCGATCGGCCGCCCGGGTCTCCTCCATTCGCGTGGGATCACCTTCTCCGATGGGCTGCTACGAGTCGAGCGACGACCTCTTGATGTGCCCGGGCCATCCCCGCCGCACGCCCTGCTCGACTAGCCCCTGTTCGCACTCCAAGAGTTTCCAACCTTTACCCAGTCAGGAGCGTTTCCGATGCAATTTCGTTCCGCGAAGCACGCGACCGATGGCGGTACGTCCCGCCGATTCTTCGACCGTTTCCACACCCCCCGCACGTCCAGCAAGCGCCGGCGAGCGCCGGTACTCGAGATGCTGGAGGGGCGGACGCTGCTGAGCATCACCCCCTCCTGGAATGGGGGTGCGGTGCAATTTGTGGGCGACAGCGCCGGTAATGACACTCTCGTCTTGTACGAGACAACGATTAGTGGCTCTGCTGGTTTCGGCTATTCCCTTGACGGAGGAGCCACCAAGCTAACTTCGATAGGAGGGAACTCCCTCCTCAAGTCCGCCGTCACATCGTTTACAGTTGACTTCTCGGCCGATTCCGCCAGCACGCTGACGATCGCCGACAACTTCACCGAAACCCTCGCCCCCTGGAGTTTCGACACGCCTGTCACCCTCATAGGTGACTCTTCTGGCCCAGCCACTCTAGAGACGACAGGCGTCGCCACGACCTGGAGCCTCGCGGTGGATAGGTTGTCGACAGAGCATCCGATCACCGGCAACGTGAACAACCCCGCCGGGCCAGGTGACGCAATCACTTACTCGGGAGTCGGGACCCTGAACGCTGACCCGACCACGGCCAATACCCTGACCGGTGAAAGCGGCTACACCTCGATCTGGACCCTGTCGGGCTCGGCCAATGCCGGCACTTACACCGATACTTACAGCAATTCGGTCGCCTTCTCCGGCTTCGGCACCCTAACCGCTGGATCGGGCGCGCTCGATAACCTGACCGGTGAAACCGGCACCACCTCGAACTGGGGCCTGACCACCTCGGCCAATGACGGCACCTACTCCGATGGCACCACCTCGGTCAACTTCACCAACTTCGAGACCCTGACCTCTGAATCGTCCACGACCAATACCCTGACCGGTGAAACCGGTGCCACCTCGAACTGGATCCTGTCGGGCTCGGCCTATGACGGCACCTACTACGATGGCACCAACACGGTCGCCTTCTCCGGCATCCACACCCTGACCGCTGGATCGGGCGCGACCGATACCCTGGAGGGTGAAAGCAGCGTCACCTCGACCTGGACACTGGGCACCTCGGCCAATGCCGGCACCTACTACGATGGCACCAACACGGTCGCCTTCTCCGGCTTCCACACCCTAACCGCTGGCTTGAACGCGACCGATACTCTGGTCGGTCAAAACACCGTCAACACGACCTGGACACTGGGCACCTCGGCCAATGACGGCAACTACACGAGCTCCAGCACCACGGTCAACTTCACCGGCTTCGACACCCTCCAGGGTGGCACGATCTCGAGCACGACCAATACCCTGGTCGGTGAAAACAACGCCCTCTCCACCTGGACCCTGGGCACCTCTCCCTACACCTACTCAGATAGTTCCAACTCGCTCGTCACCTTCTCCAACTTCAACGCCCTCCAGGGCGGCACCACCGGCAGCGTCGGCAACGAGTTCGACGTCTCCACGACCTTCACTGGATCGCTCACCGGCGGCGGCACTGGGGGCCACGATACATTTAACCTCCTCGACGGGGGCTCCGTCTCCGGCGGAGGGACCGGTCACCCTGGAATCGTCGGCCAGAGCGGCGACTCCACGATCTACTACTTCGCGGCAGTCAACGTCAACCTCTCCGATCACAACACTATCGGCTACAGCGGAAACGAGACGACAAGCGTCTCTGGCGGCTTCACGGGCATCAACGCGGTCAACGCCGTCACGGGAGGCACGCTCACTGGCAATGCCAACACCAGCACCTGGGACCTCGCCGCGTTGACATTCCAGGATACTACGCCCTCAACTCTCTTGAAGCTCGCCTTCTCCGGCTTCGGCACCCTCGTGGGCGGCTCCGGTGCTGACACGTTCAACATCAACGCGGCCACTCCCCCGAGGCTCAACCTTGAGGGGGGTGGCATCAGAAGTAGTACTGATAACTTCATCTTTACCGCCGGGGACACCTTGAATGGCACGATCAACGGTGAGGCCGGGACCAGCACACTTACCTACTCGGCCTACACCAGCGCAGTCACGGTGAACCTGGGAACGGCGATGGCCACTGGGACGCTTGCAATCAGCAACATCGCCGGTCTTGTCGGCACCACCCACGCCAACACGACCCTGGTTGGGCCGAACGCCGCGACCACCTGGACCATCGATGGGCCGAATAGCGGGTCGCTGAGCTCGGGATTCACCTTCAGCTCCGTTCAGAACCTGAGCGGTGGCGTTCGCGCCAACACGTTCGATCTGGCCGACGGTGCAAGCGTTTCGGGTACAATCACCGGCGGTAGCACCAGCGACACGTTGAACCTCGAGGGGTCGGACGATGCCACGGTGTACATCGGCGTCAATTCCGGGGGCGGTACCACGGGCAATAACCTGGGCTACGTGAGCATTAGCAGTACCACCGTACTCAACTTCTCCAGGATTGCCAACGTCACGGGAACGTCAGGCATCGAACACTACGTCCTATCCAACGGAATGGGTCTGACGGGAACCCTCACTGGCGGCGGCGGGACCAACGACACACTTGACTACTCCGCCTACAGCACGGGTGTGCGCGTCAATCTCACCACCAAATCGGCTACCAGCATCGACGGTGGCCGCATCAATGGCATCATCGGCATCGCGAACGTCACGGGCGGATCAGGCAACGACATCCTGATCGGCGATGCTAACAGCGATGCTTACGTCAACAACGCCCTCGATGGCGGTTCCGGCGGCAACGATATCCTGGTCGGGGTAGGGGGAATCGACACGCTGACCGTCCGTGGCACTGGCCGGAACATCCTGATCGGCGGCGCCGGCACCGGCACGCATCTCAATTCCAGTGCGGCCACCGGCGAGAACCTGCTGATCGGCGGCATCGTCAGTTTCGATACCAACCTGGCTGCCCTCAACTCTTTGATGGCCGAGTGGAGCCGCACCGGAGTTTCGTTCGCCACCCGCGTCGCGCACCTGAACGGCACGCTAGCCGGCGGCCTCAACGGTAGCTACAAGTTGATCACGAGCGGTTCCGGTCAAACCGTCTCCAACGATTCGGGCACCAGCACCCTGACCGGGGACCCCACGCTAACCGACGGTGCTACCTGGTTCATCGCGTCCATTGCCGATACAGTTCACAAGAAGACGGGCACCAAGGACCAGGTGGACCTGATTCCCGCTTAATCCTCCTTTCTGATACCTTCTCCCATCGACAGGACCCCGGCGGCGACGCACAGCGCCGCCGGGACGATACCACCCGGGCCGGGCGCCGCCCGGGTGGTTTTCTTCAACATCTCGCATCCCCTTTCACTTTCACTCATCTCGTCACAGACCTCAACCATAGCTCGCAGATCCGGCGAGTCCGTCCGGATCGCCTATCTCCTGGCCAGGTTCGCCAGACGTGGACCATCCCTGTCAGCTTCGGCCATGGCAGCATGGGCACCCTGCTCGTGGTGCTCGTCGTGCTCAATCGGCTCACCGGTGACCGGCAAGGCCAAGTGCACCTACCTCAAGGCCGGCTGGAAGTTTCGAAGGCGGCCAAGTCGCAGGGCGGGCCGCGCTGAACTCAACCCACTCTCCAGTTGACTTTGGAATAAACCACTAAGGAAAAGCCTTACAAGGCGCGTCGCCACCGCCTCTCGAGGCGGCTCGGGATGATGCCCCGGAGGTTGATCACGCCCGCCGGGCGGGTCACGCCTCGTCGCGCCGATCTGATTCAGGACAGAGATGTTACGCGAAGCAGGCAGGGCCCATGCGCGAGGGCGGCAGCCGTTCCCGTCGGCCCTACCGGGGAGATCCCGCAGAATTCTTCCGGTTCAGCAGGGGTTCGTAACGAGGGAGGGGCGAGTTGCATCTAGCCCCCAACGTTTTAAACTAAACCACGAAGCCGCCATGCTTTTCTCCCTCAAGGTCGAGCGGAGTTCCTCGGACAGAGGGGCTGGTTTTCCGGGACGAAAACCGGTCCAAAACGATGAGCAGACACGAGACGGTGGCCGGGACCAGGGAAGACCACGAGCGTTCAAGACGGGTCGTCCCGCGGGGGCGACGCCGGGGCGGACTCCGGCGCATGCCCTGCCTCGAACGGCTGGAGGACCGACAGCTTCTCGCCATCGTCTCGGCGGTCGATGCCCAGGGCGCCCTGTCCGTCATCAGCGACGCCGCTGATCCGATCGCCCTGGGTACGAACTCGCTGGGGAATGTCACCGTCAACGGCGCGGACCCCGGCACGGGGGCATTCCCCAGCGCGACGGTCACCGGCGTGACCATCCAGGGTGGGCCCGGGGCCAACCTGATCGACTTCAGCGCGTTCCAGATCACCAACTTCCCGGCCCTCACCACCCTGACGGTCGACGGCGGCGGTAACGACGAGCTCGTGGCACCCGACGCGTCCACGGATTTCTACGTCACCGGGCCGGATGTGGGTGTCCTCGGCGGGACCGCATTCGGCTCGCTCTCCATCAGCACCTTCCAGGCAATCCCCAACCTGACCGGCGGCGCCGCACCCAATGACTTCCTCTTCGGCCCCGGCGCCAGTCTGAGCGGGGCGATCCAGGGCGGCTACAGCGGCAATAGCCTGGATCTCGGCGCGATGAACGGCCCCCTGTCGGTCGTACTCACCGGCTCGACCAGCCGGGGCTTTCAAGGCACGGCCTCGTTCATTGCGGGCGGGTTCAGTCAGATCACCACCATGAACGGGCCCCTCGACCAGGGCACGCTCACCGGCGAGAACGTGCCCAGCACCTGGACGCTGAACCAGGCTCCCACGTACTCCGACGGCACGCACACCCTGGCCTTCCAGAACTTCCAGACGCTTCAGGCCGGCAACGGCGGCGACACCTTCGAGATCATCGGCAACGCGGTCGAGCAGGTCACGGCCAACCTGCTGGGAGGAAGCGGCGCCGACACGTTCAACTTCCAAGGTGCCGCGCAGCTCGTGGGTAGTCTGTATGGCAACGGCGGTTTTGACACCCTAAGCTACGCTGCCTTCGGCAGCTCCGTGAACGTTCAGATCACCGGGTCGGATGCCAGCGGCTACAGCGGCACCGAGGGACTTTCCTTCAGCGGCGGCGGGTTCCAGGGGATCGACAACGTCATCGCCAGCCCCTCCGCCGCGGGAAGCAGCATCCTCGCGGGTGACGACCTCACATCGACCTGGGACCTTGGCGCCACCCAGACCTACTCCGACGGCTCCGTCACGCCCCTGAGCTTCTCCGGTTTCGCAATCCTCCAGGGCGGCGCGGGGGCCGACACCTTCAACGTCGCCAGCGACACAACCGCCGATCTTCTGGGCGGCGCCGGTGACGACATCTTCCACCTGGGTACAGGCATCGTCCTGACGGGAACGATCGACGGCCAGGCCGGCATCGATGTGCTGGATCTCTCGAGTTATGCAACCGGCCTGGCCGCCAATCTCACCGGCTCCGACGCCAGCACCGGCTTCGCGGGCGATTTCGCGGGCAGCTCGACGATTCCCGTCACCGGCGGTTTCAGCGGTATCGACAACCTCATGGCCGGCTCGGGCGCCAACACGCTGTTCGGCCTGAATGTCACCAGCACCTGGGGCCTGGGTGTCACGCAGACCTACACCGATGGAACGGCCAACCTGGCCTTCTCCGGCTTCGGGACGCTTCAGGGCGGCAGTGCCGTGGATCAGTTCAACGTGACCGCGCCGATCTCCGCAAACCTCAAAGGAGGCGACGGCGCCGACGTCTTCACCATGGGCCCGGGCGGCTCATTGACCGGCGGCATCTTCGGCGAGGCAGGCTCCAACTCCCTGCTCTACACGGTTTCCACTCCGGTTGCCGTGGTCCTGACCAGCTTTGGGACGACCGGTTACGATGGCACCGCCAGTTCCCTTACCGGCGGTTTCAGCGATATCAGCGGTGTGAGCGGCGGCATCGGCGGGTCCGACTCGCTCACAGGCCTGAACGTCCCCAGCACCTGGAACCTCAACACGGCCCAGTCCTATAACGACGGCTCCGACAACCTCACCTTCTCCGACTTCGAGACCCTCCAGGGCGGCTCGGCCATCGACACCTTCAACGTCCTGGTTAACATCACCGCGAACCTCAAGGGCGGCGCCGGCGACGACGTCTTCACGATCGGCCCGGGCGGTTCCTTGACCGGAAGCATCTCCGGCGAGGCGGGCTACAACTCCCTGCTTTACGCGGTTTCCACTCCTGTCGCCGTTGTCCTGACGGACTTCGGGACGACCGGTTACGATGGCACCGCCAGTTCCCTGACCGGCGGTTTCACCGATATCAGCAGTGTGAGCGGCGGCGCCGGCGTGACCGATTCGCTCACAGGCCTGAACGTCCCCAGCACCTGGAACCTCAACACGGCCCAGACCTATAGCGACGGCTCCGCCAACCTCACCTTCTCCGGCTTCGAGACCCTCCAAGGCGGCTCGGCCATCGACATCTTCAACATCCTGGTTAACACCGCCGCGAACCTCAAGGGCGGTGCCGGGGACGACACGTTCGTCTTCACCGCGGGCCAGGTCCTCACAGGCTCCATCGACGGTCAGGCCGGCAGCGACACACTGAACCTCTCGGCCTACACCAGCTCGCTGGCCGCCGTCCTGACAGGCTCGAACGCCAACGGACTGGCCGGCTCGGTCGCACCGGTCACCCTTGGTTTCGCGGGCATCAATGTCCTCAACGCCGGATCTTCAGGCATTGACGCACTGACCGGTGAGAACGCCATCAGCACGTGGAACCTCGACACCGCCAAGACCTACAGCGACGGCACCGCCTCCCTGACCTTCGCCAATTTCGAGACCCTCCAGGGCGGCAACCTCGCCGACACGTTCAACGTCAGTGCCAATACGACCGCGGATCTTCTTGGAGGCGCCGGTGACGACATCTTCCACCTGGGTACAGGCATCGTCCTGACGGGAACGATCGACGGCCAGGCCGGCATCGATGTGCTGGATCTCTCGAGTTATGCAACCGGCCTGGCCGCCAATCTCACCGGCTCCGACGCCAGCACCGGCTTCGCGGGCGATTTCGCGGGCAGCTCGACGATTCCCGTCACCGGCGGTTTCAGCGGTATCGACAACCTCATGGCCGGCTCGGGCGCCAACACGCTGTTCGGCCTGAATGTCACCAGCACCTGGGGCCTGGGTGTCACGCAGACCTACACCGATGGAACGGCCAACCTGGCCTTCTCCGGCTTCGGGACGCTTCAGGGCGGCAGTGCCGTGGATCAGTTCAACGTGACCGCGCCGATCTCCGCAAACCTCAAAGGAGGCGACGGCGCCGACGTCTTCACCATGGGCCCGGGCGGCTCATTGACCGGCGGCATCTTCGGCGAGGCAGGCTCCAACTCCCTGCTCTACACGGTTTCCACTCCGGTTGCCGTGGTCCTGACCAGCTTTGGGACGACCGGTTACGATGGCACCGCCAGTTCCGTGACCGGTGGCTTCACCGATATCAGCGAGGTGAGTGGAGGCACCGGCGGGTCCGACTCGATCACAGGACTCAATGTCGTCAGCAACTGGTTCCTGGAATCCGCCCAGACCTACGAAGGGAACCCAGGCGTCCCCCTGATCTTCTCCGCGTTCGAGACGCTCCAGGGAGGCTCGGGGGGCAACACGTTCCACGTCACCACCAGCACGAAGGCGAACCTCAAGGGGGGCGCGGGCAACGATCGCTTCATGCTGGATCAGGACGCCGTCGTGACTGGAACGATCGACGGCGGGCCCGGCCAGGATGCACTGTCTCTTATCGGCTACTCGACCGGCGGAGTGGTGGCCAATCTCACCGGCTCCGACGCCACCGGCTTCACCGGCAATTTCGTGGGCAGCGCAACGGTTCCGGTCACCGGCGGCTTCAGCGGAATTGACGTCATGTACCCTGGCTCGGGGGCCAACGACATCTTCGGCCGCGATGTCGCCAGCACCTGGACCCTGGGCGCGATAGAGACCTACAGCGATGGAACGGCCACCCTGACCTTCGACAACTTCGATACCTTGCAGGGGGGCACAGCCGGCGACCAGTACACCGTCACCTCGGCGGTCACCACCGATCTCAGGGGTGGCGCCGGCGATGACACCTTCACCATCGGGCCCGGCGGCGCGCTGACCGGCGGCATCTTCGGTGGGGCCGGTTCCAACTCCCTGCTCTACACGGTTTCCACTCCTGTCGACGTCGTCCTGACCGGCTTCGGTACGGCCGGCTACGATGGCACGGCCACATCGGTGAGCGGCGGTTTCACGGACATCAGCACCCTTCAGGGCGGCACAGGCCTGACTGACTCGATCACCGGGCTCAACCTACCCAGCACCTGGGAGCTGGGGATCACCCAGACCTACACCGACGATGCAGGCCACCCTCTGACCTTTTCCCAGTTCGAGGCCATGCAGGGAGGCACGGGGGCCGACACCTTTGACGTTGCCGCCAGCACCACCGCCAACCTCAGCGGTGGAGCAGGAGATGACAGTTTCGTGTTTGGCGACGCCGTTGTGCTCCATGGCTCGATTGACGGGCAAGACGGAGTGAACACGCTCGACCTGAGCGGCTACCACCAGGCGACCCAGGTCAATCTCGCCGCCGGAACTGCCTCGGTGCTCGACGGGACACTGGCGAATATTCGGGACGTCACCGGTGGAACCGCCGCCGACACGATCACTGGCGACAGCGCCGACAACACCTTCATCAGCAATGGCACCAGCGACCTGCTCGCGGGCGGGCCGGGCAATGACACGTATGTGCTGACCCTTCCCGCCAGCAGCTCGACCAGCGTCACCGACAACCAGGGGAATAACAGCCTGGACTTCTCCCATGCCGCAACAGGCATCACGCTGAACCTGGGTTCCACCGCGGTGCAGACCGTCGCCAGTGGCCGGCAGCTCCAGATCAACGGCATCTTCACCAACGTGATCGGAACTCCTTTCGCCGATGTCATCAGCGCATCAGCCACCACGTATGACCGCACGATCAGCGGCGGCCCGGCGGGCAGTGCCTCGGGCGATATTCTGCGGGTGGATGCCGGCGGCCGGGTCGCGAGCGTCACGCCCACCGCGGTGCTGATCGAGGACATGGGAACGATTTTCTATTCCCACTTCAGCCAGGTGATCCTGGTCAACCAGGCCCTCTCTGATTTGTTCCTCAGCCAGTCGCACAGCCCCGAACCGGCCCGGCTGCACGAGCCGATGACGATCGTCCTTACCGTGACGAACCAGGGGCCGTCGATCGCGACGCAGGTGGTCCTGACGGATGACCTGCCCACGAGCATGACGTACGTCTCGGCCTCTTCGAGCCAGGGGAGCGTGCAGGTGGCGGGAAGCACCCTGACGGGGAACCTCGGCAGCCTGGCGGTCGGGGCGACCGCAACCGTACAGATCATCCTCACTCCCCAGGCGCTCGGTTCCACGGTGAACTCCGCCGCCGTCGTGGCCCACGAGCCCAACCCGAACCCGGACCATGCCCACAGCTCGCAGACGATCACGGTCGTGTTGAACAGCACGCTCCAGATCGTCAGCCAGTGGCGCCGTGGTTCTGGCTTCCAGCCGACCTCGGTGGTCCTCCAATTCAACGAGCCTCTCAATGCGTCGAGTGCCAGCAATCTGAGCCATTATGTGCTCCTCGATCTCGGCCCCGACAAGAAGCTCGGCAGCAGCGACAACCGTCCGATTCGTATCCTTGCGGCCGTTTATAACGCGGCCGCCGACACGGTGACCCTGCTGCCGAGAGCCCGGCTTGCACTCAGCCTGGCCTACTTCGTCCAGGTCCGGGGGGTTACCAGCGTCTATGGGAACGTGCTCGATGGCTACGCCAACAACACTCCCGGCAGCCCCTACAACGCTCTCTTCCACGGTTACAACAGGTTCCGGCACCTGGTCCCCCCGCAACCGCGGCGTCGATAGGTCGTTGTGAGTTGCATGTGGGCGATGCCAACGTAAACCGCCCTAGAATCATGGGATTTCCTTTCATCAAGGCGAGATCATGCTCTGGATCAACGCATCCGCGACATCGGGCGAATGTCCGAGGATGGTCGCCCACTCTTCCTTCGGCATCAGCTTCATCTTCCTGCCGACCAGTCCGTAAGTCAACGGCCGCAGCTCCTCGACCAGCCGGACATAGTACGGGCCAGAGCAAAAGTAGAAAGGCCGCTGTGGCATCGGTCGGGGCGCGGGCCCACAGCCTGGAGGGCTGGGGAGGCCTGGCGGGCCCCCAGCAGGGGTGGGCGGCGCATAGACCGGGTGGGTCGTATCCAGCCGATTGCGCAGCTTCCAGCCGGCCTCGGTGCGCAGGTTGACGTATGAG